>Ga0214473_10008001_pt1 | contig 12527 bp, 9 predicted proteins | sample RVTome_7_FD_203509 | JGI IMG/M metagenome (GOLD analysis project Ga0214473, IMG submission 203509) | Soil microbial communities from uranium-contaminated site in the Upper Colorado River Basin, Wyoming, United States - RVT98D197 | ecosystem: Environmental > Terrestrial > Soil > Contaminated >... | reverse complement strand
CAGCACCGCCAACCAGACGAAGCCGGAGTCGATGGCGGCCACAAAGATCTTATATTTTCCCATGAATCCCGCGGTCGAGGGAATCCCCGCCAGCGACAGCATAAAAACGGTCATGGCGATTCCCATCAGGGGGTATTTGATTCCAAATCCCGCATAGTCACCGATTCTCTCGAGCTTCTCCCCTTTTCCGGCAAAGAGGACAACGATCGCAAAAGCTCCGATATTCATCAATGTGTATGCCAGAAGGTAAAAAATGCCGGCTGACATTCCCGCCTGGCCTCCCGCAACCATAGCTATCATGACATATCCCGCGTGGGCGATTGATGAATAAGCCAACATCCTTTTGATATTTTTTTGGGCGATGGCCAGGATATTCCCCCAGGTCATAGTAACAGCAGCCAGTATCCAGAGTATAGTCGTGAAATTATCGCTGATTACTGGCGAAAAAATCGAAAATATCCTGAACAGCGCGGCAAACGCGGCGGCCTTGGGACCGGCCGACATGAATGCGGTTACCGGCGCCATCGAGCCCTCGTAAACGTCCGGAATCCAGGTATGAAACGGCGCCAGGCCCACCTTGAACCCCAGGCCCACCAGTATCAAGACCAACCCCACGCTCGACAAAATCTGACTATAATTGCTGCCGACATTGATACGCCGGCTCATTTCTATAAGATTCGTGGTGCCGTATGCCCCGAACAACAGCGCTACGCCATAAATGAAGAAGGCCGATGCGAAGGCGCCCAGCAGGAAATATTTCATCGACGCTTCGCGGGAACGCGGCCTGTCCTGGTGGATGCCGGCCAGCACGAACAGGGACACGCTCATAACCTCCAGGCCGAGAAAAACCGTAATCAGGTCCGCGGCCGTTGCCATGACCATCATCCCGAAAGTGGCGATGAAGAGCAGAATATAGTATTCGCCGATACATTTGATTTCCGCTTTGACGTAGTTGGCCGACACGAAAATCGTAAGGAGTGTTCCCAGGCAGAAGATAATTTTGAAATAAAAAGAGATGTAGTCATTCAATATTACACCGGAAAAACCGTTTCCCAGATATCCGAAATTATCGAATGTCAGCAGAATGGCGATTATCGTCCCGGCCAGGCTGATGCCGGTGAAAATAATACTTCGTGCCCTATGAACGAACAGGTCGACGAAAAGCAAGACGAACGATGTCGCCAGAATTGCAATTTCGGGCGAAATGATCTTCCAATTAATATTCATCTCGCGCCACCTGAAACCTGCTGCATATCGAACTTGTCGACGTCGCTTGGAATGGGATTGCCCGCGGCATGCCTGTTTTTCATCTGAACGATTTGCACGAGATTTTGAACCGAAGGCTCGATCTTGTTTATGAATGTTTGAGGATATATTCCAATCCAGAATACCATGATTACCAATGGCGCCGCTATCAATTTCTCGCGCCACCCGATATCGCGCAAATGCCTGTTTTCATCTCTGGTGATATCGCCGAAGAAAACCCGCTGCACCATCCAGAGCATATAAACTGCGGCAAGCACAATTCCGGCCGTGCCAATCACCGCGTACGTCACATTTGTTTTGAACATTCCGAGCAGTATCAGGAATTCTCCCACGAACCCGTTGGTCCCGGGCAGGCCTATCGAGGCCAGGGTGATTATCAAGAAGATTGCCGTAAATACCGGCATGACGTGGGCGATTCCGCCGAAATCTTCTATCATGCGAGTATGCCGACGCTCGTAGATCATTCCCACCAGTAGAAAGAGAGCCCCGGTCGTTATGCCATGATTTATCATCTGCAGAATCGAGCCGGTCAGGCCCGTTATCGTCAACGCGAACATTCCCAGCATTACAAATCCCAAATGCGCAACCGATGAATAAGCCACCAGTGATTTGACGTCCTTCTGGACCATGGCCACCAGCGCCCCATAAATTATCCCAATCAACGCCAGAACGGAAATCAGTGGCATCAGCTGCAGGGTCGCATCCGGGAATATCGGCAGGCAAAACCTCAGGAATCCATAAGTTCCCATTTTAAGGAGGACGCCCGCGAGAATTATAGACCCCGCCGTTGGCGCTTCCACGTGTGCGTCGGGGAGCCAGGTATGAAAGGGAAATAGCGGCACTTTGATGGCGAACGCCAGCGCAAAGGCCAGGAATAGCCACAATTGCAGTCCCGGGGGAACGTTCAAGTTCAAGACGACCATTAAGTCCGTCGTTCTATTGGCAGGCTCCGGCGATGTCATCAAATATAATTTGATAATTCCGAGGAGCATCAACAGAGAACCGAACATGGTGAAAAGCACGAATTTTACGGCGGCATAGATTTTCCGCGGCCCGCCCCAGATTCCGATCAGGAAATACATCGGGAATAACATGACCTCCCAAAAGATATAGAATAAAAATAGGTCGGTGGCGGTGAATACGCCCAGCATTCCCGTCTGCAATAACAGCATTGAAATTAGAAATCCTTTTACCTTTTCGGTGATGGCATTCCAGGCCGAGGCTATCGCTATGGCGCCGAGGAAGGGAGTCAATACAACCAACAGTATCGATATTCCGTCGACCCCCAGGCTGAAGGTCACTCCCAAAGAATGAATCCACGTGATAGGTCCTTCCCTGAACTGCATATCAACCCTGGCTCCATCGAACTTTATGAGCAGGACAAGAGCCAGAACAAAATCAGCGACCGTAAATAGAAATGCCGTCCATTTCAGCGAGCCGGTATTTCTTTGATTCAGGAAAAGCAGGATGAAAGCGCCCAGCAGTGGTAGGAACACAATCCATGAGAGTATCGGAAAGTCCATTGTCAGCTTAGCCTTTCCATTGAAAAACCGATTTTTGCGACCATCTCAATTGAACATTCCTATCGACATTATTAGATTTTAGCCGGTTCATCTAAAGAAAACGAATCCTATCAGAAAGATAACCCCGATTACAAACAGCAAGGCGTAATTACGTACCAGCCCCGTCTGCGCGAATCTGATTTTGCTCGACATCCATCCGAACAATTGGGCCAGCCCGTTAGCGATTGCGTCTATCCCCCGCAGGTCGGTAATTTTCCAGAAAAACAGCCCCAGTGTAATGAGCGGTTGCACGACGACTGCGCTATAGAATTCATCGACGTAATATTTGTTCAAGAGCGTATTATAAATGCCTTTGAATTTCTCGGCCAATCGCTTTGGTTTTTCGGGATTGGCGATATAAAATCTATAAGCCCCGAATATTCCTATTGCGGCGGCCACAATCGATGCCAGCATCAATAGATATTCCAGGGAATGTGAGTTGTTCGCCGCTTCGCCCGCAACCTGATGTTCTCCGGCAAACACGGGCTCCAGGAAATTTTCGAACCAGTTGCCGCCTCCAAGAGCCTGCGGCAATCCCACATACCCGCCGACTATCGTCAGAAAAGCCAGAATCAACAAGGGTATCGTCATGACTCGGGGCGATTCATGGGCGTGATGCTCGACCTCCGGGTCCATTCGCGATGGCCCCAGAAAAGTCATGAATATCAGGCGAAACATATAGAACGAGGTCAGCACGGCTGCCACCAGGCCGATTCCCCATAGGATGGGGCTGCCATGCTGCGCCGAAAATGCTTTGTACAGGATTTCATCCTTTGAGAAGAACCCAGAGAACAGCGGCACCCCCGATATCGCCAATGTTGCGATCAACATGGTGGCGAATGTCACCGGCATATATTTCTTGACGCCTCCCATCCGGCGCATATCGAGCTCGCCCGCGAGAGCATGCATTACAGAGCCGGCCCCCAGGAATAAGAGAGCCTTGAAGAAGGCGTGCGTCATCAAATGAAAAATCCCGGTCGCAAATGCCCCCACGCCGCACGCAAGAAACATATATCCCAGTTGGCTGACTGTGGAATAGGCCAGGACTCTCTTGATATCGTTCTGCACGGTGCCGATCGTTGCCGCAAAAATCGCGGTTGCAGCTCCTATAATTGCCACCACAGCCATCGAGATAGGGGCCAGCATATATAGAGCGGACAACCGGCTCACCATATAAACACCGGCTGTCACCATCGTTGCGGCGTGAATCAGGGCGGAAACCGGCGTCGGGCCCTCCATGGCGTCGGGCAACCAAACGTATAAGGGAATTTGAGCCGACTTGCCCGTTGCCCCTAAAAATAAAAGCAGCGTTATGATAGTCACCACACCCGTGCCGGCTAATACTTCGGGCGCAAGGTGATTTATTTCCGCCAGGTTAATCGTTGGATGGCCCGCTCCAACGAATGTCCAGAATAGAAGAAATATCCCGAGGGCGAATCCGAAATCGCCGACGCGATTAACTATGAAGGCCTTCATGCCGGCATCGGTGGCGCTCTTTTTATGGAACCAGAATCCGATTAGCAGGTAGCTGCAGAGGCCGACACCCTCCCATCCAAGATAAAGAAGCAGAAGATTGTTGGCCATGACCAGCGCCAGCATCGAAAAAGTAAATAAATTTAGGAATGCAAAATAACGCGAGGTGCCGCCATCGCCGCGCATATACCCAATCGAATAGACATGAATCAGGAAACCCACTCCGGTCACGACCAGCATCATGACCGCCGATAGCGGATCGTACAGAAAGCCGAACGAGGCGTTGAAAGGATCGATTATGATCCAGTCGAACCACGAAGCCTGAATCGAACGCGCCTCGACCGGGAGGCCGATGAGAATGAGAAAGGCCCACGACGACAGCGTAAATGATATGAATACGGATAGCGACGCAATCCAGCCGCATAGCTTCTCGGGAAGTTTCTTATTCAACAGGCCGTTTAGTATAAATCCCAGCAACGGGAATATGGGTATGAGCCTGATCAGCAGCTGAATTTGATTAATTGCCTGTATTTCCATGTCACCATTTCATGATATTGACATCATCCACGTTTACCGAGTCTTTTGAACGGTGGATCGAGATTATGATGGCCAACCCCACGGCTGCCTCCGCCGCCGCCACCGTCATCACCAAAAATACAAGGACCTGCCCAGAAGCCATGGCCGAGCCTATCATATCCATCGCCTCCGAGGGAGACACCCCCTGAAGGAATCTGGACAGAATTTGACGCATATTGCTTGAAAAAGCGATCAGCGATAGATTGACCGCATTGAGCATCAATTCGATGCTCATGAAAACCACAATGGCGTTACGCGATTTCAGTACGCCCCAGATACCGATCGAAAAGAGTATCGCGGAAAGCACAACATAATAACCCAGCGGCACCATCAGTCCTCCCCGTCCTCCTGGCCGGGCGGGCTTTTTTTCCGCGCCAGCACAACGGCTCCGATAATCGCCGCCAGGAGCAATATCGAGGTCACCTCGAACGGGTATGAATATTTGGTGAAGAGCGTGTGAGCTACGCGGTGGGCGCTATTATAGTCAACGGTATCCGGCGACGCGCCGCTCAAATCTCCGTTTTGAATCGATAAAGCCGTCGCGGAATAATCTTTCATTGCCCAGCCAAGTATCACAACGCTCTGGCAAAGAATGACAGCTCCCAGAGCTAAACCCAGATATTTTTGGACGACATGAGGGTCGCGGCCATATTCGTCGCGGCGCAGGTTCAGGAGCATGATGACGAATAGGAAAAGCACCATTATTGCGCCGGCATACACGATTATCTGCAGTGCCGCCAGAAAAATCGCACCCAGCAATACGAAAAGTCCGGCCAGAGAGCACATTACCAGGACCAAAAACATTGCCGACGAGACGGGGTTTCTCGTCGAAACCACCATTATGGCGGCCCCGATTGAGATTATAGCCAATATAAAGAATAAGACCTGATTCACCCGTTAACCTCTAATTGTCCTTTCACCCTCAATACGAATGTCATCCATATTTCAGAAATCGGTCGCTGTCAATGTCCGATTGGGGCCGCCGGTTTTTTAAACTGAAAACGCTCCTGCCGTATCATAGGCTTAATATTCTTGGCCACACGCTCCTTTTCGAGATTATCATAATTAGCCAGGAGCATTTCCTTGGTATAAATAAAATCATCTCTATCCGACGACGAAAACTCGAATTCATGGCCCAGGAATATCGCCTCCTCCGGGCATGCCTCTTCACACATGCCGCAGAAAATGCAACGAAGCTCATTTATCTCGTATACCCTGGCATAACGAATGCCTTCCGGCGTCTCGGCGCATTCCATGTATATGCAATCTGCCGGGCATGCCGCCGCGCAAAGGCCGCAGCAAACACATCGTTCGCTACCGTCGGGATACCTGGTCAGGTAGTGCAAGCCCCGATAACGATCTTCGAATTTCGGGCGAACCCTGGGATATTGCTCCGTCACGGGCTTTCTAAACAAATACCTGAAAGTTATCGAAAGCCCTTTCGGTATTGCCAGAAAAACAGTTTTTATCGGATCCCACATAGTTATTCCAAATGGTTGTTACCCTTTCATGACCAATATAAACGCAGTAATTATGATATTGAGTAGCCCCAGCGGAAACATCACCTGCCATCCAAATCGCATAAGTTGATCATAGCGAAACCTCGGTAACGTACCCCTGATCCAGACGTAAATAAACAGAAAGGCCACAACCTTGATTAAGAACCAAATCACAGGTGGCAGAATGGGCCCATTCCATCCGCCAAAAAAGAGGCTGGCCGCTATGGCCGAGACGGTGATCATATTGGCATATTCGCTGAGATAAAAGATGCCGAAACGCATTCCCGAGTATTCGGTATGATATCCGGCCACCAATTCCGATTCGGCTTCAGGCAGATCGAACGGTGAGCGGTTTGTTTCGGCGATGGCGGATATGAAATAAACGAAGAACGCCAGCGGTTGCTTGAAAAAATACCAGTTTAATATTGAGCCTGATTGCTGCCGAACGATTTCGGCGATTGATAAGGTCTGGCTTAGCATGAGGACCGCTATTATACCCAGGCCCAATGACACTTCATAGCTGATTAATTGGGCGCTGGACCTGATGCCCCCCAGGAGCGAATATTTCGAATTCGACGACCACCCTGCCAGGACGATGCCATAGACGCCCAATGATGTTATCGCAAGTATAAAAAGTATGCCTATATTAATGTCGGAAATCAGCAGGTCGATCCGTTTGCCGCCGATCTGAATCCAATTTCCCACGGGAATCACGGCCATTGCCATGCAGGCCGTGACGAAGGAAAGCATGGGCGCGATCGTATAGAAAAACTTATTGGCTTTTTCCGGCTGGATTTCCTCTTTAAAGAGAAGCTTGACCGCATCGGCCAACGGTTGCAGCAACCCGAATGGGCCGACAATATTCGGACCTATGCGATGCTGAATGTGCGCCACCACTTTGCGCTCCAGATACGTTGTATAGGCGATAGCAGTCAGCAGGGCCACAAAAATGACTCCCACCTTCAGCACCATTATTACGATTTCAAGCAACATTAGCCGCGTCTCACCGATACGAAAGTTGTCAGACTGTCTCTCGACATGAGCCTGTTAATCGGATTTTGCGAAAATGAATTAACGATCAGAATTTCACTCTTATTTATGTGCGTCGTTGTTTTCAATGGCAAGTTCAAAGATCCATTATTGTTGGATATTGATACAATTTGATCGTCGATGAGGCCTTCCCGCCGCGCATCCTCGGGATGCATCAGGATCGACTGCTTCCCGGATATTCGCATCAGGTTTTCGGATTTTTCGGTCAGCCAGCCCGTGTGATGGACCGACGGGGAAAATTGCAGTATGAACGGATATTCGTCAGGCCCCTTGGGAATCGAGCGAAGAACGTGCCGTCCGATGGGAATCTCTTCGGCGCTTTTGAAGGGATACAAATAGCCATTATCGGGCATATGCGCGAGAGCTTCCATTCCCTTCAGTTGCCGGGCAATCTCCTTCCTGATTTCATCGTCTTCATACCAGATATGCCCTAAGTTAATCATGTCCGCAATCTCGCCGATTATGGCCCACGCCGGCCTCACATTCGGCTGCGACCGATGAGAAATCGGGCTGAACTGCTGAATCCGCCCTTCGAGATTGACGAAAGTGCCTCCATGATCGGGCAGCATGGCCTGCGGCAATACAACTCCCGCAAGAGCTGCTGTGCCGTGCAGAAACGGCGTCACTACCACCATGAATTCGAGCTTCTTCAGCGTTTTCTCCACATATTTCCTGTCGGGATACTCGTCAATCGGGTTTGACCCGAAAATGAATAACGACTTGATTTCGCCGCCATCGATTTTATCCAGGATTTTGTCGAATGAGTGATCCGGTTCCCCATAAAGGCCGAAATGCGAAACGCCGATATAGTTGCCCTGCGGCGGTAGAATCGACAGCTTGGCGCCAGAGACGCGTTTCAATCTCAGCAACGATGAAAGAAATCCCTGGCGGTCGGGGTGATTGAAGAATCCCCGCCCCGTAATAATATGCGTTTTCTCCTTCTTCTTTATGGCCCCGGCAACTTCTGAGAGCGCATCCACTTCAAGCTTGACATCGCCCCCAGGGGGTCGGTTTTCGAGGGCGTCCGAAATAAACTCCAGCGCATATCCCTCGGCCCCAAACGGGATTCTGATATTCGTCGACTGAAAATGGCCCAGGCGCTTGTCATAAGGCCCTATGAATATCGCCCGGGCTCCTCGGGCGGAGACGGCTCTCTTTATCTTGAGAGCAGCTACAGGTTGTTCAACGGCGATATCTGTGCCGACCAATATGAACGTTGAATCATGTTCCAACTCGCAAATCGTTCCGTCAAGCCCTATCAAGTCCAGAATCCCCGCCTCGATAGGCTGATTGGTGTCGGTTTGAAAATCTATTTCCGGAGTCTTGATAACTTCAGTGAAAAAATTCCGGATTGCGTACGCTTCTTCGTTTGAAAGAGCGCAAGAGCCCACCACGGCCACCTGGGCGCCAAGATTCTCGTCTATTACCTTGCGCAGGTGCTTCGATATAACCATCAACGCCTCGTCCCAACCGCATGCCTCCAATGATGCATCGCGCCTGATGTATGGCCTGAATAGGCGGTCCTCCGCCCTGGTAATATCGAAACCGTAACGTCCGCGGTCGCATAACCAGCCGTCGTCGACCTCCTTGTTGCGCCGCGACATGTGCCTGTAGACCTTGTCATCCGACCATTCGACATACATATTGCATCCCACGGAGCATAAATTGCAAACCGATGGTGATCGCTTAAGAAGCCATTCTCTAATTGCATACCTGTACGAGCGCGATAAAAGCGCCCCTACCGGACAATATTCCACGGTATTGCCGGAAAATTCATCTGCAAATGCCACCTCTCCCAAATTACCGATATTGGCAAATGCTCCACGTTGGAATACTCCCAGGTCGGCTTCTCCGGCGAGATCGCGCACTATGCGAACGCATTTGTAGCACATTATGCAACGGTTGCGATTCAGGATAATCTCCGGTCCAAGAGCTTTATCATCGAATTTCTGATTAATGTCGTCTATGAATCTGATCTTGTCTTCCTTATAACGAGTGGTCGTCGGGCCATAACCGTAGGTCAGATCTTGAAGCGGACATTCGCCGCCTTTATCGCAAGTCGGGCAATCGAGCGGATGATTAATCAAGAGAAACTCCAAAACACCCTTTCGCGCCTTGTCTACCCTTTCGTTGGCGGTGTGGACGACCATATTTGGCGCCACCGGTGTTGCGCACGATGCCACCAACTTTGGCATCTTCTCGACTTCTACCAGGCACATCCTGCACGCCCCTACTGAGCGCAGCCGATCATCATAGCAGAACGTTGGAATCACAATGCCCAGACTTTTAGCGGCCTCGACTATCAATGTTCCCTGGGGCACCTCCAGCGACAGCCCGTCTATGGTAAGTTTGATATTATCGGCCATCAACCGAACCTCGGAGCCGCAGTGCCGGGGAGGCACTTCTTATTGACAATATGATATTCGTACTCTTCCCGAAATTGTCTAATAGTCGATCTGACGGGCGGCACGGCGGCATCCCCCAGCGGACATATCGTATTTCCCTCGATATTATCGCAGATATCGAGAAGCGTATCCAGATCCTCCCTCGTTCCCTGGCCGTGCTCTATGCGATGTAATATTGCCAGCATCCAGTAGGTCCCCTGCCGGCAAGGAGTGCATTGCCCGCAAGATTCGTGCTGGTAAAATTGAGTCAGGTTGAGCGCCGCCTTGACGATGCACGTGGTCTCATCCATCACGATAACGCCGGCAGAGCCCAGCATCGTACCCGCTTCGGCCAGCGACTCGAAATCCATGTGGACATCGATCTTATCTGCGGTTAAGACGGGGACTGAAGAGCCACCAGGAATAACTGCCTTTAAATTGTGGTCGTCTCTGATACCGCCGCCATGTTCGTAGAGCAATTCTCTCAATGGGATTCCCATCGGAAGCTCAAAATTCCCGGGCCTGTTGACATGCCCAGATAGGCTGAATATTTTCGATCCGGTCGATTTCGGGGTGCCAATGGATGCAAACCATTGGGCCCCTCTATTAATGATGTGCGGCAGGTTTGCGAGGGTTTCCACATTATTGATTATAGTCGGGCAATCATACAATCCGGCCACCGCGGGAAAGGGCGGTTTAACCCTGGGGTATCCCATGCCGCCTTCAAGCGACGTTAGAAGCGCGGTCTCTTCGCCGCATATATAGGCGCCGCCACCGCGATGAACGATGATCTCGATGTTAATTCCCTTGCCGAGTATATTCCTGCCAATAAAGCCCTTTGCCCGGGCCTCCTCGATTGCCTTGCGTAGCTGGCGGGCGCCATAGGCGAATTCTCCCCTAATATAAACGAATGCGATGCTGGACTTAATGGCATAGGCCGCAATCAAGGATCCCTCGATAACCATGTGCGGTTCCCTTTCCATCAGTTCGCGGTCCTTAAATGTCCCCGGTTCCGATTCATCGGCATTGACACACAGGTATACCGGCTTATTTGTCCCTTTAGGCAAGAATGACCACTTGCGCCCGGCAGGGAAGCCTGCTCCTCCCCTACCCCTGAGGCCGGATTTTATTACGACGTCGGTCACCTCTTCCGGTGTCATGGACATGACTGCAGTTCGAAAGGCTTCGTAACCTCCGTGCGCCATATAAGTATCGATTCGGTCCTGCTTTGGGAAATCAATATATTTAAAAAGGAATTTCTCGAATTCAGCCATTCTTACCCTTATTCCGCAGCTCATTCAAAATTTCACCAACCCGGGATGGCGTCAGATTCTCATAGTATTCATCGTTTATTTGCATCATGGGCGCGGTGCCGCACGAGCCCAGGCACTCCACCTCGACTAATGAAAACAGCCCATCGGAAGTTACCTGGCCTATTTCAATCCCCAGCCGCTCCTGAAGCAAGGCAACAAGATTTTGGGCCCCTCTCAACTGGCATGAAAGTGTTCTACAAACCTGAATATGATATTTTCCCATCGGTTTATTCGGAAACAACGTGTAAAAACTGGCGGCCTGCTCGAGATCGATAAGAGGCAGTCCCATCAATTCAGCGGCTTGCGCCATAGCCTGACGATCGATATAGCGATATTGGTCGTATATGACGTGAAGAACCATTAATATAGCAGACTTACGATGAGGATAAATACTCTTAAGTCGCCTTATCTCATTTATAGAATTTTCCGAGAGGCGGTTAGCTGTATGCTCCAAATTTCTTCTCCAAAATCACCTGTCGATTTCACCAAGCACAATGTCGATAGACCCTATGCAGGCGATGACATCGGCTACCATGCGACCTGCCACAAGTCTGTTCAGAGCGGAAATATTCACAAATGACGGCGGTCTGAAATGAACGCGATACGGTTTTTTCGAACCGTCGGACACAAGGTAGCATCCGATTTCCCCTTTCGGTGACTCGATAGAATGGTATACATCCCCCACGGGAGGTTGAAAACCATGCACCACCAATTTGAAATGATGAATCAACTGCTCCATTCCGGTCAGAACCTCTTCCTTGTCCGGTGGTGAGATTTTTCTATCAAGTGATTTCGTCGGACCGTCCGGCAAGCCATCAAGCGCCTGCCTGATGATATTAAGAGACTGTCTCATTTCCTCGAGGCGCACCAAATAACGATCATAGCAGTCTCCCTTCACACCGGTGGGAATTTCGAAATCGAATTTATCGTAAATCGAATACGGGTTCGATTTGCGAATGTCCCAGGCGACTCCGCTGCCGCGAAGATTTGGCCCCGAAAGCCCGGCATCGATGGCGTCTTCAGCCGAAATGACGCCAACTCCGATTGTCCGGTTGCGCCATATCTTGTTATCCGTCAGGAGTCCCTCATACTCGTCGATTTTTGCCGGAAAAGTGTCGAGAATGTCTTTGACTCTATCCTCAAATCCTTTTGGCACATCGTTGGTCAAACCGCCGACGCGAAAGTACGATGCCATCATCCTGACGCCGGAAACGAATTCGTACATTTGCGTTATTTTCTCCCGTTCCCGAAAGCAGTATAGGAGCATCGACATGGCTCCGATGTCGAGCGCATGGGTTCCAAGCCACACCAGATGCGAGTTGATTCTTGTCAGCTCCGTCAGGATGACGCGAATATAGTCGGCCCGTATCGGCACCTCGACTTCCATCAGCATTTCGATTGCCT
>Ga0214473_10008000_pt1 | contig 12528 bp, 8 predicted proteins | sample RVTome_7_FD_203509 | JGI IMG/M metagenome (GOLD analysis project Ga0214473, IMG submission 203509) | Soil microbial communities from uranium-contaminated site in the Upper Colorado River Basin, Wyoming, United States - RVT98D197 | ecosystem: Environmental > Terrestrial > Soil > Contaminated >... | reverse complement strand
CGTCTCACCTGACGGTCGCCTGGCCGTGGCGCGCGCCGCGGACGGCGCCCTGACGCTCTACCCGATGGAGGGCGGAGACCCCCGGCCGGTGACGGGCGCGGCGCCCGACGACGTGCCGATCCGTTGGACACCGGACGGCCGCGCGCTCTACGTTCATCACGCGTCGGGCGTGCCCGCGCGGATCGAGGTGCTGGATGTCATGACGGGTGCGCGCCGCTTCTTCCGCGAGCTGACACCTCCCGAGCCCGCGGGGGTCCTGGCGGTCTCGCCCATCTACTTGAGCGCCGACGGGAGCGCCTACCTGTATTCCTACCGCCGGGTTCTGGACCAGCTGTACGTCGCGCGGGGCGTGAAGTAGCGGCCCCACGACCTGCCAGCGTTCACTTCGTGAGCCCGCGCGACCAGCCGACCGACCTGCCGCGCGCCGCCTTGCTGATGGTGGCGTCGGGCGTGCTGTTCGCCTCGATGGCCGCCGCGGTGCGCGTGGCCGCGCGCGAGCTGCCGAACGCCCCGATCGTCTTCTTCCGCCACTTCCTGATGCTGCTGATGCTGCTGCCGTGGCTCGTGCACGCGGGGCCGGCTGCGCTGCGGACCGGCGACCTGCGCGGCCATGTGGTACGCGGCCTCGCCGGCGTCTCCGCGGTCGCCTGCTACTTCTACGCGATCGCGCGCCTGCGGCTGGCCGACGCCGTGCTCCTCAACCAGTCGCTGCCGCTGTTCGTGCCGCTCGTCGAGCGCGCCTGGCTCGGCGAGCGCGTCCCGCCCCGGCTCTGGCGCGTGCTCGGGCTCGGCTTCTTCGGCCTGCTGCTGATCCTGCGCCCCGGCAGCGGCGTGTTCCATCCCGCCTCGCTGGTGGCGCTGGCTTCCGCGGCGCTCGCGGCGATCGCCCAGGTGGGGATCCGGCGTCTGACGCGCACCGAGCCGGTCGCCCGCATCGTCTTCTACTTCGGGCTGACCGCCTCGATCGCCGCCGCGGGGCCGGCGCTCGTCACCTGGCGCGCTCCGTCCCCCCGCACGTGGGCGGTGCTCCTGCTGATGGGCGTCTTCGCGACGGCCGGGCAACTCACGCTGACCCGGGCGTACTCGCATGCCCCGGCCGCGCTCGCGGGCCCCTTCCTTTACGCCGGGCCGGTCTTCGCGGGCTTGCTCGACTGGGTGATCTGGGACGTGCTGCCGGACGCTTTGTTCGCCCTGGGCGCAGTGCTCGTGGTAATGGCGGCGACACTCGCGCTGCGCCTGCGGCAGTCCGAGTCGGCCGCGCCGGCCGAAAGCTGACCGCTCCGACGGCCCACGCTGCCTATGCTTGCTCGAAGCTGTAGAGGGGATGGACAAGCCCGGGCACCGTGTGGCCGCGATCTCGTCGTGATCCGGATCTTCGAGAGGATCGGGGGGGCGGCGTCTCGCAGTCGAACCCGTGCCTGGGCGTCCGCTTGGGGTCCCCGCCGCGAGAAGTCGCACGGGACCAGCCTCATCGCTCGCGGCACCGGGGTCCAGAACGCGAAACCACACCGGCCGACTATGGAAGGATGCAGCTTCAACCCGCCACGACCGTCGCGAGGCACGCGACCGCGACCGTGGGCCGAAGCCCGCCCGTCCCGCCCACTGCAGCGACGAGCTCCGGAGACGGCGTCTCCCCGGCGGCTAGTCTCCGGCAGCGAGGCGGCGACGGCCACTGCAAACGCCGGCCGGAGCGCTGGATCGGGCTCTAGACAGCGCTGGATGGCCCGATCGACGCCCATCCCGCCGCGGCCGAGCGGGGCCACGATGCGGTAGCGGCTGGCAAGGACCGTCTTCGATCAGCGCGCCGATGGCGGTGGCGGCGCCGGCCGTGTGGGGGTCGGCTCAGCACAGCACGCGCGGGCGCTTCACGCCCGAAAGGCGCCGCGACAGCTCCGCCTTCGGGCTCGCCCACGGCGTCGCCCAGCGCCAGGATCGCGGCGCGGATTCCCGCGAGCGAATGGAAGCTCGCGGCTCTCGGGCCGCGTCGGTCGCCCGCGAGGAGAACTCGTGCGGTCCCGGGGCCATGGACCGAGACGGCCGACGCAGGGCGGCGCCGGGCGTGCTACTGGACGGTGCTCTCGATGCAGGTGGGGGCAGCAGAGCGCCCGGGCCGGCCGTAGGTGACGCAGGTGCGGATAGGGCCGGCCGTGACGGGCGCCCCGAACGTCAGGAGCAACCCCGGGACTCGACCCGCGAGGGCGGTGAGGCACGCGACGTCGGTGTGGGCCTCGGCCTGTATGGCGTCGCCGGCGCTGGCTTCGGCCTGACACACCCAGCCCACGCTCTCCGCGCGGGCCTTCCCCGCTCCCGGAGGCAGATGGATGGTGATCGGCGGCGCCGCCTCCCAGCCGCCGGGGGAGGGCGGCCGCACGGTGAGGGAAACAATGCCCCCGGGCGTAACAGGCTCCGGCTCGGCTTCCAGGGCGAGGGCCGCGTCGGAAGGGTTCGCGGATGGATCTCCGAACGTCGTGGGGCCCGCGCCGCCGCACGCGCAGTGGCAGAGCCCGAGGGCAGCCACGGCCAAGCCCATCGGGAACCGCCTCCCCCTCATCAGGCCCATTCTACTCTTCCTCGCCCGAGGAGTAGCCCTCCCGGCCCGGAGGCCGGGAGGGCTTACGACAGGGGTACTTAGTTCGACCCTGGCGGAGCGAAGCGATCGTGGAAGACGTCGTCCTCGTAGCTCAAGATGCTGATCGCGTCCACGCGATCCGTCCACACCACGTGGAAGTTCCGCCGGTTGGCGCTGCCGTCGAGGTAGTCGCCGATGAACACATAGTCCATCAGCGACGACGAGTCGGTTATGAGCTTTGCCGCCTGGAAAGTGCTGCCGTTGTTGGTCGAGAAGCGCGTGTAGACGTCGTAGATGAGGTTGTGGTTCACGGTCCCGAGCCTCAGGCTCCGCTTGGTGTCGTAGTACGCGAGCCACACGTACGGGTTGAAAACACTTTCCCAGGCCGGCTGCGTCAACACCGCGGGGAAGAACTGGGCGCCGCCCCCACTCCCCACCGGCTTCCTTCCGATCCACTTGAGCATGAGGGGGTTGGTCGAGGCGTTGAACACGCTCTTTTGATGGTAGACGTTGCCGGCCTCTGAATCGCGGGGATTGCTGTTCGGATCGGCCCCGAAGGCGAGCTGCACGTTGGCCCGGCTGTCGATCGTGACGGCGGGGAAGCCGGCCGCCGACAGGCGCATGTACTGGTAGTTGGGCCCCAACCAGTAGGCCGACTCGAAGCCGATGCTGCTCGAGGGGAAGAAGGGCCCGTACCACGTAGTGCCGTAGTCCTGCGACCCCATGCAAGCGATGTTGAACCTGTTGTTGACGGCAGTGGCGCTTGGGGGCACGCCGGGGCTCCAGCCGTCGGCGCCGGAGTCATAGTTGCAAACGATTACCTGGGGGCCGGGGCCGCCCGCGGGGCGCGAGCCCTGAACGAGGCGTATGAGGAGCGGGTCGGGATCGCTGCAGTCGGAAGACAGCAGGACAACCCCGGATGCGCCGAAGTCCCAGGTGGAGCCGTAGTTGGCGCTCCGGTTGTAGATGATCGAGCACCCTCCCGCCGCATCGAACAAGGTGGCCGTGGTGTGGACGACGTCCGCGCCCACACCGCTAAAGCCCTGGCCCGAGCCCGCATCCCAGGTGTGGACGTCCACCCAGTTCTTGTCCACGAAGTCGCCGCCGGTCCCCGTGAACACGTCGGTCGTCCCGAGCACGCTGGACGGGTTCTGGCCATTTCGCACCTGGACCTTCACGGTGTCGTCACCGGTGGTGCCGTTGATGTCCATGTAGCTCAAGTAGACTCTGAAGCCGTCGGGGGAGAAGCGGACCACTGGATCCGAGCAGGTCGGGGTCGCGCTCGTGTGCGTGACGTCGCTGTCATAGAAGAAGTTCTGCCCTCCGTCGAAGCTGAGGTAGACCGAGCAGGCGTTCGACAGGCCGGAGGTGTTGAAGTCGTTGTGGGCGAACGCGACGACCACGTCCGGGTCGAGAGTGCTGGCGGCTACGCTCGGCTCGTTCTGCGAACCGTACCAGCCGTAGTAGTCGCCGGTCACGTTGTGGTCGATGCCTGCGGTGCGGCTCGTTTGCCGGGAGCCGTCCCGGTCCGGCCGCCCCGGAAGCGCCTTGCCCTTCAGCTTGGGCACTCCCAGCCTGCGCGCGAGGGAGAGCTGCGCCTTGGTGCTGCCCATCATGGGCAGGATCCGCCTGATGAAGGCGTCGCGTTCTCGCTGGGAGCGGACCTTGCTCGGGACGACGGCGCGGAGACGGCCCTCCTGGTCGGCGCCACTGGTGAGCGTCAGCGATCTCTTGGCGCCGCTGACTCCGGAATCCGCGGCGCTCGCCGTCGCCTGCTCGAGGCAGAGCACGCCGACAGCGAACCCGGCCGCTCCGAGCGCGAGAATGGCTCTCGTCTTCGATCGCCTGTTCATGGACGCCTCCTTGGGAGGAAGGGTGGTTCACACCAAACGTCAACAAACGACGTAAGGGTCATGGAAACCCTGCCGACAGCTTCGGGATCTCAACCTGGGATCAGAAGTGACGAGAAGTGTACGACCGGGCCGGGGTGCCAGTCAAGGCTTTCCCGGGTCTGCAAGAAGTCGGCGGAGGTTCTCCTTGAACAGGACGTCGTCGGGTACGATGGCCAACCCCTTGCGGAGGGCGGCGATGGCCGCCTCGCGGTCGCCCATCAGGTAGTAGATGTTCGAGCGGTGTTGGTGAATGACGGGGTAACGGGGGGCCAGCCGCTCCGCCTCCTCGAGGTGGCGCAAAGCTTTGCGATAGTCTAAGACGGCGGCGGCGCGAGAGGCCCGCGTCGTCAGCTCGACCGCGCGCTTCTCCGCAGCGTTCTGCGGCCCGAACGGGTCCGGGGAGCCGGTGAGCCGCTCGTAGGCGCGGCGGGACGGCTCGAAGCGGGGGTTGCAGCGCAGCGCGTTACGGTACTCGCGTAGCGCCGCCTCGCGCTGACCGCGTTCCTCGTGGATGGCCGCGAGCACGTGGTGGGCGGGGGCGAAGAGGGGGTCGCGCGCCGCGGCCCCGCGGGCCTGCTCGAGCGCCTCTTGTGGCTGGCCCGCGCGGAAATACGCCTCCGCCAGGCGCGTCAAGGCCTGCGGGTCGTCGGGCTTCTTCTCGACTTCCGCCCGCAGGGCCTCCAGGTCCGCGCCGGGGGTCGGAACGGGGGAGGCCGGCTTCGACTCGACATAGCCGAGGGCCTTCAAATGCTCGAGTACCTCTGGGTCCATGGCTTCCACCGGCCGGGTCGGACCCGGCGTCGGTCCCGTCCCACCCGTCTCGTAGCTGGGTCCCGGAGCCGGAGGCTCGAAGGCGAGCGCCTCCGAAAGGGGGCGGCCGGGCATGTCGCGTGCGGGTGACAGGCCGGCCAGGGCCAGAAGCGTCGGCACGACGTCCAGGATCGAGGCGTGCTCGAGGCGCACGCTGCGGCGCACGCCGCGCCCGTAGAGCAACAGCATGCCGTCTAGACGGTGATTCTGGGCCCCCACCCGCCGGCCGGTGAACGCTGCCTGCTCTTGGGCGCCGATGGGCCCCAGAGAGAAGCCGTGATCGGAGACCACGACCAGCGTCGTGCGCTCGTCCATGGCGGCGAGGTACTCACCGACGACGCGGTCGGCGTAGCGGTACATCTCCTCGACGGTGCGCCCGTAGCGTCGCTGAGCCTCGGGTGGCTCGCCTTCGGGCCGGGGGGCGCGGAAGAGATGGCCGAAGAGGTGAGACACGGTGTCCAGGGCCTCGAGATAGACCATCAGGAGGTCCGGCCGCTCCCGCTTCCACAGCTCGAGGCCGATGCGCCGATAGCTCTCGGCGCTCGCGAGCGCCCACTTGAAGTGCTCCAGCGGGTCCCGGAAGTCGAAGGGAAGGGCGAACGAGCGTTCGTCCACGTCCACGAACGGCCGGGCCTCCTCCAGGGAGATGCTGGCCGGTCGCCGGACGAGGGGTGCTATCACCCGGGCGAGACCCTCGGGCGAGGTGAGGTTCTCCACCGGCTTCGGCTCGAACCCGGCGCGGTTCAAGTAGTGATAGCAGACGCGGTCGCTGACGATCGAGCCGCGCACGGTCTCGGCGGGCCAAGTGGCCCACCATCCGACCACCGCGACGTTGCGCCCCGCATCGGAGAGGATGTTCCAGATCGCTTTGGGCTTGCGCATCAATCGGTTCACGGGGACCGGGGGATCGTCGCTTCCCAAGAAGCCCTCGATGCCGTGGTCCGTCTTGCCGGTGGCGATCGTTGTCCATACCACCGGCGACACGAGGGGTTCGCGGCTGCGCAAAGGGCCGAACGCCCCTTCGCGACGCAGCCGGGCCAGGTTGGGCAGCTTGCCTTCGCCGGCGAGCAGATCCACGGTTTCGGGATCGAGCGAATCGATTCCGATCAGCAAGATGCGGGACGGCTCCGCGGGTCGGGACCGGCAGGCGGCGAAGGGGCTGGAGGCCAGGACGAACGCGAGCGGCAGCCAGGGTCGCGGCATCGGGGCGAGCCTACCATGGCGGGCTCAGGGCGCCGGGCCCGAACCCTGAGCCGCGCAGCCCCGCCCCGTCGGATCGGGGGATCGCGCGGGTGCGGGTAGAATGCCGTCCGGTGAAGCGCCGCCCCTCGTGCCAGCTTGGCCGGGCCTTCCTGCTCGGCCTGCTGCTCGGGGCCGCCGGATGTGCGCGGCGCGACCCCGGGCCGCTGGCCCAGCGGCTCTTTGACCTTTACCGCCCCGACAGCGTCGTGGCGCCTGTCGTCACCCCGGTCCCGCCGAGCACGCAGTGGCGGTTCGACCAAGGGGCTCCCGCGCCTACGACCAAGGGCTACGTCGTCGGCCCGGGGATCGCGGCGTTCGGGGTAACGAGCGGCCACCTGACGGGGCGTACGACCACCACTTTCCCCATTCTTTGCTTCAGCCGCGATCCGCCCGCGGGGGACGCGGATACCGTGCACTCCGTCGAGATCCGGGCCTGGGTGGAGGCCGGGGGTCGGTTGGCGCTCGGTTTCCGCGAGTACGCCCACGTCGACCTCGCACGGGAGATCATGAAGGCCGAGGAGCTTCCCTGGCGCATGACGCTGCCCCTCTTGCCAGGGCGACAGATCAGAACGTACACGATCCCGATCCGCGTCTCGATCAAGTCGAGCGACGCCCGCCACCTCCTGCTGCGGCCGACGGACGTCAAGGGGACCTCCTTCGGGATCGAGTCGGTGCGGATCGTGTTCCGGCGCGAACATCTCGGCTCGATTGCTTCCGGGCGTAGCTGGCAGGGCCTCTCCGGGGTTTACCGCGAGTCCCTCGTGTCGCGTGCGGGAGAGAGCTTCCGCTTCCGGCTCCGCCTCCCGGCGCGCCCCTGGCTGGATCTGGCCGTTGGCTCGCTCGGCCCGGAAGCCGCCACCTTCCAGGTGGGGCTGCGCTCCGTGGGCGTGGCGACCGCCCGCGAAGCCGTCGTCGTGCAGGAGACGGTCACGACGCCACACCAATGGCACGACGCCTCGGCCGAATTGGCCGCTTTCGCGGGACGCGAGGTCGAGCTGGAGCTGAGGGTTCGGGGGTCGGAGCGGGGGATCCTGGGAATCTGGGGCTCGCCCACCATAAGGCGGCTCGGGGCCGCCGCGCCGCGCCGCGCCCCGGCGCGCGCTTCCGGCGATCCGCCGCAGGGCGTGATCCTCGTCATGGCCGAGTCGCTGCGCCGCGATCACCTGGAGCTTTACGGCTACGGCCGCGAGACGATGCCCAACCTCACGCGCCTCGCCCGCACCGAAGGCACGCTCTTCCGCAACTGCATGACCCAAGCTACCTGGACCAAGGCCTCGACCCCGTCGCTGCTGGCCTCGCTCTATCCCACCTCTCATGGGGTGCTGGACTTCGCGGACCGGCTGCCTGCAGCGGCCACCACCATGGCCGAGGTGTACCGTGAGGCGGGCTACGCCACGCTCTCCTTGTCGTCGATCCTCTTCACGGGGCAGTACAGCAACCTGCACCAGGGCTTCGAGCAGGTCCACGAGTTCGGGTCGCTGCCCGACCGCGAGTCGAGCAAGACGGCCGGAGTGTACGTCGAGCGCTTGCGGACCTGGCTGCGTGCCCATCGCGACGTGCCCTTCTTCGCCTTCCTCCACGTGGCCGATCCCCACGAGCCCTACCGGCCTCGCCCGCCGTACGACACGCTCTGGAGCGACCCCGCCTGCGAGCATCACGCGCAGGACGCCCGCCAGGTCGGGCAGTCGATCGCCGACCCCTTGTTGCGCCGGGTGGGCATGCCAACCGCGGCCGACATCGCGGAAGCGGGCTTCGACCCCCAGGCCTATGTGGTCTGCGAGAAGAACTGGTACGACGGTGCGATCCGCGGCCTGGACGCGGAGCTGGAACACCTCTTCGAGGAGGTGCGGAGCCTCGGCCTCGAAGGCAAGGTGCTGATCGCATTCACGGCGGACCACGGAGAGGAATTCCTGGAGCACGGCCGCATGTTTCACGGCCAGAGCGTCTACGCGGAGTTGACGGACGTGCCGCTCCTGTTCCTCACCCCGGGGCGGCGCCCGCCGACCGCCTACGTGGACGAGACGGTGGAGAGCGTCGACATCATGCCGACCCTGCTCGAGCTGAGCCGGCTTCCCCTGCCGCGGGCTCGCCAGGGCCAGAGCCTTCTGCCCCTGCTCGACCCGGTGGCGGCGCGCAGCGAGCGCTGGGCCGGGCACCCGGCGGTCTCGGAGAAGGCGGCGGTGAAGGACCAGGGCTCGCCACCGCCGCGTGAGACCGAGTCCTATGCGCTTCGGCTGCGGCAGCGCAAGCTCGTCTTCAACCCGCAGCGCTACGAGGCTCAGCCTGAGCACGAGCTGTATGCGCCGCTCGACGACCCGCTGGACCAAACGGACCTCGCCCGCGACGATCCCGATGGGGTCGAGCAGCTCTTCAGGGAGCTGCTGGCTTGGCACGCGGGCGTCCGCGGCGCGCGCCTCGCGCCGGACGCCGACGGTGCCCAGGCCTTGAACCCGGACGAGCTGGAGCGGCTCCGCAGCCTAGGCTATATAGAGTAGACACACGAGAAGGTGGGAGAAATGACAAAGCGCTTCTGGGCAGCGTCCCTCGCCATCGCGCTCGCCATCGCGCTCGCCGTCGCGCTCGCCATCCGTCCTGGGGCCCCGGAACCGCAGCAGTTCGGCAAGCCGCTCAGCCAGTGGGCGAATGCCCTGCACGATCGACGCTCTCCGGACCACAAGATGGCACCCTACGCCCTGTCGAGGATCGGCGAGGCCGCGCTGCCCGTCCTTCGCAAGGCTCTGGCGGACCCGGAGACGAACGTTCGGCAGGGAGCCGCGTTCGGCCTGCTGAAGATGGGCGCGACCGCGGAGCCGGCGCTGCCTGAGCTGACCACCGCCCTCAAGGACCAGGACAACGGCGTGCGGCAGCTCGCCGCGGCCGCCATCGGGGGGATCGGGACCAGAGCAGCGGCGGCGGTGCCCGGCCTCATCGAAATGCTGGGCGACAGCAAGCTCTCGCCGAAGCTGGCGGCCATCAAGTCCCTGGGGCAGATCGGCCCTCCGGCGCGCAAGGCGGTGCCGCAGCTCACCAAGCTGGCGAGCGATCCCGCCCCCCTTGTCGCGAAAACCGCCAAGGAGTCGCTGGGCAAGATCACGAAGGGCTAACGATAGGCGATTTCATCGGCGCTCGCGGCGATCGCCCAGGTGGGGATCCGGCGTCTGACGCGCACCGAGCCGGTCGCGCGCATCGTCTTCTACTTCGGGCTGACCGCGTCGGTCGCCGCCGCGGGGCCGGCGCTCGTCACCTGGCGCGAGCCCTCCCCGCGCACGTGGGCGGTGCTGCTGCTGATGGGCCTGTTCGCGACGCTCGGGCAGCTGACGCTGACCCGGGCGTACTCGCATGCCCCGGCCGCGCTCGCGGGCCCCTTCCTCTACGCCGGGCCCGTCTTCGCCGGGTTGCTCGACTGGGTGATCTGGGGCGTGCTGCCGGACGCTTTGTTCGCCCTGGGCGCAGTGCTCGTGGTAATGGCGGCGACACTCGCGCTGCGCCTGCGGCAGTCCGAGTCGCCCGCGCCGGCTGAAAGCTGACCGCTCCGGCGGTCTACGCTGCCTATGCTTCGTCGAAGCTGTAGAGAGGATGGGCCAGCCCGGGCACCGCGTGGCCGCGGATCGCCACCTCGAAGGCGCGCGCGGCGGCTTCGCCAGCGAGCACCGCGTGCGGCGTGCCTTCCGCGGCGACGCGACCACCCGCGACCAGGACCATCCGCCCGGCCCAGGCCGCCGCGCGCTGCAGGTCGTGGATCACCGCCAACACGGCGACGCCGTGCGCCCGCACCTCGTCCAACACCTGGAACAGACGGAGCTGATGGCCGACGTCCAGGTGCGCGGAGGGCTCGTCGAGCAGTAGCGCCTGCGGCTCCTGGGCGAGGCCGCGCGCCAGTGTGGCGAGTTGGCGCTCGCCGGCTGAGAGCGTTCCGAGCGCCCGCCGCGCCAGCCGCTCGATGCTCGTCTGGCGCAGCGCCTGGGCCACGGCGGCGCGATCCTCGGCCGTGAACGGCCGGAACGGCCCGCTGTGCGGATAGCGTCCGAGCGCCACACGATCCTCGACCGTGAGAGTAGCCGGAGCTTCCTCCTCGCTGGTCACGAGGGCCACGGCGCGGGCCAGCGCGCCGCGCTCCCATTCGCGCAGCGGCCGGCCACGCACCAGGACGCGACCGCGCGTCGTCGGGAGCAGGCCCGCCAGGCTCCGGACCAGCGTCGACTTGCCCGCCGCGTTGGGGCCGACGAGCGCCACGGCCTCGCCGGCGTGCAGCGACAGGCTGACGTCGTGGAGCACCTCGCTGCGTCCGCGCTTGACGCAGATCTCGCGCGCTTCGACGAGGGGTTCCGCGGCGTTCACGGGCGTCCCTCGGTGGCTCGCAGCGCGAGCAGGAAGTAGGGCGCACCCACGAACGCAGTGAGCGCGCCCAGCGGCAGGTCGACGCGGTCGGAGAACGTGCGCGAACCGAGGTCGGCCACCACGACCAACAGCGCGCCGCCCAGGAACGCCGCCGGCAGCAGGCGGCGGCCCAGCGGCCCCACCAGCGGACGCAGCGCGTGCGGCGCCACGAGGCCGACGAACGGCACCGAGCCCGCAACCGCCGTCGCCGCCCCGGCGATCAGGGAGGCGAGTGCCAGGATCGTCAAGCGCGCCCGGTGCACCGGCAACCCTAGCGCGGCCGCCTCCTCCTCACCGAGCGAGAGCAAGTCGAGCGGGCGCGAGAGCAGCAACAGCAGCGCCGTCCCGGTCAGGATGAACGCCGCGGCGAGGCGCAGATGTGTCCAGCTCCGTCCCTCGAGGCCGCCGGCGAGCCAGAAGAGCACGGTGCGGACGCGGAACTCCTCGGTCGCGGCCAGCACGACAGACGTGCCGGCGCTGGCGAGCGCCGCGACGGCGAGACCGGTCAGCAGCAAACCATGGAGCGTGGGTCGGCCCGAGGCGTGCGCGAGCACGTACACGGCGCCCACGGCGGCCAGCGCCCCGGCGAACGCCATCAACGGGAGCGCCAGGAACACCTGCGCCGTCCAGCCCAGGTTGGCGGCCAGCACGGCGCCGAGCGCCGCCCCCGAACCCACGCCCAGCAGGCCTGCGTCCGCCATCGGGTTCCGGAACACCGACTGCAGCGCCGCGCCCACCACGGCGAGACCGCCGCCGACCAGCACCGCAAGCAGGACGCGCGGCAGACGAACGGACCAGAGGATGGTCTCGCCGGAGGATCCCAGCGGACTGGCGCCCGCCGACCCGATGCCCACCGCGGAGCCGAGCGAGCCCAGCACGGAGCGCAACGGCAGCGGCACGCTTCCGGCCGCCGTGGCCAAGAGCAGCGCGGCGGGCAACAGGACCAGCAGCGCCGCGAAGACGCTGCGTCGGGTGGTCGCCTCGTTCACGGCGCCGGTCTCGGCACGCGCGTCGGGTGCAGTAGCGAGCCGAGGCGCCAGCAGGCCTCGGCGGCATGCTGGCTCAGCGTCACCAGCAGCTCCGTGGGCAGCTCCACGACGTGGCCGTCACGGACCGCGCGCATCTGAGACAGCAACGGGTGCGAGCGCAACGCCTCGGCCGTCTTCCAGCCGCTGCCGATCATCACCACGTCCGGGTCGGCCAGGAACGCCCGTTCGGCGCCGATCGGCGCGATCCCGGAGATGCCCAGCTCGGCGGCGACGTTGATGCCGCCGCCGCCCTCGATCAGCGCGCCGATGGCGGTGTCGGCGCCGGCGGTGTGGGGCTCCGCCCAATAGAGGACCCGTGGTGGCCGCGCGCCCCGCAGGCGGCGCGACAGCTCCGCAAGCACGGCGTCGTAGCGGGAGACCAGGCGTTGCGCTTCCGCGGCCTCGCCGACGGCTTCGCCCAGCGACAGGATCGCGGCACGGATGCCCGGGAGCGAGTGGAGGCCGTACATGCGGTGCGCACGCAAGCCCGAGCGCTCGATCAGCTTCAGGAAGTCCGCGTCCGTGTACTCCGACACCACGACCAGGTCGGGCGCCAGGGCCACCAGGCGCTCCATGTCGGCCTTCTGGAAGCGCAGCGTGGAAGGCGGGA
>Ga0214473_10007999_pt1 | contig 12531 bp, 6 predicted proteins | sample RVTome_7_FD_203509 | JGI IMG/M metagenome (GOLD analysis project Ga0214473, IMG submission 203509) | Soil microbial communities from uranium-contaminated site in the Upper Colorado River Basin, Wyoming, United States - RVT98D197 | ecosystem: Environmental > Terrestrial > Soil > Contaminated >... | reverse complement strand
CACCCTCATCGTCACAGGAAGGCGTGGAGGCCAGCGAAGGCAGCGATGAAGGGCATGACGAGTAGCCGCCTTACAACCGGTTGCAGCGGACGGCGTTGCGCCGCCGCTGAACCGGAGCGTTCGGCAACAAGCAAGAGCGCCCCGTATATCATCTATTGGTCGTTCGATAGCGGCAAACTGTGCTGCGTGCTTTTGGTAAACGTTGGACGCAATGCCCCACAATCCACTATCGTGCACCCTTCATCGTGAAGGGAGATCCCGTGACATTCCGAAATCTTTTGATCATAAAAGCCGTCGTCTGCCTTGTCTTCGGCGTTACCCTTCTGCTCGCTCCAGGTCTGTTGCTTGGTCTGCTGGGTGCAGAACTCAATGACGGCGGCACGGTGTGGCGTGGTGCCTGAACGTTTGCCGAAATGTGCCGAACAAACTGTCAGCCACAATAAATGGAGCAATCCACAATGAAAGCCACAATCATGATGTTCTTTGCTATCCTATTAGTGCTTGCGGCGGTTATTCCGTCGTTGGATCCGGCTTCCCAGCAAGCTTACGCGTATCCGCCGGGGGTGGGAATACTCTCCAAGTCAAAGAATTGCCTTGCCTGCCACGCTAATAATGGACCGTGGACTGATGAGGGAAAAACCATTATCGACATTATCGAGAAGGATTCCAGGAAATCCTTCCGGCAGCCGGATGGGAGTTTTCTTCTTCAGATCAAGCGGCATGACCCGCTCACGGTTCGCACCGTCATTGGCTACAACAAAAACGGCGCAGTCGCGCCCTACCGAAATGGATGGATCTATGTCGATCCGGCGACCATTGAATCGAGTTCACTCTCGAAGTTCGCACCGGGATGGGACGTGAACCTTCAGGCATCGTGCCGTCTTGTCGGCGACAAACTTGAAGGATTTGAAGATTGTGACCTCTCCGTATTACCGATGACGATTCGTCCGTCAGATTCCGCACGGGATGGTCAAATTGTTCTCCAAGGGATGCTCACGCGAGGCGAATCCGTTAAAGGCAAAGGGAAAGAAGGAATGATTGGTACCTATTTCGAGAGAATCGTCAAGCTTAAAGTCCTGGATTGACTTCGGCACACTTCGGCAAACGGGCGTAACCACGACGCTCACTCATTTAGTAATGACGATGTTAAGTAGTAATGACGATGTTAAGTCTTAAATGGTCGATGCGCGCACCCAACATATGGAACGCCAGGGAACTCAATAGAACAATGGTCGTGCTCGTTGGGTTGTCTTTTCCCCAGAAAATTGGTTGTTTGAGAGCGGCAACCACAGCGGCGGTGTTGCTGCACATGATATGTGAAACGGCACGTTGAGCGGGAAATCTTTTTTAATTGGGCAGATTTGAGCAGCGCACGAAACGGAGCGGCGTAATGCGTGCACACGGTATGTGCATCCGGACGCGCCTCAGGAAAGCCGATGGAAGATAGGCTTGCATGGTCTGGAACTATCCTTGCCGTCCAGCCGCGGATTCGTCTGATGCGGTCATTCGACCAACGTGACCACATGTATCTAGGATATTGCCTGCGGATTGATGGAACGATCGACGGTCTGGCGAGCACATTCACAGTAGGAATCGGGAAGGGGCTTCACGCCAAGCATGGCGCTCACACCGGCGATACAGCAGAGGGTCTGTGTCTGCCCGTGGAGAATCCGGACCTTGAAACCGTCAGTTACTACAAGGTGAGCAAGTTCAAGGCAATCTCACGCCCACACGTGCCGTCCGAAAGTCCCCCACCCTGGTCAGGAGTTCCGCCGTCACTCGAAGTCTACCGCGAACGGGGTCATCGAAGGCTTGCCGCCCGAACATATGAGGCGAGTTGCAGTCTCTGCATCTGGGGTTGTCAGATGGCCGTGGAGATGATCATCGACCAGTGGAACCCGTCGCAACGCAAGTATCGGCATGAGACGTTTTGCTATGGACCGAAATCCTGCACGCTGTACCGGGCGGGACCGCCCCGCAAAGTTCCTGGGCGGAAAGGGATGAGCTGGACCGAGGAAGACTGGGTTGATGACGAGGCGACGAGTCATCGCACCGAGGACGAGTAGATGTGCCTGCGCATCAACGACCTGCCTCCGGAGGCCTGAGTAGATCGCAAAAGTAACACAATACACGCCGCGCCGCCGCGGCATCACCCACATGAGGAGCACCGATCCATGAGAACCACCCGTCTGATCGCGTCACTGACCGCCGGAGCATGCCTTGCCCTGCCTGCCGCTGGCCAGGAGGCGAAACCGCCCGAGAAGAAGGAGGGAATGAAGGCGTACAGCGAGGTTATTACAAAAGAGGCCAAGTCCGATACCGGCCTCTTCATCGTGCACCACATCAAGCAGAAATGGTTTTACGAGATCCCCAAAAAGGAAATCGGCAGGGAATATCTCCTGGTCACATCCCAGGCAAAGACGCAGACGGGGCTCGGGTACGGAGGGGATGAACTCAACGAACAGGTGGTCCGGTGGGACCGGTTGGATGACCGGATCCTCATGCGGAGCGTGATGTATTTTGCCGTTGCGTCCGATTCGCTCCCGATCAGTTATGCCGTCCGCAAGGCGACGAACCCGCCGATCCTCATGGCGTTCGACATCCAGTGTTACAACAAGGATTCCAGCACCGTTGTCATTGATGTCTCAGACCTCTTTACCGCAGACATGACCGAATTCGGGCTCAACCGGATCCAGCGGGAAGCCCTGCGCGTTCGTCGGCTCGATCCGCGGCGGTCCTTCGTGGAAAAGGTCCGTTCGTTCCCGGACAACATCGAGACGGAAGCGACCCTGACCTATGACGCAGGACAGGTCCCGATGGACAATTCGTTGAGCACCATCAGCATCACCATGCACCATTCGATGGTGCGGCTCCCCGAGAAGCCGATGATGCCGCGCCTCTTCGACGAACGTGTCGGCTTCTTCGGCATATTCCAGTACGATTATGGGTACGACGCGCAGCGTGCGGAGCTGCGCCGCTACATTGCCCGCTGGCGCCTGGAGCCGAAGGATGAAGCCGCCTATGCCCGCGGTGAAGTGGTCGAGCCGAAAAAACCGATCACGTTCTACGTCGACCGCGGCGTGCCGGACAAGTGGCGCCCGTACCTGAAGAAGGCGATCGAGGACTGGCAGCCCGCATTTGAGAAGGCGGGGTTCAAGAATGCCATCGTGGCCCTGGATCCCCCGTCGGTCACAGAGGATCCCGACTGGAGTTCCGAGGACGTACGCTATGCAACCGTCCGCTGGCTCCCGTCACAGATTCAAAACGCCTACGGCCCGCACATCAGCGACCCGCGGACAGGTGAGATACTTGACGCCGACATCGGTTTTTTTCACAACGTGATGAACCTCGCGCGGAACTGGTATTTCGTGCAGGCAGGAGCAGTGGACCCTGCGGCGGCTACCCTCCCCCTGCCGGATGACCTCTTGGGGGAAATGCTGCGGTACATCTGCGCGCATGAAGTCGGCCACTCTCTCGGTTTTCCCCACAATATGAAGGCGAGCTCGCAGTTCCCGGTTGACAGCCTCCGGAGCCCGTCCTTCACGGCGCGCTACGGGACCGAAGCGTCGATCATGGACTACGGCCGGTTCAACTATATCGCCCAACCCGGTGACGGCGCGAAGCTCATTCCTAAGCTCGGCCCGTATGATCTCTTTGCGACGGAATGGGGGTACAGGATGTTCCCCGGGACGAAGTCGCCCGATGATGAGAAGGCGGCGCTCGGCCGGATCGCCGCCCGCCAGGAGTCGGAACCGTACCTCCGGTTCGGCGACCCCGACGGCATCGATCCGTCATCGCTCACCGAGGACCTCGGCGGTGATGCGGTGAAGGCCACGGCCTACGGGCTGAAGAATATCGGCAGAATCGCCGAGAGGCTCATCAGCGCAACGACGAAGCCGGGAGAGGATTATTCAACGCTCCGCGAAATCTACCGGGAGCTGATCAACCAGCGGAACCGGGAATTCGGCCACGTGGCCAGTCAGGTCGGTGGCGTGGTGAAAACCTCAAGGGTCGCGGGGGTGGAGGGGGCCGTGCATATGCCCGTCTCCCGGGAAAAGCAGAAGGAAGCCATGGCGTTTCTGCTGAAGGAAGGACTCCGCACGCCGACGGAACTCCTGCGCCCTGAGCTCCTGATGCTCATCGAGCCCTCGGGGGCGGAAGAACGGGTGCTCGCGGGGCACCGACAGATCCTGACGATCCTCGTGAACAACGCGCGGCTCGCACGGCTCGTGACTGCGGCCGCACTGGCAAAAAAAGGGGAAAGACCGTACACGCTGAATGAAGCGTTCACGGACCTGAGGAGAGGAATCTGGAGCGAACTCGGGAAGACCAGGGTCTCGACCGACGTCTACCGGCGAAACCTCCAGCGGGCGTACGTCGACATGATGGGAACGAAGATCAACCCGCCCCCGCCGCCGGCTCCGCCCCCCGGCCTTCCGCCCGGCGTCGTCTTGCCGCCTCCGCCCCCCGTGCCGGGGGAGGCCCGGGCAATCGTTCGCGCGGAGCTCACCGATCTTGATGCCGCCATTACCCGCGCGCTCCCCCGCACAGTGGAACGCGAAACGCGGGCGCATCTGATGGACTCAAAATATCAAATCGGGAAGATCCTTTATCCCGAACGGAGCAGATAGAAAAAGGGGGGGGAGTGCAGGTCATCACCCCGGCGCTGCAATCCCCCCCGAGTTTTTTGTCGTCTCCGTTGACGCACGGACGTCTAGAACGCCAGGCCGACCCGCACGGTCTTCCGCCGGTATGTGCCGGGCGTATCACCCTGGTCGAAACCGATCCCCAGCGTCACGCGCTCTCCGTCCTCGTGCAGGATGCTCGCCTGTTCGATGTTCCCGGGGGCACCTCCCGTCAGGAGGTCCAGTGTGTACTCCCTTCCCGCAAGACCTTCCACGATGATCTCGTACACGCCGTCATCCCACCGGTCCCGGATAAACCGCAAACCGGACGATGCCGATCCGGGGGAGAGAGGCGGGACAGGCGGCACCACGGCAACCCCCCCCGTGTGTTCATACGTGACCCGCAATTCCCCCTCCAGGGCGAATGAAAGCGCCGGAACATCGTCTGGTACACGCACCCGGACATCGTGGAGGGAGACGGCCGGTCCAATGCGGATTGCGTGGATTCTCGTCCCGGCCGGGAGCCACGGACGGAACTGAACCTCGATCGGCCGCGCAGACGTGGCGGCGAATATGAACGACGTAGTGTTCATTCTCCGCCGCATGGTCATCGCGACAATGTCCTTTCCTATGCGGAGCCCCCGTGCCTCCGCCCGCTCCCAGTCCGGAGGAAAGTACGGCCGCAGGTACACCCGCCGCGCAGGAGCGTCCGCCCGGAACCCAAGCATTCCCTCCATGAGCGGCTGCAATGCCATGGAACCTGACCATGCCTGATGGGCACACACCCCGGCGGGTTCGCATCGTTCGCCGTGCAACACCTCGGGGTAATTTCCCGCAGACCAGAGACCGGCAAGTAGCAGGTTCGCCTTCGCGTGGACAAACCCCTGCACCGGGCGCCCTCTGGCAAACTCGGCGAGCGATGTCCAGCCGGTGAAGAGAGGCCAGATGCTTCCGTAATGATACCCCGTGGGATCGTACTGCGGACTTTCCTTCGGGACCATCCTGACGCCCCAGTCTGCGGAGAACTGATCCGAGGCAAGGCGGTCGAGCGCCTGCCCGTCTTTCGCCCGGTCCGTCAACCCGAACATCATGGCCACCGCCTGCAGCGCCGTCTCGTCCGTGCGGAAAGAACCGTCGGCATTCTTGCCGAAGCTGTATCCCCCCGCCTTTGCATTCCAGAATTTCTTCCGGATGGCGGTCCCCACCGCCACTGCTTCCTTCCGGCACCGCCGTGCAAGACCCGCATCGGCCAGGTGCCGGGCAATGTATGCTGACTGGCAAAGCGCTTCACCCCAGCAGGCTGCGAGGTAGAGCTCGGCATGGACAGGGAAGAGTTTCCCCCCTTCGATCCACCCGTGGCCGACGTTGGTGTTTTCAATGAGGTGGTCCCCGTCGGTGTCCGTCGATCGGCAGAACGAGAGCGCCCGTCGGAATCTCGCGTTTTGCGAACGCACAAATCGGACGTCCCCCGTCGCGGCCAGATACCGTCCCAACAGGATAATGTAGAGCGGGGTCGCATCCGCTGCGTCGTAATGGACGAATCCGCTGGTCGTCATCTCATGCAGGATTTTTCCGGTCAGGTCCTGGTGGTCTCCCAGGAAGGCGAGGACATCCCGGACGGCGTCAAAAAGGCCGCACCCGAGCATCGCAAACGAGGTCCAGGCACTGTCCCGGCCGAAAAACCACGCATACCCCGGCCGTCCGCTCACCGCATGCCCTCCGTTCCAGCCGTGGCCGGTGCTTGCATAGCCCGCCATGAGCGACGAACCGAGGCCGGGGACGTTTACGAAGAAGCGTTCAGTGGAGACCAGTGCAGTGCGGAAGGACTCATTGAAGTGCGCGTCCGGCCCCTCGACCATTGCAGCCCTTTCAATGACCCGCCTGTAGTGGCGTGTCTGGAGGGCCAGCCGCCGGTCCGGCTCTTTCAGCATACGCCGGTACGCGGCGACCGCCTCACGTTCACCTGAACCCGTGAAGACGAACGTGAGGGGAGCATCGCCCGGCCGGATCGTGTATTCCAGTGCAAGCTGGATCGCTCCTTTGTCGGTCTCATCCGGCCCGATGCGGCGGGAGTCTGGAGGTTTCCCTCCGCCCACCAGTGAGACCCCCACGCTGGCCGCATCAGTGACACGAAAGGCGTGGAGTCCCTCGTCCCATCCGTAGCGAAGGGTTCCCATAGCACCCGGCGGCAGGGGCCACATCGCGCGCAAATCCACGCGGACCGAGATCGCGATAAGGAGTGGCAACGACGACTCTACTGTGTATCTGGCCGCGCCTGCGGGAAGGGTCCTGTCCCCGTAGATGCACTCCTCGACAAGCGCCCCATCGCATCGGTGCCTCCGTACGATGCCACCGGGCGTGATTGTCACGTCCCCCTCCAGGGTTTCAGCGCGGTGGCGCTCCCCTCCCTCCGTGCCGAAGGCGAGCCGGACTTCGCTGAGAATGCGGTACGGATGAACCCACACCTCTGAAATGCCGCGGCGTTCCTCGCCCAGAATCAGAATCCGCCGGCCGCCAACATCGAATTCATTTGCTGTCGCAGGCCGGCGCGTCATACCCTGTAAGGGGGGATCGGGTCGGCCGGGGACCTGCGTCGCATCCACCGGAGGGCTGTTCCGCGTCATCGGCTCCGGGCGCTGCGCTGCGAACGACCAGTGTGACCCGCGCGGCGGCCTGACACGTAATGCAAGATACGCAAGCCCGTTTGATGCAAGCTGCTCAAGGTGCGGACGGAACCGGGGATTGGGATGTGCAAAATAGAAATGCGAGCCAAGGGTGAGGATGCGGCCTTTGCGAAACCCGTACTCGACCGCAATGCGCCGGCGGTCTTCGATTCGTATGTACTGTCGCTCCACGCCCACGACCAGACCCGATGCGGGAAGGGCATCCTGATCGTACCATGCGGCGGCAAACGGCTCACCCCGCGCGGGGGACCAGGTATATGCACCGTTGCCGAGACCTTCAAACACAGGATGCCCGCGCACCGTCGCGATGCCCCGGATGTCGGGCATGCCGGGTGCCCAGCTTTCCTCCTCCCACGTTCCCTTCACGGCCATGTTCGGCGGAGTCTCCTCTATCCCCAGGTCAGACACATACCGGGCGGCCAGGAGAGAGAGAAACAGTCCCCCTCCCGTTCCGACGTAGGACCGGAGTGCGGCGATGACGCCGGGGTCACGCGAGATGGCGGGCAGGTCCGTCGAGGCATCGTAATGCCACCAGAGTACTGCAGGCGGTGTGCGGACAAGCAGGGAAGGAAGATCGCGAAAGCGCACCACGGGGGCGGCACCCCCGTACCGGAGGCGGTGAAAGGCGCGCGCCGCCTTTTCCTCCGGCGTGAGGCGCCGGGGATCGGCAACCAGAAACGCATTCTTGATCACTTGAGTCGGACTTTCACCATCGCGTTCCGTTCAAGCAGCTCCTCCCATACCCATCGGTCCGCCGATGTCTGTAACCCCAACCGGAGTGCGATCAATGCGCCGCGGCGCAGGTCGAGTCCGTACGCATCACATCGCGGAATCAACACGAACGTCTGATAGCGCACCGCACTGCTGTCTCCCGTTTTTGAAGCGATGACGTTCAGATCCTCCGGCCTCAACAGGTCCTTGCGGTCCCGCGGAGGATCAGTCCAGCTGGAACAATCACGGAGATAATACTCCACGACCTTTGCGGCGGAGGTATCACGGGCGATGCGGATCTGGAAGTTGTCAAAACCGTGGAACCAGCCGTCACCGGTTGCATCGATCTGGAGGAGAAGGCTGGCGGGCCGGGGGGCGTCGCACGCGATCCATAATGCGCTGTCCGTCCAGGCCCAGAAGAGATCCGCCGCCCCCATGGACCCGCGCATCGTGGCAAACGGTGTTGTCGGGAAGGGTCTCTCCGGCGGGAGCTCGGGGATTTCCGGTGGAAACGCGTAGAGAGGCTCGGGGTCGGCGCCGTCCGCCAATCCGTCACTGTCGGAGTCGCGGTTGTTCGGGGACGCGCCGCGGGAAGTCCCTGCCATCACTTCTGCGAGATCGGTCAGGCCGTCGGCGTCCGAGTCGGTCAGGCGGGGATTGCTCCCCAGCCGTTTCTCGTCGAACGGGAGGCGCGGATCATCGTCGGGGACGGCGTCACGGTCTGCATCGGTCGTCTGTTCAAGACTCCCGAATTTCATCGTCAGCCACCAGCCGGCCGGTGCATTGCGGATGATCTGCGCGTTGAAGTCGAAATCCTCCCCGAACCGCCCGGGCATCTTCCAGGGCTGGTCGGCATGGTAATACCCCGGCTCGCCGCTCGCCTCGAGGAGCGCATCGAGCTGGTGATGGAATTCGTGCGTGATAAGCCAGTCCTGGCGGCTGAACCGGTCCTGAAACGGATTGGACGTATACCCGGCAGTGACGCCGAACTTCCAGGGGGCCGGAACGCCCAGCGTTCCACCGCCGTACGCCTGACGGATGGTGACGGAATCCGTTTTTGAAGAATCCGCCAGAACGCTCATCCGGCCCGGCGGGTAGTTCTCCCATGCATACGGCACGACGACCCCTGCGTACCGCCCCGGGGTCTTTCCAAGCGCGCGGGCGGCGCGCTCCACGTCCCCGGCGACACGGTCGTTCGGCGGGAGCCAGTATGGATCCTGATCTCCCACCTCGTGAAGGCGAAGGGGCGCTTCCACGACATGGAAATCAAACTCGAGCAAAAGCCTGCATCCGGAATTCCGGTAATAGAATTCCGCGTTGAAACTGCATGCCTGCCTCAGGTACTCAATGTCGTCGTCCGTGAGCCGCCGCCCCTGCGGCACGTGCGGATACCGGGCCGACGGGTACCGGTCGCGATAGTCGATCGAGCGGTACACCATGCAGAGAACGGGGAGCCGGGCATACAACATGTGCGCCGGATCGGCCGGAGGTGTCGCGATCCTGTATCCCTTCGAGAACACGCCGGACGGCGGAATCACCCTCAATGCGTCCGAAAATTTGACGGTGTACCGGGTGGCGGGACGCAGACCGGCTATGCCAACGCGCGCTTCGCCGGTTCCCCGGTCCGGTGCCGCCGGGACATCCGTCCACACGCCGCCGTCCGCCGCGAAGCGCACACGCGCGCGTGTGCCCGCTGCGGGAGACCAGGAAGCGGCAAACCCCGAGGGGGTCACCATGCTCAACGCGGGAGTCTCACGAAGACTTCGGTCGACAAAGACGATCCGGTTGTAGTCCGCGACCACGATCTGGTGCGACGGGGAGAAATCGAGCCCGCGTGGTGCGAGAAAACCGCCGATGGACTTCCCCTCCATGATACGGATCAGATTCCCGTCCGGCGGAATTGCGGTGATCGTGCGGCGGACGGCATCTGCCACGTAGACGGTCGTATCAGCGTCGATCAGGACCGCCGATGGCTGACCAAACCGGACGGGCACGGTTCTCATCGAGCCATCACGCGCATCGGTGATCGTGATGCCGGCGGCCGATGCCTCGACTTCGAGGTCTCCCCGGCGGGCGCGCGGTTCCGGCGGTTCGGGCGGCCGGGCGCTCTGCTCGTTGAGGAGTCTGCCCTCCAGGTCGAATGCCTGATACGATTTCGTTTCCGGGTTGTAGATCGTCACATTGTTCTGGCCGGCCCGGAGAAACCTCACGTGATTGAACCGGACGACCGATCCCCGGCGCGCCCGGTACGGGCCGGGGGGAGAGTGATCGCTGAAGAGACGGACCGAACGGAACTCCGACACGCCGTCCGAGCCCTGAAGGCCGAAAAAACCGCTGGGGAACAACAGCGCTGTGTCGACTCCTGCGAGAATGCCGTCGACGGAAACAGAATACTTCCGGTGCGCGGGATCGACGTCGACCCGGAGCAACGTCCATCCCTTCGGCGGAGACCCCAGAGCGTACGACCCGGTCGCTGCAAATTCACCGGCGGCATCGAAGCAGCCCGTGAGAATGCTTCCGTCGTCCAGCCGGATCATGTGTGCGAGCGCCCTGGAGGAGGTGTCTTCCAGTCCGAAAAAGAGTCCGGCACGCGGCCCCCGGAGCGAGACCTCGACCGACCAGGGGCGCGCATCGTAGACGTAGTATCCGGAAGCGAGGAGCTGATCGTACGCCCCGGTGGCGAGGCGCACACTGCCCGGCGTGAACGCCCAGTTTCCGCTGGCGGGATGCCAGCGGGACGCGGGTGGAGAGGCGGAAAAATCCTCCGCAAACCAGACGTGCTGGGAGCGGAGGGGGGCGGCGACGATCAGCGCCGCCGCTCCGAGGATCAGAAGCGATGGCCGGGTCATGCAGGCCCCTTTCTTCCGGCGGCCCGCCTTTTCCAGTAATAGAAGACGGGGACGCCGAGCGCCAGGAAGAGCAGTCCCGCCCACGCCTCCTGCGGCCGGGAAATCAGCGTATTGAGAACGAACCAGACAGCGATCGCGATGAACAGGAGGGGTGTGAAAGGATACCACGGGGTTGTGTACAGTCGTTCGCCGGCAGGCCGGCGCCTGCGGAAGACGAACACGCTTGCCGCGGCAAGCGCGAAGAATATCCAGTCGGTAAAGACGACGTATGAAATCAGGTTTTCAAAAGTCCCCCAGAAGAGCACAAGGATGATGGCCCATGCCGACTGGACGATGATGGCCACCGCCGGGGTGCCGTAGCGGGGGTGCACCGTCGCGACGCTGCGGAAGAACAGGCCGTCCCGGGCCATCGCAAAGTAAATGCGCGGCGCCGTCAGCGTGTAGATTCCCGCGGTACCGAATGTCGAGATGAAGATGGCGCCTGCGATGATGCGCCCGCCCGCCGGACCCAGGACGGACTCCATCGCGTCGGCTGCGACGCGGCCGGACGACCCGATCGTCCCGACCGGAAGCAGCATCAGATACGCGAGGTTCGACAGCAGGTAGACGATCACGACAACGATCGCGCCGGCGACCATGGCAAACGGGACTGTGCGCCTGGGGTCCTTCGCCTCCGCGGCAGCGAAGGAGGCGTGCTGCCATCCTCCATACGACCAGAGAACGCCAACCATCGCGACGGCGAGCGCGCTGCCGAGCCCCCCGGTGAGCTCCTGCAGTGGTGCGCTAAATTCGATGCGTCCCAGGGATCCCCACCCGAGCCCGACCACGATCAGAAAGAGAATTCCCCAGAGCTTCAGGACCGTGAAGATGTCGGAGAAGAGCCCCCCGACCTTCACGCCGCGGACATTGAGAATCGTCACGATCACAAGCCCGGCAACAGCGGTCGCGGTGACTCCGGCAGGAGTGAGCTGGATGAAATACCCGAGGTAGGTCGCGAACGCGAGACTCAGAGCGGCGATGCCCCCGGTGTTCACCACGAGGAAATACGCCCAACCGTACAGGAACCCCGCAAGGGGACCATACGCCTCGCTGAGGTAGACGTACACCCCCCCCGCTCCCGGCATCAATCCTCCCAGTTCGGCAAAGGTCAGTGCGCCCGCCAGCGCCATGACCCCGCCGGTCAGCCAGACGAGCACAATCAGGGATGTGGAGGGGAGGGTGTGCGCGATCAATGCGGGCGTTAGGAAAATGCCCGAGCCGATCGTGGACCCGATCGCGATCATCGTCAGGTCGAAGCGGGTGAGCTCGCGTTTCAGTTCGGGCACTGGCGTACCGGGAAAAGGTGGTGGGATGCTGGCCGCCGCGTCCGCGTCAGTCCTGCCGGAGAGACTCCCCCGTCAGCTCCGCGGCGCGACGCACGTCATCCATTGAATTATAAAAATGAGGTGAATACCGGAGCTTTCCCTCGCGTACGGCTATCGTGAGCCCCCGCGACACGAGCCGCTCGTACGAACGGGACGCATGCTGCGCTGATTCCAGCGCGACCGTTACAATTCCCGCGCGCTGGTCCGCTTCCGCCGGCGTGAGCAGGGACACCCCGCTGATCCCCCGCAGCCGCTCGATCAGCTCCCCGGTGATCGAGAGAATATGGGATTCAATCCT
>Ga0214473_10007998_pt1 | contig 12531 bp, 12 predicted proteins | sample RVTome_7_FD_203509 | JGI IMG/M metagenome (GOLD analysis project Ga0214473, IMG submission 203509) | Soil microbial communities from uranium-contaminated site in the Upper Colorado River Basin, Wyoming, United States - RVT98D197 | ecosystem: Environmental > Terrestrial > Soil > Contaminated >... | reverse complement strand
TGCCGGGCCGGAGGTCTGGCTTTACCGCGGCGCCTGGCAGGAATGGTCGCTCACCGAGGCGGACGTGCTGGTGCCGCTGGCCCAGGACGAGCTCCGGGCCAAGGTCCTGGCGATCTTCAAGCATCAGTCCCAGAAAGACGTGCCGCCCTTTCCCGGCGGGCACGACGACCGCGAGTTCTGGCAGCGGGTGGAAGCGCGGAACCTCGAAACGGCGGCGCACGCCAACCGACTGGGGCTGGCGGAGTACTACGCGATGGAAGCGTTCGTCGTTCAGCGCGCCGGCACGAACAACGACCTTCCGAAGTCCTGACGCCCGAACTCACCGATCGCCCGCTGGGCCTCGGGTGACAGCAGGTAGTCCCGAAGGGTCCGGGCCTCCGCCGCCCGCACGTGCGCGAACCGCCCGGGATTGGCCAGGATCACGTGATAGGGGTTCTGGAGCGCGGAGTCGCCCTCGACCAGGATGGGCAGGTTGAGCGGCGCCTTGTGCCCCAGCAGAGTGCCGATGTCGGTGAGGGTGTAGGCCCGGAGCTGATCGGCGATCACCAGGGTGGCCCCCATCCCCTGCCCCGATTCCCGATACCAGGACCGCGCCGGCGACTCACCGCTCAGCGCCCACAGCGCCTGCTCCTTCGTGTGCGTACCTGACCGGTCGCCCCGGGACACGAACGGGGCTCCGGCCCGCGCGATCGCGCGGAACGCGTCGACGATGTCCAGGCCGCGCGCCCCGGCCGGGTCGGCCGAGGGGCCCACCAGCACGAACTCGTTGTGCATGAGTGGGCGACGGTCCACCCCATAGCCGTCGGCCAGGAATCGCGCCTCGCCGGCCGGGTCGTGCAGGATCAGGATATCGGCTTCTCCGCGGCGGCCTAGCTCCATCGCCTGTCCGCTGCCCACCGCGATGACCTTGACCGCGATCCCCGACGCCCGCTCGAAGCGCGGCAAGATGGCGTCGAGCAGGCCGGCATCGCGGACCGATGTCGTGGTGGCGAGCACCAGATCCCGCGCCTGGGCCCGTGCCTCACCCACGCCGAGGGCCAGAAGCAACAGGGCGGCACCTGCTGCCGCCCCGCCCCTCTCCCGCCGGCTGATCATTTCCCCGCATCCAGCGCGGGGGGCGGCGCCTCTCGCGGGATCGTGGTATCGGCGGGTTCGATGGGCACGGGGATCGGGCGCGTGGGTCGCTCGCCCCGCTCGCCGCCAATGGCCCACCCCACGGCGATGGCGCCCCCCACCAGCGCCAACGCGATGCCGACCTGGGCCAGCCGGCGCCGGAAGCTGGGCGAGAGCCGGGCCCGGAGCTCCCGGTTCTCACGGCGCAACTCGGCCTTCTCTCCCGCCTTCTCGACCGCCGCGACCAGATGCGGCATGTCCACCGGCTTCTGGAGGAAGTTTTCGGCCCCGAGCCGCATCGCCTGAACCGCGGTCTCGATCTCGCCGTGGCCGGTGAGCATCAATACCGCCGAATCGCGGGAGCGCAGCGCTTCCAGCACCTCGAGGCCGGACATGCCCGGCATCCGGAGATCCAGAATCACCACGTGCGGCTGGATCTGCTCGAACTGCGCCAGCCCCTCCTTGCCGGAGGCGGCGACGTGCACGTCGTGGCCCAATTGGCGGAAATAGTTACCCAGGGCCCGCCGGACCGATTCTTCGTCGTCGATGAACAGCAGGCGGTACTTGCTCACGGGTGCTCCCTGGCCTCGGGTCCCGTCGGGCGCCGGCGAATTCCGGCGCTCCGTGGCGCCTATTTAAGGAGTTCCCGCTGGTCCCGCAATGCGTCGGGCTCGACCCGCGGCTGCCCCAGCAGACCCTGCAGGCTCCGCGCGCTGGCCGGCCCGTGACCCTGGAAGTGGTTGTTGACGTAGCCGTACACGGTGCCGACCCGCTCGATCACCCCTCGGAGGGCCGTCGCCCAGGCTTCCAGCTCTTCCTCGCGATCCACCTGAACCCGCGAAAAGTCGGTCAACCGCCGGTCGGGGCCCATCCAGCGCACGTACGCGAACGGCGCGGTGGGCTCGGCCAGCACCTCGAGGACGCGGTCCGGCCGGATCCAACGGCCGGCGGCGCACGCCAGGGCCACGCCCTGGGCGCGCAGCCGGTCCAGCGTCACCGGCTCGAGCCACCTCGGGTCCCGGAACTCGATGGCCCAGCGGTACCCGCCGGGCAGGCTGACCAGGAACCGCTCCAGCGCCTCGCGAGTGGCGAAGGTCGGCTCCCAGTCTGGCGGCATCTGGAAGAGCAATACGCCCAACCGCTCACCCAGCGGTGCCACGCGCTCGAGGAAATGCGCCAACGCCTCGTCCGCGTCCCGAAGCCGCCGCTCGTGGGTGATTTCCTGGGGCACCTTGAGGGCGAACCGGAAAGACCCGGGCACCCGGTCGCGCCAACTCGCGACGATGGGCTCCGGGGGGGCGGCGTAGAAGGTGGCGTCGACCTCCACCGTGGCGAACGCCCGGGCGTACAGCTCCAGCAGGTCGGCCGGGCGCGTGCCCGACGGATAGAACGGTCCGATCCAGGCGGGGTGGCTCCAGCCCTGCGTGCCGATCAGGACGTCCGCCGGCATCACCCGGGCAGCCGGTCCACCACGCGGTCCCAGTACATCCGCATCTCGGACAGGAGGTCGCCCGACGTCTCGCAGAACAACGCGCCCCGCACGTTGACTTTGTGCCCGGTCCGGCGGCGGCGGAACGTGCACTTGAACTCGGTGGCGAACCACGGCCCGGCCACGAACACCTCTCCGAAACGGAAAGCCACCTCGGCCTGTTCCATGGGCGCGTCGCGCCAGTAGGCGCGAATGGCGTCGTGTCCCTTGGCCGGCGGATCGAACGGGCCGGCCACGAACACGCCGTCCGGGGTGAAGAGATCCACGATGCGGTCGGCGTTGCCCTTCTCCCAGCCGGTCTTGAGCCGCTCGAGCAGGGCGGCGTACCGGACGGCTGGAGACGTATCGGCGGGGGCGGACATGGGGGAACGTTAGTCGGGAAACGGGAAACGGGAAACGGGAAACGCGGCGAGGGCGACCCGGCCGGGGCACCTTCCCGTTTCCCGTTTCCCGTTTCCCGATACTGGCTTTCGGGTCTCCGACACCCGAAATTGGTCCCGCCCCGGGGGGAGGTCTGCATGGCGGCGGGTCAGGTGCGGGTTGCGGTGGTGGGTCTGGGGGACATCGGCCGGGGATGGGCCGCGTTGTGCGCGGCGCATGGCTGGCGGGTCGCGGTCTACGATCACGAAGGGCGGACCCAGGAGGCCGCGCTGGACGAGATCCAGTCTCGCGCCCGGGGCATGCTGGCTCTGGTCGGCGCCGATGCCGAGGCGGTGGAGCGCGGCGTCGCCGCACTGCGCCCGGGGCGGAGCCTGCTGCAGACCTGCGCCGACGCCGAGTGGGTCATCGAGGCCGTTCACGAGGACCTCATCGCCAAGCAGAAGCTGTTCGAGGCGCTGGAGTCCGCCGCGCCCAAGGCGCGGGCCGTCACCAGCTCCTCCAGCACGCTTCAGGCGGCCGACGTGGCGGCCCGCTGCCGGCGCCAGGATCGCGTCCTGGTCGCCAACCCGCAGAACCCGCCCGAGCTGATTCCCCTGGTCGAGCTGCTCCCGGGCCCCACCACCGACCGCGCGATGCTCGAGCTGCTCAAGGGCTGGCTCCGAGCCCTGGGCCGGATCCCGGTCACGCTCAAGAAGCCGGTGCGGGGCAACATTGCCGGCCGGATCGCCGCCGCCGTATGGCGGGAGGCAATCCAGTTGGTACTGGACGGCGCCATCGACGTCGACGACCTCGACCGCGCCGTGTCGGTGGGACCGGCGCTGGGTTGGGCCGCCGCCGGCCCTCACCTCACCTATCGCCTGGCCGCCGGCAAACGCACCGTGGCGGGCTTCCTCCAGCAGGTGCTCCGGACCCATGAGGAGATCTGGCCGGACCTGGCCCACTGGAACCACCTGGAGCCCGAGCGTCAACAGCAGCTCATCGGAATGGTCGAGCGCGCCTACCATGACCATGTGGACCGCATCCGCGCCGCGCGCGACCGGCGGCTGGCGGCGATCCTGCAAGGCCTGGAGATGTCGAAGCGGGAATAGCGACGGCGGTCAGAGGCGCCCCCGCCTCTTCAATTCCAGATACCGCTCCACCACCGCCGCGCTCGCCCGCCGCGGCTCGACGTCCAGCACCAGGGCGCCCGTCTGCCGCATGCTCGCGAGCGCTTCTTCCCGGGCGTGGAGCAGCTCCTCGGCCGCGGCCTTGCGGTAGGCGTCCTGGGGCACCGCGGGCCGCGCGCCGGCCACGGCGTCGAGCGCCGGGTTGCGGAGGGTCACGACCAGGGGCAGGTGACGCGGCCGGAGCGAGCCGACGTTGGTCACCAGCGCCTCCGACGCCAGCCGGTCGATCGCGTCGGTGAATACGACCGTGAGCGCCCGCTTGCGGTTCCGCACGGCCAGGTCGCGAAACGCGGTCGGGTAGTCGGGCTCGACCATCCGCGCCTCGGCCTCCGCCAGGACGTCGAGCACCCGCCGCAGGCCCCGCCGGCCCCGCTGCGGCGCGGCGTAGTGGGTGACGCGGTCGGAGAAGACCATGATGCCGACGTTGTCGTCGTGATACACGGCCGCCAGCGCCAGCATCACCGCGGCCCTCACGGCGTGCTCGAACCGCGGCTCGCCGTCTATCTCCTCGGCCAGCAGCCGGCCCGCATCCAGCGCCAGCAGCACCTGCTGGCGCCGTTCCTCCTCATACTGCCGGGTGATCAGCTTCCGGCGGCGGGCGCTGGCTTTCCAGTCGATCCGCCGGGTGTCGTCGCCCGGCACCCATTCGCGGAGGCTCTCGAACTGGCGCCCCTCGCCCGGGTGACGCAGCGCCCGGAGGCCCGACTCGCGATGCCGCGCCGCCTCGGCGATGGACGCCTTGAGACGCGTGGCCGGCAGGTTGGGGTACACCCGAACGCCCCAGGGCAGCGGGATCCGCCCCTGCCGCATGCCCATCCCCAGCGGTCCGGTGGAGCGCACCGCCAGCCAGCCGGCCTCCTCCCGGCCGCGGCGCACGGCGCGCACCGAAACCCGCTCGCGCGACTCGCCCGCCGCGGGCACGGCGACCCGGCGCGCCACCTGCGGCCCGCCCAGGACCCCGGGCCGCACCTCGCGCACCACCAGACGGGCGCGCCGCCGCCCGGGGTTCCGCCAGAGATACGCCGCCTCGGTGTCCCGCCCCAGGGTGAACGTGCCGGCGGATTCCCGGCGCACCGTCAGGCGGGACGACGGGACGGCGAGCGCCGCGTCCACCACGACCAGGACGACCAGGAGCGCGTCGCCCACGAGCAAGGCGTCGAGGGCGAGCGGAGTCACCACGCCGGCCAGCGCCACCAGCGCGAGCCCGGCCAGCACCACCACCGCGCGGCGCGTGGGCAGGATCATGTCGTGGTCGGGACTTCGACCTGCTCGAGAATGGCGCGCAACGCGGCGTCCGCCGAGACGCCTTCCAGCTCGAGCTCGGGGGTCACCGTCACGCGATGCCGGAGCGCGGGCGCCGCCAGGCGCTTGATGTCGTCGGGAATCACGAACGCCCGCCCCTCGAGCAGCGCCAGCGCGCGCGACGCCTTGAGCAGCGCGATCCCGGCGCGCGGGCTCGCCCCCAGCGCCAGCGACGCCGCCTCCCGCGTCGCCCGCACGATGCGGGTGATGTACTCGAGCAGGGCGGGCTCCACCCGGAGGCCGCGCGCCTCCGCCCGCAGTCCGGCCAGGCCGGCCGCGTCGGTCACCGGATCCAGGCCGTACGTGGCCGGCTCGTCGGCCTCGAAGCCTTCCAGGTAGCGGCCCAGAATGCCGCGCTCGACCTCCTCGGCCGGGTAGGCGATGCTCACCTTGAACATGAACCGGTCGAGCTCGGCTTCGGGCAGCGGGTAGGTGCCCTCGAACTCGATGGGGTTCTGGGTGGCGAAGACCGTGAACGTGGGCGGAAGCGGATGCGACTCGCCATCCACCGTCACCGTCCGCTCCTGCATGGCCTCCAGCAGGGCCGCCTGGGTCTTGGCGGGCGCGCGGTTGATCTCGTCGGCCAGCACCAGCTCGTGAAAGATGGGACCCTCGCGGAACCGGAGGTCGTGCGTGCCCGTGAGGATCGAGATGCCGGTGACGTCGCCGGGCATGAGGTCCGGGGTAAACTGAATCCGCGCGTTGGTCACGCTCAGGATCTGCGCCAGCGCCCGGACGATCAGCGTCTTGGCCGTCCCCGGCACGCCCTCGAGCAGCACGTGGCCCCGCGCCAGGAGCGCGACCACGCAGTCCCGCGTCGCGTCGTCCTGACCCAGCACGACGCGCCGGAGCCCGCTCAGAATGGCGCGTGCCCGCTCGGTCGTTTCAGGGCTTCCCACACATCCTCCACGGCTTGAGCGGTTCGCAGCACGTGCTCGTCCCCCTGCGCCGTCTGGCGCAGCAGCCAGCCCAGACGCTGCATCGCCGCCCGGGCGGCCGGATCGTCGTTTCCCCGGGCCAGCGTGCCCAGCCAGCGTTCCCGGTCGCGCGCCCAGGCCGCGCGGGGCGCGTGGTAGCCGGCCCGGCCCAGCCGCCGCGCCAGGCCCCGGCCCAGCAGCGCGGTGGCCGTCTGCCAGCCGTCCGCGCGCTCGAGGCCCGCCGCCAGCGCGTCCAGATGCTCGAGGGGCGAGCGCCGGCGCCGCGGGATCGCGGAGATCGCCGGCCCGAACCGGACGGCCAGGGCGGCGAGCGCCACGAGCCCGGCCAGCAGGAGCTGGAGCAGAGCCCACCCGGGCGGCCCACGCCGCAGCCACCGCCACGAGGCTCCAAGCAGCGCGCCCGACCGGCCGAACCCGTGGTGGTTCTCGTCCACCACCAGGCGCTCGATTCCCAGGGAGAGCACCCAGGGAATGATCAGCGCCCCGACGTCCGTGTCCCGCAGGCTCCGGTTCCGGAGCCAGGACGGCTCGGCGATGATCAGGGCGCGGCCACCACCCGAGTACTCCAGAAGGAGCGCCACGGCCCGGCGATTCTCGGCGGCTATCAGCGTATCCACCCGGACGGCGTGCGCCAGGGGCGGCTCGCCGGCCGCCGGCCGGTGACGGCCCAGCACGGTCCAGACGCCGGGGAGGGAACCGATACCGTCGGGCGGAACCACCGCGGCCGAATCGGTGTCCCCCTTGCCGAACTCGTCCACCGGCACCAGCGACACCCCCAGGTCGTGCTCGATGCCGGTCCACCCCGCCAGCACCACCGTGCCCCCATGGGAAACGTGCCGCACCACTTCGCGCGCCTCCTCCGGGGTCATGGCAGCGGTCGGCGCCAGCACCGCCAGGGCGGTGCGCCGGCGCCGCGGGGCCAGGTCGTCGGCCACCCCGAACAGCGGGATGCGGCGGCGCTCCACCGCGATGCCCAACGCTTCCAGCGTCTCGGCCAGGGCCGCGGCCCCGGCGGGCCCGGTGAGGTAGGTGGACGCGCGGGGATCGCGCAGCGACGCATCGGGGGCGGCCCGCCGCCCGAGCATCGCGACCACGGCCAACGCGGTCGCGAACCCCCCCAGCATCAGCCACTCACGACGGCGCAGCGTGTCCTCCCAGAGCGCCGGCGGCCGCGTCGAAGCGCCGTACGTCGTCCGCCGTGCACGGCGCTCCGCCGAAGAGCCGCAGGTACAGCTCCTCCACCAACCGGGCCAACGCGGAGCGCCCGGCCGGATCGAGCCGCGCTTCGGCGGCGTACTCGGCGGGCGTCTTGGACCGGTCGGGACGGAGCGCTGCCCGGCGGCCCAACGCCAGCACCAGGGCCGCGAATCGCTCGGCCATCGCCTCGGCCCAGCGCCCTTCGGCCATCGACCGCTGGAACGCCGCCAGGTGCCAGGCCTCGTCCCGGCCGAGGCCGGCGGACGCGATCCGGCTCCCGGGCGGCTGGGGCCGCGCTCGGAGCGCCCGCCAGATCAGGTATCCGAAGTGGGTGAGAATGGCGATCAGCACGGCCGTGAGCGCCAGCAGGAGCACCAGGAACGCGACCGGATGGGCGTCGTGGAGCGCCGCCAGCCAGGCGTTCAGCGCGTCCAGCCACTCCCGCATGAATCCCAGCGGATTCCGGCGCTCCTGCCAGGCATACGCCGGCTGAGCCAGGACCGAATCGAGCACCGTCCGGAGACTGTCCGCCGTGACGGAGCCCTGCCCCGTCACGCCCGGGCCGCCGGCGCGAGCCCCAGCTCGCGGCTCAGGTGATCCAGATCGAACCCTTCCTTGCGGACCCGCAGGTCGTAGTAGAACAGCGTGAATACGCAGGCGAACAGCGGCGTCACCACGAACGAGATCACCTGGGCGGCGACGAGGACGACCGTCTCCGCCGCCGGGACGAAGGCGGCGACCGCGAGGGCGGCCACGGACGGCACCAGGATGATCGCGAAGTACGTCAGGGCCAACCCGAACGCCTTGCCCTTGTAGCCCTTGGTGAGGGCCCACGACCGTCCCAGGGCGTCGGTCGCGGCCGCCAGGTCCTCCAGGACCACGACCTGCACCACCACGCTGTAGCCGCAGGCGACGATCACCGCCGGGATGACCAGGGCCACGAACCCGAGAACCACGAGGATGTACGCGGCGAGCCCCGCCACGAACAACCGACCCATCCGGCGAAGTCCAAGCCGCACCGACGCCCCGAGCTCCGGCTCGCGGCTCAGGACGGCCTCCGAGATGACCCACACGGTGGCGGCCGCGGCGGGTAGCCAGCCGAGCGACGAGATCAGGAGTGCGACGAACCACAGGCCCACGTGGGCGCCCACGCCGCCGGCCAGCTCGACGTAGACATTGATGAGCGTGGGAAGGCCGAGGAAGATGATCGAGATCCCGATCAGCAGCCCGAATCGCTCTCGATAAACCGTGAACGCCGCGTCGAGAATCTCGCCCACCGACATCGCGCGCAGCTGGTTCGTGGCCATGCGGCCTCCCGAGCGGTAAGATGGGCAGCAATATGGGACGCCCGCCCGCCATCCGGCCAGAAGGAATGGGCCGGTACGTCGAGGTCGAGACGCCGGAGCACGTCATCCTGCGGCTCCAGCTCGCGGGCGTCGGGTCCCGCCTGCTGGCCGCGCTCTACGACACCGCGCTCGTCCTGGGCCTGGCCCTGCTCGCCACCGTCGGACTGGCGGTGGCGGGTCCCGTACTGCGGAGCGCCTGGGCCGTCGCGATCCTGATCCTCGTGTGGATGGCGATCGTGTGGGGCTACTTCGCGCTCTTCGAGGGGCTCTGGAACGGACGCACGCCCGGAAAGCGGCGCACCGGGGTGCGTGTCATCATGGACACGGGACACCCGGTGACACTCCAGGCGGCCCTGGTCCGGAACCTGGTCCGGATCGTGGACCTCCAGCCCGTGCTATCCGGCTTCGTGGGGATGGCTTTCATGGTGTTGCACCCCCAGGGGAAACGGCTGGGGGACCTGGTGGGCGGCACCCTCGTGGTGCGCGACGAGGTGGCGCAATTCCACCGATTCGCGCCCGCGGCCGCCGCGGGCGGGTGCGCGCCGCGCGCGGTCGCGTTGGCCCCGGCCGCCCGACTCGAGGATCAGGAGTTCCAGCTCCTCGACCAGTTCCTCCGGCGCGCCGACGACCTCCCGCTCACCGTCCGCGACCGGTTCACCCTCGACCTCGGCCGCCGGCTGGCGCCGCACTTCCCCGATCGGAACCCGGCGGCGCCGCGATTCCTGGCGGATGTGTTCGCGGCCGAGCAGGCGGCTCGTCAGGCCCCGGGCGCCGCCCGGCGCGACGCCGCGGGCCCGCGGTTGCGCGTGTCCGATCGCTTCGTCGCCCTGCGCCAGGGCCGCTGGGAGTCGTTCCGCGGCCGGGCCGTGGCCCTCGAGCACGAGGGCGTGGCGCGGCTCACGGGCGACGAGGTGCTGGCCTTCGCGGCGGAGTATCGCGCGGTCGCCGCCGACCTGGCGCGCGCCGTCACCTACGGAGTGGACGACCGTACCGTCGCGCAGCTCGAGGGCATCGTGGGCGCGGGACACAACGCCCTCTACGGTATGCGCAAGGCGCGCCGCGCGCCGGCCCGCGCGCTGCTCCTGGCCGATCTCCCGGCGGCCGTGGTCCGCCAACGCCGCTACGTGATCGCCGCCGCGCTGCTGTTCCTGCTCCCGGGCACGGTGAGCTACAACCTGGTGCGGGACCGGCCCGCCGTCGCGCGCGAGATTCTGCCCCCGGCCATGCTCGCCCGCGCCACCACCGGCCAGGAACAACGCGCGGAGGGCGTGGGCTACGCCGAAACGCCGTCGCCCTACCTGCCGGTGTTCGCGTCGGGCATCATCGCCAACAACGTCCAGGTGGCGTTCTTCGCGTTCGCCTTCGGCATGACGGCGGGAATCGGAACGGTGCTCCTGCTGGCCTCCAACGGCTTACAGCTCGGCGCGGTGCTGGGGCACTACGCCAACGTGGGCCTGGCCGGCTGGCTGCTGACCTTCGTGTCGGGGCACGGGGTGCTGGAGCTGACGGCGATCTTCGTCGCGGGGGGCGGAGGGCTGCTCATCGCGCGCGCCCTGCTCGCCCCCGGCGACTTGGCCCGCCGCGATGCGCTGGTGCTGTGGGGACGCGAAGCGCTCCGGCTGGTCGCGGCGGCCGCGTGCCTGCTCGTGCTGGCGGGAACCATCGAGGGTCTGCTGTCGGCCAGCGACGCGGCCCCGGCCCTCAAGGTCGCCGTCTCGGCGGCCAGCGCCCTGCTGCTGGTGCTCCTGTCGATCGCGGGGCGCGCTACTCCCGCCTCCTAGCCCGCGACCAGCAGTCCCGTCCCATACATCACCATCATGCCCGCCACCAGCCCGCCGGCCGTGAGCGGCGTCCAGACCGACTCGCTCTCCCGCTCCCGGGCCACCGTCCGGTACAGCGCGATCACCACCTGGGCGATAGCCCCGGCGCCCACGCTCAGGAACAGCGTGGCCAGGGTCGGCGAATAGACCACTCCACCGAGCCATACCCCCAGAACGGTGGGCCCCCCGGCCAGCGCGCCCAACGCCGCCAGCGTGGCGATCCGCGGACGGTCCTTGGCGATGGGCGCCACGATCGCCAGACCCTCGGTCGAGTTGTGCAGCATGAAGCCGATGATCAGGAATGCGCCCAGGGCCGCCTCGCCCAGCGCGTACGACGCGCCGATCGCCAGCCCCTCCCCCAGGTTGTGCAGGCCGATGCCCAGCGCGATGAGCCAGGCGACCGCGCGCCGGCCCTCCGCCCCCTCCCGCCGGGCTCGGGCGCCCGCCACCGACTGGAGCATGAGGAGCGTGCCCACGGAACCGATCAGTACGATGAGCGTCCCCTGGTAGGCGCCCGCCACGGCGGCCCCGCTCTCCAGCGCCTCGTGCAGGGCGTCCGCTCCGAGGAAGATCAGCAGTCCCGCGGTCAGCGCCAGCACGAAGTGGAGCCAGCGGCGCTCGAGTCCCCGGAGGAGCGGGTACCACAGCAGGCCGATGGCGATCGGCAGAATGCCTACGTACAGACCGATCAGGCTGAAGATGCCGAAGAACCCGGCGTCGAGCGTGGGGCTTTCACGGGCCACCGCGATTTCGTGCTCGAAGGTGAGCCCGGTGGACGTGAGCAGCGTGACGATGTGGGCCTCGTTCTCCACCCAGGGATAGGGGATCTCGACCGTGGCCCGCCCCAACCGGCGGACCGTGGGGCCCGGCTCCATGGTGAAGGTCCAGAAGGCCTCGTCCACCATCACCTGGGCCACGGTCACCGGATCCGGGCCGCCGTTCACCACGGTGAGCCGCATGCTCCCCGGCGCCAGTGTCACCCGCTCGAAGGTCAACTCCTCCACCGGCGGCGCTCCGCCTCGCAGGAACCCGAGCAGCCCGCCCCGCGCCACCATGACGGCGAGCGCCGCCAGCAGCACCAGCGGCAACAGCGCCCAGGCCCACCGGGAACGCCGGGCGCTCATGCGGTCACTCCGTCCGACACCTCGAACACGCCCATCCACCCCAGCTCGGCGAACTCGGACTGATGCGCGTGGAACATGAAGCGCCCCGGCTCGTCGTACGTGAACTCCAGGATGTGCCGCTCCCCCTGGCAGAACATGAGCGTGTCGGTGAAGTCGTCCGGCACCAGCTTGGTGCCGGTGCGATAGACCTGGAACATGTTCCCGTGCAGATGCATCGAGTTGAGCAGGTCGAACTCGAGCACGTTCACCATGTAGATGCGCTGCAGCTCCCCCCGCCGCACGGGAATGGGCCGGTGATGGTAGGCGAAGGGGACGGTGTTGACGGCGTACACCTCGTTCGAGGAGTCGAAGTTGGTGTCGAACCCGTTCAGGATCATGACCATCTCGCGGGCCGGGGGCCGCGGGGTCCGGGGATCCACGATGAACGCGCCGTAGAGGCCCTTGGCGATGTGCCGTTTGAGCGGGACCGAATGACAGTGATAGGGGTGAAGCCCGAAGGGGCGGGCCTCGAACTCGTACAGGTACGACTGGCCGGGCTCGACCACTTCATAGACTCCGTCCATCCGGGCGGCATGGATCCCGTGGAAGTGGATGGTGTGAGCGTGACTGCCGCCGTTCTGGAAGTGGACCCGGACCAGGTCGCCCTCGGTGGCCC
>Ga0214473_10007997_pt1 | contig 12532 bp, 11 predicted proteins | sample RVTome_7_FD_203509 | JGI IMG/M metagenome (GOLD analysis project Ga0214473, IMG submission 203509) | Soil microbial communities from uranium-contaminated site in the Upper Colorado River Basin, Wyoming, United States - RVT98D197 | ecosystem: Environmental > Terrestrial > Soil > Contaminated >... | reverse complement strand
GAAGGTCTTCTGGTAGGACGGGTCGTTGAAGAACCTCGGTACCTCGTCCATGTCCAAACCACAAATCGCGGTCTCCGGGCAGTTGTCCCAGTCAACCTGGTACTGACACTTCTGAATCCCGCAACTCGTGCCGGTGTCGCAGAAGTTGCTCAGCGCGCAGGTGTCGGGGAAGGCCAGACCGTTGGAGTCCCAGATCGAGAACTGTCGGCCGCTGTCACCGCAGGCCACGTAGCGGGACGGGTCTCGGATGGCCGAGATGTTGGTCAGGAACCGCAGGTTGTCGTTCAGGCCGATCCCCGCCACGAACACGTTGAAGGCGGCTCCGGACAGGTTCGCGTGGCCCTCCAACTGCGCGGGCCTCTGCTGGACGAAGGAATCGGTCACGTCACCGCCCCAACCCGGCGGCCAGGCCACGCTGCACGGACCAACCCAGTTCATTGCGCCCGGCGCAGACGGACCCCACTCGCCCAGGTAGAGCTCGTACAGCTCCCACCAGTGACCGTTCGGGCCCATCGGCACGATGAAGCCGGCGCCGTTCATCAGCTTCGCGCTCGGGCACTTCCAGATCTCTCGGCTCCGGATGTACTCCTCCAGGATGACCGGCTCCCGCAGGTACGGGTTCGCCTGGCGGGCGCGGTTGCAGTCCTCGTCGTAACCACTGCCGCGGCCGGGCCGGTTGGCGAAGTAGGCACGCACTTCACGGTTGGTCTCGTTCACGATCCACTTGTCCCAGTCCGCGAGGTACATGTTCACCGCGATCGCGATGTTCTTGACGTTCGACAAGCACTGCGTCTTGCGTGCGGACTCTCGGGCTCGCGCGAACACGGGGAACAGCATTGCCGCGAGGATACCGATAATCGCAATTACCACCAACAGCTCAATCAGGGTAAAACCTCTGCGTCGCATGGTCACCTTGTGACCTCCTACACTAGAAGATTACCGCACTGGTTCTCACCATATCGACATGGACGGCGGCGCTCCGCTTCCACATCAACACCTCCCTTCCGTCGCCGCGCATCCCGTAGCTACTTCACTGGCCTCAACTCCAGGGCTAACCGGGGGATCAGTCCCAGCGAGTGCGAGCACTGCCTTACCGCTTAGCAAGCTGTCCCCTCGGCGCCAAAACTGCACTTTGAGTGTACCCGTCCTCCGGCCTTTTGTCAATACAATATTCAGGGAAAATTCATATCCGGCGCCGCCTCCCCGCCCGGCCGCCCCGGCCCCCGCCGGGCCGGCTAGCTCACGCCATTTCCCGGCCAGCAGGCGCACATCCCACCCTCGAAGTACCAGCCCGGAAAGGGCTCGGACTGCATCAGGATCGCTTCTGCCGGGTGCCACCTGGCGTGCCCATCGAAGAAACCGAGGTTGCTGCCCCCCAGGTGGCGGGTCGCCCGACGCCGATAGGCCGGGTCCCGGTAGAACCGGGCCAATTGCTCCTCGGTCAGTCCGCACCCGCGCGTCCAGGCGCAGTTCTCCCAATCCGCCCCCTGGCAGGCCTTCCGATCCTCCGGCCCGCCTCCGTATCCCAGCCCACACACATCCGGGTAGGCGAGCTGCCCCGCGCTGGAGAGGTCCGGGCGCGTGCCGCAGTCCCCGCACACGATGTGCCGCGCAGGGTCGTTGACCGACGAGAGACGTTGCCGCCTCAGCTTGTCATTCACCCCGATCCCCTGGATAAACACCCCCTCGCCCCGCGGGCCCGGCGCCTTCTCCCCAAAGATCGCCAGCGTGCCCTGCGCGAATGAGTCCGTGATCTCCCCTCCCCACCCCGCCGGCCAGGCCGTGTAGCATGGGCCCAGCTCGGTGGCGAGCCCCCACTTGCCCTCGTTCGCAACCCACACCTGCAGCCAATCCCCGCCCGGGCCGGCCGGCACGATCATGCTCGCCCCATTGTAGATCCGCGCGTTCGGGCACCTCCACACCTCGCGGTTCCGGAGGTATTCCTCCAGCACCACCGGGGTGCGCAGATACGGGTTCGCTTGCCAGCTCCGCTCGCACACCCGCGGCCACGTGGCGGTGCCGCCGCCTCTCGCCTGGTTGAAATACTCGATCGCCCGTCGCTCCCGCTCCGCCGGCCAGCACGCCTCCCAGTCGGCCAGGTAGAGGTTGATCGCCGCCGTGATGTTCTTCACGTTGGCCAGGCACTGGACCTTGCGCCCCGACTCCCGGGCGCGGACGAACACGGGAAGGAGCATCCCAGCCAGGAGGCCGATGATCGCGATTACCACCAGCAGTTCGATCAGCGTGAAGCCGGACGCGCGCCGCGCCGCCACCCGAGACTCTCCTCCGCCGCGCCACCTTTGCCGGTGGCAAGGAGGCAATTCTTGATTCTGCGCGGACGGCTCATTCACCTGTCTCCGGTCCTGCCGACTGCCCCTCAGCGCCCGCCGCGGCGCAGATCGGGAAGGCGGCGCGCCCTCTGCGCCGAAAGCCTTCCCTTATCCGGAGGAGAGATGGGAATGCAGGGCTCCTGGGATCGCATCCGACGCGTTCTGTCAGGTCAGCGACCGGATCGCGCGCCGCTGTTTGACTTGCTGCCGAATGACGCGGTGTTGGCCCACTTCAACCACGGCCTACCCATCGCGACCGGTGATGACCGCGCCGGCGCGCGCGCCCTGGCCGCGGCCTTGGATGGCTCCCGCACCTCGCGGCTCTCCCCCGCGGAGGAGAGGACCGAGCATTTCCCGGACGGGCGGGAGCAGCGCTTCCTGCGCTGGACCACCTGGAACGAGCGCCGCAAATACGCCTCCAGCGACGCGTACCGGGAGGTGAAGACGCGGCATCTGCGGGAGTGGGAGGAGCTCGCCGGCCGATCCTGCCATACCGATCGGGACGACGGATACCAGCGTCAGCGCGAGGTCCTCTCCTGGTTCGGGGGCGAGCTCTACTACCTCCTCTCCCCGCCACACCAATCGCTGATGGGGATCTGGGAGGAGGTGGGCCTGGAACCCTTCAGCTACTACCTCTACGACTGCGAGGAAGTGATCCTCGCACAACTGGAGTGGAACACCGAGTACGCCTGTCGCTGGATCGAGGGGCTGCCGGAGGACGATCCCTTCGAGATGGCCTTCGTGGGCGATGACATCGCCTTCAAGGGCGGCCCCATGGTGCGGGTGGACTGGCTGGAGAGACACTACTTCCCTCGCCTGGCCCGTGTCTGCGCGGCCCTGCACGCGAAGGGGAAGAAGGTGATGTTCCACTCCGACGGCAACCTCAATCCCATAATGGACGGGCTGGTGGCCGCGGGGATTGACCTCCTCAACCCCATCGAGATCTGCGCCGGGATGGACCTCGCCGACCTGCACCGCCGCTACCCCGAGCTGATCTTCGCCGGCGGCATTGACGTCAGCCACCTCCTCCCCTTCGGCACCCCCCAGCAGGTCAGGGAAGCGGTGGTCAAGGCGATCGCGGACGCCGAAGGTCAGATCCTGGTCGGCTCCAGCACCGAAGTCTTCAACCTCGTGCCCCTGGCGAACTTCCTCGCCATGCGCGAGGCGGCCATGGAGTGCCGGTACTGACCGACTTGCGAGGGCCCGTTGCCACCGCCGGGTGCACCCCCCATTCTTTGCTCGGCGCCTCCGATTGTAGGTTAAGCATTAGCCAAATTGTAGGGCGGGTATGTCCATCGTGTCGTTCGATGGCATGCCCGCCGCCAGGCTGAGGATTCACCAAAGCTCTGGGGTCACGCCCTCGCCGCAGGGTCATTGCATTATCGCGATGAGGCCGTGCGGTAGACTCAGGTGGCACCCATTTGGGCCGTTGAAGAGCGCATTGGGGGGCGAAAAGCGGCCTCGGGCCGCCAATGCCGAGCAGCCGCAGGGGCCTGAGAGGGGGGCCAGACGGATAATGCAATGACCCTGGCCCTCGCCGCCGCCGGGCTTGTGCCGGGGCCTTGTCTTGTGTTACACTACCAGCGCAGTCGGCCGCCTCCTCACGGTCGCGCTTATTTCTGTGGCCGCGGGATGCGCCGGCGGACACCAGAATCGGCGTGCTGCTGTGTCCCAGTCCTCCCGTGCCTGCCTGCGCCAGGGTTGGCGGGTGTAGGCGCGCGGATGGATCGGCAGCCCGCGCCCGGAATGGGGCACGCCAAGAAAGGGAGTCGAACTTGCCGCAAGTGACAATGAAGGAACTGTTGGAGGCCGGGGTCCACTTCGGCCACCAGACCCGTCGCTGGAACCCCAAGATGAAGCGGTACATCTACGCGGGCCGCAACGGGATCTACATCATTGACCTCCACCAGACCCTGAAGCTGCTGGAGGACGCCTACGTCTTCGTGCGCGAGATCGCCGCCAACGGCGGCAAAGTGCTGTTCGTCGGCACCAAGAAGCAGGCACAGGATGCGGTCAAGGAAGCGGCGGAGCGCGTTGCGCAACACTTCGTGGTCGAGCGCTGGCTGGGGGGGATGCTCACCAATTGGCGTACCATCCGCCAGCGCATCGAGCGGATGGTCGAGTTGCGCAAGCTGGAGGCGGACGGCGTCCTCGACCGCCGCCCGAAGAAGGAGCGCGCCCGACTGCTGGAGGAAAAGCGAAAGCTGGAGCGGGTGCTGTCTGGCGTCGAGAACATGGGCGGCCCGCCGCAGGTGATGTTCATCGTGGACGTTCGCGAGGAGCACATCGCGCTGCTCGAGGCCAAGCGCCTCGGGATTCCGGTGGTGGCGATCGTGGATACCAACTGCGATCCCGACGAGGTGGATAGGGTCATCCCCGGCAACGACGACGCCATCCGCGCCATTCGCCTCATCACCGGCCGCATCGCCGAGGCGGTCGCGGAAGGCCGGGCCGAGTACGAGTCGCGCGTCGCACGCGCCGCGATGGCCGCCGAGGTCGAACCGGAGGCCTTGGTGGCCGTCGAGCAGATGGCCCTCGACGCTGACCTGACTGACTTCGATGCCGCCGAGAGGCCGATGGAGGCCGTGACTGAGGTGATCGCGACCGCGCCTCTCGCGGCCGAGGAAGCGGCCGAATGGACGCCCGAGGAAGCCCCCGAGACCGGCGAGGACAGCGAAGTCGAGCTGACCTGAGTCATCCCGGGTGATGGGTGGCGCCGGCGCCCCGCCGACCGCCCCCACCTGGGTTTCTGTGAGTTCAACGGAGGCACGCGAAGTGGAGATTACGGCGCAACAAGTGCAAGCGCTCCGTCGCCAGACCGGCGCCGGCGTGATGGATTGTAAGAAAGCTTTGGCCGAGACCGAGGGAGACATCGAGAAAGCGATCACCCTGCTGCGGAAGCAGGGACAGGCGCGCGCCGACGCGCGCATGTCCCGCCAAGCCTCCGAGGGTGTAGTCGCCGCCTACGTCCACGCGGGCGGCCGTATCGGCGTCCTGGTGGAGGTGAACTGCGAGACCGACTTCGTCGCGCGCACCGACGAGTTCCAGCAGCTGGCCCGCAACATCGCCATGCACATCGCGGCCGAGCAGCCGCGTTGGGTCCAGGCCTCCGACCTCCCCGAGGAGGTGCTGGAGAAAGAGAAGGAGATCTACCGCGCCCTGGCGATCAAGGAGGGCCGGCCGGAGAAGGTGCTGGGCAAGATCGTGGAAGGACGGTTGCAGAAGTACTACTCTGAGACCTGCTTGCTCGACCAGCCCTACGTCCGCGACGACCAGAAGACAGTGGGCGAACTGGTCAAGGAAGCGCGGGCGAAGCTGGGCGAAAACATCGTGGTCCGCCGCTTCATGCGCTTCCAGTTGGGCGAGGAGCAGTAGGAGCCGGGAGGGGTTGGTGGCCGCACTGCGCTATAAGCGGGTGGTGATTAAGCTCAGCGGCGAGGCCTTTGCCGGCGCCAACGGTTTCGGCATTGACCCCGACGTGGTGCACCGCATCGCCCTGGAGCTGAAGGAGTGCATGGAGCTCGGGGTCGAGTGTGGCATCGTGGTGGGCGGCGGCAACTTCCTCCGCGCCCGCTCCACTCACCACATCGAGCGCACCACCGCCGACTATATGGGTATGCTGGGGAGCGTGCTGAACGGCATGGCGCTCCAGGCCTCCATGGAGGAGCAAGGGGCGCAGACCCGCGTCCTCTCCGCCATCGAGATCCGCGAGGTGGCCGAACCCTACATCCGCCGCCGCGCCATTCGCCATCTCGAAAAAGGGCGCGCCGTCATCTTCGCCGCCGGCACCGGCAATCCGTACTTTACCACCGACACCGGCGCCGCCCTGCGCGCCGCCGAGATCGGCGCCCAGGCCCTCCTCAAGGCCACCACTGTGGACGGCGTATATGAGCGCGACCCGAAGCAAGACGCCACCGCGAAGAAGCTCGACAGGCTCACCTATCGCGAGGCGCTCCGCCCCGAGATCGCGGTGCTGGACGCCACCGCCGTCTCCCTCAGTATGGACACCAAAATCCCGGTGATCGTGTTCGACCTTCTCACCCCCGGCAACATCAAGCGCGTGCTGCTCGGTGAGCCCATCGGCAGCATCATTAACTGACCTCACTCCGAGGAGGCCTACATGCCCAGCGAAGAAGTCACCAAGCTCATCTCAGACGCCGACCAGCACATGGTGCAGGCCATCGCGGTGCTCAACCGCGAGTACTCTTTCATCCGCACCGGCCGTGCCAACCCCGCGATCTTGGATCGTGTCACCGTCGAATACTACGGCGACCACGCCCCTATCAAGCAGATGGCCAGCATTGGCGCCCCGGAGCCGCGCCTGCTGACCATCACGCCGTGGGACAAGACCCTCATCAAGAAGATCACGGACGCTATCACCAGCTCGGACCTGGGCCTGAACCCGATCAGTGACGGGAACCTCATCCGCGTTCCCATTCCCCAGCTCACCACCGAGCGACGCAAGGAGCTGGCCAAGATGGTGCTGCGCAAGGCCGAGGAAGGGCGCGTCGCGGTGCGCAACGTTCGTCGCGATGCCGTTGAGAAGCTCCGGTCCCTGGAGAAGCGCGGCGCGATCTCCGAGGATGACCTGCATCGGCATCAGGAACAGGTGCAGAAGCTCACCGATTCCCATATCGAGCAGATCGCGGCCCTCGAAAAGGCGAAGGAGCGGGAGGTCATGGAGGGGTGAGCGCGCCCTGCGTCGTCGGCCGCCCGCTGGCCGACGCGAAGTGTATCTTGGCCCAGGCCGGGGTAGGGGAGATCGTGGTGACGGAAACCGCTCCGCCGCGCGCGCCGAGACCGACGGGGCCGCCGCGGGTGGTGAGACAGCGGGCCGCCGCGCACGGAGTTAGCCTGTTGGTGGTGGCGACCGTTCCCCCGCCCCAAGGAGAACACTCCCACGACTGATCCGGAAACCCAACTGAGTGAGGCCGAACTCCTGGCGAGCCTCGACCTCGCCCGCCTGCCGCGACACGTGGCCGTGATTATGGACGGCAACGGCCGCTGGGCGCGCGCTCAGGGCCTGCCGCGCCTCGAGGGCCACCGCGCCAGCATGAGAAGCATCAGGGAGGCCGTCGAGGCCTGCAACGATATCGGCCTCGCGTGCCTCACCCTCTACGCCTTCTCCACCGAGAACTGGTCTCGACCGGCCGAAGAGGTTAGCGCCTTGATGGTGCTGATTGATCACAGCGTGCGCGCCCAACTGCCCGAACTGCACCAGAAGCACGTGCGCGTCAAGCACCTCGGCCGGCGCGCCGGGCTGCCGGAGTCGCTCCTGGACACGCTCGACCACTCCCAGCGCCTGACCGCCGAGAACACGGGACTCACGCTCCAGCTCGCCATCAACTACGGCGGCCGGCAGGAGATCGCAGACGCCGCGAAGGTTCTCGCCCAAGAGGTGGCGGCCGGTTCGCTCTCGCCGGAGGCGATTGACGAAATCGTGTTCGCCGACCGTCTCTACCGCCCGGAGACTCCGGACCCGGACCTGCTCATTCGCACCGGCGGCGAGCTTCGCGTGTCCAACTACATGCTCTGGGAGATTGCCTATGCAGAGATCTGGGTGACCACCACCCTCTGGCCCGACTTCCGCAAGCGACATGTGTACGAAGCGCTCGCCGACTATCAGAGCCGCCGCCGGCGCTTCGGCGGAGTCCGCACCGTGCCTGAATCCGATCCCAGGGAGCCTTGAATGTCGCGTGGTTACCTCCTCAAGCTGGCCCTTAGCCTACCCCTGCTGGTGGCGCTGATCTTGATGGACGAGATCACCGCCCTGCAGCAACTGCCGCTGCTCCTGATCACCGTCGGCCTTGCCCTCTTGATCTGCGAACCCTTTCGCGTGAGGCTCTTGCGCAAGGGCAAGGCCGGGGTGGCGACGCTTCCCCTCATGGGTGCCACTCTGGTGCTGCTGCTCGTCTACTGCTGGCGCCGCGACGAGTTGTCGCAAGCGATCCTGTTGGTGATCACCATCGCCCTCGTGTTCGACATCCTGCTGATCGCGCTGGCCGCCATCGGCGAAATCACCAAGCGGGGGCTCCTCGGGCTGCTCGAGTTTGCCGGGCTGACGGCGCTCGGCCTGGTTATGGGTGCGGTGGTATCCTCCCTCCTGGTCCTGCTGCTGCCTGGAGCCCTCGCGGGAGTCTCACTGGCGGGGCCATGAGCAAGGCAGGGACGCCTTGAAACGCATCGCCATTCTCGGCTCCACCGGCTCCATCGGCCGCCATACTCTCGACGTCATCGCGCTCCACCCCGGCCGCTTTCGCGTCGCCTCCCTCGCCTGCCGTCGCTCCGTTGACCTCCTCATTGCGCAGGCCCTCCAACACCGGCCTGCTCGCGTCGGCGTGGCCGACCCGCAGGCCGCGCGGCAGGTCGCGCAGGCCCTTTCCGGTTCCGGCCTCGAGGTCGTCTCCGGTCCCGACGCCATGGTTCGCTGCGCTCTCGCGCCGGAAGTGGATCTCGTGGTGGCCGCGGCCACCGGCATTGCCGGCCTCCCTGCCGTCTGGGAAACGGTGCGGGCCGGGCGGACCGTCGCCCTCGCGAACAAGGAGCCTCTGGTCGTTGCCGGCCGGCTGATCACCGCCGAGGCCGCTCGCACCGGCGCACAGCTCTTGCCGGTTGACAGCGAGCACTCCGCCATCTTCCAGGTGCTGCTCGGCCAACACCGCGCCGCCGTCCGCCGCGTCTTGCTCACCGCCTCCGGTGGCGCCTTCCGCGACCTTCCACTGCGGGAGTTGGCGAGGGTGACTCCCGAACAGGCCCTCGCCCATCCGACCTGGCGCATGGGCCCCAAGGTGACCGTAGACTCCGCCACCCTCATGAACAAGGGCCTGGAGCTGATCGAGGCCCACTGGCTGTTCGGCCTCGCGCCGGACCAGCTCGACGTGGTATTGCATCCTGAGAGTATCGTGCACAGCCTGGTGGAGTTCGTGGACGGTTCGGTGTTGGCGCAGCTCGCGATCCCGGATATGCGCCTGCCCATCCAGTTCGCGCTCAGCTATCCCGAGCGCCTACCTCGTCCCGAGCGACCGCTTGATCTCGCGACTCTCGGCGCGCTGCACTTCGCACTGCTCGATCGGTCGCGTTGGCCGGCCGTGGCACTGGCCCGGCGTGTGCTCCGAGCTGGCGGGACCTCCGGCGCGGCGCTCAACGCCGCCGACGAGGTGGCGGTGGAGTGGTTCCTGGCGGGTAAGATCAGTTTCGTGCAGATCCCTCGGATCGTGGAGCATGTCTTGGACAGGCATGAGGTGTCCGAGGGCGAATCCATTGAGGCCCTGCTGGCCGTGGATCGGGCCGTGCGGGATCGTCTGGAGCAAGAGCAATCGAGATGGGTTGGGGAATAGCTTCAATCACACTCGCCGCGGCTGCGGCCCCGGCGCAAGACGATTTCACGGCCACCGCCCTCCGGGTCGCGGCCATCGCCCTCGCCTTCGGCCTCACCGTGTTCGTCCACGAGCTGGGGCACTTCGTCACCGCCCGCCTCGCCGGCATGGCCGTGTACGAGTTCTCCATCGGCTTCGGCCGACCCCTCCTTCTCTGGTTCAAGCGCAAGGGAACGCAATACTCGTTCCGCCTCTGGCCCTTCCTCAGCTACGTCCGCATCGCCGGCATGGAACCCGGCGACGAGCATCCCCAGGGATTCCTCAAGAAGCCCCGCTGGGCCCAGGCCATCGTCCTGGTCACCGGCTGCCTGATGAACTTCCTCCTCGCCGTCTCGATCTTCATCGCCATGGGACTGGTATTCGGCAAGGCGGTGCCCAGCAACGTCGTCAAGGAGATCGCCAAAGACTCCCCCGCCGCCCGGGTCGGGCTTATCCCTGGAGATCGCCTGATCGGTATCAACGGCGCCCGGCTGTCGCTGGACCAACTCCGCGCCAGGATCAAAGCCAGTCCTGGAAAGCAGCTCGCGCTCGAGGTGGAGCGCGCCGGCCGGCGCCTCGCTCTGCGCCTCACCCCGGAGCCGATTCCCGTTAAGGAAGTGGAGGGCCTCAACATCGTGGACCGCCGGATCGGCCGCATCGGCGTCGGCTTTGACTACGAGGTCGTGCCCATGGGCGTCCTGGAATCCATCGGCGCGGGCTTCACGGACACCCACGATGTCATCCGCGGCCAGATCATCGGCTTCCTGGGGCTGGCCCGGCGACAGGTGTCGACCGAGGAAGTAGTGGGGCCGGTGCGCTTTGTCGGGCACCTCTATACCGCCGCCCGAGAAAGCTGGCTCCAGTTCCTCAACGTCGCCGCCATCCTTACCATCGCGGTAGGCTTCGTCAACCTGCTCCCCATCCCGCCTCTCGATGGCAGTCGCCTCGTCATCGTTGCCTATGAGGCCATTCGCGGCAAGCCCGTGGACAAACGCAAGGAGACCATCGTCCACCTCGTCGGCCTCGCCCTCCTGATGCTCCTCATCCTCCTCATCACCTACCGGGACATCCGCCTCCTCACCCGCCCTGGCGGGGGCTAGCGCCCTCGCCGCACCCTCCCCTCCCTATCGCGTGCGCTCCAGATACTCGTGCATTGCCCGCGCCGCCCGCTTCGCGTCTCCCATCGACGCGATCACGGTCCCCGCGTCACTGGCGATGTCACCGCCCGCGAACACACCGGGGAGGCTGGTCTCGCCCGTCTCGGGGTTGATGATCAAGCGGCCGTCCTGGCCCACCTGGAGCCGGGATTCGCTCTTGGGTAGCAGCGGGTTAGGCGACTGACTCACCGCGATGATCACGGTGTCGGCCTCTGCGGTGAAGTAGTCATCCGGGATGGGCGCCGGCCGGCGCCGGCCGCTGGCGTCCGGTTCCCCCAGCCTGGCCCGTTGGCACTTCACCGCCGCCGCATGACCGTGCTCGTCCATCACGATCTCCCGCGGAATCGCCAGCTCGACCAGGGCAATCCCCTCCTCCAGCGCGTTCTCCACCTCCGCGGCCCGTGCCGGCAGCTCCTCCCGCGTCCGCCGATAGAGAATCGTCACCTCTGAGCCAAGCCGCAGGGCCGCGCGCGCCGCGTCCATCGCGGTGTTCCCGCCCCCAATCACCACCGTGCGCTTGCCCACGCGAATCGGCGTGCGGTACTCGGGAAACTTGTAGGCCTGCATTAGGTTGACGCGGGTCAGGAACTCGTTCGCGGAGTACACCCCCGCCGCGTTCTCGCCGGGAATGCCCAGAAAGTAGGGCAGGCCCGCCCCGGTGGCGACGAACACCGCCGCGAACCCCTCCTCCTCCATCAGCTCCTGCAGCGTCACCGTCTTGCCGACCAGCACATCGGTCTCGATCTCGACGCCCAGGCGCTTCACGTATTCGACCTCGCGGTCGAGGATCACGCGCGGCAATCTGAACTCCGGAATGCCGTAACGCAGCACCCCTCCGGGTGCGTGTAGTGACTCAAACAACGTGACGCGATATCCGTACCGCGCCAGATCGGCCGCCGCGGTCAATCCCCCAGGCCCGGACCCGATCACCGCCACCTTCGGCGCGCTTGGGTTGGGTCGGCGCGGCTCGGGCAGGGGCAGATTCCCGCGCTCCCAATCCGCCACAAACCGCTCCAACGACCCGATCGCCACCGGATCGTACTTCCGGCCCAACACGCAGGCCTGCTCGCACTGGGTTTCCTGCGGGCACACCCGTCCGCAGATGCCGGGCAGGTTGTTCCTGACCTTCAGGATGCGCACCGCCTCCTCGAACCGCTCCTCCCCCAGGGCGAGGATGAAGCCAGGGATGTCAATCCCGACCGGGCAGCCCGCCACACAGGCTGGCTTCTTGCACTGCAGACACCGCCGCGCCTCCCCCAACGCCGCCTCCAGCGCGAATCCCAGCGCCACCTCCTGGAAGTCCTTCGCCCTTTCCTTCGGGTCACGGTGAGGGAGCGGGTGGCGTGGCGCCTTCGCGCCGGTCTTGGTGGCTGCCTTCTCAGTCGTCACTCCGCCTCCCGCTCCGCCGCAAGGCGGTCGGCCGCCTGCTGCATCAGGCACTGCTGCTCCTCATGCGCAAAGGCCCGCTTGCGCTTCGCTAGTTCCTCGAAGTCCACCAGATGCCCATCGAAATCCGGCCCGTCTACGCACGCGAACTTTACCTCGCCCCCCACCGTCACGCGGCACGCCCCGCACATCCCCGTCCCATCCACCATGATCGGGTCCAGGCTCACCAGCGTCGGCAGGTTGTGCTGTTTCGTCAGCGCCACCGTCGCCCGCATCATCGGCAGCGGCCCGATCGCGATGCAGT
>Ga0214473_10007995_pt1 | contig 12533 bp, 13 predicted proteins | sample RVTome_7_FD_203509 | JGI IMG/M metagenome (GOLD analysis project Ga0214473, IMG submission 203509) | Soil microbial communities from uranium-contaminated site in the Upper Colorado River Basin, Wyoming, United States - RVT98D197 | ecosystem: Environmental > Terrestrial > Soil > Contaminated >... | reverse complement strand
AATAAGCAGGAGTATATTTCCCATTATTTCGTCTTACTCTTTCATTCTATCAGGCTGCGAGCGGCGATACAGCATGAGAATAGGTGCGGTCAATATTAGGAGCGCAAATCCGATCCACTGAAGTAGTTGCGGAACGAAATACACGACAATTGTTGTTAGTTGTTTGTCGTTAGTTGTTTGTTGTGGCAAAAGCCACGCATTGGCCCAGTTGTTGATGAGGACGTGATCTTTAATCTCCCGGCCGAATAAAAAGGGAAGTATCTCCGCAATTTTGCAGTTTACATTTTGCATTTTGCATTCCACTTCATACGCCTGCCAGCCATCATGATAGCTCTGGTTCAGAATCAAGGTCTTCGCCGCTTGGGATTGATTATCGATCGTAATCCGGTAATACGAAGGATTCGGGTGGGATACGGTAAAGTTTTCGGACAGTTGCTGTGCTTTTATATCTTTTGATATGTCCTGATCATGTTGTGGCAGAGAAAGACGAACGAGTTCATCATACGGAAAACGGTAGACTCGGATGCTTTCGATATCATTCACGGTTTTATACCGACCTTTTGCATCGTTTGCCAGGTATACCGTATACGCGAGTCCGTCGGGAGAGAGTGACGGCAGGATAAAGTAATCCGTCGTCCAGTCGGTATTACGCGAAAGATACGTTTCTGTTTCCGTATGCTTCGCGGTCTGATTGATGAAGGCAAGAAGGAGGGGCCGGCCGGTCTCATGTCGGTACGTGACGGCCGCAAGATAGCCTTGGGAATGGCGGAGATCGGGCATGCCGAATGACAGACATCCCTGTTCAGCAAGGGAAGAGAGTTCAAGATACGGCATCATATCGTCGTAGCGCAAAGCACCCGTTGCAACCCCGGGGCTTAAAAGTCCGCATGGGAAAACCGCGCGCGGATCGAGGACTCCCGAATCATCGGTTGAATAAACAAGCGATTCGGTCTTGTCAACGGAAACAACTGCATCCGCATCAGAAACCGTAAGCGTAGCGTAAGGAGTGGCGGTTTGACCCGCATTGGAAAAGATATTGAGCGGTTCCTGAGCTTGTATACCAAGACCGGACGGTAAGGGCGACGTCATGGTTATATGATTATTATTTTGGCTTATAGGATAGGGAAGTTCCTGGGCATTTCGTTTCGTAAAGAGGCTTCGGAACGGATAGTATGTCGCTTCTACTCCTTCGGATTCACGAGCGCCGGACACGTACATGCCCATGTCTTGGAAAGCGATGTCATTATCCGACCATTGATAGGTCGGCGCAACGGTCGGCAAGACGTCGGTTACCTGAACGAAGGTATCGCTTCGCGGCACGATCCGCGTATACACGAGTATATTTCCGAACGTCGCATCAAGGGTAAAATCAGGGAGTTCCGGCAGGAGTGATTCAGTCTCCTGCGTAAATAGTGCCCGGCTATGGCTTGTCGTCAGTACATCGTTATCAAGCAGGATATATTCAACGTCATATTTATCGAGCACCGATTGTATTTCTTTGGGATTTTTGGCAAAAAGCGCCTGAGAGAGCTCCCAATAATAGTTTTCGTTATTATTGTCCCATAGGTCAAATGCTCGGTCGAGAATCGGTTGTTCTATGCCGTACCACAGAAAGCCGGACCCTAGATTTCCCCATCGATAGTATTTCCAATCCCAGAAATTGGGCTGTGGCAGGACAGCTATCCGACCGATAGGTTTAATCTTGAAGTAGTCAAAGAGTTCAAAATATGTATCTGGTATTGCAATCCTGACCCGGTCAGATATGAGTTTGCCTTGGAAAACAGGGAATATCCAGACCAAAGGAAGAGCAGAAAACACAATAATGACGATTCGGGAAAGTATCGATTTATGGCGCAATACCGTGAGCACGGAGAAGACACCAATTCCCATTACCATGCTGTAAGAAAGACTTAAAGCGATAGACCACTTGGTAAATGGAAATCGGAAAAACTGAGATAGGAGCGGTACGTGTTGGCGTAAAAATTCAAAAAATTGTGCAAAAGGCGGCGTATCTATGGCAATCATTGAAAAACAAAGAAGACTCAAAAGAGACCAGACAACGGTGTTTTTCTTCCGTAATGCGGCAATCGTACCAAAGAGGATCAAGCCGATAAGTATCCACCCCGCTACTTCAACAATTGGAGTATCCAAATGGTCCGACCACGCCTGCATCATGACCTCAAATGACCCTTTGGGAGGGTTATATTCGAAGTTATCAAACCAAAACCCCTTGAGAAGCAGGGTATCTGCAATCGTTCCGTATTTTACGTTTCGCAAATAAATATCTTCTGTAGCCATTTGATTAATTTTGGCATTGACGTTAATAATGCTCACGGTTGCGCCATAGTAGGCAAACGGCAAAAGCCAAAACGCGTTAGTAGAAATGAGTATTGCCATTGCGCACACGACAGAAACGAGCATCTTTTTCGTTCTATGCAGTAGGAGCGATGCGAAAAACAGTAGGGATACGACGAGAAGAAATACGACGAAGAGCGTCGGTATGTACCACTGGATTGAAGAAGCGAGACTAATACCGGTCAACAGAAGAAGTGTTTTCTTTGATGGACGCTCAAGAAGTATCATTATCGACCAAAGAAGCCACGGAAGAGCAGCATAGTGCATCGAGAAAGCCTCGTATGGAGTAAAGAATGCTTGAATAGTGCCAAGATTGCCAAGATAAAATATGCTAGCCACAAGAGCCGCAAAGGTCGGAAGATTATCCCGTTCATGGTAAACAGAACGGATGACAGTGAATGAAAGAACATAGGCGCCCAACATACCGATAAGGACCGTTCCGAAGGTCCAAACGTAGCGCAAAAGGTTTACGGGAAGAAAGAGAGAGAAAATAAGGAGCGTGATTTCTCTCAATAGAGCACTGGCATGTCCCAATCCGCCAAGAACTCCCGTACCCTGATACTCCTGCCACACGGCAAAGAGCGAACGGGTGATATTGAGCGGGAAGTTAAACTCCGGATGCAGGTTGTCCCAACCGGTGAGCCATGTCCCGGGTACGATATTCGTACACGAAACAATGAGCCAGATGCCGATTATGAAAAGGATTGGCAGAAGGTGTTTTTTCATGCCCTCGTTCTATTAGACCGCAGAACGGTTCGCAAGTGCAACTTTCGGGGATGAAATTGGTGTGTCTTTGATGAAAATATGTTTCAGGTTGGCATATAACCAAAGTGTCAATTTTTTAGGAAGCAGTAAAACAATCACCGTTTCGGTAAGCGTCATAAGTAGTCCTCGTACGGATGGTCTATACGCGTAAACGACTATCGCTTTCATACGGGAGAGAAGCGTGAGCAGAAACGTCTTTTTCACGTCAAGAAGCGACGTATTTTTCCCGTGAAGCCGGTAGCAGAGGAGCGTTTCTGAGAGATTTTCTACGTTGCCGTAGCGAAACAACTTAAAAATAAGGTCCACCTCTTCGGCTGTATTTAGGCCGTCGACATAATAATCAAAGTTTTTCGGTAAACGGCGACATGCGATCATCAGACTCGGTTGCTGCAGTGGGATGAATGAAAATATGTATTCATAAATGGCTTTGTGATGCATCGGAAATCTTTTCGCGCCAATGATACGTCCATCCTTATCAATGACATCACACTGCGTACCGACCACAACGGTTTTCGTGTGATTTTGGAGGTAGGCTAATTGTTTTTCGAGACGAGCAGGGTAGGATACGTCATCGGCGTCCATCCGCGCAAGATATGTTCCTTTTGCAGCAGCAATAGCTTTCTTGACGGTGAGCGATACACCGAGATTTATATCGTTACGAAGCAAGGTGATACGTTTGTCCTTTTTCGCGAACTTTTTCAAGATTGCCCATGAGTGATCCGTTGATGCATCGTCAACGATAATAAATTCAAATTTTTGATATGTTTGATTCAAGATGCTCTGGACGGATTCCACGAGAAATTCTCCGGCATTATAAACCGGCATAACAACGGAAATGAGCGGTTGATGTACGTAGGTATGTTTCATACTCGCCTCAGCCAGTAAGCAGTCACATATCAGAAGCCTGCCGTTTCTGATCGCTCGTACTTACTGGCTAGGGCGAGCACAGTACGATTTAATCTATCCCTTTTGGGAGAGAACCTAGCAAAGCTAGGCTGTACTGTGCAATCGCACATTCACTGTGGACTCTCTCAGGGCAACACCCTGTGTTGACCGCAGAGAGGTCCCGTGTCAAACCAAATGGATGGTTAGACGTTTCTGGGTTTATGGGCCAGATCCCTATCAGTTGGCTACTACGGCACCCAAGGCTTGGCCAGGGTGGACGCGGGCACCTCATCATCCCAAGGGTTTACGACCCCTGAGAGTACGGTACCGCCGACAGGAGCAGAGGGGAGATAGCACTCTCCGCCCGTGCACTTCCGTCCGTCGGTCAGGACAATCTCCCAACCGTACACCTCGTCTCCTGTGACGAATGCCGCGGTCTTGTTCTGACCGCTGGGGACCCGTTCACCAGCCGCAGGTGCGTTCGCAGGAGGAGCGGCGACGCTCGTGGTGGGGCAAGCTGCCCAACCAGTGAGTGGCAATTCATTGCTGTGTGCCCAGCCGAAGTCAACGGCTTGACCGAGCCGGAAACAGAACTCATCCCGAGCCCAGTCGGAGGTCGTGACAAGCACAAACCCGTCGGTCACATCGACCCTGATCTTGTCGCCACCCTTCCACGCTTGGTACACGCCGTTTGTCTTGTCGTTGACGGTATAGCCGCCAGCGATGACGAAGGCGTTTCCAGGCGCCTGGATTGTCCAGCCTATGGAACCCGTCACTCCGGTCTCCAAGTAGAAAGCCGGGTGGCCTATCTGGACCTGCGGGTTCAGAACGCCAACCGCGACACCGTTGACATAGATGGTGGCGTTGTCACTCACTTGGTCGGCGGAGCCCTCGACATTGATGCCGGCCGTGTTCCCTTCAGCAGGGACAGCGGGCTCGACGAGTTGTTCGATCGGGATTTCCAGCATAGTACGAGGCTCTAGATCCGCGGACTTATTGGTCTTGCGTTCCGCCCAGGAAACCACCTCGTAAACGCCGCTGGCGACCTGCTTGGTCACCGCGGTCCGTAACTCGCTGAGCCGACTGGACATGCCGCGCACTATGGTCGGACCGTAGAGCCCGGCCAAGAAGATCAGCGCGACGATGACCAGGGTGAGCACGGCGTTGCCGGTCCTCCGAGGACGGCTCGGAGCCGGTGTCGGCGCCGGTTGGGCTGGCGTCGGTTCGGGTTGCGCGGTACCTCTTCGTTTGGTCTCAGAAGCCTTGCTTTTGCTTTTCGACACGTCCTTCTCTCCTTTGAAACCGGGATTTGTTCCCTGTCTCACTAGTAACCGGCTTTTTGTGTTTTCCCCTCTCCCTTTTTCTCGTACCGTTCTTGTCCGTCATAGGTTTCCTTTCGCTATCTCCTCGTGTGTATGAAAGATAAGGAAAAGCCTACCTCGCACCCATCCGGGATAGTTGAGGCAAGCGAAATGCCGATCATGCTAACCCTCCTCATTTAACCGGGCTCGGCAAACCCAGAGAGTACCGACTCCGTTGGTTTATGCTCAACGGAGGCAATATTCTCCGGATTTGACCGAAACCCCGGAGGTTTCGCCGGCGCAAAGCCAGGTCTTTTGTAGTAACCCAACTATATATGTGAATGTGCCCCGTAGAATCTTCCTGTTCGCCTTCGCGTACTATTCGTACACGGCTCACAGAGCGATTTGACGGGGTAAACCCCGATAAAATCGCTCGCTTCGCTCGTGATCACGGAGTAAACCCCATCAATCAGAGCAAAATGTGACTCTACGGATCAGTCCGTTTGTCAAAGTTAGTACCGCATAGGTACGCTTTGATGTCTCGGACCCTGACGTGTAGTCAGGAGCGAGGAAGCGTAATGACACTTCCTCGCTCCCAATGACAAACCAGTTCATTTTGTAAGATTGACAGACTATGTTTCACGAGATAGAGTGGGTCCATGATCACCGATGCCGATATTAAAAAACTTAAAAGAGTTTTCGCTACCAAAGTCGACCTCAAAGCTATGGAGGGCCGTCAAGACAAGAAGTATGCGACCAAGGACGACATCCGAAAGTTAAAGACAGACCTTCTCATTGAACTATCGAAGAATCGCGATGACATCATTCGTCAGATTGGCGACCTTATTGATGAGGAATTCATGCCGCTTTTAGACCATCACAACAAGAGAATTCACCGAATCGAAAAACGCCTCAGCCTGCGCCCTCTTTCTGATTAGATTTGTGCATCATCTGATACTTTTTGTCCCTCTTGACCATTTTTCCAGTGATCAGTGTATGATGTTTTTCCTATGACCAGGACGTATTGTGATCTTTGTAAGAAGCGTATTGGCCGCAACGATGGACCAATCTATGTGGGAGCCATTTCCATAGTACGTGGCTCTTGCTATTGCAAAGACTGTTTTTTTGACGAGCAAAAACTTGCTTCTGTAAAAGCACGAATACAAAGGGATATAAACGACCACGCCCGTCTTTACAGCAAGAAGTCCGTGTCTTAATGACTAAGAACTTTAGCCGCTTCAGTTTTCAAAGAGCCTCCGAGTGTTGTCCATATAAAAACCGGCTCGGATTTCTCCTGCCGGTTTCTGTATATCTTGGTATCTTATCTCTTCTTCAGCGCCGGCAGGCCCTTCATCTCTTCACTCCTCAGGGTAAGCTCCTGATTAACCTCGCTTTTTAAGGAAAGCAATTCCCCCAAACCCAAGCGCTACAAACGGTAGTACTGCAAGGATGTCGTTGAAGCCCGCAACCGGCAGGGTCGTGGCGCCGAGGACATTCGTCTGCACGCACACCTGCGCCGTATCGTTATCGCCGGCAGGGCGGGCAGGAGCAGATACGTACGCCGTGTTGTTGACGCAGGTTCCGTTCGGTATGCCATCGGTTGCAAATTTTGCGAGGATTTCTACGGTCCGGCTCTCTCCGGCAACGAGGTTTTCCAGCTCAAACGTGAGCGCCCTGTTTTTGGTGTCATAGGTGCCCGGACCGGATACGAAGGTCAATTGGTCGGGAAAAACGTCTTTTACCGTCACCGGATTGAACGTTTCGCCGCTTTCATTTTTTATTGTGAGACGGAAAAGTACGTCGCTGCCCAGGGAATAGGTCGCGTCGGTGACGCTTAAATTATCAACGAAGAGACCAGTGATGGGATTCCGTACTTCTTTATTGATTGTGAGATCCGTCGGTGTCGGTCCTTCACCGTACGATTGGGCCGAGACGGGTGAGGCCGCTCCTAAAAACAGAAGGACTGAAGATAAAAGTGATATTGCTGTATGTTTTGATATCATACGATATATATTAGAATGATTGTGGGATACTACCATACGTTAATCCCTTTGTCAAGTACTACGGGTTAATTGTTAATTAGCAATTTTAGTTACCTAGCTACTTAGAATACCCGGTTTAACGAACTAACAAAGCAACGAACTAACCAGCTTACTATATTATATAGGCCTCGCTTGCTCATCAATAAGGTCAGCAAAGAGTAACAGACGTTGCGCGACTGATCCCGGAGGCCAGCAGGTTTGGAGTATGAGGTTGCGGTGTCCGCTCTGCGGCATGAGGTACGAAACCTCCCGTGGGCTCACGATCCGCTTTTCCCGGAGTTTATACGTATACCGGTTCCCTTTATAAAAGACAACGATCAGATTGCCTTCTTCCAGGTTCTTCAGGTGGTAGAAAACCGCATTGAGATCACGCACGAACCACTCATAGTTGGTGGAGTGGGAGAAGAGGTACACGGTGCCGTTTTCGTCAGGGAGGAAACTGGTTGAGGCATGGGCAACGCCCTCTTTCAAGGCGGTCTGATACTCGCCGGGATTGGTGGGGTTGACGGATGCGATAACCGGAGCGTTAATTCCGATCGTGGGTACGATGAGGCTAAAGTCGGTATTGACCGGTGTTATGGATGACCCGTCCGGATTCACCAACGGGTCAAATGCCACAGGTATGGCCGGCGGGAGGGCTTTCGGAGGATGGAGCGTACGCATCGTCGACTCCCTCGCCTTGCGGTACAGCTGATTTGCCTCAAGCCGCGCCGTCAGGCTCAAGGGTCCGATAAGACCGCCGAGAGCGACAGCAAGAAGCGCCAGGCCGATGAAACGGGTTTTCCGGTGAGTTCGTTCGTCCGCAATACGCGGTATAACGACATACGGCTCGTAGGTATCCGGCGAGCGGGGGAGCGGGTTGGTGCGGACAGAATATGGTATCCCGGAGTACTCCATATACAAACAAAAAATCCTGCAAATACAGGATTTTCAGCTAGTCGCGGAGTATACCAGAAAGACCTATAGAATGCAATGCTTTGCGTATGCAAAGCAATTCTAGAAGAAATGTCTAATTAACCTAATTGACCTAATAAATCATTTCGCTACCTTTCGGTAGATAGTATTAAAAATTAGATGAAGCTCTTTTGCTTCTTGCCATAGCACTCGGGCTTCTTCTTTGAGCCCAGGTACTGCAACGACAATCATGCGCAAAAAGTGTTTACATTCACGTGATTCCTTTTTGCATATACCAATTTTATGTTTGAAGTCTGCCTTGCTTTCTGCATCGTCGGCTTCGCAATAATTGGCGCCTATGCTCGTGCCTGCTTTAATGAGTTGCTTGATGATGGGATCAGTTATCGGGGATTGGTGAACCTTCTTGCAGAATCGAATGATATTCTCGCCAAACGTTGCCGTGCGTTCCTCAAGATCATATTTTCTTTCGCTTTTTTGATTCCCATCACTCATTAGGTCAATTAGAAATTAGAACAATTCGGACATTACTGTTTAACGTCGGCTTTTCCTTCTCCATGCCACACGACGTTTCTTTTGTGGCCGATCGTTTCCTGTGCCCTTTCTATAGCGGCATCGTACTGTCCGGTCCGAATGAGGGCGCGAACGTCTTCTACTGCTTTTATCCCATAGGTTTCCTCGTACTGCCGTACGACCGGCAGAACGACAGGGGAGAGTTCCGGTGCGGTATCGTCAAGTTTCGGGATTGCCCTATAGAGTTCTTCCAGGCTCATGCCGGGGTGTATCGTATCGAGGACGATCTGGGAGAGTTCCTGTGCACGGGGTTCGCTGATCGTGCCGCTTTCAAGGCCTCCTTTGATCAGTTCTACTGCTCTAAGTTCAACGGACTGGCGCAGGTCTTCCGGGTTCATCGTGCTCTCTAGTATCGGACAAAAGAACCGCAGTATCAAGAGGAGGAACTCCCTCTGTTCAAACAAAATGATCTCTGGTACGATATGCTGTCGTCTATGAACGGGAAGCCCTATATCCGCTACGAACTTTCAAATGGCGTGCGGCTGATCCTCATCCCGATGAAGGAAGTGGCAAGTATCGCAAGTTCGGTCATGGTCGCAGTCGGGAGCCGCTACGAAAGCCCATCGATCAACGGCGTTTCGCATTTTCTGGAACACATGGTCTTTAAAGGCACCGCCAAGTATCCGACCAGCGAAGACGTGAATGTTATTGAGCGTATCGGTGGGATCCAAAACGCCTATACTGATATAGACCTCACATCCTATCACAATAAAGTGCTCGCGAGTGACTGGAAGCTCTCGCTTGAGATCAACAAAGAACTCGCGCTGTACCCCCGGTTGGAAAAAACGTACCTCGAGAAGGAGCGGGACGTGATCCTCGAGGAAATGAAGCGCTACGAAGACGAACCGGCAGTAAAAGTAGAAGAAACGTTTCATACGAAGCTCTATCCCGGCACAAAACTCGGGATGCGCATCATTGGCGAAGAAGCGTCATTGCGGTCAGTGAGCGCGAAAACGCTTCGGGATTACCATGACGCGTGGTATACGCCCAATCGGATAGTCGTCGTCATATCGGGGAAAATCGAATTGTACCAGCTTGCCAACATACGTTTTCAGGTGGAACAATGGTTCGGATCAGGGAAGGGCTCCACACCGAACGGACGCGAGAAGGTATCGGATCTTCAACGGAAGCCGCGGCTTACCGTCGTGACGAAACCCGATGTGCAGCAGGCACACCTCATGCTTGGCGTTCGTACGTTCCCGCGGTCAAGCGACGAGCGTTTCGCGTGGACGATGTTCAATCTCCTCATGGGTGTATCGTTTACCTCACGGCTCTTCCGCGAGATCCGCGAGAAGCGCGGTTTGTGCTATCACATTGGGTCGTCTTCAAATCAGTATGACGACGTCGGCAATTGGTCTATCTATGCAGGAGTGGCAGTGGAACGGGTAGGGGAAGCGGTGAAAGTGATACTTTCCGAGCTTACAAAGGTTGTCGCAAAGGGCGTGACCGAGGAAGAAGTCGCAGTTGCGGCAAAACGGCTCAAGACGGTTTTGGCGTTCAAAAGTGAAGATCCGGACTTTTTAGCCGAATACTACGGCAGGCAGGAGGCGTACCGGTTGCCAATCGTGACCATCGACGACTATTTCACCCGCATTGAAAAAATCACGAAAGATCATATCAACGCGCTTGTCAGGAAGTACATAAAAACGCCCACGCTCAACATGTCGCTCGTATGGAGCAAGCCCAGGGAAGAGAAGTTGGAAGGTTTACTTAAGCTGTAATATTAAACATTAAATATTAAATATCAAAAATACATATCAAAGATCAAATAGAGAGGAAGAAATCAATAAATACGTCTATCTAAGATAAAACGGTGCATTGCATTTATTATCTTTGATATTTACTATGTATATTTGATATTTCATATTTGAAATTTGCTATTCTTACCTTATGGTAGAAAGAACGGTTGTCTTAATTAAGCCCGACGGCATGGAGAAGAAGGTCGTAGGGAAGGTGATCGACCGCTTTGAACGGGCGGGATTGGCGATTGTGGGTTTGAAAATACTCCGTCTTACCCGGCCGATCCTCGACGTTTGGTACGCGCATCACAAGGACAAGCCGTTTTTCGATGATCTCTGTAAACAGATGATGGCAACGCCCGTGGTTGCAATGGTTTTGGAAGGGGAGGGGGCGGTACAAAAAGTCTTTGGCATCTGCGGTCCGACGGATCCCAAAGATGCCAAACCCGGCACGATCCGCCGTGATTTTGGCACTGACAAGCCCCATAACGTCGTTCACCGCTCGGATTCTGCAGAGACGGCGGAGAAAGAAATCAAACTCCTCTTTGCCGCAAGCGAACTTTTCTGACGCCTTCTGCAAGGGGAGGCCTTGCAGAGATTACTCACAGTACCTCTACGAATAGGACTGACTGTGGCGGCGGAGCCAGCGGGAGATTTCGATGAGGGTGAGGTTTTCGTTATCCACTGCTTCCATAAAGGTGACCGCTTGAGGTTTGGCAGCGATCAGGTGGTACCCATTTCGCCAAAGGAAAAGATGAGTAGTAGCCCAGGCTGTGCGCTTATTCCCGTCCGTAAACGGGTGATTCATACAAAGAGATTGCAGGAGTGCCGCAGCTTTCGCAAACGCAGACGGGTACAGATCTTTTCCGTCAAATGTTGCTTTGGGTCGTTCGACTGCCGAGTGGAGGAGAGAAAAATCCCGTACCCCCGCCTTCGTGCCGGCGCGGCGTATGATCCGCGTGTGGAGTTCGTACACTTCATCGATCTCAACGTACAGCCAGTTCATCGAGGATTTCTCCGTTTTCATTGATAAACGTCTGATACCACGCTTCGAACGCCTTATTCGTCGCTGACTTTATCTTTTTTGTCTCCTTCTCTGCTTTCTTAATAATAATTTTCCGGCCTGCTCCTTCCGTGTCGATCGATACGCGTTGCCCGGGCTTCAGACCCGCGACCCGCAGAATCTCTTGGGGGATTGCTACAACATGACTGTTTCCGGCTCGAAAGATTTTTTGGATATGCATAGGAATACTATGTTATAACGTATGTTATGACATGTCAACCGATAGCCAAGCAAAACCCCTCCATTATTACGAAGTGAACCGCGATGCGGTTCAATCTCCGTAAGCCCGGAGGGGTCGTTGCACCTTGCAATCTGCTTGGCACGTGTCCCGATAAAGCATCGGGATTTACGTGTCGGAATGTTAGTCCTCCACTTCCTCGGGTATGTGCACGAAGTAGACGTAGTCGTGCCCCCGATCAAGGTGTCCCTTCGCCAGAGCGGGTTCACGAAGGAGCCAATCAAGCGATAGGAATACCGCGGCCGGGTTCATTCCCATGTTGCCGATGAGCCGGTCGGCGTTGAAGCCCTCGACTTCAAGCTTCGGGAGTTCGCCGGTTTCAAACCAGCGCTCGAACGGCTCTTGGAGCTGTGGTTGAAGCTGAGTGAGCTTTTGGGTCACTCCCTCGATTCTGCGCTCGGGGTATCCCATAACCCTGAGCCGGGCCTTGATTTCATTTTCGGTTGGCATGGTCCTCTCTCCTTATGCCTTAGACCTGGCGGGTTGTCATTATTTCTGATCCGTTTTGCTCGTTCGACGAAGACGCCACCTCCTGTAGAGGGACGAGGGATTGATGAATGTATCGATGAGCGTTTTGATCCCAATTCCGCAGGATCCCCAAAGAAGGAGGTACGTCCAACGATTCTCCTTAATGGTCACTCCCCCAGCATCGAGGAGTAA
>Ga0214473_10007994_pt1 | contig 12536 bp, 7 predicted proteins | sample RVTome_7_FD_203509 | JGI IMG/M metagenome (GOLD analysis project Ga0214473, IMG submission 203509) | Soil microbial communities from uranium-contaminated site in the Upper Colorado River Basin, Wyoming, United States - RVT98D197 | ecosystem: Environmental > Terrestrial > Soil > Contaminated >... | reverse complement strand
ATTTGCCTTCGGATTGGCGACCGGTGGCCCGGCGTTCATCTGGTCGGTGCCCATCGTGGTCTTCGGCCAGTTCATGGTCGTCTTCACCTTCTCGGAGATCGCGTCGCAGTTCCCGCTGGCGGGCGGCATCTACCAATGGTCGAAGCGCCTGGTGGGCGCGCGCTACGCGTTCATCTCGGGTTGGATGTACACGGCCGCGCTGCTCGTCACGGTGGCGGCAGTTGCCTACGCGGCCAACCTGTTCGCGGCGCCACTCTTCGGCTGGGAGAACACGCCGACAAGTACCGTACTGGTTGCGGTCGCCGTGATCGTCCTCGGCGGGATCCTGAACATGCTCGGGATTCGCCGCCTCGCGCTCCTCGCCCGCGCTGGTCTCGTCGTCGAGATCCTGGGCACGCTCGGACTCGGCGCCTACCTGCTGCTGTTCGACCGCAACCAGGACTTCGGCGTCATCTTCGACACCATGGGGGCCGGCGGCGGCGACTACCTCGGCGCCTTCCTGGCCGCCGCGCTCTTCAGCGTCTGGATCTTCTATGGCTTCGAGGCCTGCGGCGACATCGCCGAGGAGGTCCATAACCCGTCCCAGAAAGTGCCGCGCGCGATGCAGCTGACGCTGGCCGTCGGCGGCGCGACCTCGTTCTTCCTGGCGATCGCCCTGATCCTGGCGGTACCGGACATCGGGGCCGTCATGAGTGGGGCCGACGCGTCGCCCATCGACTCGATCCTCCTGGCGAACTTCGGCGACACCGGATCCACCATCGCGCTGGCGCTGATCCTGTTCGCCTTCGTCTCGTGCACGATTGCCATCCAGGGCGCCGCGATCCGTCTCGTCTACTCCTTCGCGCGGGACGGCATGGTCGTCGGTTCACGGGCGCTGTCGAGCGTCCACCCGCGCTTCCACATGCCCCCGGGAGCGGTGCTGGTGGCCGTGATCGTCCCCGCCCTGATCACCCTGCTGCCATCGGCTACGGTGACGGTGATCATCACCTTCGCCGTCGTCGGCATCTACATCGGGTTCCAGAGCGTCGTCCTGGCATCGATCATCGCTCGAGCCCGCGGCTGGCGGCCGAGCGGGTCCTTCAACCTGGGCGGATGGGGATGGCCGGTCAACCTCATCGGGCTCGTCTACGGCGTGTCGGCCATCGTGATCTTGTCGTTCAAGACGGGCGAGGGGCTCGAATCCTTCGTCGATCGGTGGCTCGTTCCGATCAGCGCCGGGGTCGTGTTCCTGATCGGGCTTGCCTACCTGCTCATCGCTCGCCCGTCAGAGAACATCCGGGAGGACGCTCGGGCCGATTCCTCGGACAGGGGCTAGCTTCGCGGGGTACCAGCGGCGGGCCTCAAGCCGTTCGTCAGAGGCGCGAGGACCAACCGTTTCAGCCGCCCAAGGCGAGCGGCTCGGCGCTCCGGCGCCGGCCGCTCGTACCATGTCCGCCGATCCGCACTGAGCAGGCGCGTCCCAGCCCGAAGCGTGCGATGCCCTGACCAAGCGGAAGGAGGGCCGGATGTCGATTGGGATCGAGCAAGTCGTGGAGGCGGTCGACGCCTGGCGTGGACGCACCGTCGAGATCGAGCCGCTTATCGGTGGTCTGACAAACCTCAACTACGCGGTCACGGTCGAAGGTGAGCGGATGTTCGTCCGCATCCCCGGCGCCGACACGAGTGTCCTAGCGGTCGACCGCACGAACGAATTGCACAACACCCGCGCGGCTGCGGAGACGGGGATCGGCGCCCGGGTCATCTACTCGCTGCCCGAGCACGGTGTCATCGTCCTGGAGTGGATCGAGGGACGCACGATGTCGAACGGGTCGCTGGCCGAGCCGGGCATGCCTGCGCGGGCGGCGGCCTCCCTGCTGCGGCTGCACGCCGGTCCCCGCTTTCTGCACGACTTTGACATGTTCCGTCTGGCGGAGCGGTACCTGCGCGTCGTCGAGGAGCGGGGGATCCCGATTCCGGCGGGCTACCGGGAGCGCGTAGGTCGGCTGCCGGAGCTCGAGGGCGCTCTGCGCGCCAGGCCGCTACCGGCCGTGCCCTGCCATAACGACCTGCTGGCCGAGAACTACATCGACGACGGTGCGTACCTGCGGATCGTCGATTACGAGTACAGCGGCAACGGCGATCCGGCGTTCGAGCTCGGAAATACCTGCCAGGAGCTCGGCTGGGACAGCGGGCAGACGGAGGAGCTGTGCGTCGCATACTTCGGTGATGCGACGTCGGCGCTCCTGGCTCGAATGCGCTTGAACATGATCATGTCCGACGTTGGCTGGACGCTCTGGGCGGCGATCCAGGCACACATCTCAACCATCGAGTTCGACTTCTGGGGGTGGGCTGAGGAGCGGTGGGGCCGTGCCGCGGCGGGGCTCGATTCCAACGATCTCGCGCGCTGGGTCCGCGACGTCCGTCCATGAGCCGACCCGGGCGGCGGCGGCGCCCGGGTCGGGGTGGTTCAGGCAGTCGACGTCAGGAGATCACTCCGGAGGAATCTCCTTGAACGCGAACGAGACGTCGATGCCGCGACTGCGACGCACCTGCTTTGCGATCAGGTACCAGGCCGCGGAGAAGAGCAGGACACCGCCCACGACGGTGTTCGCGAGTTGGCTGGTCAGGCCCAGCTGAGCGTTGGTGATGAACAGGTAGAGGAAGACGACCCCCGCTGCTGACCCCAGCAGGCCGATGATCGTCACCAGCGGCAGGCCGCCGAGCGTGTACTTCGCGCCCGGGGATGCTTCGTAGGCCGCCCTGGCCCGGTACGGCAGCAGCGCCCCGGCAAGTGCCGTGGCCACGAACACGTATCCGCAGGCAAACGTGACGCCGAGGGTCAACGAGGTCCAGGTGGAATCCCCGTACGAGAAGTTGTTGTAGAGCCAGATCACCGGAATGCTCGCCACGAAGTAGGCCACGTGGGCATTCACGGGGGTGTGGAACCGATCGCTCACTCGGCTGACCCACTCAGGCAGCAGCCGATCGAAGGACATGGCTACCATCACGCGCGTCATGCCGATGTAGCAGTTGTGCACGATCTGGTGCCCGTTGAGGATGAACCCGGCAGCGATCAGGAGGGTGACGAGAGGGTTGAACGCGATCGCGGTCGCCAGGATGTTTGGCCACAGGTAGGAACCTGCCAGCGACGCCTCGGAGACGCCGCTCCAGTACCCGGAGCCGGCGACATAGAGGAATTGGGACCCAACAGCGCCCTCGAGCACGAAGGCCAGCAGGGCCAGCAGCAGGCCGGTGAGTACCAGCGCACCAACGATGATGAACGCCTGGTTCCGGAATGAGCCCGCCGACTTGATCTCGCCATTCTGCTGGCTCGAATAGGTTGCCCACTGCAGCGAGGTCCAGGCGATCGGCGCGATCAGGAGGGTCGCGAGCAGGCTGAATGGCGGGTTGAGATCCACGCCGGCGCCCTGCGCCGCAGCGATGGCGTCCGCGGTAAAGGTGGACGACCCACCGATCGCGGCCGAGAAGGCGTCGAGCCGCCCTGGCACCACACCCGGGCTGGTGGTCGCCAAGACGAAGAGCATCGTCCCAAACGAAAGGAGGATGGCGATCCACATCACCCGCTGCACGCGGACGTAGTTCCGGAACCCGGACCCCAGGATCAGAAGGGCGATCCCGGCATTGGCGATGCTCGTCACGATGATCCCGATGGGGGTCGTGAACCAGGCTGCCACGTCGACCAGGCCGGTGTTGTTGAGGGAGGCGCCGAGCCCAAGGAAGAGCGGCGCAAATCCGAGCGTCGCCAGCAGCCACCCGGAGAGGGCCACCCACTGCAGGATCCAGATCACGAAGCCCGAGAAGACGATCGTGAACGCCAGGCCACCCCCGAAGACGCGGCTCTGGAAGACGTAGTCGCCGCCGGTTCGGGGGAAGGCGGTTGAAAGCCAGACGTAGGAGAGGGCGATCGGAATCTCCAGGACCATCGCCAGGAGGATCCCCTCGACCAGCCGTCCGCCGGGCAGTGCGCCCGGCGCCCAGAGATACGTCCAGGGGAAGATCAGGCCCATCGTCAGCACGTTGTAGACAAACGCCGACGATGGGGACATCACGCGGACCAGGCCGGATGACTTCCGAACGAAGACCTCTGGCATAGCCGCGGCGGGGATCGCCTGTGTCGCCACCCTTATCCACCTCCTGTGTTGCAGTCACGAGATCGCGCAACGGCGCGCACGCTCTTCACTCGCCTCCGGGATCACACCTTCCTTCCTCTGCTCCTCTTGCCCCGCCCGTGGAGTGGGGCGTCATTCAACCGGCCGTCATCTGGTAGCTCTGCACCTTGCCTTTGGAGAGATTGATCAAGGTCCCCCGCAGCACCCCCTCACCGTACTCGCTGCCGGGGTTGATGCACAGGGTCCGTCCAAGCCGCGCGGCGGCCTGGGACTCGTGGATGTGGCCGTGGAGGCCAAGCAATGGCTGGTAGCGCTCAACCGCGGCGCGCACCGCGGTGCTGCCGGCCCCATACATGACCGGCTGCCCACCGCGGACGACCTGGGACGGCGGATCGGTGGTCGCGTCGAGCATGGCGCAGGTGTCAAGGGTTGAGCTGACCGGCGGCGCGTGGAAGTTGAAGATCACCTTCCCGAAGTCGGTGATCCCCGCCACGCCCTGGTCGATCATCGCGGCTAGCTCCTCCTCGGGGGCCTCTCTCGGCGTCTGCCAAGGGGTCGGGTTGACGTAGGGCAGGCTGACCATGACGTGGTCGTCGTCAAGCGGTACAACGCGGCTTTCGCAGGCCACGAAGGAGCGCGTCCCCTCGGAGGGCAGCGTCTCCATCACCTCCAGCAGGTCGTCGTTCCCGCCGGACACGAAGCACTGGATGCCAGAGGGTCCAAGGCGATCCTCGGCCAAATCGATCCAGCGCGCCAGGCGCTCGACCGCCAGACGCCGCCACAGCTCGTCGATCGCGGTGGGGTCGTCACGCACGGTGCGGTATTCGTCCTCGTCCATGACGATGTCGTAGAAGCCGAGCGAGCGGATCAGCTCACGGGCGCGCTCAACCTCCGCGAGCGTCTCGAGCCGCTCCACGCGGCCATGGATCGTCGCCCGGTGGTGGCCGCTTGGCTCACGAATGACCGGGATTGCAAGCTTCCCCATCACATCGCCGCCCATCACCAGGACATCGGCGTGGTAGAAGCTGGCGGCGGCGAGGAACTTGCGCCAGGTCCGCTCGGAACCGTGGACATCGGTTGCGTAGAAGACCTTTGTCTGCTTCCCCCGGGACCAATCGCCGAAGAGGGGCACCGTCGACTCCTGGCCTACGCGCGCATCCGCTCACCACCGGGATCGACCAGGGCGTCGGGGGAGACCGTCCCGCGGACGATCCGCCCAAAGACCTCGATCTCGACCTCCTCCCCCACGGCGAGATGGGTCGGAAGATACACGTAGCCGACCATGCGGCGCAATGAGTGTCCATAGGCGACACTGCGGAGGCGACCGAGCACGTCACCGCCAGCGCGGACCGCCTCTCCCCCATACACGGGGAGCCAATCTGTGTCCGATGCGCCTGGGGCAGGATCGCTCAGGGTCACGCTCCGGAGCCGCATGGCTGGCTGCCCGGCGTCACGCCGGGCCACCAGCGCCACCTTTCCCACGAAGTCGGGCTTGTCCCACGCCACAAGGCGCGACAGGCCCGCCTCGAGCGGCGTCTCCCGCATGGTCAAGTCGGTGCCGTAGTAGCGGTAGCCCTTCTCCATCCGGAGGCTGTCGAGCGCCCTGTAGCCGAAGACGGCGATCCCGTGGTCATGGCCGGCCAGCATGAGCCGATCCCACAGCTGGACCGCCCAGGCCGGTTCGACATAGAGCTCCCAGCCGAGCTCCCCCGCGTACGAGATGCGCTGGGCGAGCACCTCGCCACCACCGACTTGTAGCGTGGCGGCGGTCCTGGGGGGGAAGCCTGCGTTGCTCACGTCATCGTCGGTGACGGCGCCCAGCACGTCGCGAGCCGACGGGCCCCACAGCCCCAGGCAGGCCAGCTCGTCGCTGGCATCCCTCAGCTGGACCGATTCGCCGTCCCGAACGTGGAGCTGCAGCCAGCCGAGGTCGCTGGCCGCGTACCCAGCCCCCGTCACGACCCGGAATCGGTCGCCGGCGAGGCGGACGAGCGTGACGTCGGCGACCATGCCTGCGCGGCCGTCGAGCCACTGGGTGTAGACGACCGATCCGATCGGTCGGTCGAGATTCGCCGTCGCAACCCGCTGGAGCAGGCCGAGCGCCCCGGCGCCGCGGACCTCGATCTTTCCGAACGACGTCAGGTCGATGAGGCCCACCCGCTCGCGAACAGCGCGATGCTCCTCGGCCACCGCCTCGAGCCAGGGTGGTCGAGACCAGCCGTACGCGCGCTGATCCTCGCCCGCCATCCGCCATGCGCCGCCAGGCTCGAGGTGGTCGGCTCGCTCCCAGCCGTGCTTCGTCCCGAAGACCGCGCCAGCCTCCTGCAGCCGACCATGGAGCGGGCTCAGGCGCCGCGGGCGCCCCGCCGTGTCACTGTCGAACGGGTAGCGCAGACGGTAGTAGTACCGGTAGGCCTCACATGCGGTCGCGGCCACGTAGTACGGGTCGCGGTACGCCGCCCCGAAGCGCCACGGCCGGTACGCATGGACATCCACGTCCGGATCATCGGCCGTCATCCACCCTGCCAGCGCACGTCCCATTCCGCCTGCCGCGCCGAACCCATTCAGCGACAGCCCGGCGGCGACCCAGAGACCGCGCACCCCTGGCATCGGGCCCAGGAGCGGATTGGCGTCGGGAGTGATCGCGTCGGGGTGGTTGATGAGCCGCAACGGCTGGGCATCGGCCAGGAAGGGGAAGCGGCGAATCGCCCCCGCGAGGAGCGGTTCGAATCGCGCCCAGTCCGGCGGCAATGAGCGCGACCCGTGCTCCCATGGCACGCCATCCACCCACCGAGCCCGCGGCTCAGCCTCGTATCCGCCGACCAGCATGCCGCCCTGCTCGGCCTTGCCATACACGAGATTGTCCGGGTCGCGGAAGCACGGGGAGTCGGATGCGAGCGCGTGACCGTCCACCGCACGCAGAGCGATGTGCTGGTGGTCCACCGGAACACTCGCGAGCCAGCCTCCGGCCATCTCCGCGATCCGCGGTGCCCACATCCCCGCCGCGTTCACCACGTGCTCGCACACGATTCGTTCGCGCTCCGTGACGACCGCGCGAACCTCGGCACGGTTGCCGAGCTCAATGGCAGTGACCCGCTCTCCGGTGCGGAAGGTGACCCCCAGCGCACGAGCGGCCGCGGCCACTGCGTGCGTCGTGACATGGGGATCGAGGTGGCCGTCACCGGCCAGCCACACCGAGCCGTAGAGCTCGTCAGGCGACGCGGCGGGCAGGCGGCGACGCGTCTCTTGGGGGCTGAGCAGATGAGCTTCAAGGCCGATGCCGCGCGCCCGGCTCACACCCCGCTGAAGCTCGCCCCACTGCGCCGAGCTGGATGCGATCCGCAGACTGCCAACCGTCTGAAAGACGCCCAGCTCGCGATACAGCTCGATGCTGTGGCGACGGAACGACATCATCGTCGCAGAGGCGTTGAAGGCCGTCACCAGGCCGGCCGCCTGGCTTGTTGACCCGCTGGTCAGCGTGCCCTTCTCGACTAGCATGATCTCGCGCCACCCCGACCGCGCGAGGTGGAGGGCGACGCTGACCCCGGCGATGCCGCCGCCGATCACCACCACCCGTGCCTGGCCGACCATACCGCTCCCTGCTCGCCTCGTGCGATTCGTTCGCCAGTCCGTACAATGCGCGCCTGTCCCGCCCCGAGGCCACCGATGACGACGCGTCCACCGGAAACAGCGAAGAGCATCGCCCGATCCGTGCTGGAGGCCGAGGTCGCTCGTATCACGGACGAGATGGACAGTCGAGGGGTCCCGCTGCGGGTCCTCGGCTCTCTCGGAGTCGCGCTCCATTGCCCAGCCTCCTCGGCGGTCCTGCTCCCTGCCTTCGAGCGAACGTATGCCGACATCGACTTCGCCGGGTATCAGAGCGACGCCGGCGCGATATCGACCTTCCTGGCATCGATCGGATACGCCGAGGACCGGGAGGTGGCCATGACCTCGGAGGGGCGACGGGGCCTCTTTGACCACCCCGGCAGCGCGATCCACCTCGACGTGTTCTACGACCGCCTCGAGTTCTGCCACCGGATCCCGCTCGCCGGTCGCCTCGAGGGGGACCGCCCCACCATTCCCCTGGCTGAGCTCCTCCTGTCGAAGCTGCAGATCGCCAAGATCAATGAGAAGGATGTGGTCGACATCATCCTGCTGCTCCTCGACCATGAGCTGGCGGATCGCGATGACGGAGCCATCGACGTGGGGCGGGTCGCGCGGCTGTGCGCGGCCGATTGGGGCCTGTGGCGAACCACGACCGGGAACCTCGAGAAGGTGTCGGCGCTCGCCCTTGCCTACCCGCAGCTGGATGAGGCTGCGCGTGCGCGCGTGATCGGCCAGGTGAGGTCCGTGGTGGCCAGCCTAGATGCGGAGCCGAAGTCATTCGGGTGGCGGGCGCGGTCTCGCATCGGCGAGCGAGTCAAGTGGTGGACTGACGTCGACGAGGTCCGGTAGGGTGGACGGAGAGCCACCAGCCGAGCAGCGGGACCAGCTCATCGCCGCCCTGCAGCGCATCCCGGAGACGGCCGGGCACGATCTGACGCTCACGATCATGTCGGGTGGGATTACCAATCGCAACTACATGATTGCGCTTGGCGGCCGCCCCGAGCGCTACGTCATCCGCCTGGCCGGCAACGACACGCACCTGCTCGGGATCAGCCGCGAGGTCGAGCACGCGGCAACGGTGGCGGCGGCGGGGGTCGGGATCGGGCCGGAGGTGACCGCCTTCATCCGGCCGGAGGGGTACCTCGTCACCAGGTTCATCGTCGGCGAGCCGGTCAGCCTCGAGCAGGTCCACCGGCCCGCGACACTGCGGCGCGTCGCCGACTCGATACGCCGCATCCACGGTGGGCCGGCGATCCCCGGCCTGTTCGTGCCGCTGCGCATCGTGGAGGCCTACCTGGCCCTCGCAAGGTCGTGGGGCGTGCCGCAGCCGGCGGGCTGGGACGGGGCATTCGCCGTCGGGCGCCGTATCGAGCGGGCGCTGCTCGACGCGCCGATCGACCTGCGGCCGTGCCACAACGACCTGCTCAACGCGAACTTCATCGACGACGGCGAGCGGATCCGGATCGTCGACTGGGAGTACGCCGGCATGGGCGACCCGTTCTTCGACCTCGGCAACTTCAGCGTCAACCACGACCTCACGCCGGACGAGGACGCGCTCCTGCTCGAGGCCTACGAGGGCGAGGTCCGGTCCCCGCGCCTGGCGCGCCTGGGGCTGATGCGCATCGTGTCCGACTTCCGCGAGGCGATGTGGGGGGTGCTGCAGCAGGGGATAAGCTCGCTCGACGTCGACTTCGTGGCGTACGCCGACGAGCATTTTGATCGGCTCCTGGCCAACGCCTCCGGGCCCGTCTTCGAGCAGCACCTGAGCGAGGCGTCGGGTGGCTGACGGCGCCTCACTGCCAGAGCGGGCGCGCTGCGTCATCATCGGCGGTGGCGTTGGCGGGGCGGCGATCGCGTACCACCTGACCCTGCTGGGCTGGACCGATCTCGTCCTGCTCGATCGGTCCGAGCTGACCTCAGGGTCGACCTTCCATTCCGCCGGCCTGGTGGGGCAGCTGCGCTCGAGCCCGACCCTGACCCGGATGATGGTCGACAGCGTCGCCACCTACCGCGGGCTGTCAGCCGAGACGGGCGTCGATCCGGGCTGGCGCGAGGTCGGCTCGCTGCGCCTCGCCGCCTCTCCCGAGCGGATGGAGGAGCTGCGCCGCCAGGCGGGCTGGGCCAAGACCTATGGGCTGCCGATGGAGCTCGTGAGCGGCGATGACGCCCAGCGGCTCTTCCCGTTGATGGTGACCGATGGCGTCTTGGGCGCGGCCTGGTTGCCGACCGATGGCTACCTCGATCCGAGCGGCCTGACCCAGGCGCTGGTTGCCGCTGCCCGCAGCCGCGGGGCGACGATCCTGCCAAGGACGCGGGTGACGGGGATCGGGGTCGAGCGCGGCCGGGTCACCGGTGTCGAGACGGAGGCGGGCGCCGTCAGTACCGAGGTGGTGGTCAACGCCGGCGGCATGTTCGCGCCGGAGATCGGGCGGATGGCGGGGGTCACCGTGCCGATCATCCCCTTCGCCCACCAGTACCTGGTCACCGAGCCGATCAAGGGCGTCACCTCGGACCTGCCTCAGCTGCGCGACCCGGACAATCTCGTCTACTTTCGCCCGGAGGTGCGCGGCCTGGTGATGGGCGGCTACGAGCGCGACCCCGCTCCGTGGTCGCTCGACGGGATCCCGCCCGACTTCAACGGGAAGCTGCTTGCCCCCGACTGGCCACGCTTCGAGGAGATCAGCGCCGGCGCGGTGCGGCGCGTGCCGGCGATGGAGGACGCGGGGGTCACGCGGCTGATCAACGGCCCGGAGGGGTTCACACCCGACAACGAGTTCATCCTCGGCGAGTCCGAGGTGGCAGGCTTCTTCGTGGCTGCGGGCTTCAGTGCGCACGGTATCGCCGGCGCCGGCGGGAGGGGGCGCCAGCTGGCGCAATGGATCGTGGACGGCGAGCCGGAGCTGGACCTCTGGAAGATGGACATCCGCCGCTTCGGATCTCAATACGGATCGCGCTCCTACACCCTCGCCCGCGCCACCGAGAACTACGCCACCTACTACGACATCCACTACCCCAACGAGGAGCGCCAGTCCGCGCGGCCGCTGCGCCTCTCCCCGACCTACCAGCGGCTGACTGAGCTGGGCTGCGCCTTCGGCGAGAAATCCGGCTGGGAGCGTCCCAACTGGTTCGAGTCGAATGCTGCGGCGGGCGACGAGGCGCTCCGACCCCGAGGTTGGGCCGGGCAGCACTGGTCGCCCGCGATCGGCGCCGAGTCGCTCGCCACCCGGGACGCGGCGGCCCTCTTCGACGAGACGAGCTTCGCCAAGATCGAGATCAGCGGCCCAGGGGCCCTGGCTTTCCTGCAGCTCCTGTGCGACAACGAGATGGATCGGCCCGTGGGCAAGATCACCTACACCCAGATGCTCAACCGGCGCGGCGGGATCGAGTGCGACTTCACGGTGACGCGCCTCGCGGAGGATCGGTTCTTTATCGTCACCGGCACGGCCTTCGGCAACCACGATCTCGGCTGGATCCGCCGTCACGCGCCCGCCGACGGCAGCGTGACGGTCAACGACGTCACATCTTCACGGGCCTGCCTCGGCATCTGGGGGCCGCTGGCACGCGAGATCGCGCAGTCGACCACGACCGATGACCTGGGCAATGAGGCCTTCCCTTACTTGACGGCGGCCGAGATCACGGTCGGCCGCGTGCCTGTGACGGCGTTGCGGGTCACCTACGTCGGTGAGCTCGGCTGGGAGCTCTACTGCCCGATGGAGTACGGCGCGCTGCTGTGGGACACGCTGTGGGAGGCGGGACGACCGCTGGGCATGTTGGCCGGGGGCTATCGGGCGATCGACAGCCTGCGGCTGGAGAAGGGCTACCGCGTCTGGTCGAGCGACATCACGCCGGAGGAGACCCCGTACGAGGCGGGGCTGGGCTTCGCGGTGCGGCTCAGGAAGGAGGCCGCCTTCATCGGCCGTGAGGCGCTGGCCTCCGCGCGTGAGGCGGGACCCCGGAAGCTGCTCGCCTGCCTGGTGATCGACGACCCCCTCTCGGTGGCGCTCGGCAACGAGCCGGTGCGGGTCGGGGGCGAGATCGTCGGCCGCGTCACGTCCGGCGGCTATGGCTTTGCGGTGGAGCGCTCGATCGCGTACGCCTACCTGCCGCCCTCGGCGGCCGCGGTGGGCCAGCGCGCCGAGGTCGAGATCTTCGGGGACTGGGTCGGCGGCACCGTCAGCGCCGAGCCCCTCTTCGACCCGGACGGGACCCGGATCAGGGCCTGAGCCCTACTCGTCGGCGTGCTCCTGCACCTTGCGATGCTTGGCGCCCTCGCGCACCTCGTCGGGGAAGGCGCGCATCAGCCGCCGCAGCAGCGCGTGGAGCTGCTCCTTCTCATCCTTGCTGAGCACTGACGCGATGAGGGCCTCGCGCCCCGCCTGCGTGTCCGTCGTTCGATCCCACGCCGCGTGGCCCGCCTCGGTCGGCTCGACCAGGACACCGCGGCGGTCGTCGGGATCGGGGAGGCGGCGCACGAGACCGGCGGCCTCCAGGCGGTCGAGCCGGTTGGTCATGGCACCGCTCGAGAGGCCCATCCCCTCGGCCAGCTGTCCGGCCGAGAGACGGTAGGGAGGGCCCTGGTAGCGGAGCCGGCCGAGAACGCGATGCGCCCGCCGCTCAAGCCCGAACTCGGCCAGGGTCGCCTCCATGGAATGGTTGAAGTATCGAGCGAGGATGTCGATCCGCTCCACGATCCCCTCGGTCAGTCGGTCGAGGCCGGGAATCTCTCGACTCCAGACCGCCAGCATGCGGTCGATGTGGTCCGTCCGATCGTCGACGGACTGCTCCTGCGTCGCGTCCATGGCGCGAGTATGCGCGTCAAGG
>Ga0214473_10007993_pt1 | contig 12536 bp, 12 predicted proteins | sample RVTome_7_FD_203509 | JGI IMG/M metagenome (GOLD analysis project Ga0214473, IMG submission 203509) | Soil microbial communities from uranium-contaminated site in the Upper Colorado River Basin, Wyoming, United States - RVT98D197 | ecosystem: Environmental > Terrestrial > Soil > Contaminated >... | reverse complement strand
ATCGACACGGACCCCGGCCAGGACGACGCTGTCGCCATTCTTCTGGCCTTGGCCTCGCCGGAATTTGAGGTTCTGGGTATCACGGCGGTGGCGGGAAACGTGCCGCTGGCTTTGACTGAAATCAACGCGCGCAAGATTTGTGAGTTGGCGGGCAGACCTGAGATCAAGGTTTTTGCAGGTGCTGTGCGACCACTGTTGCGGCCGCTGGTGACAGCTGAGTATGTGCATGGGCAAACGGGACTTGACGGCCCCGTCTGGCCCGACCCCAAGATGCCTTTGCAAAGACAATACGCGGTCGATTTCATCATCGAAACTCTGATGGCCCGCGAGGCCGGAACCGTGACCCTATGTGTCCTCGGGCCCATGACAAATATTGCCCTGGCGCTTATCCGCGAACCAAAAATTGCCTCGCGAATAAACCGCATTGTGGCCATGGGTGGCGGTTTCTTTGAAGGCGGCAATACTACGCCAGCGGCGGAGTTTAACATCTATGTGGACCCCCATGCGGCGCGCGTGGTGTTTGAGGCAGACATCCCCATCACGCTCATCCCGCTGGATTGCACGCACCAAGCATTGTCCAGCGCAGCCCGAATCGAAAAATTCCGCGGGATAAAAAACAAGTCCGGACCTGCCATCGCGGCCATGCTCAGTTTCTCGGAACGTTTTGATGAGCAAAAATACGGAACCGATGGCGGGCCGCTCCATGACCCCTGCGTCATGGCATGGCTTTTGAAGCATGAATTGTTTCAATCGCGCGATGTGAATGTCGCCATTGAATGCGAGTCAGAACTCACCATGGGCATGACGGTGGTGGACTGGTGGCGAGTCACGGGCAAAAAGCCTAACGCAACGGTGTGCCGCTCGATCAATGCGCAAGGGTTTTTTGATCTGCTCACGGAGCGTATTGCGAAGCTGCCCTGAGGGCCTTAACCCACCAGAACAGCTACGGGGGCCAGCGTTGCCAAGACGAGGCAAGCGGCCATCAGCAGGAGCCAGACTTGGGGATGTGGATGTCGTGTTCCTATCATGGCCTGCACCGTGGAACGATTCTGCCTTCCGAGAAAATGATTCTTTTCAAGCACTTGGACGGACTCGAAAGGGTTAATCATTGGTTAAGCAGCGGGGTGAACGTCGGGGCCTGATGGGCCCTCATCCGGAGCCGCAGGAGCTTGATGGAAAGCTGCTGATTCGCAGTTGCGGCCTGGGTTTGAGCCGTGTTTTTCTTGCTTTCACCCGCAAAGGATAGGGCAGAAGCCGTAACCAGCATCAGGGCGGCTAAGGAGAGTGTATTCAAGGTTTTCATATCAGCTCCGTCATGGTCCAAGCGTTTAACTTGGCCTCACACTACGCTGCCGGGGCTGAGCCTGAGCTGAATCCTTCGTTCATCCGCTATTCATCGCACGGGCCTCAGCCAGACGCGATTATCGTGGTAAAGACCACCTGCAGCGGGGGCCGCCTGATCGCAGCCCGTCAGGGTATTGATGCCCTGCCCGTCCTCAAAAGCCTCATTGGGCCAGATCGACTCGGCAATCAGGACGCCGCGCCTTTGGCCCTCGTGGGCCTTGGCATGGAGCGTGACGGTGCCGCGCGCGCTGCCCACCTTCACCTTGCCGCCGTCGGCAATGCCTGCTGCCGCCAAGTCTTGTGGATGCACGAAGAGCGTGGGCCTGCCCTCGCGCTTAAGGGACGATGGCGTTTCATTGAAGCTGGAATTGAGAAAGGTTCGCGCCGGACTTGTGGCCAGACGGAAGGGATATTCCTCGGTTGCCTCTTCAATTGCTTCCCAGTGGTCAGGAAATACGGGCATGTCCTTCACGGGGCCGAGAGGGCCGGTGGGCGAAAGATAGGCCGCCTTCACCCAATCGGGCTTGAAATGAAACTTGCCATCGTCATGGCCAAAGCGTTTGAGGTTATGGGCCGTCTCAAAATCGGGCTGAACGTCAATCCAGTTTTCTTCGTCGAGCTTCTGTAAGTCGGGCCGACGGGAATGTTGCAGGGTCCAGTCAATCAATTCGCGGGGACTCATCTTAAAGCCTTCATGTTCAGCGCCGAGACGTTTGGCCAGATCGCACAGCACGTCATGATTGCTGTGGCATTCACCGGGTGCCTCCACGAGTTTGCGGCCAAACATGATGTGCTGGTGGCCGCCGCCCTGATAGACGTCATCGTGTTCCAGAAACATTGTCGCCGGCAAAACGATGTCGGCAAATTTCGCCGTCTCGGTCATGAATTGCTCATGCACGCAGACAAACAAGTCCTCACGGGCCAGCCCCTGCTTCACCTTGGTCTGATCGGGCGCCACTGAGGCGGGATTCGTGTTCTGGATGAGCATGGCCTTCACGGGCGGGCCGCCTGCGAGATCAAAGGGGTCACCAAGCAATGCGGGGCCAATGCGGCTTTGATCGATGATGCGAAGGCCGGGTGTTTCCGCATCGGTGCCTTCGATCATTTTCTTGTTCCACTTATAGATGCCGCTGTTGGAATGGAGCGCACCACCGCCCTCGTGCTTCCATGCACCAGTCACCACTGGAATGCAGGAGGCGGCGTGCATGTTCACCGCGCCATTGCGTGAACGGGCGAAGCCATAGCCCAGCCGGAAGTAGGTGCGTTTGGTTTCACCAATCAATTTGGCAAAAGCTTCAATTTCGGAAATCGGGATATCGCAAATCTTCGAAGCCCATTCCGGTGTTTTGGCTTTGAGGTGTGCCTCAAATTCACGGGGGCAATCCGTGAGAGCGTCGAGGTAAGGCCAATCGGCGTAACCATCGCGAAACAGGATGTGCATGACCGCACAGGCCAGTGCGCCATCGGTGCCGGGCCTGATCAACATTTTCACGTCGGCCTGTTTCATGGTGCCGGTATCGTAGATATCAACGCAGGCGATTTTGGCGCCGCGATCCTTGCGGGCCTTCATGGCGTGAGTCATGACGTTTACTTGGGTGTTCACGGGGTTTCCACCCCAGATCACGATTAGGTCTGACTTCTGCATTTCGCGGGAATCAACGCCTGCAATTTTACCGACGCCGGCAAAATATCCGGGCCATGAGAGCGCAATGCAGAAGGTGGCATACATGCCGGAATATTTCTTGGCGTGGCGCAGGCGTTCAATGCCATCGCGCATCACAAGGCCCATGGTGCCCGCGTAGTAATAGGGCCAGACGGATTCAGAGCCATAGTCGGTTTCGGCTTTGAGGAAAGCCGCAGCGGTTTCTTCCATGGCCTCGTCCCAGCTAATGCGCTTGAACTGGCCTGCGCCCTTGGGGCCAACTCGCTTCAGTGGATAAAGCAAACGATCAGGATGGTGAATGCGCTCGGCATAGCGGCCCACCTTTTCGCAGATCACGCCCAGCGTGTAGGAATTGTCCTTGGCGCCGCGCACCCGGCCAATGGTGCGCTCATCCAGCAGCTCCACTTCCAGAGCGCAGGCCGAGGGGCAATCATGGGGGCAGACGGAAATTCCGGTCTTGATATTGGGGCGAATGTTCATGGACGGGAGATATAGCCGAAACTATAGTTGCCGTCATGGCTCGTGTTACATCGCTGCAAAACCCCACGATCAAGCTCATCCGATCCTTGTCCGAGAAGAAATTCCGGCAGGAATCGGGTCTGTTTGTGGCGGAAGGCTGGGACATGCTGGGCCGGGCTCGTAAGGAGGGCTGGGTGCCAGAGCACTTGCTGTCGACGGAGCCCATATCTTCATGGGGCGAGACGCAACCCACCTACATCACCGAAAAAATCATGGAAGGACTCAGCGGACAGAACAATCCGCACAGCGCCCTTGCCACCTTTAAGCAACGCTACGTCACCGAAGTTGCGCCTCGGGGAGTTTGGGTGGCGTTGGAAGACATGCGTGACCCCGGCAATTTGGGAACGATTATCCGTACCGCCGATGCTGTTGCCGCTTCAGGGATCATTCTCCTCGGACAATCCTGCGATCCCTTCTCGCGGGACTGCGTGCGGGCCACTACGGGTTCTATCTTTGGGGTTCCGCTGGTGCGGATGGACGTAGATGCCTTCGTTGCGCAATGCAAAAATTGGCAAGGCGATGTAGTGGGTGCCCATCTTGAGGCAACGAAAGATTTCAGGCGGACCTATAAATCCTCCACACTGCTTGTGATGGGCAGCGAGGGTTGTGGACTGTCAGATGAACTAGCTAAAGCCTGCAAGATAATGGTGCGCATTCCGATGCCCGGCGCTGCGGAATCGCTCAACGTGGCCACCGCTACGGCGCTGATGCTCTATGAGGCTATTAAGCCCTGAGTAACGGACGGGACGTAATCTTGTCCCATGACCGGTTTTGCCTACATATGCTTTATTTTTGCAGCCTCGGTGATTGGCGCGCTGCTGGGCGGCCTCGGCCACTTCTGGCGGGCCCATGCCACCATGTTTGCGGAGGATCTGGGCCTCGGTGAACCCCTGGATACACTCACCCGCGACAATTACCAGTTTGAAAAACACGTTGTGGGAGCGGAATGGGACGATGCCGGACTCTGGGCGCCGGACAGTGCGCGCAACTTAATCTACTATGTGGCCAGTGGCTTTGTTATACCCCTGTTGTTGGGTTTCGGATTCTGGGGCATGCGCGGCGAAATCGTGGAAGCAATTTGCAGTGGCCTGCCCTCGCCAATTTGTCCCTGATCACGGGCAATCGCTGTCTCTGACATAACGGGCCTTGACCCAGCCATGGGTGACTTCATCGCCATTATAGTGGCTGATCGGACACCAGCGCTGGGGCCAGGGCCGATAGTTTGGTTCGCACGGCCCATCCAAATGAATAATGCCATGCTCGCCTGGGACCAGTTCATCCACAATGCGCGATGAAGCACTCGGCCTGCTGCGTAAATTCAACACATCATCATAGGCGACGTTGGTGACGATCAGGCAGCCGGGGCCGGAGGTGGCATGGGCGGCAGGGGTGAAGGAAATGGTGATAAACAAAGCGGCGAAAAGTCTGCGCATGGTCAATCCTCCTGATTTTTCCACTATCGCCCCCATCACCTGAACCTCCCATGAACCATGAGGTGGTGAATCCCCCTCACCCCGGCTTAAAGAAACTCGCTTGCGCGACGCTTGAGAACATGAGCACTCACGGTTTACACTGTTTTGTCTCTCGGAGGAATTGAATGAAGTCCCATGCGCGGGTGGTTGTGGTTGGCGGTGGCGTGATGGGCGTTGGCCTGCTTTATCATCTGGCGCTGGAAGGCTGGACTGACATTGCGCTTATTGAGAAAGGTGAACTCACTTCAGGCTCCACCTGGCATGCGGCGGGGCAATGCCCGCAGTTCAACGGCTCGCTCAACATGTCCAAGGTGCATCTCTATGGCACCAAGCTTTATCCGCAATTGGAAAAGCTCACGGGCCAGGCCGTTTCATGGCATGGTTGCGGCGGCTTGCGTCTGGCCACTACCGACGAAGAACTGAACTGGTTCAAGTATGTTTACGGCGTGTCGCGGCTTGCGGGCTATGAATGCGAGATCATCGGTCCCAACGAGATCAAGCAATACCACCCCTTCCTTGAAACCTTCGGGGTGAAGGTAGCCTTCCGCACCATCACCGACGGCCATGTGGCCCCTGCCGACATCACCAATGCCATGGCTGCAGGGGCGCGTCAGCTCGGCGCCGAAATCTACCGGCGCACGAGGGTGATGGATATCAAGCTGCTGCCTTCCGGCGAATGGAACGTGATTACCGACAAAGGCAATATCATCTGCCAGCATGTGGTGAATTCCGCCGGCTCCTATTGCGATGTGGTGGGGTCTTGGACCGGCCACAATGTGCCTATTGCCAACATGCTGCACCACTACATGATCACGGAACCCCTGAAAGAACTTATCGAACTTGCACCAGAACTTCCCGTGGTGCGTGACCCCTATTCCCACGCCTATTTGCGGGAAGAAACCAATGGCGTCCTTGTGGGGCCTTATGAGACAGAAACGGCGCATCTCTGCTGGGGTGGCCAGCCGCCCGCCTGGGATTTTGAAAGCGAGTTGGTTGCGCCCGAATTGGACCGCCTTACGCCATGGCTGGAACGGGCCACGGAGCGCATGCCGATATTCGGCAATGCGGGGCTCAAATCCATCATCTCCGGGGCCATCACCCACACGCCCGATGGAACCTATCTCTCAGGCCCTGCTCCCGGCCCCAAGAATTACTGGATGCATTGCGGAGCTTCCATCGGCATCTGCCAGGGCGGAGGTGCGGGAAAGTACCTGGCGCAATGGATGGTGCATGGCCAGGCTGAAATCAACATGCGGGAGTTTGATCCGCGCCGCTTCGGCAATTGGGCGAGCAAGGATTACACGGCGGAAGTCTCGGTCGCGGATTATCACCACATGTATTACTGCTACAAGCCCGGCGAGCAACATGAAGTTGGCCGTGGCCTTCGCAAATCATCACTCTATGACAGGCTGAAAGCGGAAGGGGCGCAGTTTGCGCAGATCTTTGGCTGGGAGCGGCCACGCTGGTATGACACCACGGGCAAAGGTGAAGCCTATTCCTACAAGCGTTCCAACTGGTTTGAGGCAGTGCGGGAAGAAGCGCTGGCAGTGCGTGAGCGGGTCGGCTTGATGGACCTTTCAACCTTCTCCAAGTTCGATGTAAAGGGCCGGGATGCCTATGCGTTTCTTGAACGCATTTGCGCCAACCGGATTCCCGCCAAGGACGGCGGCATTATTCTGGGCCACCTCTTGAATGAGAACGGCTTCATTGAATCTGAGATCACCGTCACGCGCCTGAATGCCGAGCACTTCTATGTGCTTTCAGCTGCCGTTGCCCAGTTGCACGACAAGGACCAATTGGAATGGCGCAAACTGGCCACTGAAAAAGTCACGATCACAGATGTCACCGATGACTTTGGCGTGCTGGTTCTTGCAGGTCCCCTCGCGCGCGAGGTTCTCAGCCAATGCACCGGCACTGATCTTTCCAATGGCAGCTTCCGCTGGCTCACGGGCAAGATAGCTGAGATCGCGGGCGTCAAAAATGTGAGGCTGTTGCGCGTCAACTATGTGGGCGAGCTGGGCTGGGAACTGCACGTTCCGATGGCTAACATGCCTCAAATTTTCGACAGTTTGACAAAGGCCGGGAAACCCTACGGACTAAAACTTTTTGGCACCTATGCGATGAATTCGCTGCGCATGGAGAAGTCCTATCGCGGCTGGGGCTCGGAGCTCACCACGGAAATCGACATGTTTGAGGCCTCCATGGAGCGCTTTATCCGCCTGGACAAGGCCGACTTCGTTGGCAAGGCTGCCGCCCTTTCCAAACACCAGCGCGGCCCCCGCATGAAACTCGTGTCCTTGGAGGTTGCCAATACTGATTCGGATTGCGTGGGAAATGAGCCGGTCTACAGCGGAGACAAGATCGTCGGCCTTACCACATCGGGCGGCTATGGCCACGCTGTTAAGAAATCATTAGCTTTCGCCTATGTGGACCCAGGCTTGACAGCCATAGGTACAGGCTTCGACGTGCTGGTGCTCGGCGAGAAGCGCAAGGCAATGGTTGTGGCCGAATCCCCCTGGGACCCGGCGAACAGCCGGCTAAAGGCTTAAAGTGCCGTCAGATTCTTAGTTGGCGGCAGGTCTTCCCAGGAGTTTCCGGCGGCAATAATGCAGGTTTTGCCCTGTGGCGTCGTGAACAGGATAGTCCAGGTCCCGGCTTTCGAGGCGAACACCTCGACAAGATTGACCTGGCCAGCGATCCCGATCGCCTTGCCTGATTCCTGGTATTTGTCATTGAGAGCCTTGATAAAGTCGGCGCGATTGCCGCACATGGAGGCGGCCTGCGCCGGGCTTGAAGCACCCAATGCCAGCAAAGACACACATGCACAAACAATAATGAACTTAATCATAGGTCCTCCAGTCTCGCCGTCCGAGGCGCCGCCGGAGGATGCTAAACCCCCTGAGGTTAGGCGGGTCTCGGAACGGTTATGCCGATTTGATCGTCCATAAACAGCTCCAACTACACGTACCGAATCATCAAACTATAGGTACCGAATCATCATGCGCTAAAGTTGTAAACAAATTGCCAATAAGGGGGGCGATGCTATAGCTAAGCCGCGATGCCCCCTTCCCAGACCCCCCACAGCAATACCCTGGCCGGCATTGCCCTCATGCTTGGGGCCATGTTTGTGCTGCCATTTCTTGATGTTGTGGCCAAATTCCTGGGCCAGCAGAATGTGCCCATCATCGAAATTGTCTGGGCCAGGCTGTTCTTCGGCATGGTGATGACAGCACCCCTGGTGTGGAAATTTGAGGGTGCGCGCAGCCTCATTCCGCAGCGCCCGGTCATTCATACGATTCGCGCCACATTCCTTGTTGCAGCTACCGGCCTTTTCTTCTGGGCGCTGAAATTTCAGGGGATTGCCGAAACGCTGGCGATTTTCTTTGTGCAGCCTCTGGTGATTACCATGCTGTCGCCATTTGTTCTTGGCGAAAAAGTGGGCGTGCGGCGCTGGCTTGCAGTCGCGGTCGGTTTCATGGGCACGCTCATCATCATTCGCCCGGGATTTCAGAGCCTGAACCCCGGCGTGTTCATGGCGCTGGGTGCGGGCACGTCATTGGCGCTTTATATGTTGCTGACACGCCGGATTGCTGGCAGCGCGGGGGCTATGACCACGACATTCCTAACCAGTCTTGCAGGCTCGGTGATCACCTCAATAGCTGTGGTTTTTGTCTGGCAAGCACCCACTCTTCAGCAATGGCAGCAATTCCTGTTGCTGGCCTTCATTGCCACCTTCGGTCACTACCTTATCGTGCGTGCCTATGATTACGCGGAAGCCTCGCTGCTTGCGCCCCTCGGCTACACGGAAATGATCATGGCGGTGATCGCCGGCTGGTATTTCTTTGGCGACTTTCCCGATATCTGGACATTTGTGGGGGTTGGCGTTCTGATTGCCTGCGCCATCTACATTTCATACCGGGAGCGGGTCAGGAATGTGCCTCCGCTGGAAACACCACCAACAATGATCAGTTAGTTTTTGATTATCTTCTCTATGCGGCGATCGGGAATGAACCACATGAGCGCCACAGCAATGAAGAGGCCGCCGGAAATCCATGAGTTGTAGAAGGCAATGGCAATTGCCGCGGCATAAGCTGCAACCGAAATATTGCCTTTGAAGTCGGAGCCAATGGCTCGCGCAATGTCGGACTCCTTGCCGTGGGTTGCAATTATGAAGCGAACTAAAATACTGTAGGCCACGCCTGCCAACAACAAGTTGATGCCGTAGATGATTACGGGCCAGGTGGCGAAATGATTTTCGCCCATCCAGCCGGTGGTGAACGGAAACAACGAAAGCCAGAACAAAAGATGCAAATTGGCCCAGAGAATGCCGCCGCTCACATGCTTCACCGCATGCAACAGGTGGTGGTGGTTGTTCCAGTAAATCCCCACGTTGGCAAAGCTCAGCACGTAGCTCAAAAATATCGGGCCAAGCTCCCACAGGGCTGAAAGCTCCGCACTGTGGGGAATCTTCAGTTCCAGCACCATGATCGTAATAATGATAGCGATCACGCCGTCGCTGAATGCCTCAAGCCGCCCTTTACCCATAATTCCCCTTATCCGCTTTTGAAGCCGATCCTGGTATGCGAGCCATCGCAATAAGGCTTGTTGGCGGAATTGCCACAGCGGCAGAGCACGGTTTTGGTTACCCGGTTGACGGTGCAGCCTGTTCCACTCACGACTTCCAGATTGCCGACCACCAAAAGTGGGCCATTCTGTTTCGGCGTAATATTTATGGGACCATTGCGGACTGTGAGTGCTTGCGAGTCCTGTTGGACTGGTTCGCCAGAGGCCACAAAACCTGTTGCTGTATGGCTGCCGTCGCAGAACGGCTTTTTCTTTGATTGCCCGCAGCGGCACAGCGTTGCACGCAGGCCCTGGTCAACCCCATCAATGACCAGAGGTGCATTGATAGCGAGCGGGCCGTTTTCCCGCACCCGTACGACGTTAACAAGGGGCGGCTCTTCACCTTTGCCGCCATCCACCCGCTCGTAAGTAATAGCACCGGACGGGCAATTATGGGCAAGTTGGGCCATAGCTGCGACGTCAGCCTTGTCGGGGAAAATCCATTCACCCTTTACGTTGGGCACGAAGACATCAGGCCGGTCCAGCACACAATTGCGCGAGTGGATGCAGCGGCTACCATTGAAGTGAATGATAAATCGGCTTCCACGAACGGTTTCGATGGCCATGATTCAGCCTCCAAGAGGTCAATGCACCGCTGCTGGCGTCCTGTCCATCCGAAGCTTCAGGAGATACCAGACAATGGCCACACCCAACGCCTTGCTTGCCACTTCAGTTGAAAAGGCCGCAGGTGTCAGATAACCAGCGAGATATTGAAATGCCAGGGTATCCAATGGAACAGCCACAAGACTGGAAATCAGAATGCGCGATTGTAGCGGGCGCTTGGTGAAGGAATAGATTGCCCAGTCTGCCATTTCCGACAACACGAAAGCCGTAATGCTGGCCAGCGCAATGGCGGGATCCACCATGAAATAGGTAATGATCCCCGCAAACAGCGTTGCCAGCAAAATCTTGTGGCCGATTTCGCGCTGGGCGTAGTCGCGCAGCACGAAAACAAAACCCACAACGAGATTGGCCAGGAAGAGGTTGCCGAACGGGGTAGACCAGAATGTGACACCCTGCACCAACTGGGCCGGGGCGAAGAGCCAATTCACCATCACGATGGAGGCGATATAAACGCCTACCGATAAAAGGATACGGGATGCGGCGCTCATCCGACGATCTCGGCGGCTTTGAAGCAAAGCTTGATTTCCTTCTTGGCGTTTTCGGCGCTGTCTGAGCCATGCACCGAATTGGCTTCAATGGATTCAGCGAAGTCCTTGCGAATGGTGCCGGGATCAGCGTTGGCGGGGTTGGTGGTTCCCATGATTTCGCGATACTTAGTCACGGCGTCATTGCCTTCCAGCACCTGAATCACGATCGGGCCGGAGGTCATGAACTTCACCAGATCCTTGTAGAATGGACGCTTGGCATGAACGGCATAAAATTTCTTGGCATCGGCCTGTTTCCACTTCACGCGGCGCTGGGCAATGATGCGGAGGCCTGCGCCTTCGATCTTGACGTTGATGGCACCGGTCAGATTACGCCGTGTTGCATCCGGCTTGATGATCGAAAACGTACGTTCAATGGCCATAATTGTCCCTGTGTGTTGAAATGAATTGGGCCGCCTTTTAGGGGCGGCCCGTGAGAGTTGCAAGGCAGAAGTGCTATTCCTCGAGTTCGCCAAAGACGGCGGTGCCGCGGCTTACGGAGACCCGGCGGTTTTCCTGTTCTGCCTCAGCGGTGGGAATTTTCAGGTAGCGCTCGCCATAGCCCACGGTTTTCAGGTTTTGGGCGGGAATGACGTAGTAGGTCGTCAGGGCCTTCTTGATGGCCGCGGCGCGCTGGCGCGACAGGGCCAGATTGCTGGCGTCGGAGCCCACCGCGTCGGTATGGCCTTCAATCAGGAAAATCTCGCGCGGATGCTTGCCCAGGATGCGTTCCATGATTTCGCCCAAGCGGTCGAGATTGCCCACCTCTTCGGCCCGGACAAAGGCTTCATTGAAGCCAAAATGCACGGTGTCGATCTCAATACGTGGCAGGGCTTCGCGCAGATCGGGCGAGGCTTCAACCTCCTCTACTGTATAGCGGCGATCAATTTTCCTGCGCGGTGGAGCGACGAGAACATCCTCCAATTCCTCGTCATTAACTTCAGCGGCATAGACGTCGTCCTGTTGCTGGTCTGGATCGTATTCATCGTCCAGTTCAATTTCATATTCTGCGTCTCGCAGTTCGGCCTGGCGCTGGCGGCGCTCACGGAGCAAACGTTGCTGCAGGAGAGCCTCGTCACGTTCCATGACCTCGCGCCAATAGCGTCGCTGCGATTCTTCGTATCGATCATCGAAGGAGCTCTGGCGATATACTTCCAAACGACGGCGCAGTTCATAATCCTGCAACTCATCGGATGGGCGGCGATCATTCAACACAATTTCCAGATTAAAGGTGTAATCCTTCTTGTTGATTTTTGATGGCTTTACGGCCGGTGAATCGGGGGCTGGCTGACTTCCGCTTTCCTGCTTGGGCGGTTCTGCCAAGGCTACGCGGTTGCGCAATATTTCACGCTCAACCCGCAACTTCTTGCGGAGCGCCTGTTCGGTTTTGCGTGACAGTTCATTGCCGGCCATCAGCTCCCGGATGCCATCGAGTCGCTTGCGCAGATCCTCATCGGAAAGCTTGTCAGCAGGTGTCGGGTCTTCAAGAAAAACCTTGGCCTTGGCTTCGGCTTCAGGAACTGCCGCATTGCCATCCAATTGCTGGGCCTGCTTCGCATCAACCGCAGGGGCAGCAGCGGGCAGCTGGGTCTCCGCAACTGGAGGCTGTTCCAGAACAGGGGCCTGCTCGACAACGGGTGGCTGCTCAACAACGGGTGGTTGTTCTACGACTTCTGGCTGGACCAGCGGTTCCGGCACTTTCTGGGCCGACTGCTCGCGGGCCAGCATTTCTGCACGAACAGACTTCACGATCTCGGCCAATTGCGC
>Ga0214473_10007992_pt1 | contig 12536 bp, 11 predicted proteins | sample RVTome_7_FD_203509 | JGI IMG/M metagenome (GOLD analysis project Ga0214473, IMG submission 203509) | Soil microbial communities from uranium-contaminated site in the Upper Colorado River Basin, Wyoming, United States - RVT98D197 | ecosystem: Environmental > Terrestrial > Soil > Contaminated >... | reverse complement strand
GATTGCGCGCGCCAAGGGATGGTCGCTGTGGACCTCCATGGCCGCTGCACGCGCGAGCACCTCCTCCTCCGAGTGGCCACCGAGACCCACCACGCCGACCACGCGCGCCCGGCCCTGGGTGAGGGTCCCGGTCTTGTCCATCGCGAGAGCCTCGACGCGGCCCGCGGCCTCGAGGTGCACTCCTCCCTTGATCAGCACGCCGTGGCGGGCGGCCGCGGTGAGCCCCGCCACGATGCTGACCGGTGTGGAGATGACGAGCGCGCACGGGCATGCGATCACGAGGAGCACCAGCCCTCTGTACAGCCAAGTCGCGGTTGGAAGGTCGAAGAGGAACGGGGGCCCGAGCGCGACCCCGAACGCGACAATCATGACGACCGGCGTGTACACCCGGGCGAAGCGATCGACCCACTGCTCCGACGGTGCGCGCCGCGCGTGCGCTTCGCCCACGAGCCGGGCAATCCGCGCGAGCGTCGTCTGGCCCGCCTCCTTCGTGACCTCGACGGTCAAGGTGCCGTCGCCGTTGATCGTGCCCGCGAAGATCGCGGCCCCCGCGTTCTTGTCTACCGGCAGGCTTTCGCCCGTCACGAGCGATTCGTCCACCGCCGACTGCCCGGTGACGACGTTCCCGTCGAGCGGAATCCGCTCGCCGGGCCGGACCTGGATTCGCGCCCCCACCGGAACCTGCTCGGGCGGAACGTCCACCGTCCGGGGGCCATCGCGCAGCCAATGAGCCTCCCGCGGCGCGAGGTCGAGCAGCGCCGCAATGGCCCGCCGCGCCCGCCCGACGCTCCAGGCCTCGAGCGCCAACGACACGGCAAAGAGAAACGCGACCGTGTGGGCTTCGAACCACTCGCCGATGGCGATCGCCCCCACCACCGCGACGGCCATGAGGAGGTTCATGTCCGGACGGAGGCGTCGCGCCGCGAGCCAGGCGCGCGGCAGGACCAGCCAGAAGCCGGCCAGCGTCCCGAGCGCGTAGAGCCCCCGCGCGAGCCCAGGGACCTCGTGGGCCTCGCCCGGGCCCTCGGCTCCGAAGGCAGCCTCGATCCCGCCGGCGAGAACGACATGCACCGCGACGGCTGCGACGAGCAGGAGTCCGCTCGCCACGGCCACGAGGGCGCGCCCGTGCCGCTCCCAGGATCCTTCGTGCGCCGCGGCCGGCTCGTGTTCCTGCCAGGGCTCGGCCCGGAGCCCCGCCCGCCGCGCCGCCTCGACTACCACCTCGTTGTCCAGCGCCGCCGCTGGCCGCACGGTGAGCTTCGCATGGAGCAGATCGAACGCGAGCCGGTCCTCGCCGCCGACGAGCGGAGCGAGCTCGCGCTTCAGCGCCGCGATCTCCTCCGCGCAGTCCATGCCGTGGACCCGAAACGCAAGCGTGGCCACCCTCCCGGCCTGTCCTTCCTGCGCCCGATGCTAGAGCTGGCGGGGCGCCTACCTGTCTCCCAGATCAGACCGACCCGTCACCGCGCTCTCCGGTGGCGATCCGGATCGCATCCTCGACCCGGCTCACGTAGATCTTGCCGTCTCCCCGGAGCCCCGTCTGGGCATGGGTGAGGATCGCCGCGACGACCTGTTCCGCCAGCTCGTCGCGACACACGACCTCCACCTTCACGTGGGAGTCGAGGAGCTCCAGATCCTGCTCGGCCGGATGTCGGCGCCCGAGGTGCTGGCTCCGCCCGAAGCCCTCGACCCGGACGGCGCTCATCCCGGTGAGGCCCTCGACGCTCCGCAGCGCATGCGCGACCGCATCGAAGCGCTCCCCCTTCACGTAGGCCCTGATCTCCTTCATCTTCCGGCTCCTCCTGCCGTTTCGCCCTGCGGCGGCTCCACCTCGACCTCGGGCGCGAACCACGCGTAGAGGGCAGGGATCACGAGCAGCGTGAGGGTCGTCGAGGTGACGAGGCCGCCGACCACGACCGTCGCGAGCGGGCGCTGCACCTCGCTACCGGTCCCGCCCGAGAAGAGCAGCGGGATCAGCCCAAGCGAGGTAATCACGGCAGTCATCAGCACCGGCCGCAGCCGCAGACACGCGCCCTGTACGGAGACCACGTCGACCGGGAGCCCCGTGCGGCGGAGCTGGTTCAGGGTGGTGACCATCACCATTCCGTTCAGTAGTGCGATCCCGAAGAGCGCGATGAACCCGACCGAGGACGGAACCGAGAGGTTCTGCCCCGAGAGCCAGAGGCTCGCGACCCCGCCGACGAGCGCGAGGGGGATGTTGAGGAGAATCAGGATGCAGCTCCCCAGGTGGTTGAAGCTCGAGAAGAGCAGCAGGAAGACGACGAGGAGGGAGAGCGGCACCACCACGGCGAGCCGGCGGTTCGCCTCCTGCTGGAGCCGGAACTGCCCGCCCCAGGTGACGAGGTAGCCCGGAGGTAGGTCGACTCCGCGGTCGATCGTCGCCTGCGCCTCTGCCACGAAGGATCCGATGTCCCGGTCCACCACGTTGCACTGGACGGTGATGAAACGCTGGTTCTGCTCGCGCGTGATCTGGCGCGGACCCACGATCTCCTCGATGTGGGCGATCTGCGAGAGCGGCACCCGCACCCCTCCGGGCGCGGTGGCGAGCACGTTGCCGATGGCCTCCGCGTCGCTCCGGTAGGCTTCGGCGAAGCGCACGTAGATGTCGAAGCGCCGGACCCCCTCGAAGATCTGCCCCGCCGTCTCGCCGCCGACGGCGGCGCGCACGGTCTGCTGGACGTCGGCCACGTTCAGGCCGAAGCGGGCGAGCGCTTCGCGATCGACCCGCACGACGAGCTGGGGCGCGCCGCTCACCTGGTCCACCTGCACATCGGCCGCCCCGCGCACGCGGCCTACCACCCCGGCAATCTCCCCCGCCTTCTCCGCCAGCAAGTCGAGGTCGTCGCCGAAGAGCTTGATGGCCAGCTCGGCGCGCACCCCCTCGAGCAGCTCGTCCACCGTCATGGCGATCGGTTGGGAGAAGCTCGTGAGCGCCCCCGGCACCTCGCCGAGCTCGTCGCGGATCAGCCCCTCGAGCTCTTCCTGGCTCGCGACCCGCCACTCGGGTGCAGGGCGCAGCAGGATGTACATCTCGGCGCTGTTGACGGGGTCGGTGTGCGCCCCGACCTCGCCGCGGCCGATCCGGGTCACGACGCCCGTGATCTCGCGGACCTTCATCAACCGGCGCTCCACGATCTGGGTGACGCGCGTGCTCTCGGTGAGCGAGATCGAAGGGGCCATGCTGATCCGGAGAACGAGGGTTCCCTCCTGGAGCCGCGGCGTGAACTCCGAGCCGAGGAAGGGCACCACCGCGGCGCCCAGGGCCAGGAGGGCCACCGCCAGGGCGACGGCGATGCTCCGCCGCCGCACGAAGAAGGCGACGAGCGGCCGGTACCCGCGCAGGAGCCAGCGCACGAGGAAGGGCTGGTGGGCGCCGTGCCCGGCGGAGCGCGGTGGCCGCATCAGGGCGTGCGCGACCGTCGGCACCAGGAGGAGCGAGAAGACCAGCGACCCGAACATCGCGAGCGCGGTCGTCTGGGCGAGCGGCCGGAAGGTCTTCCCCTCCACGCCCTGGAGCGCGAAGAGCGGGAGGAAGACGACGACGATGATGAGCACGGCGAAGGTGATGGGTCGGGCGACTTCCCGGCAGGCCCGGGCCACCAGGTGCAGGCGCGGCTCGCCCGGGTCCGCTTCACGGAGGAGGCGGTCCACGTTCTCGACGAAGACCACGGTTCCGTCCGCCATCATGCCGATCGCGATGGCGAGGCCGCCGAGCGACATCAGGTTGGCGGAGATCCCGAGCTGGCCCATCCAGAGCGTGGCAAAGAGCACCGAGAAGGGGATCGAGAGTGCCACCACGGCGCTCGGCCGGAGGGCCTCCAGGAAGATCACGAGGACGATCACGACGAGGATGATCCCCTCCACGATGGCGTCGGTCACGGTCTCGACGCACGCCTCGACGAGCGTCTTCTGTTCGTAGTAGGGGACGATCCGGACGCCTTCGGGAAGGATCGAGTCGATCTCCCGAAGCTTCTCTTCGACCTGCCCGATCACGGTCGAGGAGTTCGTGCCGAAGAGCTTGACCACCATCCCGGCGACTACTTCCTGCACTCCGTTGCGGGTCTGGACGCCGCGGCGGATCGCTCCCCCGATCGCGACGTCGGCGACCTCGTGCAGGAAGACGGGCGTGCCGTCCTCCGTCTTGATCACGATGTTCTCGAGGTCCGCGATGCCGGTCGCGAGGCCCACCGACCGCACGACGTACTCCTCGGCGTTGCGCTCGATGAACTGGGCGCCGACGTTCAGGTTGTTCGCCTCGATGCGCTCGATCAGCTCGCCGACCGTGACGCCGTAGCGCAGCAGCGCCTCGGGGTGGACGCGGACCTGGAACTGCTTCTCCCAGCCGCCGATCCCGAGCACCTCCGTCACGCCGGGGACCGTCTGGAGATGGAACTTCACGACCCAGTCCTGGATCTCGCGCAGCTCCTCGAGCGAGTACTTCCCGGTTGTGTCGTCCAGGTAGTAGAAGAGGACGAGCCCCATCCCCGTCGAGATGGGCCCCATCGAGGGCTCGCCAAAGCCCTCGGGGATCTGCTCGCGTGCCTCCTGAAGGCGCTCGTTCAACACCTGGCGCGCGAAGTAGATGTCGACGTCGTCCTCGAAGTAGACGTTCACCACCGAGAGACCGAAGTTCGAGACGGAGCGGATGGTCCGGAGCCCCGGGAGACCGTTCATCGCGGTCTCGACCGGGAAGGTCACGTACTTCTCCACGTCTTCCGGCGAGAGGCCCTCGGTCACCGTGAAGACCTGCACCAGGTTCGGCGAGACGTCGGGGAAGGCGTCCACCGGGAGCTGCTGGTAGCTGCGGAAGCCGGCGGCGGCGACGAGGACGCCGAGCGCGAGCACGAGGAGGCGGTTTCGGAGCCCGAAATCGATGATGCGTTCCATCGTTCAGTGCTCGTGGCCGCCGGCGAGCTCACCGCGCTCGAGCTCGGCCTTCAGCGTGAAGGCGCCGCGGGCGACGTAGCGCTCGCCAGCGACGAGGCCGGCTCGGATCTCCGCGTGCCGGTCGCCTGCGAGGCCCAGGTTCACCGCGCGCGCCTCGAAGCCCGCCTCGTTCTCGACGAAGACGGTGGTGCGCCCGTCGAGGGTCTCGAGCGCCGTCTTCGGTACCGCCACCGGTACCTCGCGGCGCTCCACCTCGACGCGGGCGGTGACGAAAAGGCCCGGGCGCCAGATGCCTTCGGGGTTGGGGAGGATTACGCGGGCGGTCGCGGTCCGCGTCTCCTCGTCCACGATCGGGGCGATGTAGGAGATCCTTCCCTCGGCCTCCGCGAGGCCGTGTCCCGCCGAGACGACGACGGGCTGTCCGAGGCGGACCAGCGGGAGATCCTTCTGGTAGACGCTGATGTCGATCCAGACGTCGCGCAGGTCCGCCACGACGAAGGCTGCCTGCTCCCGCGAAACGGGCTCTCCCCGCGTGATGTGCTTCTCGATCACCAGGCCGTCGATCAGGGTCTTGAGCGGATAGGGAGCGAGCGCCTCGCTCTCGATCACCGCGAGCTCCTGCCCCGCCTTCACCGCGTCGCCGATCTGCGCGCGGACCTCGCGGGCGATGCCGGGGAAGCGGGGTGCGATGTGAGCCAGGCGGTCCTGGTTGGGACGGACCTCGGCGGGAAGGCTCGTGCTCTTCTCGATCCAGCCGGGCCCGGCCGTTGCGAGCTCGATCCCGAACTCCTTCTGGGTCTCGGGGTCGAGGCGCACCGCCCTCGCCTCGCCGCCCTCCTCTTCGGCGTGGGCCTCCCCGCTTCGCTCGGCCTCGCCGGCCGACGGCGCCTCGGTCTGCTCGCTCCCGCACCCGGAGAGCGACACGAGGAGGAGCAGGGCTCCGATGAAGCGCTCGATCGATCGCGGTTCCAGTCGAAGGATCATCGGATCGACTCCCTCTAGGGTGCGGTTGGGTTCGGAGCGAGCGGGGTCCCCGTGAGTCGCTCGACCTCAGCCTTGGCTTCGTGGTAGGCGCGGAGCGCCTCGATCTCGCGCAAGCGGAGCTCGAAGAGCCGCCGCTGCGCGTCGAGGACGTCAACGTTGCGGAAGAGGCCCTGGACGTAGCCGTTCCGGACCTGCTCGAAGGCCTCGCCCGCGCGAGGCAGGATCCCCTCCCGAAGTCTCGTCACCTCCTCGTGACGCGCCGCCAGCTCCTGGTACGCGGACTCGAGGCCGGCCGCGAGCCGCGCGTGGAGGGACCGGCGCTCGACCTCGGCCTTGCGGAGGTCGTTCCGCGCGGCGGCGCGCGCGCCCTGGTTGCGGTCGAAAATCGGGAGCGGGACCGCCAGCTGCGCGACGAGCACCGAGTCGCTGGTCTCCGACAGGTAGCGGGGACCGACACCTGCGAAGACGTCGGGGACCCGCTGCGCGTCCTCGAGCTCGACCACTGCCTTCCGGCGGGCGATCTCGCGGTCCCAGCGCGCGAGTTCCGGGTTGCGGTCGAGCCAGGCGCGCACGGTCGAGTCGGAGGGCGGAGCCGCCACGGACCCGAGCTCGCCCTCTGCCCGGCCAAAGCTGGGCGAGAGGCCCCCCCACGTCGCGGCGAGCGCTGCGCGCGCGGCCTCGAGTGCGCGGCGGGCGGTCGCGAGATCCACACTCGCCGTCGCCGCCTCGACCGCGGCCCGCGTCTGCTCGGCCTGCGGCGTGGCTCCCGCGCGGACGAGGCGCTTCGCCCCCTCCACGGACGACTCCGCGATCCGGACGAGCTCCTCGCTGAGGGCCACCCGCTCCTGCGCCGCCAGGACCTCCACGAAGGCCTTCAGCACGGACGCGAACACGTCGAGCCGCGCCGCCTCGTACTCCCAGGTGGCGACCTCGGCGTCGAGTTCCGCCGCACGGCGGCGCTTCGGGCGCTTGCCCGCGGTCTCGATCCGCTGGGCGAGGAGGAAGGTGGACTGCGCCCCGTCGAAGCCCTTGGTGGCGCCCGTCCCGCCGAAGTCCTCCACCTCGAGCTCGAGCTCCGGATTCGGCCGCAAGCCTGCCTGGAGGGCCCGCGCCTCGCGCGAGCGGACCTCCCACGAGAACGAGGCGAGCTCGGGGCTCCGCTCGAGCGCGAGGGCCAGCGCGGTCGGAAGTGCGATCGTCCCGGTCGGCTCAGGACCCAGCGGGGCTGTCGAGGGTGCTGCGGCAGCGGTGTCGGGTGCAGTGGGGGCCTCGTACGCTGCGAAGCCAGCTCCGAGTGGGCGCGGCTCCGCGGACGGCGCTGCGTAGGGCGTCCCGGCACAGCCCAGAAGTGCTGCACATGCCACGGTCCCGGCGGCACGTCGCCGGACCCTGGCGGGAACGGAACACAGTGACTCGATTCTCGACACGGAGATCCTCCACGCGATTGCGGTCGCGGCGAACCGCGCAGCAGCGCGATCTCGCGCGACGCACGGCCTCGCCCGGGGGCAGGTGCCCTCGGGCGATGCTCTACGGGCGGTGAGCGAGGAGGATCAGCAGCGGAGGACGGCTGCGCGCAGGGCGGCGCGCGTCGGCACGACGCGATCCCGCGTGGTCGACCCAGCGACCGCGGCCGGCGCGATCGCCACCCACGAGGTCGATCCGGTCACGGCAATGGTCGAATCAGCGTCGGGATCGGAGGGCTTCGAGCCCGCTCGCCACTCCGCGGCGGGCCTGATCAGGTCCGTGCAGGGCCCGCAGTGATCGCCCGGCTGCGCCGGGCCGCGGAGCGAGACGGTGGCAGTCGTCGCTCCGCTGTCGCCCTCGGGGCCGGCGCATCTGCCCGCGGCGATGAACTCGATCGCGACGTGACCATCGCTTCCGAGGCACCAGGTACCGGAGGAGAGACTCGTCGATGCGAATGCGAGGACAGCGAACGCCAGGCCGGCCACCCAGCGCGATCGGTGGATCAGGCTCCGTAGCCGGCTGAGCAAGCGCGCTTCCTCCAGGGCCGACGCATCGTCGGGGCGTTCGATCGCCTTGAGGGGAGGAGCATCGCGAAGGCGTGACGAGAGGTCAACGGCCCCGGACGAAGCGATCGCGCCGCGCGCGCTATCCTCGGCTGCGAGGGCCGGACGTGGGCAAGCTCTACGACGCGCTCGACGAGCGCAACTGCGAGTTCATCCGCCGCCAGCGGATGTTCTTCGTCGCCACCGCGCCGCTCGCGGCCGACGGGCACGTGAACCTCTCCCCCAAGGGCCTCGAGAGCCTCGCGATCCTCGGGCCGCGCGAGGTCGCGTACGTCGACCTCGTCGGGAGCGGGATCGAGACGGCCGCGCACCTGCGCGAGAACGGGCGCATCGTCTTGATGTTCTGCGCCTTCGAGGGGCCGCCGCGGATCCTGCGCCTGCACGGTCGCGGCGAGGTGGTCGAGCCGGGAGACGCCGCGTGGGACGCGCTCGCGAACCGCCTGCCGCCGCATCCCGACGCGCGCGCCATCGTCCGCGCCGACCTCACGCGGATCTCCGACTCGTGCGGCTACGGGGTTCCGCGCTACCGCTACGAGGCCGAGCGCACCCAGCTTGCGGAGTGGTGCGCGCGAAAGGGCCCGCACGGGCTGCGCGACTACGTCGTGGAGCACGGCGCGCACAGCATCGACGGGCTCCCGGCCCTTCGCGCGCGTCGGCTCGGTCCCACCGGCTCCCGATGAGCGAGATCTTCGAGGTTGCAACCGAGGCCGGCAAGGAGTGCATCGATCTCACGGACCGGGTGCGCGCGATCGTGAAGCGAGCCGGCGTCGAGGCGGGGCTGTGCCACGTGATCGTCCTGCACTCGACGGCCGCCGTCGTCGTGAACGAGTTCGACGACCCGAACATCGGCAAGGACGTGCTCTCGGCGCTCGACCGCGCGGTGCCGGATCACGCGGGCTGGCTGCACGACCGGATCGACGACAACGCGCACGCCCACATCAAGGCGACGCTCCTCGGCCCCTCCGAGCTCGTCCCGGTGAAGGACGGCGATCTCCTGCTCGGGACCTGGCAGCGGATCCTGCTCGTCGAGCTCGACGGGCCGCGGAGCCGGAAGGTCAGCGTGACGATCCTGCGAGCTCCTTGAGCGCGCGAGTCCCGCCGCGCAGGTGGAAGGCCTCGAAGCCCTGCTTGCGCATCCGCTCTGCGAGGTGCGAGCTCAGGAGGCCGAGGTCGCAGGAGAGCACGTAGCTGCGGGAGCGATCGAAGCTTGCGTAGCCGCGCAGCGCCTGCTGGAACTCGAGGTGGAGCGCATCGGGGTGGTGCCAGCCCTGGTACTGAGCGTGCGGGCGAAGGTCGATCAGCAGCGCGCCCGGAGGGATCCGGTCGACCATGAGCTCGGGCGCCGCGAGGCCGTCTACGTCGAGCCCGCGGAGGTCGAAGACGCTCGCGCGGGCGACGGCCCGGTCGATCAGGTCCGGGTCGAGCCGTGCCTCCTCTGCCTCCACCGCCTCGAGCGTCGCCGCCGTGGCGGGACGACGCGGCACGAGATCGCAGTACTCGCCCACCAGCTTCGAGGTCTCGAAGGTGCCGATGCGCCGCGCGACCGCGAGGATCTCGTCCTTGTTGCAGCCGACGAGCGGCCGGAGCAGGAGGAGCTCCGTGGCGCGCGAGATCACCGCCAGGTTCTGGAGGGTCTGGGAAGACACCTGGCCCACCGCCTCGCCGGTCGCGATCGCGACGGCGCCGCGCGTGCGGGCCACCCGCTCCGCGGCGCGCAGCATCAGGCGCTTGAGCAGCACCTGCCAGTAGCGCCGCTCGGTGCGGGCCTGGAGCTGCGCGACGACGGGCTCGAAGTCGATCGAGTAGAGCTGCGGCCGCTCGCCGTAGGACCAGCGCTCGGCGAGCAACTTCGCCACGCGCAGCGCGCCGATCTGGTGGGTCGGCCCGCCGAGGTTGCAGAAGACGTAGTCGAGAGCGACGCCGCGCCGCTGCATCTGCCACGCCGCGACCGCGGAGTCGAAGCCGCCTGACAAGAGCGCCACCGCCCGACCTTCGACGCCCAGGGGCAGCCCTCCGGGCCCGGGGATCGGCTCCTCGAGCAGCCAGGCCTCGGCCGGCGTCAGCTCGAGGTGCACGGTGATCTCCGGGTCGTCGAGGTCGACGCCCGCGGCGTGCGGCAGGAGGGCAGCCCCGAGCCGGCGCTCGACCTCGCGCGCGTCGAGCGCGATCGCCTCCCGGCTCCCGACGCGTCGAGCGCGCACGGCGAAGCGACGGCCGCGCACCGCCTCGGCGAAGAGCGCGAGGCCCCGCTCGACCACGGCGTCGAGCAACGGAGGCGTGCGGCCGACCACGCGGGAGAGCGACTGCACCCCGAAGACGCGCCCGAGGGGATCGGCGTCGGCCCCGGGCGGGAGCAGGGCGAAGATGCGGTCGTGGGAGAAGCGCACGGGGTGAGAGGCGCCAGCCTCGGTCCGGCCGCCTGCGCTCGCGATCGCGTCGTGCAGGTTTTGGATCAGGCGCCGTACGAAGTGCTGGCGCGTGCCTCGCGCCTTGATGCTGATGTCCCCGGAGAAGCGCAGGATGATCCTCTGGTCGTCGGTCTCGCCCGATGCCGGACGGTGGCTCACGGCGCCTGCCCCGCGCAGGCGCGGTACAGGTAGCCGGCGGCGATCAGCGCGATCCAGGCGAGCGTGACGGGCGAGAAGGCGCGGCGGCGCCCGAGCTCCGGCGGCTCGAGCTGGGCCTCTGCTGCCTCGGGCTCGCTGGCCGGCTCGAGGCGCAGGCTGGGCCGACCCCGCGAGGCGCTCGTCGGACCCCCGCAGTGGAGGCAGCGGCGCGTTCCCACCGGGAACGTGACCCGGCAGCGATCGCAGTAGACCTCGAACGCGGCGGGCCGCTTGGACTGCACCGCTCCGATGGTATCGAACCCCCAAGGGGTGGACCCTCGGGCGGACGCCCCGGCCGATGCCCATCAAGGCGGACCCCCGGCCGGTCGATCCAGGGGCGGGCCCATGGCTGATCCGCATGCCAGAGCACCCGGCGTCGGCGCCCCCGCTCGCGGCGCGCCCCGCGCCGGCTACCGGGTCGAGCTCCTCCGGGGGGCCCGACCCGCCCCGGGCGGCATCCTGCACGGCGCCGGCGACGACGAGCGCCTGCTGCGCTGGGAAGAGGTGTGGTTCGCGGTCGCGGCCGAGGTCGGGGAGCCCGAGGGCGTGCGGACGATCGTCTTCGACCTGGTGCTCGGGCGCGACGCCGAGGGCTGGCGCGCCGCGCGCCTCGATGCCGACCCCGGTCCCGGTGCCGAGGAGATCGCGCGCGCGATCCACTCCGGCGTCGGCCCACGCCAGCGCGGGCCGTCGCTCAAGAGCCTCGCCAGCGACGGCGTCCCGAGCTGGTGGTATGCGGATCTCGAAGGCTTCGAGGAGGCCGTGGTGGCCGCGATCCCACTCACCTCCGGGTAGTGGCTCGAAAGATCGGAGGTGGCGCGAATGGCCCCGAAAACGGCGATTCGCTACTGAACTGCAGATGTCCGAGAAGCCGCGTCGCCGGGTCGCCGTCGTGGGTGCGACGGGAGTGGCGGGCCAGCAGTTCCTGGTCTCCCTCGCCAACCACCCCTGGTTCGAGCTCTCCGTTCTCGCCGCGAGCGAGCGGAGCGCCGGGCGGACGTACCGCGAGGCCATCACCGGGCCGGGCGGCGCGCTGCGCTGGGCCTGCGACGAGCCGCTCCCCGAGCGCTTCGCCTGCCTGCCCGTGATCGATGCCCGCGCGCTCGATCCCGGCTCAGTCGACCTCGTGTTCTCGGCCGTCGAGAGCGACGCCGCGCGCCCGCTCGAAGAGAGCCTGGCTCCCCACGTGCCGGTGGTCTCCACCGCCTCGGCGTTCCGCTACGAGGACGACGTCCCGATCGTCGTCCCGGGCGTGAACCACGACCACGCCTTGCTGGTCAAGCGCCAGCAGAGGGAGCGCGGCTGGCGGGGCTTCGTGGTCCCGATCCCGAACTGCACGACCACCGGGCTCGTCGTGGCGCTGGCGCCGCTGGCGCGCAGCTTCGGCGTCCGGTCCGTGGTGATGACCTCCCTGCAGGCGCTCTCGGGGGCAGGTCGCAGCTCCGGCGTGGCCGGCCTCGACATCCTCGACAACGTGATCCCCTTCATCCCGAAGGAGGAGGACAAGGTCCAGCGCGAGACGGCGAAGATCCTCGGGCGCCTCGAGGGCGACCGGATCGCCCCCCACCAGGTCGCCGTCTCGGCGACCTGTACCCGCGTGAACGTTCGCGACGGCCACATCCTCAGCGTGAACGCCTCCCTGGGACGCCGCGCCGAGCTCGGCGAGATCGCCGCTTGCCTGCGGGCCTTCGGGCGGGAGTTCGTCGACCTCGGACTCCCCTCCTCTCCGCCGGAGCTCGTCCACGTGAGCGACGATCCGTACCGCCCGCAGCCGCGGGTGGATCGGAGCCTGAACGACGGCATGACGACCGTGGTGGGGCGGCTGCGCGAGGACGGGGTGCTCCCGAACGGCGTGAAGCTCGTGCTGCTCAGCCACAATACGAAGATGGGCGCGGCCAAGGGTGCTACCCTCGTGGCCGAGTACTTGGTCCACCGGGGTCTCGCGTAGGAGAGGCGCGAGGTGATCGAGCGCACTCACGTGCGGCGGACGTCCGACCGATGGGGGGTCCGA
>Ga0214473_10007991_pt1 | contig 12537 bp, 9 predicted proteins | sample RVTome_7_FD_203509 | JGI IMG/M metagenome (GOLD analysis project Ga0214473, IMG submission 203509) | Soil microbial communities from uranium-contaminated site in the Upper Colorado River Basin, Wyoming, United States - RVT98D197 | ecosystem: Environmental > Terrestrial > Soil > Contaminated >... | reverse complement strand
CCTCGCCGAGAAGCCGCGCCTGGCGCCGGGCCCTGAGCTCCCGGACCTCGCCTTGCCAGGCTTCGGAGGTCGCGCCGATACGACCCTGTGCGAGCACCTCCAGGAGGGCGGCGAGCGTCTCCCGCGCGTCGGCCTGGATTCCCACCGCGACGGGATAGACGCGGCCGATGTCCCGGCTGTCGACGTCGACCTGGACGATCGCCGTTCCCGGCTGGATGTAGCGCCCGTCGTAGAAGCTGGTGAACTGCCCGAGGCGAGAGCCCACGACCAGCAGGAGGTCGGCCCGGCGACACGCCTGGGCGGCCTCGGGGGAGCCCGCCCGGCCGAGCGGGCCCACGTAGAGCGGATCGTCGTTGGGCACGGCGTCGTTCCGGCCATACGCCGTGATGACCGGCAACCCGTGGCTGGCGGAGAGACGGGTGACGAGATCCGTGGCCGCCGCCCACGTCACGCCGCCGCCGGCGATGAGGAGCGGGCGCTGGGCCCGCGCGAGGAGGCGCGCGGCCTCGCGGACCGCCTCCGGATGGGGCGGTGCCGGGTGAGTCGGCCGGTACCCCTCGGGGGCGAGGGGCTCCATCCGCACGACCTGGTCGTTCAGCACGTCCCGCGGGATGTCGACGAACACCGGTCCCCGGCGCCCCGTCATCGCGGTGCGAAACGCGAGCCGGAGCATGTCCGGGATCCGGGCCGCCTGGGTCACCTGGATCGACAGCTTCGTCACCGGCCGGAAGAGCGCGACCAGGTCGAGCTCCTGGAAGGCGTCCCGCCCTTCCAGCCCGAGCGCGGAACCGCCGGCGATCGCCACGACGGGCGAGTGGGCCACGTGGGCCCCCGCGATGCCGGTGACGAGGTTCGTCGCGCCGGGTCCGCTCGTCACGAGGCACACGGCCGGCATGCCGGTGACCCGCGCGAGCCCGTCCGCCATGAAGGCGCCGCCCTGCTCGTGACGGACGTTCACGTACTCCACGCTCTTGTCGTCGTGGAGGACGTCCAGCACGTCGAGGAAGGTCGAGCCGACGATCCCGAAGACGTGCCGCACCCCCTCGGCCTTCAGGAGCTCGACGACGGCCCGGCCGGCGCTCATCTCGGTCACGGGCGGTGCGCCTCCGTGGCGCCGCCCCCGCCCGCCAGCTCGAGACCCTCGGGCCAGCGGTCCCTCGGCTCGTAGCCGAGCAGCGCCCGGGCCGGCCCGAGGTCGTAGCGTGGTGATCCGACGGGCCGGCTCGTGGCGTGGACCACCGCGAAGCGCGGCGCGAGCTCCAATTCCACGGCGGCCGCGAAGCAGCGGCCGGCGTCGCCCGGGCTGAGGTAGCTGTCCTTCCCGTACGGGCTCTGCGCGAGCTCCGCGGCGTGCGCCGGATCGCGGGGGCACCAGCCGCAGCGGATCACGAGGACGTCGAGGCCGTGGACGTGCGCGTAGACGTGGCCCGCCGCCTCCAGGAGCACCTTGGTGGAAGCGTACCAGTTCCGCGGGGACACCGGTGTCTCGGGCGTGATCGGGAACGGTCCCGGATGGCCGCGAAAGAGCTGGCCGGTGCTCGCGAGGATGACGCGCGTGACGCTGCTCTGGCGCGCCTCCTCGAGGGCATGGTAGAGGCCCACGACGTTGTTCGGCAGGAGCTCGGTCAGGAAATCGGCCTCGTCGGGCGTGGCGGCCAGGTGGACCAGCGTCTCGGCCCCGGCCATCGCGCGCGCAAGGTCGGCCGGCCTCGTGAGGTCCCCCGCGCTCGACTCCGGGAGGCCGGGGGTCACGACGCGATCGAAGCCCCGCACCCGGTGACCGCGCGCGAGGAGCTCTGCCGCCACCGCCCGGCCGAGGCGTCCGGCCGAGCCCGTGACCAGGACCGTTCTCGCGCGGGCCATCAGGGGGTCGCCGGCGCGGGCGGTATGGCCGGGGCGGCGGCCGCGCGGCCGGCCGGAGCCACGGCCTCGACGAATGCCGTGCTCATCTCGCGCGCCGGCACCACGGGTGCGTCCCGGTACAGGAAGCAGGACACCACGCGCCGCGGGTCGGACCGGAACAGCGGCGGCGCCGCGGCCCGGCACGCGGGCATGACCGAGGGGCAGCGGTCCTCGAAGAGGCAGCCCGGCGCGCCCGCGGCAGGGCGCGAGCTCGCCGGGCTCGGCGCGCTGTCGGCCGTCCACGTCCGCTCGACGCCCGGCAGGGGGATCGACCCGACGAGGAGCCGCGTGTACGGGTGCCGGGGATCCTTGACGACCAGCTCCACGTCGCCGGCTTCCACCACGGTGCCCCGGTACAGCACGACGATGTTCTCCGCGATCTGATACGCGGTCGCCAGGTCGTGCGTGATGTAGATCACCGGGATCTGGAGGTCGAGCGTCATCTGACGGAGCGCCCCGAGGATCGTCGCCCGGAGCGAGGCGTCCACCATCGACACGGGCTCGTCGGCCAGGATCACGCGTGGCCGCAGGAGGAGCGCCCGCGCCACCATGACGCGCTGGCGCTGGCCTCCCGAGAGCTGATGGGGGAAGCGCCCCAGCGTCTCGTCGGGGCGAAGCCCCACCGCGCGGAGCGCGTCCTCGATCAGGGTCCGGGCTCCGGCGCGGGACGTCGCCAGCCTGAACTTGGCGACCGGCACCGTCAGGACGTGGTCCACCCGGTAAAACGGGTTGTAGACCTCGTACGGGTCCTGGAAGACCGCCTGGACCTCGCGCCGGAAGGTCCGCCACTCCGCCCGCGACATGGCGGTGAGATCGCGCCCGCGATAGGCGACCTGGCCCTCCGTCGGCGTCAGGAGGCCGAGCAAGAGGCGCGCCAGCGTCGTCTTGCCGCTGCCGCTCTCGCCGACCACGGCGGTGACGGACGCGCGACCCTCGGCCAGGCCGAGCGAGAAGTGGCGGAGAGCGACGGTGTGCCGTCGGTCGAGCAGCCCGCCGCCGAAGCTCTTGGTCACCTCACGCACTTCGAGGAGCGGCGTCATCGTGCCCGCCCTATGCGAGGTGACAGGCGGCCCAGACGCCGGGTCGTGGCTCGCGCAGCACCGGGATCTCGCTCCGGCAGCGGTCCACGGCGAGCGGGCAGCGGGGATGGAACGCGCAGCCGGCCGGGAGGTCGCGGAGCGGCGGCGGGAGCCCCGGGATCCCCTGGAAGACGCCTTTCCGCGCGAGGGACGGCAGGCTCGCGATCAGCATCCGCGTGTACGGATGGCGCGGCGCCGTGAAGACGTCGCGGACCGGCGAGATCTCGACCAGCCGGCCCGCGTACATGACGCCGAGACGATCCACGAACTGGGCCATCAGCCCCATGTCGTGGCCCACCAGGATGACGGCGGCGCCCAGCTCGGTCTGGGCCCGGGCCAGCGTGTCCATGACCTGCCGCTGCACGACCACGTCCAGCGCGCTGGTGGGCTCGTCGGCCACGATCACCCTGGGGGAGAGGCTCACGGCGATCGCGATGCAGGCCCGCTGCTTCATGCCGCCGCTCAGCTGGTGGGGGAACATGCCGGCGACCTCGGGGTCGAGGCCGACGCGCGGGAGGAGATCACGCAGCCGGTCGCCGAGCTGCCGCTCCGTGGCTTCCACGCCATGATCGCGGAGGGCGTCGGCGATCTGGTCGCGGATCCTGAGCACAGGGTTGAGCGAGTTCATCGAGCCCTGCGGGACCAGGGCGATCCGGGCCAGCCGGAGCCGCCGCATCTCCTCGCCGGAGAGGGTCATGAGGTCGCGCCCATCGAGCCACACCGAGCCGGCCTCGATGCGGCCGGGCGGCTTGATGAGACGCAGGAGCGCCAGCGCCATCGTCGACTTGCCGGAGCCCGACTCCCCGGCGATGCCGAGGCGCTCGCCCGGCCGCAAGCCGAACGTGATGCCGTCGGCCGCCCGCACGGCGCCTCCGGGCGTGTGATACCACACCGAGAGGCCCTCGACCCGGAGGACGTCCGCGCTCACTAGGCTACCCTGGCTCCGCAGGAGTTGATCGGACGGCCTACGGCCTGTGGGCTCACGAGTCTACCCTCGCCGCGCAGGGGCTTGTGCGACGGCGTTGATCGGACGGCCGTCGGCCTGTGGCGGCCTGTGGGGTCACACCGCCCTCCGGAGCCGGGGGTTCGCGACCTCGTCGAGGCCGACCGTGACGAAGAAGAGGCCGAGGAACACGACGAGGATGACGACGATGGGCGCGGCCCACCACCACCACCAGCCGTTGATGAGCGCGGCGTTGAAGTTCACCCAGTAGAGGGTCATGCCGAGGGTGGGGGAGTCGATGGGCCCGAGCCCCAGGACCTCGAGGAAGATGGAGGCGAGGATCGCGCTGGAGACCGCGTTCACGAGCGTCGCCGCCAGGTACGGCAGGAGGTTCGGCACGAGCTCCCGGACGATGATCTCGGGCCCGCTCAGGCCGGAGAGGCGGGCCACGTCGACGTAGCCGCGCTCGCGGAGGCTCAGGACCTGGGCCCGGATGGCGCGCGTCGGGCTGAGCCATGCCAGCGAGGCCACGACGATGGCCATCTGGTCGACCGTCAGGCCCTCCTTGATGGAGACGGCGATGATGATCAGCACCAGGAGGCCGGGGACGGTGAGGCCGACGTCGACGACGCCCCGGATGACCGCGTCGACCGTGCCCCGGTAGTACGCCGCCGTGAACCCGAGGACGGACCCGAGACCCACGCCGATCAGCCCGGCGATAAAGCCGATGCGGAGGGTGAGCGGCGTGCCGGCGACCATGACGGCCAGGAGATCTCGGCCTTGCCGGTCCGTGCCCAGCGGGTACTGCGCGGAGGGTGGCCGGAGCGTGGGGGCCGACAGCGGCCGCGCCTTCGCCGTGTCGACGGCGAGATGCCCGATGCCCACGAAGGCGGCCAGCCCGCCGAGCAGGACGAGTCCCAGGACCAGCGGGAGGTTGCGGCGCAGATAGCGCACGACGGCGGGGAGTGCGCCCGCCCGCGAGGCGGCGGCTGGCGGCACCGTTTGCCCAGTCACGGCGCTTAGGCTTTCCGGTACGAGATGCGGGGATCGAGGAGGGGATAGACCGCGTCGAGAATCAGGGTGGCGAGCCCGAGCGCGATGATCACGGTGAACACGATGCCCTGGATCAGGAAGTGGTCGTTCTCCCGGATCGCCTGGTACAGGACCGTGCCGATGCCCGGATACCCGAAGATCACCTCGACGAGGACCGCGCCCGACACGATCTGACCGAGTGACAGGGCCAGGCCGGTGACCTGGGGGAGGAGGGCGTTCCGGACGCAGTAGCGGAGGAAGATCGTGGGGCTCCGGAGCCCCTTCGCCTCGGCGAAGATCACGTAGTCCTCGCCCTGGGTCGTGACCATCATGCCGCGCATCGATAGGGCCCACCCGCCCGTCGCCACCAGGACGATGGACAGGGCCGGCAGGATCGCGTGCCGGACCAGGTCGAGCACGAAGGGCACGGTCAGGGCCGGGAAGGCGCCGGCGCTGTACCCGCCGAACATCGGGAGCACGGGGAACCGGAACGAGAAGAGGTAGATGAGGATGAGCCCGAGCAGAAAGAAGGGAATGGCATGGAGCGCCCAGAGCGGCGGCATGAGCCACCGCATCCAGCGGGGCGCCCCCGGCCAGCCCAGCAGCGCGCCCAGGAACGTTCCGAGGGCGAACGACACGACCGTCGTGGTGCCGAGGAGCGCGACGGTCCACGGGAGCGCCTCCGCGATCATCGCGTTCACGGTCCGGGGGTAGTTGGCGATGGAGTAGTTGAAGTCAAGCCGGGCGGCGCCCCGCAGGAAGGTGAGGTACTGGGCCCAGAGCGGCCGGTCGAGGCCGAATCGCCGGTCGTACTCCCGGACCATCTCCTCGATCCCGGCCTGGACGTACCCGCCGAGCTGCGCCTGCTGGAGCAGCTTGACCCGGACGGGGTCCTGCCCCGTGAGTCGCGGCAAGAAGAAGTTGAGCGTGGCGGCGAGCCACGCGATCAGGAGGAACACGCCCGTCCGCCGGAGGAGGTAGCTAGCCGACACGGCCCCAGACCTCCATGCCGCGCCGCTCGGATCGTCGGCGGCGGAGCGACCGGCTCACGGCTCCCGGCCCCGCCCGGCGGACCGGCCGCCGGGCGGGGCGGCGCTGGCGGGCGCTACTGCGTCGGCTGGAGATTCCAGAGCACCATCGCGTAGGTGAGGTGCCAGAACGCGCCGTTGACGTACGGGTTTTCGGCGGTGGGCCAGTTCGTCCAGTACGTCGTGTTCATCGGGATCCGATGGATGTTGTGCACCAGGGGGATGTCCGGCAGCTCGGGGAGCCAGATCTCCATCGCCTTGTGGAAGAGCTCCAGGAGCCGGGTCTTGTTCCGCATGTCCGTGACGAACACGTCGTCGACGATCTTGTTGTAGGCCTCGTTCTTCCATCGGGCGAAGTTGACGAGGTGCGCGCCGGGGACGGCCACCGTGCTGCTCTGGTAGAGGCGGAGCGTGTAGTAGGGGTCGTTGACACCCCCACCGTGACCGTAGAGCGCGCCCGTGTACTGACCCTTCTGGAATCGGTCATCGAAGTCCGGCGGCAGGCTCATGCTGGCATCGACGCCCTGTCGCTTGAGAAGCTCCACGAGCACGGGGCCGATCGCGGGGCCGCTCGCGCCGAAGCCGATGATGTCGAGCTTGAGACGGGCGCCCTGGGGGTCGACCCAGATGCCCTGCGCGTCCTTCTTCCAGCCCTTGCGGGTCAGGAGCTCCTCACCCTTCTTGGGGTTGAACTCCAGTGTGTTGTGCTTCGCGAGGAGGTCCTTGACCCCGTCGATGTACGGCTTGAGCGCGGGGTACTCGGGCAGCGGCAGCGGCGACACGAGCGACGCGCCGAGGTATCCGACATCGACGATCTGCTGGCGGTCGATGAAGGAGCTGATGGCCCAGCGGACGTCCTTGTCGTCGAAGGGCGGCCGCTCGTTGTTGACGTAGAGCGAGATCGGCCACCAGTCCATGTAGCCGTAGGGCGGCTTCTGGCCGGAGTGGGTCGTGATCTTCGGGTTCTGGCGGAAGACCGTCGCGAACGTCGCGGGCTGCAAGGACCCGGAGAAGTCGAGCTGGTTCGAGATGAGGAGCTGCGCGTTCTGCTGCTCGGTGGCGTTCGGCAGCCAGATGTTTCGCTCCACCTTGGGCATCGGCGCCAGGCCCGCCTTGGCCGCCCACCACTCGTCCCGGCGATCGATCACCTTCTGCTGGGGCGACGAGAAGACCACCTGCCATGGTCCGGTGGTCACCGGCCAGCCCTTGGCGACGTCGAAGTGCTTGAACGTGGTCCAGTCCTGCCCCTGGAAGATGTGCTTCGGCACGATGTAGACGCCGATGTCGTACTTGTAGGTCAGGAAGAAGAAGAACCGTGGCGCGGGGACCTTGAACTTGATCACGACCGTGTTGGCGTCGGTCGCGCGCGCCTCCTGCATGAACTGCTGGACGTCCACCCCCCAGCGGACCTTCGGACCCAGGTCCCGGAGGCTCGTCAGCGTGTAGGCGACGTCCTCGGCCGAGAAGGGGGTCCCGTCGCTCCACTTGATGCCGGAGCGGGTCTTGATCGTCAGCTCCTTGAAGTCCGGGCTGTACCGGTAGCTCTCGGCCAGCCAGAGGTACTCCTTGTCGGCGAAGGCGCTGTAGAACGCCAGCGGCTCGTAGAGGATGCCCGGGCCGTTCTGGTGGTTGGACCCGATGGAATAGGGGTTCCACAGCTCGAAGTCGACCCAGCGGCCCTCCTTGCTCCCGATCCACACGAGGCTGAGCGTCCGGTTGCGGGCGACGGTCTTGAGCTGGGCGGCGACGGGGCGAGCGGGCAGCACGGCGGCGGCGCCCGCGGCCAGGGCCCCGGTCTTGAGGAGGTTGCGGCGGGTCAATCCGTTCGAGGCCCCGTCGTGAGACACCCTTGTCTCCTTTCGCCTCGGCCGGCGATGCCCGCCGAGTCTCGAGCCTGTTCGTGCGGTGGAGGCCCTTGCGCTCGGAATGAAGGAAGTATGTGAGACCCTACCCTAGCATAGGAATCAGCGACTTAGGCGACGCGGTCGGGTCGTGGTGGCTCAGGGTGGCGAGTGGTGGCGGTCAGTCGTCGTCGGAGTCCCCTTCTCCGCGCTCGGGGCGCCGGCCTCCACATGGCGTCGCTCGCCCTCGTCGAACCGCCGACCGTCCCGCACCTTTTCCCTGGTCCGACTCCGAGCTACTATCGTCCACCACGCCCTCACCCGGAGATCCTGACCCGGGGGGACCACTCCTGCGCGGAGAGAGTCGGAGGCGAGTATGAAGGGTCCACGAGCCGCCATCCTCGTCGTGCTGGCCCTTGCCCTCCTCGCCGCGCCGCTCCCCGCCAACGCCCAGCCGGCGGGCAAGGTCTACCGCATCGGGTGGCTGGCGCCCAACGAGCCGCCGCCCTTCGGGCCGCCCAACCCCCGGTCGAACCTGGAGGTCTTTCGACAGGCTCTCCGCGCCCTGGGCTACGTCGCCGGGCGGGACTTCGTCATCGAGAGTCGTTTCGCGGACGCGAAGTTCGATCGGCTACCCGCCCTCGCGGCCGAGCTGATCGCCCTCGCGGTCGACGTCATTGTGACCGTGGGCACGCCGGGGGCCAAGGCCGCCAAGGAGGCGACGACAACGATCCCCATCGTCATGTCCGGGAGCTCTGACCCGGTCGCGTACGGGCTCGTGGCGAGCCTCGCCCGGCCTGGCGGGAACGTGACGGGTAACACCAACAGGGTGGGGCCCGAGATCGCCGGCAAAGGGCTCGAGCTGCTCAAGGAGGCCGTGCCCCGGATCTCGCGAGTGGCGGTGCTGTGGGATTCGAGCGGGATCAGCGATGCGGCCATGGTCGGCGTCCTGCGGAGCGTGGCGCCGAAGCTCGGGATGACGCTCCTGCCCCACGACGCCCAGACACTGGACGAGCTGACGGCGGCCCTGGCGGCCATCACCCGGGAGCGCGCCGATGGGCTCTTCGTGTTTCCGGGCTTCCTCAACGCCAAGCACGAGAACCTCATCTTGGAGTTCGCGGCCCGGAACCGCCTGCCCACGATGTGCCACGGGTCGGCCTGGGTGGAGGACGGCTGTCTGATGTCCTACTACACGGACTGGCTCGACCTCCGCCGGCGCGCCGCGACGTTCGTGGACAAGATCCTCAAGGGGGCGAATCCCGGCGAACTGTCCGTCGAGCAGCCGACGAAGTTCGACCTGGCCGTGAACCTGAAGACCGCCAAGGCACTTGGCCTGACGATCGCGACCTCGATCCTGGCCCGGGCGGACCAGATTATCCAGTGACCGTGCGCCTCAACGCGCGGCGATGGTCGTGCCACCGGAAGGCAACGCCTCTCGTTTTTCCACACGAAGTGGGACACTACCGGACTGGCACCGGCATCGTTGAGCATCTGAGACTCAACGGGTTGCTTTTGCCCCACCCCGCGTGCATCACTACATCGTGGTCCGGACGAGGCGATCCAGCGCCTCCATCACGAACACGCAGGGCTGTCAAGCGGACGTCGAGCGCACCGGCGCGCACGCGCGCGAGAACGAGGAGGCGGGGAGTGGCACGGTTCAAGGTGGTGACGCCAGAGGGCGTGAGCTTCGGCCCGCCGGGTGTGGGCTACGAGGGCGAGATGGAGGCGCTCGGCCCCATCGGGGCGGAGATCGTCGACATCCCGCCGGGCACCGAGGACGACTTCATCCGGGCCGCCCGCGACGCCGACGCGCTCTACGCGAAGGTCCGTCGCATCACGAAGCGCATGATCGACGGCCTGGAGGGGTGCCGGGTGATCTCGCTGGGGATGGTCGGCGTGGACTCCGTCGACGTCGCCGCGGCGACCGCGCGCGGCATCCCGGTGACCAACGTGCCCGACACGTTCATCGAGGAGGTCGCCGACCACGCGCTCATGCTCATCCTCGCCACGTACCGCCGGCTGACGCTCATGGACCGGTACGTCCGCGCCGGCCGCTGGGCCGAGGGGCGGCCGTATCTCTCGCAGTTCCCCCGGCTGTGGGGTCAGACTCTCGGGCTCATCTCCTTCGGGCACGTGGCCCGGGCGGTGGCGACCCGGGCGCGGCCGTTCGGCGTCCGGATCCTCGCCTACGATCCCTACGTCGACGAGACGGTCATGACCCAGCACGAGGTCGAGCCGGTGGGGCTGACGGACCTCCTGCGCCGCTCGGACATCGTCTCCATGCACGCTCCGGCGACGGCGGACGCCTTCCACCTCCTGACCGAGGAGCACTTCCGGCTGATGAAGCGGGAGGCGCTGTTCGTCAACACCGGCCGGGGCCCGACCGTGGACGAAGCCGCGCTCGTCAAGGCGCTCGAGGAAGGCTGGATCGCCGGGGCCGGGCTCGACGTGTTCGAGCAGGAGCCGGCGCTCACGACCAACCCGCTGCTCCACATGGACAATGTCATTCTCACGCCTCACGTCGCCTCGGCGTCCGCGCGCATGGACCCCGAGCGGCGCCGGCGCGTGGGCCGCGAGATCGCGCTCGTGCTGACGGGGCGCTGGCCGATGAGCTGCGTGAACCCGACGGTCCTCGAGAAGACGTCGCTCAGGCGCTGGCAGCCGTACTCGATGGAGCGCGGACCGGGCATCTAGCCTCGCGGGCCCCGCTCCTCACGGGGCTGCCCGCGCGAGCGTGTCCACCGCCCCGGCGGGCTCACGGGCGCGCGCGGCCACGATCGCGCGCGCCGTCGCGAGCGCTTCGGTGATGAAGTCGTGGACGTGGCCGTAGAAGAATCCACCGCCCCGGCCGAGCGTCGCCAGGTTCTCGAAGCCCCGCAGATGATCGAGGACCGCTCCTGATGCCGCCCGGTAGTCGCGCGCGTAGACGGGATAAGCCCTCGACAGGCGGGTCACCGTAGAGCCGGCGGCCGCGGGCGCCCGGATCAGACCGATCCGATCCAGATCGCGCACGGCCCCGGCCACGAGCGCCGAGTCCTCCCGGGTCCAGACCGCGTCGCCTTCGAAGCACGGAAGCTCGACGACGAGCGACGTCTTGCCCGGCGGACTCATCTCAGCGCTGCGGTTCCGTGGCTCGTGCACGCGCGTGAACTCGAACTCCCGTTGCGGGAAGTAGATGCACGCCGCGTCGCTCACCGTCGGCTGGTCGAGGAAGAGCGTGACCAGGACGACCTCGCGGAAGCGCAGGCGGCGGGCTGCCTCGAGGATGTGGGGCGGCGGCGCGGGATCCAGGATCCGGGCGAGCAGCGTGATCGGGAGCGTGTTCACAACCGCGCTGGCGCCGAGACTCAGGCGTTGTCCGTCCGTCACGTATTCCACCGTGTGGATGCGGTTCCGCTCCGCCGCGACGCGCACGACACGGCAGCCGCAGCGGAGGCGCCCCGGGTCGAGCCGGGAAGCCATCGCCTCGACGATCTGCCCGTATCCACGACGGGGATAGAGGAAGCGGCCCTCGAGATGAGCAGCGCGGGCTCCGGGGAGCAGATCTCGCAGGATACCGTAGAGCGTGAAACCGGGCAGTCGGCGCCCGGAGATGTCGGGGGAGAGCTCCCCACCGGGCAGCCCCCAGAGCTTCTCGGAGAACGGGATGAGGAACGAGTCCGCGATCGTCGGCCCGAAGGTGTCCCGGGCCCAGCTGGCGAAGTCGCCATGGTCGGCGCGGCGGTGGCGGGACAGACGGACTGCGCAGAACCCCAGGACGGCCGCGACGCCCTGGGCGAAGCCGCCGGCGGTGAGGGACTGGAAGGGCCGCAATGGGAAGTCGACGAACCGCCCGTGCCAGAAGATGCGGCTCGGTGCCCGAACCTCGTGGAGATCCGGCCCGAGCAGGGCCTGCACGCGGCGTGTGGCCTCCGGATCTCGGTCGTGGAACCGGTGCGGTCCCGTGTCGTAGAGGAAGTCCCCCGAGCGGAGCGTCCGAGCGTTGCCTCCTGGCACTGGAGCGGCCTCGAGCGCGAGGTAGGGGCACTGGAGCTCCTCGAGGGCCCAGGCGGTGGCGAGCCCTGCCGGCCCGCCGCCCAGTACCAGCACCGGGTCGACGTCAGGCACGACGACCTCCCTGGCTTGGCACCATCAGCGTGGCGAGGATGATCAGGACGCCCAGCATCGTCACCATGGGGCTCGTCCACCACGCGAGCCCGGCCGCCAGACCGAGGAGGACCCACGCCCACCCCTGGCGGCGCCCCGGGAGCGGCTCCACGAGGCGGACTGCGGCGGCCAGCGTCAGCGTCCCCAGCGCGATCGCCACACCCTCCGCGTGGGAGGAGAGCTGCACGAAGGTCAGGAAGATCGGGGGCAACGCGATCTGGAGACCGGCCAGGACTCCCCAGCGCTCACCGGCGATGCGCCGGCCGATGCGCCACGCGGCCCACACCCAGAGCACCGACACCCAGACCGTTCCCAGGCGGAGCGCGAGCGTGGACGGGCCGAAGACGCGGAAGACCACGGCGGCGAGGTACGCGTCGAGCGCTCCGAGGTAGGGCTGTCCCCAGTAGAAGACCTGCGGGACCCCGCGCAGGATGTCGAGGCTCATCAGCCCCGTGAGGGCCTCGTTGTAGTACGTCTCGCGGAGGGGAGGACTGAGCGCGATGACGACCCGGACGAGAACGAACACCGCCGCGAGGCCCACGGCGGGGGCGACCGTCCGCACGAGC
>Ga0214473_10007989_pt1 | contig 12537 bp, 10 predicted proteins | sample RVTome_7_FD_203509 | JGI IMG/M metagenome (GOLD analysis project Ga0214473, IMG submission 203509) | Soil microbial communities from uranium-contaminated site in the Upper Colorado River Basin, Wyoming, United States - RVT98D197 | ecosystem: Environmental > Terrestrial > Soil > Contaminated >... | reverse complement strand
AGAGCATGAGGAGGCAGCAGATACAGAATGCCGCCAAGGAGCTATTTATCCAAAAGGGCTTTAATTCGACTACGATGGAGGAGATCGCCGAGAAGGCCGAATTGAGCCCGGCTACCCTCTATTTGTATTTCAAGAACAAGGAGGAGCTGTACGTTTCTCTCATCCTCATAACGCTTCAATACTTGTTCGATCAGATAGAAAAGGTTTATAAAAACAAAAACTTATCCGTCGAGTCAAAAATCCTGAAGTTGAAAGATGCAATGTACAATACGTATCAATATGAACCCCTCCTCCTTCGAATCATGCTGCACGTCCAGTTGGAGGATACCCTCTCTTCTCTCAGCAGAGACCTGCGCGATCAACTCACGGATAAATCTCAAAGGACCATAAGAATGATCGCGGATATTTATGAAGAGGGAGTGCGCCAGGGAAAATTCAGAGAGGGCCATAGCATGGCGCAGGCGGACATCCTCTGGTCCATGTTTACAGGCCTTGTGATCTGGGAAGAGTCAAAGAGAAGAATTAACCCTGAAAAGGACTTCTTAAAGCCGACGCTCAGCAGGGCTTTTGACATATTCTCTCGCGGAATCCTATTGAGCAAAAACGAGAGAGACTCCTGACGAACATTCGGACTTTGTCTTCAAAGGAATCACCGTTCACCCCTTTTGAGAAAGGAGTTCCTGATGGGGGTCACCAGCAATGAGGTTCAACTCAAGGTCCAAAACCTTCATATGGCCTTCGGGGGTGTCCAGGCCCTTCTGGGCATCAATTTCGAGGTCAAAAAGGGCGAGATCTTCTCCATCATTGGCCCTAACGGAGCGGGTAAAACGGTTCTTCTAAACTGTATTAACGGGCTGTACCATCCCCAAAAAGGTCGGATTTTTTTTGAGGGAGCGGAGATCACGAAGCTGAGACCCTATCAGAGAGCTATCAAGGGGATCTCCCGGACCTTCCAGAAGATCGAGCTTTTCAAAGGCACGACCGTCCTCGATAACATCCGTCTGGGCCGCCACATTCATCTCAAAACAGGATTACTGAGCGGTGCTGTCTATTTCGGGAAAACAGCCCGCGAGGAGATCGAGCACCGGGATTTTATCGAGAGAGAGATCATCGATCTTCTTGAGATCGAGCACATTCGGGACAAGATCGTTGGAATGCTTCCTTACGGGCTTCAGAAGAGGGTTGAATTAGCCAGGGCCCTCGCTCTGAACCCGAAGATCGTTCTTCTCGATGAACCCCTGGCAGGGTTGAACCTGGAAGAAGTCGAGGACATGGCCCGGTTTATCCTGGACATCAACGAAGAGGAGCGCTGGCAGACAACCTGCGTCCTGGTCGAACACGACATGGGAGTCGTCATGGACATTTCTCACCATGTGATGGCCCTTAATTTCGGTGAAAAAATCGCGGAAGGGACGCCCCCCGAGGTTCAAAAGAGTCCGAACGTGATCAAGGCTTATCTCGGCGAAGCGGAGGATCTATATGTCTCACGCAGGTAGGTGGAAAGAAATAGAGATCACGAAGGACCTGACGATCCCCAAGCTCTTTCTTCAGTCCGCCAAGAAGTACTGGGACAAGAAGGTAGCCATGCGGGAGAAAGAATTCGGGATCTGGGTCCCGATCACCTGGAAGCAGTATTATGAGAATGTGAAACGGATCGCCCTGGGAATGATCTCCCTGGGATTGGAACGAGGGGATAAGGTAGCCATGATCGGTGATAACCGTCCCGAGGCCCTCTGGGCCGAAATGGCCGCCATGTGTGTCGGAGGCGTAGGGGTCTGGCTGTTTCAGGACTCCCTGATCGATGAAGTCCAATATATCATCGATCATTCCGATACGAAATTAATTGTGGGAGAAGGCCAGGAAGAAGTCGATAAGTGTTTGTTGATCAAAGACAAATGCCCTAAACTTAAGAAAATGCTCTGGGATGACCCCAAGGGAATGAGAGACTATGACGACCCGATCCTCATCAGCCTTAAAGAGGTGATGAAGATTGGGGAAGAACTGGATCAAAAAGAACCGACCCTTTTTGAGGAGAGGATCATGAGCGGAAAGGGGGACGATATCTGCCTCCTTTTCTATACTTCCGGAACCACTTCTCTTCCGAAGGGGGCCCTCCTCAGCCATTACAATATGTTAACCATGGGGAGAAACCTGATGCGGGTCGACCCTTATTTTGAGACGGACGATTTTGTCTCCTACCTGCCCTTCGCGTGGATCGGGGAACAGATGATGTCGATCTCCTGTGGAATTCAAGCGGGGTTCACCCTCAACTTCCCCGAAGAGCCGGAAACGGCTCAGGAGAACATCAGAGAAATCGGTCCCCATGTGATGTTTGCTCCCCCCCGTGTTTATGAGCAAATGGTTCGAAATGTTCAGGTGAAGTATCTGGATTCCTCCTGGTCAAAAAGGAAGGCCCACGAATTGGCCATGAAGATCGGATACCACGTGGCAGAGCTTAAATTTCTAAAAAAACCTACCCCTTTTTACTGGAAAGCTCTCAACTGCCTCGCCTCTATGGGCGTCCATAAGAAGTTGAAAGATCATCTGGGTCTTTCGAGGATCCGGTATACCTATACCGGCGGGGCGGCCATGGGGCCGGATCATTTTCGCTTTTTCCACGCCCTGGGAGTGAACCTGAAGCAGATCTACGGCCAGACGGAGATCGCTGGAATCTCCGTTCTTCATCGTGACGACGATATCAAATTCGACACGGTGGGCAGACCGATCCCTGATACCGAAGTAAAGATTACTCCGGACGGTGAGATTATCTGTAAGAGCCCTTCCGTATTTCAGGGATACTACAAGATGGAGGAAGAGACGACCAAGACGCTTCGGGAGGGATGGCTTCATTCCGGGGATACGGGTTTCATCGATGCCGATGACCATCTGGTCGTCTTCGATCGAACCAAAGATGTCATGACCTTAAATGACGGGACTAAATTCGCACCTCAATATCTCGAGACCCGCCTCAAATTCAGCCCCTACATTAAGGACGTATGGGCCATTGGCGACGGGCGGCCTTATGTGACCACCGTCATCTGTATTGACTATTCGGTAGTGGGAAACTGGGCTGAAAGCCGGAATCTCGCCTACACCAGTTTCACGGAACTCTCCCAGATGTCTGAAGTTTATGAACTCGTTCAGAAGGAGATCGTCAAGATGAACCGGGATCTTCCTCCGGTGGCCCGGATCTTAAGATTCGTCAACCTTTACAAAGAGTTTGATCCGGACGATGACGAATTGACCCGAACCCGTAAGTTACGGAGGGCTTTCGTTGAAGAAAGGTATAAAGATATAGTGAATGGCCTGTATTCCGATACGAGCGCCATCCATATGGATACCAACATCACCTATGAAGACGGAAGAGTGGTCCACATTAAGACGGACCTTCGGGTCATGGATGTACCGCAATAAAGATCATTGCAAAATGAGCATTGTAAAATTAGCAATTAGCATTGAATGAAAAAGGATCAATGCAAATTTAGCATTGCAAAATTGGCAGTTAAGAATGAACGCAAAAAGATCAATGCAAAATAGGCAATCAAAATGGAAATGCCCATTGGCATTACGAGGTTAATAGTTTTGCATCGTTAACTTTGCATTGGTTTTTTGCACTGCTAACTTTGCACTGCTAATTTTGCAGTTTGCAATGATCTGTCAGTAGCTTTTCATTGCTAAATTTGCAGTGCTAATTTTGCAATTTGCAATGTGGTTTTCGTAGGGGGTTTTATGGATCTCTTTTTACAACTTCTTATCACAGGCATTCTGGTGGGCAGCATCTATGCCCTGGTGGCTCTCGGTTGGACCCTCATTTATAAATGCTCCGGGGTCCTTAATCTGGCCATGGGCGAGCTTACGCTCATCGGCGCTTATGTCTGCCTCACCTTCTATAACTGGGGAATTCCGTTCATCCTTGCATTGCTCTTCACGCTGGTCGTCGGCTTTGCCCTGGGCCTTCTGACGGAGCATCTGTTCCTGCGCCCCATGGTGGGAGAACCGGTGCTGAGCGTCATTATGGTGACTGTGGGACTTTCTTTCTTCTTCAAGGGCATGGTGGAGTTATTGTGGGGGACGGACACGGTCGTCTTTACCCCTACCGTCTTTCCCATCGAACCGATATTCATCGGCAAAGTGGTCGTTGGCCAGGTCTATCTCTGGGCCTTTGTTGCGTCGATGATCCTTCTCCTTGCCTTTGTCACCTTCTTCAAATATACGAAATGGGGCCTTTCCATGCAGGCCACGGCGGATGACGAAATGGCGGCCCTCTCCCTCGGTGTGAATGCGAAGATCGTCTATGCCCTGGCGTGGGCCATTGCCTTCATGGCCTCCGGAGTAGGTGGAACCCTGCTGGGGAATATCAACGGTCTTAACATCTCCGTAGGGTATCTGGGGTTGCTGGTCCTCCCGGCAGTCGTTCTGGGAGGCTTAAACTCCGTCCCCGGCGCCATCGTAGGGGGGCTGGTGATCGGGGTCCTCCAGAATCTGGCCGATGGCTATTTGAGTCGATTCACGCCCGGCGGAGTCAAGGAGGTCTTTCCCTTTGCCGTCATGGTCGTTATTCTTCTTTTCAAGCCCTACGGACTATGGGGCTGGATCCGAATCGAGAGAGTCTGAAAGATCATTGCAAATTGTAAATTGCAAAGTTAGCATTGCAAATTTCAAAGCGGAAATCTCATTGGCATTACGATATCTTACATTGCTAATTTTGCATTGCTAATTTTGCAATTTGCAATGATTTTTCAGTGGCTTTTCATTGCTAATTTTTCATTGTTAATTTTGCAGTTTGCAATGATCTTTGAGTAGTTTTTCACTGCTAAATTTGCAATGCTAACTTTGCAATTTACAATGGGGGTTTGATATGGGTTTCCGTCCTTGCGGCGTTTATCACCAGTATTACCGGCAGGACCATGCCTGGTGGCAAACAAAATTTGTCTGGGGGAAAATGGCCCTCCTGTTTATTGCCACTTTTTACCTGATCCCTCAGTTCGCGGGCTACTATCTCATCGGAGTCGCCAATGTGGTGGGATATACCATTCTCTCCGCGCTCGGGGTCCAGTTGCTGATCGGCTACTGCGGTCAGATCACTCTGGGCCATTCGGCCTTTCTTGCCGTGGGCGCATATGCCTGCACCCTCTCGATGCTTCAACTTCACCTGCCTTACCCGGTCACATTGATCCTTGGAGGAATCGTCGGCGGTTTATGGTCTGTTTTGTTCGGACTTCCTTCTGCCCGTGTGAAAGGGTTCTACCTGATCATGACCACCATGGCGGCTCAATTCATCACCGTAGAGTTTTTTATTACCCAGTATGTCAGCCAAATCGGGGGAAGAGGGGTCGCTTTTTCCATTCCACCGGGGACGGTCAAGATCGGCCCCTGGGTGATTAAGACGGATATGGATGTCTATTATTTAATGGTGGTATTAGTCATTTTATGCACCCTTGCCATGGCAAACCTCCTGAGATCGAAAGTCGGCCGGGCCTGGATTGCGATTCGAGATAACGATATTGCCGCAGAGACCATGGGAGTCAATATCGTTCTGTACAAGCTGCTTGCGTTCTTTGTCGCCGGTTTCTTTGGTGGAATTGCAGGGGCTTTCTGGGTAACCTCTCTGGCGGCGGTAAGTCCGGAACATTTCCATTTTGGCTGGTCCCTCTGGCTGGTGGGAGTCATTCTCATTGGAGGGGTGGGGAGCATACACGGAACGATCTTCGGCGCCCTGTTTATGACCCTCATTCCTGAAGGGCTCAAGTTTCTCATCTTCATTCTCACTCAAGACGAATTCTTTGTGAACCTCATGCCCTTCCTGCCCCATCTTCTTGAGAAGTTTCTTTTTGTGAAAGAGGCGGCCTTCGGTCTGGCAATCTCCCTTTTTCTGATTTTTGAGCCCAACGGGCTTGCCTATCGCTGGTGGCAGGTAAAGAATTATTTCAACTTGTGGCCGTTTTCGTATTAGAAGAAGTGTGATAGTGATAGTGGCTGGTGACGGTGCAAGAGAATGTGAAGTCTAAATCACCATCACTAACACTAATCACGGTCACTGATAAAAGGAGGTGGTGTGACGTCACAGGATGGTGGGAGTAAAAGGATGGGGTGACGAGATCTACACTGTTTGATTACAAGACTTACCAGGAGGTGAACAATGATAAGGACGGTCAGGATTTCTGCATTTGCTTTGTTATGTTTTATCGTTTTTTTGTCTGTTCCCTGGGCAGGCGCGCAGGAGATCAAGCTCGGGGCCCTTCAGGATACCACGGGAGCGACTTCTGATGTCGGAAAGGACGAGGCTCTGGGGGTTCGGGAAGCGACCCAGTATTATAACGACCAGGGCGGAATCAATGGCAAGAAGATCCGACTATTCCAATATGACTACGGATACCGCGTCCCGGAAGCGGTCACGACGTACAAGAGGTTCAGGGACTACGATAAGGTGGTAATGGTTCTGGGATGGGGAACCGGTGACACGGAGGCGCTTTCGCCGACGATCAACGCGGACAAAATGCCCTATCTTTCCAGCTCCTTTTCCGGTCATCTCTGCGATCCCAAGAAGACCCCCTATAATTTCGTTTATGGAACGGACTATTCGACCAACGCCAGGGGAGCGATCACTTATTGGTTTGAAGAGGTCTGGAAGAAGGACCCAAAATGGAAGAGCCTCAGAGACAAGGGCGCCAAGCCCAAGTTCGTCTGTTTCATGGATACAGCCTCTCCCTATGCAACCGCGCCGATTAAAGCCATCAAAGATCAGGCCGCCCTCCTCGGTTTTGAAGTCGGGCCCGACCAGAACGTGTCCTTGACTGCTCTCGATACGAAGAGTCAGGTCATTGCTGCAAAAGGTTTTGGAGTCAACCTGGCGTGGCATGGAAACACAACCATGTCTGTATCCGCAGCGATGAAAGACGCCTATGCCTTGGGGCTGGGGGCTGATCATATCGTTAACAACTGGGGATTTGATGAAAACCTCTCAAAGCTGGGCGGTCCGGCTGCAGAGGGGGCAATGGGGCTTATCGCCTGTGCCCTTTTCAATGACGAATATCCCGCAAAGAAAAAAGTGCTGGAATATGCAAAAAAGTTGAATCCGGGTGTCCCACTCGAAAACCGTCTTATTCGTACGATCCAGGGTTGGGTGAAAGTCACCCTGGCTGTGGAAGCCATGAAGACCGCAGATAAGGCAGGAAAACTGAATGGTCCTGGAATCAAGGACGCCTTTGAGTCTTTTAGGAACTGGCCCGGGTTAAAGGAGTTTGGCGGTCAGTTGGTGACGATCACCCCGACAGACCACCGTTACAGTTCCATCGTCAGAGTTGGAAGGGTCGTGAAAGGAAAACCTCAGACGGTGGGCGAGATCGACATGAAAGCGAAGTTCGCAGACAAGTGGGCCTCTTGGCTCGGTTGGTAATCATCTGGGAGGAGGAGAAGCGTTGGAACAGAAAACTCCCGAAAGTTCAAGTACGCATGAAAGCATCCTGAAGCTGAATAACGTCGAGGTCATGTATCATGAAGTCATCCTGGTGCTGAAAGGCGTCTCCATCGAAGTTCCCAAGGGAAGGATTGTCGCCCTTCTGGGAGCCAATGGGGCAGGCAAATCAACCACCTTGAAATCCATTTCTGGCTTGCTGAAGCATGAGGATGGCGAGGTAACCGATGGGAGCATTGAGTTCATGGGAGAGAAGATCCATCATCTCGCGGCAGAGGAAATTGCCAAGAGGGGGATCTTCCAGATCATAGAAGGAAGGAAAGTCTTTGAGCATCTCACGGTGGAAGAGAATCTTCGGGTTGGAGCTCACCTGGGGAGAAGCGGTTCCGCCATGAAGGAAAGGCTGGAGAGGGTCTATCGTTATTTCCCAAGGCTGGTGGACCGCAGGAATGTCATGGCAGGGTATATCAGCGGCGGGGAACAGCAGATGACGGTGATCGGTAGAGCACTGATGGCCCAACCCCGTCTGATGCTTCTCGACGAGCCTTCCATGGGTCTTGCTCCCCTGCTCATTAAGGAGATCTTTGAGATCATCACCCGGCTGAACAGGGAGGAAGGGATCCCTCTTCTCTTAGTTGAACAGAATGTGAAGTTGGCTCTCACCGTAGCTCCCTATGCCTATGTCCTGGAAAACGGCAGGCTCGTGATGCATGATACCTCGGATAAATTGAAAGAGAATCCCGATATCCGTGACTTCTACTTGGGTCTCTCCGATATCGGTGAACGGAAGAGCTTCCGCCAGGTGAAACATTACAAAAGGCGGAAGAGATGGCTCACATAAACAAATCAGTTCTAAATTAGCAATGGTCAATGATCAATAATCGATTTCTTGGCCGATTTTTCATTGAGCATTGAGAATTGATTATTGTTCATTGCCAATTGATCTTTGAAAGGGGGTTCTTATGCGAAAAACACTGTTCTTGCTGATGCTGGTAACATTTGCAATCTGGAGTCTCACGGCCTGTAAGCCCGGGCTCCTCCCAACCGAAGAGGCAGGGAAACCCAAGGTGACTCTGGACCGGGTTGAAGTGATGAGTTATTTCCCATGGACAGACCTCCCGGCTCGAACGCCTTTAGCCCTCGGTTTTGTCTTCAATGTCCAGAACCCCAGCGGACAGAGCGTGATGCTGGATAACATTAAATTTACAGTCTCTTTCGAAGCTGCCCCGAACAATTATATCGAGGTGGCTACTCCCACCTATTATGACCGGATTCATTTTCCCGCCAACACCACAAGTCAGTATAGAATCGTAAGCGTCCTTGATTCCGCAACCATTCGGCTAACCCTCCTCGTTGCTCAGGCGCCAAAAATCCAAGAGTTGAAACTGAACCCCGCCGACCTCATTAAGAACTGGTATGCCAAAGTCGGGGATTTTAGCTTCGGGATCAAAGCCAGCGAAGGAATGGCCGTGTTTTCAACCGGGAAGGGTGATATTTTTGTTCCCTTTGAAGGGACGTTTCCCAAGAAGTAACCTGCAACAGCCGCCGCGTAGGGGCGTTATATATTAACGCTCCTACACGACCGGACTTTTCAGGAGAAGCACATGCCCAAACAGGCCGTAATGGATCGTACCTCAGGGTATTTCAAGAGAAACCTTGAAACTGCGCCGTCTAAACAGCGGGCGGAATACCTCAACCGTAAGTTGCGAGGAATCGTTCAATACGCTTATAAGCGCTCTCTGGCGGTGAAACAGACGCTTGATTCTGTGAGATTGAAACCCAAAGACATACAGGGAATTAAAGATCTGGAAAAACTTCCGGTCACCAAGAAAGCGGACCTCGTGGAGCTTCAGAAAAAGAATCCTCCCTTCGGCGGTTTCGAGGCCGTGCCCATCCAAACGCTGAAAAGGATTTATGTTTCACCGGGCCCCATCCTCGAACCTGGCGAGGCGGAATACGAGGACCTTGGCTGGGCCCAGGCCATGTATGCAGCCGGGTTCCGCCCCGGAGATATTGCCATCAATACCTTCAGCTACCACATGGTTCCTTTTGGCATGCAAATGGTCGACAACTCCCTTCGCCAAGCGGGCTGCATCGTCGTCCCGACGGGCGTCGGGAACACGGAACAGCAGGTAAATATCATGAAAAGCCTAAGGGTTAACGGCTACTGCGGAACCCCGAGCTTTCTTCTCAACCTGGCGGAGAAGGCAGAGGAGATGGGCCTTGACTGCCGAAAGGATTTGAACCTTCAGGTCGCTTTCGTCGCCGCGGAGATGCTCCCTGAGTCCTTGCGCTCTAAGCTGGAGGAAAAATTCGGCATGGTGATCCGTCAGAGCTACGGGACCGCTGACATCGGCTGCCTTGGCTACGAGTGCATGGAGAAGAATGGGATGCACATTCCCGACGATCGCATCGTGGAGATCGTGGATCCCACGACGGGAAACCAGCTCCCTCCGGGAAAGACAGGGGAGATTGTTGGAACCACTTTCAATAAAGTCTATCCCTTGATTCGCTTCGGCACGGGAGACCTCTCCTTTCTGGCCGATTCTCCCTGTCCCTGCGGAAGGACCTCTCCCCGGCTAGTGAAAATCCTCGGCAGGGTCGATCAGGTCACAAAGGTCAGGGGCTTATTTGTGCATCCCGGGCAGGCCGATGAGGTTGCGTCCAAGCATCCGGAGGTTCGAAAGTATCAGGTGGTCGTCACAAGAAAGGAACATAAGGATGAGATGACCTTCCGGATCGAGCTGAAGGAGCAGATTACTCAATCCGATCGATTAAAAGAGGAGATTGAGAAGTCCATCCGGGACGTAATGAAAGTGAGGGGCGAGGTCAAATTCGTTCCTCCGGGAACCCTCCTCGAAGGAGGCAAGAAGATCGAGGATCAACGAACATGGGAGTAGCAAAAAACCAATAAAAATTGTAAAATAAGCATTGTAAAGTTATCAATGGTTAAAGATCACTGCAAATTGAAAATTTAGCAATGCAAAGTTAGCAGTGCCAAGAAAATAATCAAAGTAAAGACGCAAAATTAGAAGACTCGGTAATGCCAATAGGGTTTTCGCCTTACAATTTGCAATGCTAAATTTGCAATTTACAATTTGCAATGATTTTTTTAATTCAGTGGTAATTGCTAATTTTGCAATGCTAAATTTGCAATGATATTTAGATGGAGGGGACGAGCATGACCGTTTACTACGAAGGGTATATTAGAGAGAAAATGCTTCGGACGCCTGTAACCATTCTCCCTGATGCCTCTTTTTACGAGGCCCGGGCAATCATTCGCGACAGAGGAATACGGCACCTGCCAGTGGTCGACCAGAACAATGAACTCGTGGGAATCATCACGGACCGCGATATTCGGGAAGCTGCTCCTTCCGATGCGACAACACTCAGTGTCCATGAGTTGAACTACCTCTTGGGGAAGCTGAAGGTATCGGCCTTTATGACTCCCAAAGAGAAGCTCATTACAATTACTCCGGAAACCATCATCGAAAAAGCAGTTCAATTGCTTCATGATCACAAAATCGGATGCCTGCCGATTGTAGAAGGGAATAAACTGGTTGGAATCATCACGGAAACAGATGTTCTGGAAATTTTTGTGGACGTATTTGGCCTCGCCAAGCAAGGAACCCGTATCACCATCGCCCTTGAAGATAAGCCTGGCCAGCTCTACGGGGCCTTGGAGGTAGTGAAAAATCTTAACATTAATATTATCAGCGTTGTCTCTCCCTCGTATAAGGTTGATGGGAAAAGGGTGGCGGCCATCCGAATCGAAACCCATGACTATGAGGGTGTGGTGAAGGAATTAGGTAAGAAGGGTTTCGAGGTATTGTCAGTAAATACCTGGCCGTCGAAGACTTGATTCTCCCCCGAACGATTTTTTTTTGCCGGGGCTCAACAGTTTACGTTAAGTGAGGAATCTATCGAGTGAGCCATGGAACGTAATGGGTTACAGCATCTTAAAATCGGCGAGCTATCTCATTTGACGGACATGAGCCCAAGGACCATCCGCTATTATGAGGAGATTGGTCTCCTCAATTCCGTGAAGCGGGTCGAAGGGGGAAAGAGAGTCTATACGGACAATGACCTTCACCGTCTCAGGTTTATTCAGAGGCTGAAGCATATGGGCCTTTCCCTTTCAGAGATGCTCGAGCTTGCGGATATCTATCGGATTCACCGAACGAATAAAAAGGTATTGCCCCGCCTCCTCGAACTTCTGGGAAACCATGTGAAGAAAATCGATGAACGGATGAACAATCTGGTTAAACTGAAAGCGGAAATTCTGGACTACCGTGAAAAGATACGCCAGAAGTTGAATGTTGAAGGCGATTTCAGGAAAGGAGTCGAAAGCCATGAAAGAGGTCGTGATCACCAGCGCCGTCCGGACACCCATCGGTAACTTTTTTGGCGCTTTGAGTTCATTGACCGCCACAGAGCTTGGAGGAATCGTGATCGATGAGGCGGTGAGGCGGTCCGGGATAGACAAACAGGATGTGGATGAAGTGATCATGGGCAATGTTCTGCCCGCCGGACTCGGGCAGAATCCCGCCCGGCAGGCCATGATCAAGGCAGGTCTTCCCATGTCTGCCGGCGCCCTTACCGTAAATAAAGTCTGCGGTTCCGGCCTGAAGGCGGTCATGCTCGCTGCCCAGGTGATCAAGGCAGGGGATGCGGATGTGGTCATCGCAGGAGGCATGGAGAACATGAGTCGCGCCCCCTATTACCTGGACAATGCTCGAACGGGATACCGGCTTTGGGATGGTAAACTGGTCGATGGGATGGTCCGTGACGGCCTCTGGGATGTGGTGAATGATTACCATATGGGATATACCGCGGAAATTCAATCGATCAAGTTCAGTATCAGCCGTGAAGAGCAGGACCGGTTCGCTTACGAATCGAACCTGAGAGCCCTGAACGCGACCCGTTCAGGGAAGTTCAAGAGTGAGATCGTGCCGGTTTCGGTTCCTGCTAAGAAAGGGCCTCCCGTCGTCGTGGAGGTTGACGAGGGCCCGAGGGATTCGGACCTTCAGGGGATGGCAAAGTTGAAATCGGCCTTCAAAGAAGGAGGGGTGGTCACGGCCGCCAATTCATCCAAGATCAGTGATGGAGCAAGCGCGCTGGTG
>Ga0214473_10007988_pt1 | contig 12539 bp, 15 predicted proteins | sample RVTome_7_FD_203509 | JGI IMG/M metagenome (GOLD analysis project Ga0214473, IMG submission 203509) | Soil microbial communities from uranium-contaminated site in the Upper Colorado River Basin, Wyoming, United States - RVT98D197 | ecosystem: Environmental > Terrestrial > Soil > Contaminated >... | reverse complement strand
AGCCAGGGACAAGCTCAAGAGCGCCGGAAATCGCCCCTCTGCAGGCGTTGAAAACGCCTTTCTCCTCTTCCTCTACCCTCCACATCCTCTTCCCTTCCCTCCTCCTCGCCCGGGGATGCCCTAAAATTATATCCAGAAATCAAAATCCAGCCGCCGGCCGCCGCTCTCTTTTTCCCCTAGCCGAACTTGCCCAGGCTGTTCTGAAACAACCTTTAGAAATTTATAATCAACCGCCGGCGCCGCTCCTTCCCCCGAGACGAGTTGCCTCAAATGTCCTGAAACTTCGTTCTGAAATCATTAATCAGCCGCCCGGCGCCGTTCGGTTGCCTTGAGACGACTTGCCAAAACTTTTCTGAAATCCCGTCTACAAATTCATATGCAGCCGCCGCCGCTCCGTTTTCCCCGAGACGCGAACACAATTTTCGTTCTTTTGCGATGGGCAGGATAGATTCCGAGTTTTAAGACAGGGATAACCCCCCCCCGGAAAGAAGGAAAGTCTCATCCCCTCCTCTAATGAGTTAGGCGCCATGTAATACCCTCCACCACCTCCATTATGAAAATGAGGATGGCGATGGACCCGAAGATTGTGGCCAATACCACGACGAATGAGCGATCCTTGAGCTTAATTAAGCTTACTGCCCCGGTAACGAAAGTGGCAATTCCAGCAACCATCGCACATATTCCGACTATGACAATTAGCGGGGTCCCTGGTTGCCAACGTGCAACATTTCTACCAAGGATAAGCGCTATAAAAAGCAAAAGGAAAACTGCTAACAATCCACCTGCCCATTTTCCGAGTTTTGTTTTCGGCATAATTTCCTCCTCCTAACTGAGACAAAATATCTTGTTTTTCCGCTGCGCTGAAGGATAGGAATTTGATTTTCAGCTGAGCTAGCTGACTGATCATCTTTGGGTCCATTTTCCCCTCCAACCATTGTGAGAAAGTATAAGTTTCGGCCCGAAGAAATGTCAAGGGGCGGATGACCGCGGTGAACGAACGTGACGAAGGAAAGGTCTGGAATGCGATCAAACCGGCCGAATTATCGTTGCGAACGACTGCGAGATTCCCCAAAAGACAATAAACTTCCCGCCATTTTGAAATCAATAATCAGCCACCCGACGCCGCTCTCTTTTTCCCTCGAGGACTTTCCCGGGATGGTCTGATATTACGTACAGAAATAAATATTCAGCCGCCCGGTACTGCCTGCTTGCCCGAGACGACTTGCCCGAGATACTGGATTGTCAAGAAGATGCGCTCGAGAGGATGGCTGGAATTTCATATGGATCGGCTTGAGATCGTCGTTCCTGGGGCATCCTGGATCGATGTTTTTTCAGACGACGCGGAAAATCCACTTATTCCTGGCAATCCGCGTTCAAAGAGGCTGCTCCAGAAGGAGCCGGCCGAAATGCACCTTAATTGCCCCTCTCTTTACTGTCCAAAGAACGGGGGGAAGCTCAAAGACCTCAGGAGCGGAAAAAGGCCTCTAGTGTTTCCAGAACACCCACCACTTTTTCTTAAAACGGATTGGCACATTATCAAACCATCCCCAATCCACCTCACTAAATTATACCTGAACTGTCCTTATCTCAATCTCTTCAGTTATTCATTTTTTAAACTAAAAGTAACTGTCACAGTAAATTGGGCGGATTTTGGTTTGCCTCCAAGTTTATAGGGCTCATATTCCCATTGTTTTACAGCACTTATGGCGGCATCATTAAGCAATGGATGGCCAGAAAGAACACGAGCATTTTGCACGCGACCGGAGGTATCAATTAAAATATCAAGGACAACGACTCCTTGAATGCGGGCATTCAATGCACTGGGCGAATAAACTGGTGATACCTTTTTTATTAAATTTGGACATTGGACTGATGCAACACGAATAGCAGTTGAGTCAGTATTTTGTTGACTATTTTTGTTGCTTACTTCTCCAAGCACTCCACCAATTACACCTCCTTCGATGCCACCTTCGACACCACCTTCAATATTTATTTGTGCTCTCCTAATAAAAATGTAAGGATCATCAATTTTCCATTCATCAGACTCAAATCTAAATACCTTCCATTCAGTTTCATCACCATCACTTTGTGTCTTCGATGCATCCTTGAAATACTCAGTACGAATAAGTAGTTTGACTTCAGTTATTGATATTTTTTTTCGTAAAAGCACAGTGTATTCCATCTTTGATGATTTTTCCCGAAAAGAATTTTTAAATTTATCTAGCCAACTTGCTTTTTCTCTCTCATCTAGCCAACTTGCTTTTTTTCCCTCAATAAAATTATGAAATGCATTCCTTCTTGCAATTGTGAGGCATTCAGCCATTTCTTCAATATTCCCTTTTCTTACAGCATCAAAATAAGTTTTGAATGTGTTTTCTGCTTTACTGAAGTCAGTGGGAACGGCCAATGCAGGGGCTGTCATAGCCATTATAAACTCTTTTCCAGCCTTGCCGATAATGAAATGCACCGCCGAGTGGTCCATTGCGTCTACAAAAGCCAAATCCTTGACCGCTTTAGGAATCAAGTAAACCAGTGTGACCTGTGGCCGTGGAAGCTTAATCGTCCCAACAAACACCCACTTCCCATCCCTGCCTATGAAATTGCCGTTCAAGATCCATCCTTTGTAGGATAGGATATCGTCAGTACCGCATGTGCCCTCGAAAATGGGAAGATAATAATTCCCCGCGGGTTCAATTAAGGGGAAACCATCCTCTCCTTTCGGGATTTCATTTTTCCCACTAAAGATGAAAACGTATAGAGTCTCATTATTTTGCGGCCGGATGGTTTTTTCCTTTTCATCGACACTGATCTTAATTTCTGCTCTTTTTTCAACCCTTTCCAGCTTTCCCAGCGACATTTCCAGCTCACCCCGGAGTGGGATTATTTCCGATTTTGACGAACATGAGACGAGAACCAATAAACTAAAGATTCCAGTGATGACCGCAAATTTTTTCATTATAGCCCCTCCTGCAACACAAAGGGAAAATCATTTTTCCCCATGCTTGGCATTTTGAGGATAATTATCTGAAGAGTATAAGAATTTACTTTTTCGCTCTGCACGAATTGCGCTCCTATTAAGCGGGGAATCGACGCTCCCCATCACGAGAAAAGGATAATCCCGGACGCGGATCGAGTCAAGAACAAGAAATTTGCCACGAAAGAGGTCGGCGGGCCGGCTTAGCACGGATAAGGTCGAGGCTCCCTGAAAAGCCGGGAAGAGCTCCGGTTCGGACGGGGGAATCAGGTCGAAAAAACGTCAACCGGAGTCGACGCTCGACCAGGAGATGAGATGGAAGCCTTTTCTCATAGCGACCACCAAATCGGGATGTCATTTCCTTTTTTGTTTTTCGCCCTCCGGCTAATTCGGCGCCCGAGGCATTTCTTGGGGCAAGATCTTCATTCGGCTCAAGGAGAGGGGACTTGGCCACGTCCTCAGCTCCGGGGAAGACGGGTGGCCAAAGGATCGGCTCGGAGCGGGGCATAAGAGATCCCGGAGCGTCTTGCGACGTTGATTCTGCGGTTTTGTGTTTACAGCAGCCAAATCCCCGTTAAGCCCTCTTGTGCAAATTATGAATGGATGCAGTTCTGCTTATAATATTTTACCGGCGTCAATGAGCTTACTTTCCCATATCGTATTTCATAGAAGGAAGCTCACGCATAGCCTTCTCTTTTGTTACGAACTCAACGCTAAAACCTCCACTTCTTACGTAGTAGATCTCATTTTCTTTTGCCCTAAATGCATCGGGATTCTGCGCAATAGCCTCGACAATAACACCTGCAATCAAAGGGCCGCTTTCGCCAATTTTTATTGTATGAACACCAGGAGAAATATGCAGCACCATATAGGCACCCTGCTTAAGTACCCCGACGACTTTATCATCGATGCGAACATTCCAACTGACGGACGCGCCTACCATGCTTTTGAGCCGGTAGACATAAACGAGAGCTTCGCGATCGTTATTGAATTTTTCTTCAAAGAACGAGATTTTGCTCTTTGTAAAGGCGCATCCCTGAAAAAACATCAATGCCGCAAGAAAGCATAATAAGAGACAGGACTTTTTCATAACAACTCCTTTCATGTTAATTCATACTTGTTTTATATCAAGTCGATAAAATTAAGATTTGAGTACAAGGATTTGCTTTTTCGCGCTGCACGAATTGCGCTCCCATTAAGCGGGGAATCGACGCTCCCCGTCACGAAAAATGATAATCCCGGCTGCGGATTGGAGTCAACACAAAAATGGCCGTAAAGCAGGCACCAGACTTTGCGTTTTCCCCTTCCTTGCCCTTGGTATTCTGAAATCGCGCTATGAAATCAATATTCAGCCGCCCGACGCCGCTCTTCCCCGAGACGACTTGCCCGGGATGTTCTAATATTATTTCCACGATTTATTCATAAGCCGCCCGGCGGCGCTGCGTTTCTCACGACGACTTGCCCGGGAGCGGGCGAGGATTACCGCCGTCCCCTCTTTCTGCGGGCCGCTAAGGATGCCGCAACCGCGCCAGCAAATGTGCCCCCGCAACAAGAGAGAAGAATTCCGAGGCCCTGAGACAGGATCACTTCCTGCCTTTCCGCCAGAACCATGACTAAAAAAGCCAGGAGAAGTGTGGCATCCAGCGCCAACATGATGGGCCAGTCCTTACGATAGGCGTTGGGATTGCCGCGCGACAAGAGGAACTGGCAGATGAAAAAGTACGCCGCCATTAAAATGAATGCCAAGATAAAGCCCACATCGCCGAGGTGATAGCTCGCCGCTTCGCCAACGACCATAAATAGGAAAAAGGAGAGAAGCCCTAGGAAAAAAGCACCTAACGCTTTTGGCATTTTTCGTTCTCCCGTTTCAGACTATACCTACACCGGAATTTCCCTCTATTACGGCGCCGTTCGTTTGCCCTGAGAAGAGCTGTCCAGAGTGTCTTAGAGCTAATTATTCGGCCTCTTTGAGCTCACAATACACGGGTACTATTTCAGCAATAATCCCCTCGAGGATACTGCAAAAAGACCTTGAGATTTCGATTAAGTTCTGTGCTAGGTACTTAAATTTTTCTTCCTTCGTTGTCAGTTTTTTATCAATTAACTTTAAGACAAAGTTGAAATCCAGATTATCGGCTAATTCATATGTAGTATCTTTAACCTGTTTAGACTCGCCAGATATGACGACAATATCAGGATCTCCCACTTCAAAAGAATCTAAAAATTCACTTATAATTTCTTTGATCACGTCCTCGTCAAAATGAAAAGCAATTTTATTTCGAATTTTCGATAAAACTCTGTTCGTAAAACTATCAAAGTCTCCTTTTTCTTTAAGTATTTTTCTGATTGGTTCGCAATTGTTCTTGTAATATTCCAATCGAACCAATGGAGCGTGCACTTGAGAAAATTTTGATATTCCTTCATAAAGAGCTGCTGCGAGATTCATCAAGATATAAAATTTTAAGTTTGTTTTTAATCCTGCTTCCTCAGTCTGCAAATATATAATTTGATTGTAGCGAATTGTCCCCAAAATTCTCATTAACTGGATAATTCTAAGAAATGTTTCATCATTCCGCACAGTCGCCATGATCTCTTTTCTTAGTATCATTGTTTCCATTGTTTTTCTCTCTTTTTTTTCAATTTATTGCTCTTAATATATATTCCAATCAAGTTATTGATACGCTGACGAATAATCTCTGTCAATAAGATTAAAATCTAGATCTATGTAACAAGGTTAATTCGCCTTTTACAAATCTAACCTCTCTTTTTTGGCTTTAGCATATAGGTTAGCTTTAAAACATCCCTTCACTTTCCTCTTGCCCCTTCTCCTCTTTTCGGTTAGTTCAATCAGCCACCGACGCCGCTCACCCTCGAAGACTTGCCCCGGGATCTCCTAAAATTATATCCAGAAATCGAAATTCAGCTGCCATCGCCGCTCTTTCTTTTCCCCGAGACGAGTTGCCCGGGATGTTCTTAAACAAAATCTATCTTCAGCCGCCGGCGCCGCTCTCTGTCTTCCCCGAGACGACTTGCCCCGGATGTGCTGATTGTCTCTAAAGCGCGAGAGGACGGCTAGGAACCTTAATTTGACAGCCCTTCTTATCAGGAAGTATGATTTCGCCCGTAATAAGGGTTCTGAGGAGAGGTGACGGAAGGGGAGAATATCATGAGACGTGTCCTTCTACTCTGTATGGCGGCGTCGCTCTTTTTAATGGCTTTTATTTTGCGGGCAGAGGAAAGTCCTCTAGCGACAAGAGTCGAGCACTTCTTCCTGGTATCTGACCGAGCCCAGACGCTCTTCACCTATTTCAAGGACACATTCCAACTGCCTGAGGTTTGGCAGTTCAGTCAACACGAACGGTTTTCAAGCGGAGGTCTCTCACTCGGCAATACCGTCCTGGAGTTCGTAAAAGCAGAATGGGAATGGCCCAAAGGCGCTAAGCCCTTGAAGACCGTATTTTACGGAATTGCTTTTGAGCCGACACTGGATGCTGATGCCACCGCGGCAGAGCTGACCAAGAGGAATATCCCCCTTCAGACTCCGCCTCCATCGAAGTTCCAGACTGATGACCGCAAACAGGTGCTGTGGGAAAATGTTGGGCTCCCTGCCTTGCCGCCAGCAAATGCATCCGTCTTCTTCTGCGATTACAAGGATCGGCAGGCCGTTGCGCAACGACGAAAAGGGGCAAGCGCGGAGCTAGCTAAAAGAATGGGAGGACCATTAGGAGTCGTTGCCGTCGCCGAAATTACCGTCGGTGTCCAGGATTTAAACGACGCGAGGGGCAAGTGGAGCGCGCTCCTCAATCCTTCACCGCGAATTTCCGATGATGCTTTTGATTTCTCCGCCGGCCCGCGAATTCATCTTGTTCACGCTCAATCGCCCGGCATTCAGGGTATTGTTTTGAGGGTTCGATCCATCGGCGAAGCAGAAAAGTTTCTGAAGGACCGCCAATTGCTGGCCAAGGACGACGCTGGTCACATTGCGATCTCTCCTATGGCAATTGAGGGGCTTGCGATACGGTTCATGGAGAAATGACAATTCCCCTTCTTCTCCTTGCCCTGGGTGTCCTGAAATTATATCCAGAAATCGATTAATAGCCGCCCGCATTTCTTTTTTCCCCTCCTTCTCGCCCCTAAATCAATAATCAGCCGCCCGTGCCGTTCTCGTTTTTCTACTTGCCCCTCGACGACTTGCCCCGGATCTACCAAAATCACGTCTAGAAATGAATATTCAGCCGCCCGGCGTCGCTCTCCGTCTTCTTCGAGACAACTTGCCCGGGATTTTCTGAAACCGAGTTCATAAATCTTTAATCAGCCGCCGGTGTTGCTCTCCCCTATATTCCCCCTCCTTGCTCTTCTTTTTTCAACCGCCCGCCCTCGTCAAGAAAAGACCCTCACCCCCTCCGACTCTATCAATGCCAGATTCGGTATCCCTTTGATTGCCGCCTACACGGTCCGGCAGCGCGGACAGCGGATCCGGGCAAACCCACAACGGGGATTGCCGCAGTCGAGGTACTTTTCGACCACCTTTTTGACGATCGGACGGAAATAGCCGTAGGTCTATTCAAAACGCTCCTCGTACTCCGCGATCAACCTCTCGAAATGATGGGAAAGAACCCGATTGGAAATCGTTCGCCCCGGATGACGAGGGCGGTAGATTCCCAGTACATCGAGATGAAAGAATTAAGAAACACACCAGGAAATCAGCGGGAGCGCGGATACTTTTCGAGCAAGGTCAATCCTTCCCCTTTTTCCCCTCGTCTTTGGCCTTTTTCTCCTCCTTCTCTGCCTGCGATTCCAAAACATTCGATTCAGGTATAAGCCCAATAGCAAATAAACCCAGGAATTTCGCCAATTTCCAAAAGAACTTGCTGATTTTCATTGCGCCCATCCTTAATCGGGTAATTTTTTTCTCTGATGTTCCCGTTGGTTATTTTAATGTCAGGCCGATCCTCTTTTTATCCTTCGCCCAGTAAATATAGAGCGCTTGGCCTTTCACGTTGGCGAGAGGGAGAGCTCCCCAGTACCGGCCGTCGTTGCTATTGTCGCGATTATCTCCGAGGACGAAACAATGGCCGGCGGGTATTTTGAGCGGGCCGAAGTTATCCCGCGCGTCGACCATGGCGGCATCTTCTTGGACTTTGTAGGATTCCTGGAGAGGCTCGCCGTCGATAAAGACTTGCTTGTTCTTGATTTCTACCGTCTCGCCCTCAGTGGCGATGACACGCATGACAAAATGCTTTGTGGGATCTCGAGGATACTCGAAAATGATTAAGTCCCCACGCTTAGGCGCCCGGCTCCGATAGGCTCTTGGGTTCGCCACCAGGCAATCATCCTTTTGAAGAGTCGGCAGCATGGAGGCCGTGGCCATTTTGTATGGGGAGATGCCCAGAAAAGGACTCATCCACCTCCTCGCCGGAACGAAAATCGAGCCAAGAGAGATGATGATAAAGAACGCATAGACGGCGGTCTTTTGGTATCTCTTAAGCTCGGTCTCCCTCATCCGGCGCGCCTGGATGAAAGCGTGAACGGCAATGAACAGCCACAAAACGATGCCTACAATGGCGTACGCAACGAGCCCTATAAAATGATGTGGCCACCCTAACACCCCCCAAAGGAGAAACAGGGCGCCAGAGATGAGAAAGAACGCGATTCCCAGGCCCGCTTTCCCATTATAGACTTGTCCGAGCCCTGTAAAGAGCAAGGACAGAAGGCCGGCAAGAAACGGATTCCTTTTTTTCTTTTTGGCTGTCATGATTCCCTCCTTATATTCTTTAGCGCGCACGAAGGAAAAGAAACTGACCTCGATCCCCTAATATGAAATGATAATATTCCCCGGCTCAATTCCATGTCAAGTCGACGAAATTGTCCTCGAAGCAGGCCCATCGGCTGCCTCATCGTCCCAGACGAAACGAAAACCTCCCAAATCCGTCTCTCTTTCTTCCCCTTTTTTCCTCGCCTTTTCTTCATTCCCCCGCCCCGCGCCTCCAAGTTTATATGAGACGACTTACCTCGGGATGTTCTGAATTCATATCCAGAAATCAATAATAAGCCGCAAGCGCCGCTCTCTGCCTCCTCCGAGACAACTTGCCCGAGGATGTTCTGAAACTACGTCTTGAAATCAATAATCAGCCGCCTGGCCGCCGCTTCTCCGTTTACCGCGAGCTGACCTGCGCAAATTTTACGATTTCACTTTTACTCCAAATTGTTTTCCCAATTCTTCATTGCTCTTTTTGAGATCCACTTTGGCAATGAGCTTGAGCTTGAAGTCACGTGTGATTCTATAAGCGTGGCCTGACTGCCCTGGTTCACTGCCGAACTTGTCGTCTTTTCGAAAAATAACAACATAGCCAGGCACCCATAATTTTGGCTCTAAATTACCAGAAGGTCCGAGTTCAAAAGTTACTTTTCCAGCTATGTGAACGTTGCCCTCTTCTTCTACGATCATAACAACATCCGACTTGCTGCTTTTGCAGGTAATCAACAGACAGGCAAATAACATGCTAACCAATAAGAATGGAAGCGCTTTGATTCTCATATTCTCCTCCTTTTGTCATTATTAAATGCCAGCATAAAAACTTAGTCAACCTTTAAGGCCAGTCCTCCAACCTACCTTCTCTCGCGTTTTTCCCCTCCTTGTCCAGGATGTTCTGAAAACTCGTTCACAAATCTATTATCAGCCGCCGACTGCAGGACGCAGTTTCGCTTGCTTGACTTCGATCCGCAACCGGGAATATTATCATTTCATGATGGGGAAGGTTCTGAGTAAAGTGGGTGGCCACGATTGGAACCCGTTTCCGTCTATCATCCTCGTCACGATAGCAACTGTCTCATGTGCCCAACTGGCATCTCGAACGGGCATGTCCAAATCGGAAGCAGAGTCCATCATCCGACGTGTGCCCACACGTGTCCTATGTTCGATATCATGGGATGCGCCGTCCCGCCGACCGAACTACCTGGCCGCATACGAGAAGCACAAGAAGACGATCGAAAGCATCTCAAAGCTGGATTGGCGTAAGGACACGATCACGTCATCCCAAGTGGATGCGCTCAACGATGCGAAGTTCCAGATCAATCGTGCCGAGCTCATCGACTTGGCGATTGCGCTGCGCGAGGACTTCCGGCCACCGTCGGGACGGCGGGTCGCGACTGCCTATGCTGAGCATGCCCCGCTAATCGAACGAGTCGCAGCGGACGACTGGAGAATCTCGGCGATCGGTGAGGCGGAATCAGAAAAGCTTTCGACAGCAGGGAGGGTACTCCTTGCGGCAAGCCAGATGGACCTTGCGGATACCCTGGCTGGAGGTGACGCTTCCGCTCATGTCAGGACTGCGTTGTTGAAACATGGTCAGGATGTCAAACAACTCGCCGCGAAGGAATGGAGGAGCGAATCGCCTACGGATAACGAATCGAAGGCGCTTGGGGCTGTCATGGACGCGCATCTGATGGATCTTGCGGTGGCCTTTGGTCGAATCGCCGTATTAGGAACGACTGATTCGGTCCGCAGCGCCTATCAGGAACATCAACCGATCCTTCAGCGACTCGCTTCCAAGCAGTCGGGAGATGAAGTCACCGCTGAGGAAAAATCGGCTGTTTGCGCCGTTCTCAGCAAGTTTTAATTCACACCTAAAGAGCATCCACGACTGGGAGTGAAAGATTTTCTGTGCAAACCCCTTCTTTCCATTTCAGCCTGTTTCCCCAAACGATCTCCAAAGAAGATCATCAGCTGCGAGTAGATCATAGCCCAGTCCCTGCAGCGAAAGGTCTACTTTTTCGAAGCTTCCTCGACGAACTCCTCAATGATCTCTTTCTTGCGTCCTTCCCCGAGATAAATCACCCTCGCCCCGTCCAGATCGCTGAACGATGTCATATAGACATGACCCTTTCGCAGCGAAAACTCGTCGATCCCAAGCTTCCGAAACTCCGACAAGTCCACCGCCAGGCGCGCAACCTGCTCAAAGATAGGGAAGGGCGGCGGCTCCGTCGCCATGAATTTCAGTATCCTAAAAAGGTGAAAAGGACGGCTGTCTCCGTTTGCAGACTTTGCGGCCGGTGTGGTGAGTTGACTCGCCGGTCTCCCATTCGCCTCTTCCGATCAGGATGGAATACCGACTACGCCCGCTCAGTGATATCAGGACCGCAAACGAGTTCAATAGCTTGATATCGATCGAGGTCTCTCGTTTTTCAAAAAAGGATTTTTATCCCTCCTGAAACCCGGAACAGAGAGGGGTTGACTCTATACGCCGTCGTGCTTCCTTGAACGCTTGTGAAGACATCCGCAGGGGTGTCGACATTTACGAGGAGGTGTCTGAGTCCGGTATATGTTCCCGGCAGCCAGGTCCACGACAGATCCTTTTTGGGACAGTAGTAATAGCGGGCGTCCATAAAAATGCCCAGGTTATCGATCAATCTCAAACCGATCCCGGCTCCCGCATCGCCCCCGAAAGAGATCCAGGTGGTCTCTTCGATCTCCAGATCTGCGGGCAGAGCATCGACGTCATAATGGCTGGCAGAGTATCTGATCAACGTTGACGCGCCGGCCGTCGCGGTCGCCTGGAACAAGTTTATGAAGAGCGCGGGCCCCGCCGAAAGAAAGATCTCCAATCTTCCCATCCTCAGTTTGGCCGCTACATTAAGATTCAAGGGAATCGTCGTCAGGCGGCCCGTGCCGGCCCAGGAGGCTTGCAGGCTTTGGGTGGTGGTTTCGCTCCAGGAAAAATTGAAGGCCGTTTGGTTGGGGACGTCGACATTGAAATAGCCAATCCCCGCTTGGACTCCGATCGCCGGGCTGAAAAAGAAACTCATGAACCCGCCCAAGAAAATGTTGATTTTCGCCTCGCCGGAAATTGTATTGTTTGCGATGATACTCGATAAATTGACATAACTATAGTTTCTGTTAGCCGTGGACGACGGTTGAGCCTGGGATAACCCAAATCCGCCCAGCAGGTCGAACTCAATTCTTTTCCAAGGCACATCCTGGGCTAAAGCCAGCCCGGTAAAAATGGACAAAGCGGCCACGAGACATAAGCATTTTTTCATCGCGCCCTCACCTGAATCTAAGAATTGGACTTTTTTTTAACATATTTTGTTTTTTTATTCCTGTCAAGTCTCCTCCTCACCCTGGATGTTTTAAAATTACGTCTTTAAATCAATATTCGCCCGCCCGGTGCCGTTCTTCTCTCCTCGACGACTTGCCAAAGATATTCAGAAACCACCTCTTGAAATCTAAAGTCAGCCGCTCTGCGCCGATCTCGTCTTTCCCTTATTTTCCCCGAGACGACTTGCCCTAAGCTGTTGTGAAACCATTTCTAATACTCAATATTCAGCCGCCCGTCGCCGCTCACTCGATTTCCCCTCGACGACTTGACCGGGATGTTCTGAAACTATATCCTGAAATCAACAATCAGCCGCCAGCGCCGCTCTCCTATACCCGAGACGAGTTGCCTGAACGCCCCCCACGGTCGGCTGAGATAGGAAGGCCTAGTTCGTCTTCAAAGAACCGCACGATTCTAGGAAGAAATTGTCAAGAAACAAGTAGAATGACGATCCAAATCAACGAACGATA
>Ga0214473_10007987_pt1 | contig 12539 bp, 12 predicted proteins | sample RVTome_7_FD_203509 | JGI IMG/M metagenome (GOLD analysis project Ga0214473, IMG submission 203509) | Soil microbial communities from uranium-contaminated site in the Upper Colorado River Basin, Wyoming, United States - RVT98D197 | ecosystem: Environmental > Terrestrial > Soil > Contaminated >... | reverse complement strand
CCTGGCGAGGCGGATCAGCGTGTCGGCGAAGATCCTCTGGTACTTGGGAGGGCCGGGCTTCGGTCGGTGGAACTCCCCCGACTCCACGTCGAAGCGACCGACCCCGTGATACCGGTAGGGATCGTTCTGGGCCGGCAGGTACCCGTAGCCCTTGGTGGTGAGGGCGTGGACCAGGATGGGGCCGTCGCCGCTCGCCAGCATCGCCTTCACGTTCTCGAAGGTCTCGAGCACCACGTCCATGCGGTGGCCCTGGATCGGACCCACATACTTGAAGTTCAGCGCCTCGAAGAGCAGCCCGGGCGAGAAGAAGACCTTGAGGGACTCCTCGGCCTTCTGCGCCCAGTGCAGCATGTCGCCGGGCATGGTGGAGAGGAACTCCTTCGCCCAGCCCTTCATGCGCCGCACCATCGGCGCCGAGAGCTTGCGGGACAGATACGAGGACATCGCACCCACGTTCGGGGAGATCGACATCTCGTTGTCGTTCAGCACCACCACCAGGTTCTTCTGCTTGAGGTCGCCGGCGTGGTTGAGCGCCTCGAAGGCCATTCCCGCGGTCATCCCGCCGTCTCCGATCAAGGCGATCGCGCAGTGATCGATGCCCTGATGCTCGAGACCTCGCGCGATTCCGAGGGCCGCGGAGATCGAGGTGCCGGCATGGCCGGCGCCGAAGGCGTCGTAGGCGGACTCCCGGCGCCGCAGGAACTTGCCGATCCCGTCTTCCTTGCCGATCCGGTCGAAGTCGGTGCGCCGGCCGGTCAGCATCTTGTGCGGGTATCCCTGGTGACCGACGTCGAGGACCAGCCGGTCGCGGGGCGTGTCGAAGGCGTAGTGGATGCCGGTGATGAGCTCGACGGCACCGAGGCTCGAGGCCAGGTGACCGCCGGTCCTCGACACGCGCTCGATGATCTCGGCGCGAACCTCGTCGGCCACCTGCTGGACCCGCTCCCGCGGCAGTCGCCGCAGGTCCTCCGGCGACTCGATTCCCTCGAGCAGCCTCGGTTCCCTCATCGATTTCTCCGCACCGCGAAGCGCGCGAGCTCGCGGAGCGGCTCGGCGCGCTCGCCGAGATCCTCGAGCCGGGCGAGCGCTTCCTCGAGGAGCGCCTCCGCGCGCGCCCGCGCTCGCTCCGCGCCGAGAACCCGCACCAGCGAGCAGGCCTCCTCCTTCTCGCGGTCGAGGAGATCGTCGGCGATCTGGAAGGCGACGCCCATTCCCTCGCCAAAGCGGTGCAGGCGTTCGAGCAGCGCGGGGTCGCCGCCGCCCAGCCGCGCGCCGGCCGTCACCGAAGCGGCGATCAGCGCGGCCGACTTCCGCTGATGAATCGACTCGATTGCGCCGGCGCCTCCCTCGCCGGCGCGAAACGCGAGGTCGTCGGCCTGCCCTCCCACCAGGTTTCGCGAGCCGGCCGCGATCGAGAGGTCGCGGACCGCCGCGAGCCGCCGCTCCGGGTCCGCCGGTGCGGGTCCGCCCGCCAGCACCTCGAAGGCCTGGGCCAGGAGCGCGTCCCCCGCCAGCACCGCCACCGCCTCGCCGAACGCGACGTGGACCGTGGCTCGGCCGCGCCGCTCGTCGTCGTCATCCATGCAGGGAAGATCGTCATGGATGAGCGAGTAGGTGTGCACCATCTCCACCGCCGCCGCAGCCGGGAGCGCCCTCTCCGCGGGACTTCCGGCCGCCTCGCAGCCGGCGAAGGCGAGGGCCGGCCGCAGCCGCTTGCCGCCGGGAAAGAGAAGGTGGCGCATCGCGGCGTGCAGCCTCGCAGGGCTCTCGCTCGCGGGAGGCACCACCTGGTCGAGATAGCGGTCCACCAGCGACGAGCTCTCCGCCAGGTAGGAGTCGGCGTCCACTAGTCCTCGTCCTCGGGAAGCTCGAAGCGCCGCTCGCTCCAGCCGTTCCCCTCCCGGGTAAGCACTTCGACGCGCCGCTCCGCCACGCGGAGCTGCTCGGCGCACCGGCGGGCGAGCCCGACTCCCTCTTCGAAGACGGCGAGGGCGGCTTCGAGCTCCAGGTCTCCCGCCTCCAAGCGCTGCGCGATCTCCTCGAGGCGCTCCAGCGCCTTCTCGAAGGATAGCCCTCGAGGGTCTTCCTGGTCCTGGCTGCTCGGATCGCGAGGCTCTCGCATGGCGGCGCCGATCGTACCGGCGGCGGGAATCGCCGTCAAACCGGCTTCTTTGTGAAAAATCATTGAAAATCGAAGACTTTCGTCATTCCCCAGGGCCCCGGGCGGCGCGCACGGTGGCCTCGATCTCCCCTTCGGCGACCCTCAGCCGAAGGGCATCCCCCTCGGCTACCTCCCGCGCCCGGCGCACGATCACCCCCCCTGGCTCCCGGTACACGATGGCGTAGCCGCGGGCCAGCACCGCCAGGGGCGAGAGGGCGTCGAGGCGAGCGGAGACGGCGCCGAAGCGGGAGTCCCCTCCCAGGAGGACCGATCCGATCCCCCGCCGCAGAGCGCGCTCCGCGGCCGTGAGGCGCACCCGATCCGCCAGCAGGCGGGCGGAGGGAGCGTGGGCGCGGAGGGTTTCGCGACCGAGGCCGAGCCGCCACGCTCCCCGCTCGACGATGGCCAGGGCGGCCGCCCGCAATCGGCGGCGGTCCCCGTCCAGCCGGGCCAGCTGGCTCTTGCGGTCGGGCACGGCGAGCGCCGCCGCCGCGGAGGGCGTGGGTGCGCGCGCGTCCGCCGCCAGATCGGAGATGGTCACGTCGACCTCGTGTCCGACGCCGCTCACCACCGGGACGGGACAGGCGCGAATCGCCCGGGCCACGCGCTCGCTGTTGAAGGCGAGGAGGTCCTCGAGCGACCCGCCCCCTCGCACCAGCAGGATGACGTCCACCCCGCGACCGGCCACCAGCTCGAGGGCGGCCGCGATCTCCTCGTCGGCGCCCTCCCCCTGCACCCGGGTCGGCGCCACCAGGAGCGGGATCGAGGGAAAGCGCTGGCCCGTCACCTGGATCACGTCGCGAATCGCGGCGCCGGTGGGCGAGGTCACCACCCCGACCCGGCGCGGAAGCTCCGGGAGCTTCCGCTTCAGCTCCGGCGCGAAGAGGCCCTCGGCCTCGAGCCGGGCGCGGAGCTGCTCGAACGCCAGCTGCAGCGCACCCTGCCCGCGTGGCTCGAGGCTGCGCACCACGATCTGGAGATCGCCCCGGGACGGGTAGAGGGTCAGGTCGCCGAAGACCACCACCTCGAGACCGTCCTCCAGATCGAAGGGCAGACGTTGGGCGACGCCTCGAAAGAGCGCCGCGCGGATCTGCGCCTCGTCGTCCTTCAGCGTGAAGTAGCTGTGGCCGGACCCGGCGCGGTGGAGATTGCTGATCTCGCCCACCACCCAGACGCGCCCGAACTCGTCCTCGAGCCAGGCCTTGAGGTCGGAGACGAGCTCGCCGACGCTGAGCACGCGCCGGACCGGGAGCTCCGGCTGTCCGAACCCACCCACCTGGCGAGCCCAGCTAGGGAGCGGGCGCGCCGCTCGCCGCCTCCGCCGAACGGACCGGAGCGGAGTCGGCGCGCGCCTCGCGCAGGCGGTCGAAGTACGTCCAGCTCTTGAGCACCTCGATCGCTCGGGTCAGCTGAACGTCCTCCGTCGCATCGGCGGCGGCACCCTCCCCGGGATCGGGCTCGCCTCCCGCCTCCGGCACCACCTCTTCCTGGGTGAGGTGACCTTCGAGGTCTTCCTCGCGGAACCTCTGGATTCCGCCCTCCTCCGGCTCCGCGGCCTCGAGCGGGTGCGGCTCCACCTGGATGTCGGGATGGATCCCGACCTCCTGGATCGAGCGCCCCGACGGCGTGAAGTAGAGGGCGGTCGTGAGCCGCAGACCGGAGCGATCCTCGAGCGGAAAGACCGTCTGCACGGAACCCTTTCCGAAGGTCTCGCCCCCGACCAGCAGCGCGCGGTGATGGTCCTGGAGCGCCCCCGCGACGATCTCCGAGGCGCTCGCGCTTCCCGCGTTCACCAGGACGACCATGGGGTACTCACCCTCGCCGTCGGGTGCGGCCTTGAACTCCTGCTGCTGGCTCTCCACCCTCCCCTGCGTGTAGACGATCAGACCCCCCTCGAGCCACATGTCGGCGACCTTGACGGCCTGATCGAGCAGTCCGCCCGGGTTGTCGCGAAGGTCGAGCACGAAGCCGTCGAACTCCGCGGCGCTCTCCTTGCGGAGCCCTTCGACGGTGCGCCGCAGGTCGCGCGCGGTGCGCTCCTGGAAGGACCGGACCCGCACGTAGGCGTAGCCATCCTCCAGCATCCGCCCCTCCACCGAGGCCACCTTCACCACGTCCCGCGAGAGCTTGAAGGGCTGCGGCCGATCGAACCCCTCGCGGAAGATGCGGATGGTGATCTCGCTGCCCTTGGGACCCCGCATCAGCCGCACCGCCTCGGAGAGATCCATCGCCTTGGTGCTGCGACAGGGCTCCTTCCAGTCCTCCGGAGGGTCGGTCGGGCAGATCGCGACGATCTGGTCCCGCGCGCGGATCCCGGCTCTCCAGGCCGGAGTCCCCTCGATCGGCGATACCACGATGATGAAGCCGTTGCGCTCCTTGCTGATCTCGATCCCGAGTCCGTGAAACTCGCCCCGGGTATCGATCTGCATCTCCTTGTGGGCCTCCGGATCGAGGTAGGAGGAGTGGGGATCGAGCTCCTGGAGCATCCCCCTGACCGCGCCCTCGATCAGCTTCCGCTCGTCCACCGGCTCGACGTAGTTGTCGCGAACCAGGCGCAGCACGTCGCTGAAGAGGCTCAGGTCCTGGTAGCGGGTGGAGGCGAAGCTCCCCGTGCCCACCGTGGCCACCACCAGGATCCCGCCTGCGAGGGATCCCGCGAAGAAGCCGAGGAGAAAGCGAAAGGTCAGCCGACGCATGGTGCCGAGTGGTTCTCCTGCGGGCGAGGCCCGCTCCGTGGGGTGGGTCGGAGACCCGAGATCCGACCCGGAATCGATTCCTGGGGTTCGGCGATCCGCCGGCTCTCCTTGACGCATCGGTGAGTCTACCGCTCCGGGACCGGGAGCAGCCAGTCGACGGGATCGACGGCTCCGCTCCCCTCGCGGATCTCGAAGTAGAGCCTCGGGCCGCTCAGGGATCCGGTCTCGCCGGCCACGCCGATCCGGTCCCCGCGCCGCACCCGATCCCCGACCTCCACCTCGATGTCCTCGAGGTGGCCCGAGACGGTGAAGTAGTCCTCTCCATGGTCGATGATCACCAGCTTTCCGTAGCCGCGGAACCAGCCGGCGAAACGCACCTCGCCGTCCGCGACCGAGTACACCGGGTCGCCGACCTCCACGCTGAAGTCGACGCCCTTTCGGAAGGTCTCGGTCCGGAACTCCTGGTCGAGGACGCGGCCGAAGCCGCGCAGGAGGGGGCTGGACACCGGTGCCTGGAGCCGCCCCCGCAGCGAGGAGAAGGAGACCCCGGCCGCCTCCTCGCGAGGGCGGCGGGGGCTTTCGCGCAGATGGCCGAGGGTCTCCTCCAGCGCGCGGGCCGCCGCCTCGAGCTCGTTCAGGGCCGCCCGCTCCCGACCGCGGTCGCCCCGCACCGCGAGCAGGAACTCCCGCTTGCCGCGGCGCTCCTGCTCGAGCTCGCCGGATCGGGTGCGAAAGCGCTGGGCCGCCTCCTCGCTGCGCGCGGCGGCGACCACCGCCCCGGCTCGGGCTCGCTCCAGGGCGGCCGCCTCCTCGCGAAATCGAGCCAGGAGCTCTCGATCGTGGCGGGCCAGCCGCCCGAGGGTCTGGATGCGGCGGAGCCGATCGCGCAGGGATCCGGCGGCGAAGACCATGCGCACCGGCCCGAGCTCTCCGGCCTTGTAGAGCGCGACCACGCGGCTCTCCAGCGCGCGCTCGCTTCGCGCCAGCCGCGGCTCGAGATCTGCCGCGCGGGCCTTGAGCTCCCGCAGCCGAGCTCGCGCACTCTCCGCCTCGCGGCGGGTGCGATCCAGATCCACCGAGAGCACCCGCACCGCCTCGTCGATGGACTCGATGGCATCGAAGAGGCCGCGCTCGCGCCGCTCGTAGGCCGCCACCCGTTCCCGGCGCTCCTCGATGGCCTTGCGCAGGGACTCGAGCTCTCGAGAGGCATCCTCGGACGCCGGCGCTGCCGCTGCGAGAAGCCCCAGCGCCAGCACCGCGAGAAGCGCCCTCACCTCTCCCTTCCTTCGACGAGAGCCAGTCCCGACCCCAGGGTTCCCAGCGCGGCGCCGGCGACGATCAGACCCAGCATCGCCTCCGCGCCGATGAATACCGGCTTCGAGAAGCCGAGGAAGATCTCGAGCCCGTCCTCCAGGCCGGGGAGCAGGATCCTGAAGAAGCCGTAGAGGAGCCCGACGGCGAAGACGCCGCCCAGGCTCCCCTCGATGAACCCCTCCACCAGGAAGGGAATCGCCACGAAGCTGCGTGCGGCGCCGACGAGTCGGAGGATCTCGATCTCCTCCCGGCGCGCGTAGACGGCGAGCCGGATGGTGTTGGAGACGATCAGCAGGGTCGCGAGTGCGAGGACCGCTCCGATCCCGAGCCCGATGCTCCGGATCAGGGCCACGGCTCGCGCGTAGCCCTCGACCCACTCGCTTCCATAGCCGAGCTCCTCGATGCCGGGGAGGCCCTCGAGGGCGGCGACCAGGACGGCGAGTCCCTGGCTCGACCTCGATTCCGGAGTCAGGGCGATCTCCAGGGATGCGGGCAGCGGATTCTCATCCAGGCCTTCGAGAAGGGAGGCCTGCCCCGCGCTCCCCTCCCGGAAGCGCTGCATCGCCTCCTCCTCGCTGACCAGCCGGACCGACTCCACGCCAGGAGCGCTCTGCACGCGCAGGGCGAGAGCGCGCCGCTCCTCGTCCGGCAGGTCGGGCTCGAGATAGGCCGACACCAGGATCTCCTCGCCGAAGCGATCCAGGAGCCTCTCCATGTTCGAGACGAGCAGAGCGAAGCCGCCCACCAGGAGCAGCGTGACCGCGATGGTGACCACGGTGATGACGCTGGTCATGGGACTCGCGCCAAGGCCGCGGAGCGCCGTGCGCAGCAGGTAGCGAAGCCTTGCGCCGAGGCGCCTCATCGCAGCGCGCGACCCCCGGGAACGTCCTCGACGATGCGCCCGCCCTCGAGCCTGACCTTCCGCCTCGGGTAGCGTTCGAGCAGGGCTGCGTCGTGGGTGGCGACGAAGACCGCGGTTCCGCGAGTCGCGGCGCTCACCAGCAGGTCCATGATCTCGATGGTCAGCTCGGGGTCGAGATTGCCGGTGGGCTCGTCCGCGAGCAGGATCTCGGGCTCGTTCACCAGCGCGCGGGCGATCGCCAGCCGCTGCTGCTCACCGGCCGAGAGCGAGAGCGGACGGTGGAAGCGGCGGTGCTGCAGCCCGACGCGCTTGAGCATCGCGAAGACCTTGTTCCGGACCAGCCGGCGCGGCGTCCCCAACACCTCGAGGGCGAGCGCGACGTTCTCCTCCACCGTTCTCCGGGGCAGCAGCTTGAAGTCCTGGAACACGACGCCGATCCGCCGGCGCAGGGCGGGGACGCCGCCCGGCCCGAGCCGGCCGACGTTTCGCCCCAGCACGATGATCTGTCCCTCGCTCGGCCTCTCGGCGGCGAAGATCAGCCTGAGCAGCGTGGTCTTGCCCGCCCCGCTCGGGCCGGTCAGGAAGACGAACTCACCCTTGCCGAGCTCGACGCTCACGTCGCGGAGCGCCCAGGATCCCGCCAGGTAGGACTTCGAGACGTGGAAGAGGCGCACCAGGGCCCCGGCGCCAGGGTGAGCCGGGTCCATGCCCTTGGCTCTCACGAACGCCGACGCTTCCGCTTGCGCGCGTTCTCGACCAGGTAGTTGAGAATCACCTCGTCGAGAGGCTTCTCGGAGACGATGCCCTCGCCGAAGGAGCGGCCCGGCGGCTTCGCCGGCTGGCGGGGGCCGGCGAGAGTGGGGGCCGCGCTGGGCGTCGTGATGGCGGGTGCCGTCCTCCCCTTGCTCTCCCCGGGCGGGCCGAAGACCGACTCCCCGAGTCTCTCCCGAATCAGATCGTCGAAGGCGCGCGAGCGGAGCCTGTCGATGACCGCCTGATGTTGAGCCTCCATCAGGCCGCGCACCCGCTGGCCGAGATCGGGATCGTCGAGGCGATCGGCGTAGCTGCTCTTCTCGGAGGCGAGGATGGTCCCGCCGTAGTACAGGTGCGTGATCACGTGAGGACGGGAGCGACCGCTGTCCTCACTCTGGACGTGGAACATCACGCCTCGGTGTCGGACGTTGGTATTGAAGCCGGAGAGCATGACGGGGATGGTCCCCTCGAACCTCGGCGCAGGGCGGACGAGCAGTGTGCGCGACCACCGCTGCATTTTCAAGCAAGGCTAAGGCCCATCGTGCGGCTTCCCATGCCACCGCACCAAGCTCGTGCACCGCTATCGGCGGGAACCCGGTCCCGCTGAAATTGGCGCGCGACCCGCTCGCCCCGCCGCCTGGGGGGCAAAGAGGACCTGGAAGGAGCCCATGTCCCGGGGGGGATCGATCTCCGAGCCCGGGTGAGTGGGCCCCGGCGCGCGAAGGCGCGCCGGGGCCGGCGGCAACGGAGGGGAATCCGCCACCGCGGGGGAACGCAGCAGCTCAGGCCGCGCCGGGAGGCCTCCTCCCGACGCGAGCGAGTCCCAGAAGCCCCAGAGTGAGGAGCAGGCCGCTCGACGGCTCCGGAATCCCGGAGAGCGGAGCGCTGCCCGGCGTCGGCGCGTCGAGCACCAGGAAGTCCGCCGCGTTGTCGCCGCTGTCGAGGTCGGCGAAGCGGCGCGCGATGCTCGAGCCCGCGGGCGGATCCGGAGCGGCGCTCCCCTCGCCGGCGAAGAACTCCCCCTCGCCGAAGACCCCGTAGCCGACCGCGTCGAGCACCGCGTCGCCCTCGCGGAGCACGATCGAATCCGGCCCGTTCTGGAAGTCGAAGTTGAGGAGATGATCCGCACCCGCGACCGAGCTCCCCCCCGCGGCGTCCTGGTCGGCGAGGACGTAGAGACCGTCGGCTGGGATCGCCCCGGAGAGCGGGAGGCTCACGGTGACCTCGCCGTCCGATCCGTTGATCCCTTCGACGGTGAGGCCGTCGAGGGGGGTGCCCGGTGCACCGTAGATCTCGACGAAGCCGAGGCCGTCGTCGGAGCCGACCGCGTCGTAGAAGACCTCGGAGAGCACGGGAAGGGCGCCGGCCGGCGCGGCGCCGAGCAGCCCGATCAGCAGGGGAAGTCCCCGCAGCGTTGTCATGGATGGTTCTCCTCAGGGGTGTCTCGGGGCGAGTTCGATCCCGATCGAGCGCGGCTCCACCAGCCCCCCGTCCAGGCGTCGAGACCGGCGGCGAGCTCGTCGGCTCGCAGGCGAAGCCGGGCGGCCTCGTCGGCAGGGGGTGTCGGCTCGCTCGCAAGCTCGAGAAGCGCGCGCTGCCGTTCGAAGTAGAGCTGGGTCACCTCGTCGAGGACGTCGTCGCGCAGCTCGATGATCTCCCGAGCCTCCTTGGAGAGATCGATCGACTCCGGGTGATAGGCGAGGTCTCCCAGGTCCCAGGCCAGGAGCGTGGAGACGGCGAAGTCGCGGCTGCGCTCCTCCTGCCTGTCGAAGAAGAGACGAGCGGCGTCGTAGGTGTACGCCTCGTCGTAGTCGTGTTGCCGGCGGCGCCCTCCCCCGTACGCGCCGCGGAGCTCGAATGTCGGCAGCCAGCCGCGCCGGCGCAGACCGCGCTGCAGCGCTCGAACCCTCTCCGGCGCGAGATCCAGGTGGCGGATCGCCGCCATCTGCACCTGAAGCACGCTGGGCTCGTCCGCCTCGCGCGCCTCCGGAGCGGGGAGGGCGGCCGCCGGCGGCGCCGCCTCGGGCTCCACGCGGGCGATGAAGAGACCCCGATCGCCCGCCGCGTAGAGGAGCGGCTCGGCTCCGGCCAGGGCGGCGATCGGCGAGCTGCCGACCGGCGGGGCGGAGCGCCTCCAGGGACCCGAAGGCGAAGCCGCTTCGAGGAGGCCGCGATCGGTCGCCATCCAGAGCCGGCTCCCGGTGTGACCGAAGCGAACCGGCGAGGCTCCCGGGGGCAGCGCGGGACGGAAGCTCTCCCATGAGCCCGCCCTGTAGAGGAGCAGCCCCCGGCGGGTGAGCACCGCGATCTCGGCTCCCGGGATCGAGGTCGAGAGGTCGACCGCATCCCTTCGCGCGCGGGCTCCGGGGATCGATACGCGCACCGCCTTCTCGACGGCGAGCCGCCCGGCTCCGGTGCGAAGAGTGGCGCGGTAGACGGCGCCCCGGACGATCAGCCAGAGATCCGCCCCGTCCGCCAGCCGCCGCAGCGCAAAGGCGCTCACTGCGCCCCCCGGAAGCCCTGCATCGAGGGGAGACCAGCGCTGCCCCTCTCTCGCGAAGAAGGCGCCTCCCTCGGTGCCCACCAGAAGGAGATCTTGGCCGACGAGAATGCGCAGGACCGCCCCGGTACCGGTGCCCAGCGACTGGATCGAGACAGCGCCCTCCGCATCGACATGGAAGAGGCCGCGATCCGTCGCGGCATAGAGGCCGGCGTCGGGAGCAAAGGCGAGGTCGCGCACCGGCCCTCTGCGCAGCACCCTCGTGGCTCGCGCCTCGCGCTTCGCGAGCCACACGCCCTCCTCGTCTCCCACGGCGAGGCGACCCGTCCTCGGGTCGCACGCCAGAGCCGATACCTGGCTGAGACCCGGGACGAGGCTGGAGGGCTGCCAGCTCCAGCGCGGAGCCTCGGCCCTCGCCCTCTCGGCCGCGAAGGCGCTCAGGAGGAGCGAGAGGAGGGGCAGAACGACCGGGAGGAGCGGGAGGGCGGAGGCGCGCGAGCTTCGCATGCGGCGGGTGGGAGCAAGTGCCGTGCCGCCCGCTCGACTCCCGGACCGACGGGAGAAAGCCAGCAAGTCCGGGCAGATGGATACGGGCCTGCGCGGGGGGCCGAGCTCGCCCGTGAACCGAGGGGCGCAGGCGGCGGGGGAACGCGCGGAGACGGTCCAGAGCGCGGCGGGAGCCGAGCCATCGAGCATCCAGCGGCTCTACAGAGCCCCCGAGGGGAATCCGCGACCGGTGCAAAACCTCGTTTGACCCGTATCGTGATTCAGATCACGGAAGCCAGTCGGTGATTCCGCCAGCTTATCTCCCCAGCCGTTCTGCTCGCGGAGAGCCAATGCGAGAGCAGAGTCGAGAAACCCGCCCCCTTAGTGAGATTGCGCACGAAATCCAAAAGGAGTGGCGGAGCCTTAGCTTCGCCGCGGTGACGCCAGTCGCCGCGATGCACCACCTCCGGCACATCGACGACCGCTACGGCGGGCATCCGGCGCGGGCCGTCGTGCGCGACTTCCTGGGCTGCTCGACATCGTGGAGGGGCCCCACTGCGCGCAGGATCAAGGCAGAGCTCGTCGGCCTCCTGGGGGATCGTCCGCGGGCGTGAGGCGCGTCCGCTCCGTCGGCTTGACGGAGAGCTTCCCCTCCAGAAGAATCGAAGCCATGAGAGCAGCTCGGCTGGCGCTCTGCCTCGCGGTGGCGATCGGTGTCGCTCCGGCCCTCTGGATCAGCAAGGCCGTGACCGCCGAGCCCGAGGAGAGCGAGGCGGCCGCCGACCGGTCCCCCGCTCCGACCATCTACAAGTGGATCGACGAGCACGGGATCGCTCACTACACGACGGATCGCGACCGGATCCCCGGTGATCTGCGGGATCGGGTGGGAAGGCTCGGCCCGCCGGATGCGACCCTGAAACGCACGCCGGTCGAGCCGAGCGCCCCGGCGACGCCCTCCCGGTCGGCCTCGGAGTTCGACGAGGGAGAGCCGAGCGCCCCGGCAACGCCCTCCCGGTCGGCCCCGAAGCTCGACGAGGGAGAGCCGAGCGCCCCGGCAACGCCCTCCCGGTCGGCCCCGAAGCTCGACGAGGGTGAGGAGTGGGCGGTGCGGGACCGCGGCGTCCGCGGCGTCGAGCGTCCGCGGGATGCCTGGGACCAGGGTGATCCCTACGCGGGCCAGGCCGCCGTGGCGCCGGTGCAGGGCGACCTCCCGGTGAGCGAGGCCGAGCTGGAGGACCGGAGACGGCGGCTGGAAGATCTCGACGGCCGCATCGCCGCGCTGCAGACCGACATCGCGGCCAGCGAGGAGGCGCTCAAGGCGCTGCTCGTGGTTCCGGTGCCGGAAGGTGGGGGACCGCTCGCCATGGCGGACGATCCGACCTTTCGCGATGTCGCCGACCGCCTCCCCAAGCTCCTCGCGAGCCTCCGTGCCCTCCAAGACGAGCGCGCCGAGCTCGCAGCTCCCTGAACCGGCGCGGCCGTGAGCAGGAGGACGGGCGGATCGCGAGGCGTCGTCGCTCTCGCCGGCGGCGTGGGCGCGGCGCGGTTCCTCGCCGGCCTGGTGCGAAGCGTCCCCGCGGCCGCGGTCACCGCGATCGTGAACACCGGCGACGATCGCCGCTTCTACGGGGTGCACGTGTCACCCGATCTCGACATCGTCACCTACACGCTCGCGGGTCGGGTCGATCGCGAGAAGGGCTACGGCCTCGAGGGCGACAGCTTCGCCGTGGTGGAGGCGCTGGCCGCCCATGGCCACGAGACCTGGTT
>Ga0214473_10007986_pt1 | contig 12540 bp, 10 predicted proteins | sample RVTome_7_FD_203509 | JGI IMG/M metagenome (GOLD analysis project Ga0214473, IMG submission 203509) | Soil microbial communities from uranium-contaminated site in the Upper Colorado River Basin, Wyoming, United States - RVT98D197 | ecosystem: Environmental > Terrestrial > Soil > Contaminated >... | reverse complement strand
CCAGGCGAATCGGCGTCACGTGGCGGTGTCCGCGAGTTGTTGCATTTCTTTAACCGTCTTCAGGTCGCCGGTCGCCGTCGCGATTTCCACGCCGATCTTCAGCGTCCCGCGCGCCGCAGCGCGGCGGCCGGCCTTGATCTCGGCGCGGGCCTTATGGTAGTAGGCGGCCGCGTATTTCGGATCGACCCGCAGCGCGTCATCGAACGCCGCGATCGCGTCCTCCCACTGTTCCCGATTCAGGTACTCCAGGCCGAGCACGTAATGGGCGAGCGGATCCTGCGGCGACATCGCGCGGAGCTTCTGGAGCTGTTCCAATCGCGACATCGGCATCGGCCCAGCGGGGTCTCCGTGCCCGGGCGGCGCCGCGCGGGCTCGCGTCGGTCACTTCGGCTTGAGAATCCGGCTATAGCACTGCTCGAACGCGTAGCCGGTTTCCTTCGAGAATTCCTTGCCCAGCGACCGAATCTTGCTCTTCAGCTCCTCGCAGCGGCGTTTCTCGGCTTCGGCGGCCTTCGCGTCCTTCTGCTTGAGCAGGAATGCCTCCGCCGCCACGACGCGCAGGTCGTCGCCACGCCAGATGACCGCCTCCACGCCGCGCGCCTGGAGAAACTTGGCGGCCGCGACGGCGACATCCAGGCGCGACTTGCTGAAGTGCTGCACGACGACGTAGTCGTAGCCGGTTTTGAACTCAAACGCCGGAGGCGACGGGGCCGCCGGCGGCTCCGTGGCGTGCTCGGGCTCCGCGCGTTTCTCGCCCGGAGCCGGCGGCGTGGCGATACGCTGGCCGTCCGTCGGGCGATGCTCCGGCACGAGCTCGGTTTCGCCCGTGCGCGGCTGGGCGCTTTCGGGCACGTTCGGCTTCTCGACGAACGGAGCGGGCGGGGGCAACTCCGCGCGCCGGCGGGCGGCACGCGTCCCGGCCTCAAAAACCACCCAACCGATGAAGAGCACCGCAACGGCGGCCACCGCGAGCGCGGGCCAGCCCAGCGCCAAATAAATCCGGCGAGACGCGACCCGAACGCCAGGCGCTGCGCCGTACGTTCCACGCGGCGTCGTCGTGGGCGCGCGCGGCGGCGCAATCGTACTGGTCGGTTCCGGCGGCGGGGGCGGCGGACGGCGCTTCCAAGCCGACTCCCGTTGACGCTTGGACAGGCGGACAACTTCGTAGAGCACGGGCCGGTTTTTCCGGATGGCCACGCCGGTTCTCCTCACGGATCGCGTTGCCGCTTACGTTAGCGACGCCCGGTCGCCCAAGCGTGAATTGTAGATCGGGGCACCGGGCGCACAACCGGCAAACGCGAGCACCGGCGGCGGGCCGCAACGCAGAAAAACCTGCCGGGCGCTTCGGGCTCAGCTTAGGTTTTTTGCGCAGCGTACTCGGCGTTCAGCGGCGATGGCGGAAGCCGCCGCCGAAGCCCCGGCCATGGTCACCGTTGTAGTAGAGGCTGCCGCCATAGCCCCGGCCGTGATGGCGGTAGTACGGCGGCGCATAGTAGCGCGGGGCGATGTACGACGACCGGTACGAATAGCGGTACGTCCGCACCGGCGGGTAATAGTGCGGGGGCCGCACGTACACCGTGCGCGGACGATCGTAAACCACGACGTCGGGCGCGCAGTCGCGGTACGCGATTACGTCGGGCGTGTAGTCGTCCACGTACACGGCCGGCGCGGGCTCGTAGTACCTGTACCCGCCGCCGTAGCTGAAGTGTACGCCCCAGTCATCGGCGGCCGCCGTTCGGCCGCCCAAGCCGAGCAGCGCGATACCCCCAACGACCAGCAGCATAGTTCGCGTGAACATCGTCAAACTCCGATTCTCGGACGCATCGATACTAACCGCACACAGTCGGAAGACTCCGCCAGAAAGATGGACACGTGCGATAGCGAAAGGTTGGCCAAAGCTGGCGACTTCTCCGTGCGCGGTTACGCCCTGCCTGAACTCCTCCGCTGTTCACACTAGCGAGCCGGGACGTTAAACTCAACCCTTTCTTTCAAAAGTACTTAGAGCGACAACAGAACCCGGCACGCGAGTGCCGGGCCCGCGTGGCCCCGCCCTTGCGGGCGGGGTTCTGATCGGCGGACTTAGGCCGCGGAGTCGGACGTGCGAGGCTGGGAGATTGCGGAGGTCGCTTGGCCACGGGATATACCCGCCGCCGTGCAGGATTTCGGCGGACGCGACGAGTTCGCCTGGCTCGACAGCGCGGCCGGGCTGCCGGGCGACGTCGCCGACGAACGCTTCAGCCTGATCTGTGCCCGACCCTGCGCGCTGCTGGAACAGTTCGACGGGCAACCCGCTCGACTCGCGATCGACGGGGGCACGCAGCTCGAGGACGCCAGCGGGTGGAGGCTCTGGCGCACCGCACTGAGCCGCCTGCCGCGGCCGCCGCGCTGCGCGTTCGGCCTCGCGCCGGGCTGGGTCGGCTATGTCGGCTTTGAAATGGCCCGGCAGCTCGAGCGGTTGCCGTGCTCGCACCAGGACGACTTCGGGTTGCCGTGGCTGCGCCTGGCGCTCTTTGAGCGCGGCATCGTGCTCGATCACCGGCACCATCGTGCTTTCGCCCTACACGCGCCGTCGATTCGTCCGGCGCTGGGGCTCAGCGCTCGCCCTGATCCGGCCGCAGATTGGATGGCTCGCTGGCAGACCGCGGCCACCGCCCGGCGGACACTCGTTCGTCCCCGTGACCTGCGCTTGTCTTTCGAAATCGACTCGGCGGCCCACCAGCGCGCGGTCGCCCGCGCGCTGGATTACATCGCGGCTGGCGATATCTACCAGGTCAACCTCGCGCAGCGGCTGCGTCTGGAGGGGTGTCTCGATCCGCTGAGCACGTATCTCGCCGTGCGGCGCAGCAACCCGGCGCCATATGCGGCGCTACTGCAATGGCCAGAGGGCGCGGTGGCCTCCGTCTCGCCGGAGCTGTTCTTGCGGCTCCGTGGCGGCGCGGCGCTCACCTGTCCGATCAAAGGAACCCGACCGCGAACCGGGGATCCCGTGCTCGACGAGATTGGCCGGCAAGAGTTGCTGAACTCCGCGAAGGACGCGGCCGAGCTGACCATGATCGTCGATCTGCACCGCAACGATCTGGGCCGCGTGTGCCAGTACGGCTCGGTGCGGGTCGTGCAGCCGCGGCGGATCGAGACGCACCCCACAGTGTTCCACACCGTCGCCGATATCGTCGGCGAGTTGCGGCCGGAGCGCGACGCGCTCGATTTGCTGTCGGCCTGTTTCCCCGCCGGCTCCGTGACGGGCGTGCCCAAAATCCGCGCCATGCAGATCATCGACGAGCTGGAGCCGGTCGCACGCGGCGTGTACACGGGGGCCATCGGCGTGCTCGGCCTGGACGGCGCGCTGACGTTCAACGTCGCCATCCGCACTTTGCAGATGCGAGGCGAAACGGCGACACTGTACGTGGGCGGCGGAATCGTGGCGGATTCCGACCCGGCGGCCGAATACGACGAGACGCTCGCCAAGGCGCGCGGCATCCTGGCGGGCTTGCTCGAGAGCGCGCCGGCGGCCGCGCCTGCCGGATCGAGCGCGTCAACATGACCGACGTGATGCGGGGCGTCGGTGGAGTGCGAGGAAAACCGCGTGCGTGAGTGGGCCTGTCTGAACGGACGGCTGACGCCCGCCGAGGAGGCACGCATCAGCGTCTACGATTCCGGCTTCATGCAGGGCATCGGCCTGTTTGAAACGATGCGTACGTATGGCAGCCAGGTTTTCCGGCTCCCGCAGCACCTCGCGCGGCTGGCCAGCTCCGCCCGCCAACTGGGCTGGGCCGTCATCCCCGAGGCTGAGCACCTGGAAGAGCACGTACGACAGGTCGTGACCGCCGCCGGTCCCGGCGAGCTGCGCGTTCGGGTGACGGTCACGACCGGATCGCTCCGCGCCACGGAACGGGAAACGCCGGAGCTGACGGTGGTGGCGACGGCGTCACCGGGCGCGAGGTATCCGGACGAGCACTACCTCCAGGGTGTGACCGTGGTCGCGCCCGGATTTGTGCAGGGGCGTCGCGATCCGACCATTGGGCACAAGACCACCAGCTACTTCGCGCGGCTGGCGTCGCTGCGCGAAGCCCACGCCCGTGGAGCGTTCGAGGCGCTCTGGCTCACGGACGACGGCGGCGTGGCGGAGGCCGCCATCAGTTCCCTGTTCCTGGTTAACAACGGTCGGCTGCTGACACCGCCGCTGGACACGCCCGTTCTGCCGGGCATTACGCGGGCGACCGTGCTTGAGCTGGCGGCGGCGCAACACGTCCCCGTCGAGGAGACGGCCGTGACGCTGGATGCGCTCCGCGCCGCCGATGAGGTCTTCCTCACGAACAGTCTCATGGAAATCATGCCCGTCGTGCGTTTTGAGCGGGAACCCATCGGCCACGAGAAGCCCGGCGAGCTGACGCGCGCGCTGGCCGTGGCGTATGGCGAGCAGGTCGAACGGGAGTGCGGCCGTGAGTGATACGAGATTCCAGACCGCCGGGCGGCGCGCCACGCGCGTGGACAAGCGCGCCGGGCGAACCACGGCGGCCGTCAGCGTTGGTGGTCTTTACGCGGCGCTCGACGCGCTGTCGCCGTTCCGCCTGGCCGCTGAGTGGGACAACGTCGGGCTGCTCGCCGGCCGGCCGGAATGGACGGTCCAGTTGGCGCTGCTGGCCATCGACCTGACCGATGCGGTCGCGCGGGAAGTGCTGCAACGTCGCGCGGACGCGGTCGTCCTGTATCACCCCCCGATTTTCAAGGGAATTCGGGCCATTACGCCGTTGGCGGACGGTCCAACCACCATGTTGCCGGATTTGCTGGCGGCGCGGGTGTCCATTCTCGCCGTGCACACGGCGCTGGATGCCGCCGTGGGGGGTACGAACGACGTGTTGCTCGATGCGCTGGCTCCGGTGGAACGCTACCCGCTTCAGCCGCACCTCGCGCAGGGACAGCAGTACAAGCTCGTCGTCTTCGTGCCGCCGTATGAGGTGGACCGCCTGCGGCATGCGCTCGCCGCCGCGGGTGCCGGCGTGATTGGGCACTATGCGGAGTGCAGTTTTGAGCTGGCCGGCCGCGGCACGTTTCGCGGCGACCAGACCACGCAACCGACGGCGGGCCAGAAGCTCGTCCTGGAGCACGCCGATGAGGTGCGCGTGGAGATGGTCGTACCGAAGGCCCGTCTGGGGGAGGTAGTGCGGGCGCTCTATGCCCGGCATTCCTATGAGGAGCCGGCCTTCGACCTGTATCCGTTGCACAAGCTGCCCGAGCGCGCTGCCGTCGGGCTGGGGCGCGTCGGAGTGCTCAAGCGTCCGCAACGCGGCGAAACGCTCGTGCGGCAACTGGCGGGGCACGTCGACCTGGCCGGCGCGCAGGTCGTGGGCGACCTGCGCCGCGCTTTTCGGTCGGTGACGGCGGCAGCCGGCGCGTTTGGCGGGCAGGCGTTTCGCGACCCGGATTCGCTGGTCTTGACCGGCGAGCTGAAACATCACGCCGCGCTGGAATTGTTGCGCCGCGGCATCACCGCCGTCTGTCTCGGACACTATGCCAGTGAGCGGCCGGTGCTGGACGCGCTGCGGGCCCAGTTGGCGGCGCGCGTACCAGGTGCGCGGTTGGAAGTCGCGCGATCCGACCGCGCGCCGTTTTCGCCGCTCAGCCCATAGTGTGGTTATAAATCGGGCCTGCGCGGTCGAACGGGCGGTCGTGGGCGCGAGAGCACGGAGGAGATCGGGATGTGCCATAGGTTCTGGGGCGATCGTAAGCTGGCGCGATACGCGTGCAGCGTGACGCTGCTGGCCGCGTTCTCGACGACCGGTCTGGCCGACGACGGCGACGCGCTGGCGATTGTTAACGGTCACCCGATCGCCCGCCGACAGGTGCTTGACCTGCTCCTCGAAACGCACGGCCTGCAAATCATGCAGCAGGTCATCGTACTGGAACTCGCCCAGCAGGAGACCCGCCGCCGCGGCCTCGAGGTGACCGAGGCCGACGTGCAAGCGCAGTTCCAACGCGCGCTGGACGAGATCGCCCCGGGGCGCGATGCCGCTGGCGTCCCGCTCACGGACGACAACAAGCGCCAAGCCCTGGAGCTGTCGCTGCGCGAGCGGTGCCTGACCATGCCGGAGTTTCGTCTGGCGATGGAGCGCAACGCCCACTTGCGCAAGCTCGTCGAGCAGGACTTCCGCGTGGACGAGCCCACGCTGCGCGAGGAGTTTGCCCGCACGTACGGCGAAAAGGTGGAAGTGCGCCGCATCACGTTCAAAGCCGGCGAGACGGCGGCGCTGCACGAGGCCGTGGATCGGCTCAACCGCGGCGAAGACTTCGCCGCGCTGGCCCAGAAGCTCAGTACGGACGCCGAAACAGCCAGCCGCGGCGGCCTCTCGGAGCCGTTCACGTTCACCGACACGCAGATTCCCGCCGCCATTCGTGATGTGGCGTTTTCGCTCAAACCCGGCGAAGTCTCGACGCCCGCGCTGGTCGGGAGCGTCGTACACATCCTGAAGCTGGAGCGGCGCATCCCGCCCGTCGACGTGCGGTTTGAAGACGTGCGCGCCGCGGTCGAAGCTCGGCTGCGCGAGCGCGTGGTGCGCCAGAAAATGACCGAGCGGATCACCACGCTCTTCGACCAGGCCAAGATTCGCGTGCTGGACCCGCAGCTCAAACGCGAGTTTGACGAGCTGCTCAAGCAGCGCAGCCCGAACAAGCCGCCGGTGCCGTAGGACCCTGCGGTGCCGCCGCTGACGTTGCGGCGACATGGCTTTCGTGATAAGCAACAGCCCGCGGCGATAGCCGCGGGGAAGCACGCCATGCGACTCGTGCGCATCTCGCTGGCCACCAAGTACCGCATCCTGTTCGGCAGCGCGGTCCTCCTCATCATCGGCGCCGCGCTGGCCGTGCCGTGGTACCGCATGGAGCTGCTGGTGCTCGACCAGCCGTACCAGGAGGCGCGGCGGATCGTCGATGACTACTTCCACCTGCTGATGCCGACCGCCGCCGGCGAGGGCTACACGGGCACGCCGCACGGCGGCAACCTGACCCTGCTGCCGGAGAAGCGCGACTATCAGCCGCGGTTCATCCGGCTGGAGGCGCGGCCCGACGATCCCGACTCGATCGCGCGGGTCGCCGGTCAGGACCCCTTCGTCGGGCGTGCCGCCGGCGCGCTGCTCCGCGCCCCGACGCACGACTCGGTCTACCTGACGCAGAACGAGCCGGGCGGACGCCGCTTTTACTACGCGCACGCCGTCCGCGTCACCAAGCCTTGCCTAAGTTGTCACGCCGAAGCGAAGACCGCGCGGCCGTTCCAGGAGAACCAGCTCGCCGGGATCATCACCGTCAGCCTGCCGGCCGATCTGACCGGCGGGGGGTTGTTCTGGAACCGCGTGGTGGTCATTGCGGCGGGTGTGCTGGCCGGTACGTTCGCGATCCTCGTCTTCTACGTCATCACGCACCGCTTCATTCTCGCCCCGATCCATGAACTGCGCGAGGTCGCCATCCGCGTCGCCGAGGGGGACCTGGATGTCCGCTCGCAGGTTCAGACCGGCGACGAGTTCGAGCAGCTTTCGGGCAACCTGAACACGATGCTCGAGCGGTTGCGGGCTTCGCAGGAAGAGTTGCGCCGCGCCAACCGCCTCTTGGACGAGAAACTGGGCCAGATGGCCGAGTCGAACGTGGCGCTCTACGAAGCGAACCGCATCAAGAGCGAGTTCATCGCCAACGTCTCGCACGAGCTGCGCACGCCGCTGACGAGCATCATTGGCTTTGCCGAGCTGTTGCGCGAGGGACCGGGGGTGGAGGAGACCTCGCGTGCGGCCCGTTACGCGGAGAACATCCTGATCTCCGGCCGCATCTTGCTGGAGATCATCAACGACCTGCTGGATTTGGCTAAGATCGAGGCCGGCAAGGTCGCGCTGCGCGTCGAGCCGGTGGACGTGCGCGCGCTGTGCAGCGCGATGCTCGATTTCATGCGGCCCCAGGCCGAGCAGAAGAACCTGCACGTCGCGCTGGAGGCCGATGGCAGCCTGCCGGTCCTCCAGACCGATCGCAGCAAGCTCCGGCAAATCCTCTTCAATCTGCTGTCGAACGCGCATAAGTTCACGCCGGAAGGCGGGCAGGTGCGCCTCGTCGCCCGCCGGATCGGCGAGCGCCACCTGCGTTTGAGCGTGAGCGACTCCGGCCCCGGCATTGCTCTGGAGCATCATGCCTCGATCTTCGAGAAGTTCCGCCAGATCGATCAATCGGCCACGCGCGAGCACCACGGGACCGGGCTTGGTCTGGCCATTGCGCGCGAGCTGACGCACCTGCTCGGCGGCGAGATTGGCGTGGAGAGCGAGCTGGGCCACGGGGCGACGTTTTGGGTCAACCTGCCGACCGAGGCGCCCGCCGCCCGCGAGCGCCCGCGTCCGTCGCTGGTCTAGAACACGTGGCGCGGCCTTCGGGACGTGGCGCCTGTGGTCAGGAATGCTTTCCGAGCGTTGCGAGGCGATGTAAAAGTTCCGATAACGGGTAAGGGAGCAAGCCGCGCCGACGGCGCGTGCTGGCCCAACGCCCGGCGTGATCCCGCATGATCGAAATCGAAGAGCTGACCAAAGTCTTTCCGAATCCCGACGGCACCGAAAAGGTCGCCGTCGATCGGATCAGCTTGTGCGTCCACCCCGGCGAAATCTACGGTCTGCTCGGTCCCAACGGGGCCGGCAAAACGACGACCCTCCGCATGGTCGCCGGCCTCTTGCAGCCCACCGCCGGCCGCGTGCGCATCCGCGGCAAGGACGTCACGCACCACACGGCGGAGGTCAAGCGGCAGATCGGCTATCTGACGGCGAACACGGGCCTCTATCAGCGCCTGACGCCGGTGGAGGTCCTGCATTATTTCGCCGCGCTGTACGACATTCCCAAGGTCGAGGCGCGGCGACGAATCGATGAGCTGGTGGACTGGCTCGGCATGCGGCCGTTTCTCAAGCTCCGCTGCGGGGCGCTGTCGACCGGGCAGAAGCAGCGCACGAATATCGCTCGCGCCCTGATCGCCGATCCGCCGATCCTGATTCTCGACGAGCCGACGCTCGGCCTGGACGTACTCAGCAACCGCCTGATTCTCCAGTTCATTCAGACGCAAGCCGACGCGGGCAGGGCCGTGCTGCTCTCCACGCACGCGCTCGATGAGATTGAGAAGCTGTGCCGGCGTATCGGCCTGATTCACAACGGCCGGCTCGTCGCCGAAGGCGACGTGGCAGGTCTCAAGCAGCAGACCGGGCAGCAACGCCTCAGCGATGTCTTTCTCCACCTGGTGCAGGCCAATGAACCGCTTCTCACGCGTTAGCACGGTCTGGCGAAAGGAGTTCGCCGATACGCTCCGCGATCGCCGGACGCTGATCGCCATGGTCGCGGTTCCGATGGTGCTCTATCCGGCGCTGATGCTCGGGTCGCTTCAGGCGTTCGAGCTTCAGGTTGGACGGCTCAAGCAGGAGGTGTACACGATCGCGGTGGAGTCGGACGAGGTCCGCGATTGGCTTCAGACCCGCGTCATTGCTCCGGATCCGGCGCGGCATCCCGGCGCGGCCGGGCTGGCGGCCGAGGACATCCCGACGGCGCTTGAGACGACCGAGCCGGAAGGCGGTGTGGCGCACCTGCAACCGGGGAAAGAATCGAGCGCCGCAGAGACCGCGCAGTCGGACGTGCGACACCGTCCGCCGTCTTATCGCGTGCACGTGTTCCGCGACGTGAAACGGGCGGTGGTGGACGGCCGCGCGCATGTGGGCGTGCGGGTGAGCGGGCCGTCGCTGCCGCTGCCGGACTCGCCGGGCTCGGCCCAGATCGAGGTGCTGATGGACCAAACGGAGATTCGCAGCCAGATCGGCGCGGCCGGCTTGGAGGGCATCTTCACACGCTTCAACGACCGGGTCGTCGAGCGCCGGCTCAAGGACGCCAAACTCTCGCTCGACTTCGTCCGACCGATCGTCGTCGAGGAGACGCAGGTCGCCTCGCCGGAGAAACTCGGCGGCTCCGTGCTCGGGCAGATCGTACCGCTGATCCTCATCATCATGACCATCACGGGCGCGATCTACCCCGCGATCGACCTGACCGCCGGCGAGCGCGAGCGCGGCACGCTCGAGACGCTCATGACCGCGCCGGTGCCCAAGGTGGACCTGATCGCCGGCAAGTTCGTCGTGGTGGCCTCGATCGGCATGCTCAGCGCGGTGCTCAACCTGCTCTCCATCGGCGGGACGATTTACCTCGGCGGCCTGGGCGAGGTGTTCACGCGCGGCGGGGCCATCAGTATTCCGCTGCACACCCTGCCGCTCGTGCTGATCGTCCTGATCCCGCTGGCGATCATGTTCAGCGCGATGCTGCTCGCGGTGTGCAGCTTCGCCCGCAGCTTCAAAGAAGCGCAGAACTACGTCATGCCGGTCATGATCGCGGCACTCATCCCGGCGGTGGTCGGCGTGCTGCCCGGCACGGTGCTCCAGGGGCCGCTGCTCATCGTGCCGGTCACGAACATCGTGATCCTCACGCGCGAGCTGTTCATGGGCAAGATCGACCACGTGGCGATTTTGTGGGTCACGCTGTCGACGTGTCTGTACGCCGGTGCGGCTGTCGCCGTCGCGGCCAAGCTGTTCGGGCAGGAGGCGGTTTTGTTTGCCGACAGCGCGTCGGTCCGCGTCCTGTTTCAGCGGCGCTTCTTCAAGCCGGCGCGCGTGCCCAGCGCCTCGCAGGCCCTGCTGCTGTTGGCCGTGATCTACTCGCTGAACTTCTTCGTGCAACAATCCTTGACGCGTTCGGCGACGCTGCGCGGCGGGCCGCAGTTTTTTTACGCGGTAGCCGCCGTCCTGATCGCCCTGCTGGCCCTGGTCCCGATGGTGTACGCGCGCTATCTGCGCGTGCGAGTGGATACAGCGTTCGCGCTGGCGGCACCGGCCCCGCGCGGGCTGCTGGCCGGGCTGTGCTTCGGCCTGTCCACCTGGATTCTGGCTGGGGAGTGGTACGCGTTCCAGCGCACGTGGCTGCCGATGTCGCCGGAGCTGGAGGCCGAGTTCACCCGCGTGCTGTCGTGGCTCGACCCGGCGGGAGCCTTGACCGTGGTGTTGCTATTGGCGGTTGTGCCGGCGCTGTGCGAGGAGCTGTTCTTCCGCGGCTTTGTGCTCAGCGGTCTGCGCAGTGCGTTCGGCCGTTGGGGCGCGGTACTGCTCGTGGCGGTGGCGTTCGGCGTGTACCACCAGAGCGTGCATCGGCTGCTCATCACGGCGATGCTCGGCACCCTGTTTGGACTACTCGTGATCCGCTGGGGTTCGCTGTGGCCCGCCGTGCTCGCGCACCTGCTGCACAACGGCATCACGCTGCTGTCGGAGCGGCGCGACGGCCTTCAACCGTTGCTCGACTGGCTCGGGTATCCGACCGGCGACGTGGCGGCGGCATCGCCTTGGCCGTGGGTCCTCGCCGCGGGCGGGCTGCTCATGTGTGGTTTGCTGCTTTGTCTGGGTCCCCGGCCAGCCGCTGGCGGCGCGGAGCTACTATCTACCGCGCGCATGGCCCGGGGTTCTACGTCTACGCCCAGTGCCGAGCCCGGCCGCTACGCCGGGCGACAGTGATGCCGTACGAAATTTTTTTGATCCGGCGAAGCCGGTACCCGAACCCGCTTGGCAGGCGGCGAACCGCGCACGGCCTCAGGCATTCACCTGAGAAAAGCCCACGCGTTCACCTGATGCCAAGTGCACCTTCAACGCAGATTTCCTTGACTTCCCTGGGAGGATTGGTTAGACTTCTTATCAGACATCGGGGACCAAAGCGACAAGCCGGCTGCCCGGCAGGTGAATGGAAGCACGGAGGGAGCGACGCGGACGAGAAAGTGCGGATAGCGCGGGGGTGCGGGTGACCCAGGACGCCGCGGGGCGGACGTAGGTCAGAGCCCTGAGCGGCGCCGGGCACCGCAGTTCCGCAGTTCCGCAGTTTCGCAGTTCCGCAGTTCCGCGCGGCCAGGAATTGGCCACGGGAAAAACGAAGTAGCGCGCGGGCGCGGCGCCGCTCAATGTGACGGCGCAGCGCTTGCGTCAAGGCATTTACGCGCCCAACCGAGCCGCGACCGCGGGAGAGGGGACTTGATCCGAGCCGGGAGCGCAAGCGACCGGTCCGCGCGCCCGGGAGTAGAGGAATTCGCCGGAAAACTCGACACCGACGTGGTGTCGGCCGGCGAGGTGTGGTATATTGCAAAGGAGTTCCTGTCATGAACCAACGGACAAAAGTACTTGGTAGGGTTGGTGCGGCCCTGGCCGCGTGCATCGTGCTGGCTGCTGGGGCGCTGGCACAAGAAGTGCCGGCCTGTCCGCCGGACGTTGTGTTCACGTGGGCGCATGTGGGCAGCGCCTGGGACAACAGCGACCACTGGACGGGCGGTACTAGCGGAGAGTTTCCCGGGTCGTCGCTCAAGAACGGCGACGCGCTGATTGAGAATCCCGCCAGCGGCGACCCGGTCTGGCCGCAGATGTCGAACTCGCGCTGCATCTGCAACGTCACGATGACGGGCGCGGCCCAGCTCGACTTGAACGGAAAGACGCTCACCGCGATGGTGACGGGTACGTTCAACAGCAC
>Ga0214473_10007985_pt1 | contig 12541 bp, 11 predicted proteins | sample RVTome_7_FD_203509 | JGI IMG/M metagenome (GOLD analysis project Ga0214473, IMG submission 203509) | Soil microbial communities from uranium-contaminated site in the Upper Colorado River Basin, Wyoming, United States - RVT98D197 | ecosystem: Environmental > Terrestrial > Soil > Contaminated >... | reverse complement strand
ATCTGTGAAAAATATTACAGTATCACTGCCAGATGAGGTCTATCGGCGCGCACGGGTGAAAGCCGCCGAGCGGGACACTTCGGTCAGTGCCCTCGTTCGTGAATTTCTCGTGGGCCTGTCCGAAGAGGAGACGGAATTCGACCGTCGCAAACGTCTCCAGGCTGAAGTGATCCGGGGCATCCGGGCTTTCCGGGCCGGTGACCGCATCAGCCGGCAGGAGGTTCATGACCGCGAGACGCTTCGCTGACAGCAACATCCTGCTGTACGCGATCAGCACCGCACCCGAGGAGCGGGCAAAGTCGGCGATCGCCCTGGAACTGCTCGAGGATCCGGAGCTTGCGCTCTCCGTCCAGGTCCTGCAGGAATTCTATGTGCAGGCAACCCGGTCCGGGAAGCCGGATCGGATCCGCCACGCTCAGGCCGAGGCCCTGGTAGAGAGCTGGCTGCGCTTTCCCGTCCAGGAAACGACGGTCGCGCTCCTGCTGGCCGCCATGGAGGCCCGAGACCATTACCGCCTGTCGTACTGGGACGCCGCCGTCATTGAAGCCGCGCGCATGATGGGTTGCCGCGAGGTACTGACGGAAGATCTCTCTCATGGAGCGGACTATGGCGGCATCGTGGTGGTGAATCCGTTCCGGCGCAAATCACCGTAAAGCGAAATCGCAATAACGAGGATCCGCGGCCGGAGCCAACGGTTTCAAGATGCGCGATGGTGGAGAATCGTCCGGACCTAAAGCTCGACGCCCGGCGGGTTCCGGTAGGCGGAGCCCATGGCGCAGAGCCGCTCCAGAGTGGCCGAAAAGAGTGTGAACAGCTGCTTCAGGAGCCCGACGTCCTTGATCACCCCCCGGACCTGAAAGCGCAGTTCGTCCACCCCATCGGGGAACGAGGCTCCGAACCAGCCTTCATCGTCAACCACCTCGAAGCGCACCTCCGGCTGTTCGTGCAGCAGCGACCGGATCCGCTCGTCGGCGAAGAACCAGCGCACCAGCGTCTCGTTGTTCCCCTTGACGACGAAATCGCGGTCGAAATCCGGGAATCCGACCTCCAGGTCCTGCATGCCCAGCTGCCTGCCCAGCCCGGAGAAAAGGCCGGTCCGGTACACGAGGAAACGGAATCCGTCGGCGTTGACGAAAGGCGCCCGCAGGCGCGTGTAGTGGACATGGGCGTTGCCGGCGTGCACGGTGTAGATGTCCAGGGTCACGGTCCACTCGCCGACGGTTGCCTGGACCTTGTCCCCGCGCCAGAACCCGCCGTCGACGAATCGGGCGCCGATTTCCGCGGACAGCTGGCGCCAGATTTCCTCCTTGCTGGGACCGAACAGCTCCCGAAGGCCCATCCTGTGATCCCTCCTCCCTGAATTCTGATCCTCGCGCCCTCATGCGGGCAGCGGGCCCGGGGCCGGACGCCGGACGCAGAAATATGCAGACAGGGCCGGGACCACGACCAGCGTCAGAAGGTCGAAGTCACCAGGCCGCCGATGACCACGGCCGCCAGCGGGCGCTGCGCCTCCCCGCCGCAGGCCGGCCAGACCATGATACTCGAAAGCGCACACTCCCCGCCATAGGGTCGCCCGACACTCCTCCGCGGACAAAACTTCCATCCCTGGGGAGCCCGCCGGACCCTCGGGCGCGACCGGGCTGCTTCTGACCTGCCCGGGGTGCAGGCTGCTGCTCACAGTCAGGCTGCCGGATGGGGATGGAATGTGGTAAAAGTAAAGGACCCACATTGGGATGGAGCGCCGGCAGGTGCCGGGGCACGCGACTTGCAGCCGGATCTCATAGGGACCGGCATTCTTCGAAGAGGAAACCGACAATCATGAGATGGTGCTTGCTTGCACTCTTGCTCCTGGGCCAGGCCCCCGAAAAGTCCCCCGGAATGAACCCCGTCGACGACACCCTGATGGGAGGCCCGGATTCTCCGGTCAAAATCGAACTGTTTTCCGATTTTCAATGCCCATCATGCCGGGCCTTTTACCTCGATACGGTCACCCGCCTCCTGTCCGAATACGCGGGCGGGAAGAAAGTCTGCTTCATCTTCCGCGATTTTCCCCTCGAGATGCACCCGATCGCCAGGGTGGCCGCGCGCTTTGCGGTGGCCGCAAAATCGCTGGGACGAGATCAATGGCTGAGGGTGATCGATTACCTCTATTTCAGTCAGGCCGAATGGTCTTTCGACGGCAAGGTGGAACAGGTGCTTTCCAGGATTCTCTCAGCGCAGGACATGGGGAAGCTGAGGGAAGCGGTGAAAAATCCGGCCATCGAAAAGGCCATCAATGACACCATCGCCCTGGGGAACAGCAAGAATGTGAATTCCACCCCCACCTTTTTTGTCACGATGGGCGGCAAGGAAGAGCGCGTGGCCCAGAACATGTCATTCGCCGTCCTGAAGGCGTTTATCGACCCCTATCTGAAGTGACCCGGGCCGCTAGCGTCGCTTCTTGTTATTCCCTGATTTGGCGCCGTCACTCCCCGCCAGCACTGTGAAATGGCCGGAATCGACCGGGGGCGGGGCGCCGGGTTTCGTTTTATAAGCGCGGGTGATGTTCCAGCCGATCGCCGCGCGGGTGCCGTCCGGGGACCAGGCAATCTGGGCGGTACTGTCAAACAAGGTGAGGTTTTCGGCATCCGGCGGGCATTTGTCCCGCAACAGCGCACGCGGCGCGGAACCGATTGCCGCTTGAAGCGCGGCGTTCCTGCACCCTTTCCCTTCGAACGTTACCCGGAGGGAGAGGCGCCGGCCGCCGTTCCGCGATTCGATCCCGGAGCCGAGCTTGCCTCCGGGCGGCGGCGGGGAGAGCGGATGCGCTTCCAGCCACTGCTTCGCCGCTTTTTCGGTTCCGGCAGCTTTCCAGATGTCCTCGGCGCCCTCGTCGGCCCAGGTCACTTCGTCCATCGGCTGCCGGCGTTCGAGACGGTAGAGCCGCTCGGGCACGCCGTCCGGAGTCGCGAGCACCAGAAATGCGAGCTCCGAGGGCATCACTCCGTCGGGCCGCTCCAGGCTTTGGACGGTACCGCGGAAGGCGACCGCGGTCCCGTCCCGGGTCCAGCCAAGCACTTCGACCCGCGACCATGCGGGGACCGCGGGCACGCCTGCAAGCATCAATAAAAGCAGGGATAGCATAGGATGGTCACCTCACCGGACCGTAGTAACGCCCCACCGCGACGTCTTTCGCCTTCTTCAGTTCCCCGCACCAGGGACGGGTGATGCCGTTGATGTACTTGAGCTGTTGCGTCGCCTTCTCGTTCAGTTCGAACTTGCCGTCCTTGAGATCGTACTGCTTCGAGTGGGCGGTCTTTTTGTTGCCGTTGGCCGAAAAGACGCGCCAGTGCACGACCTCCACCTTATCCACGTTCTTCTCGCTTCCTCCCGGGGCGGTCAGTTTCCGGGCTTCGAGAAACGCCTGGATGCGCCGTTCGAATTCCGCTTCATTGGCGGTAACCCAGTCGCAGTCGGCAGCGGTCATCGGCTTCCGTCCGTCGGCCGAGCGGGTATTGGTCTTTTTGGTCAGGAGCACGAGGGTTCCGGCGGCATTGTCTATGAAGGAAGCCTGATCCAGGATTGCATCCGGCTTCTCGTTCTTGTTCCCTTCGAACCAGACGCCGTAGCGGATGTCGCCGACGAGCCAGGCGTGCCCGTCATAAGTCGCGGGGTCGCCGACGCGCATCTTCTTCAGATCCTCCTGCTTCTTGGTGAATTTGAACAGGGGTTCTCCGATTTCCAGGAACTTGATGGCGTAGATCATGCCTCCATAGCTGCCGCCATACAGAGGATTGTCGCCGGCGTCATAGAAGAGCATGCCGCTGACGAACGTCTGCTCGAAGACCACCAGGGCGCCGCGCTTGATCATCTTGCCGCCCTTCTTGGCTTTCACCTCGGTCCGCACCTTGTCATCGGTGATGTCGTAATCGACGGTGGTCCCATCGGCCTTTTTAATGCCGAAGGTCTTTCCTCCCAGGGCGATGGTCAGGGCCGCCATCTGGGAATTGCAGCAGTTCGTGAAGTTCGATCCCACCCAGTTCACGCCGAAGCACTTGAATTTGGAATAGGTGGCGCCGTCGACTTCGACCGTGGCCACCGAAGAAAGTCCGACATCCGGCCACTCCGGGCTGAGCTCCTTGGGAATGACGGTGCCGTAATGGTCCTTGTTGCAGGTCGAGTATCCGACCCCGTTGGTGCCGTCCGACTCCCAGCCGAGCAGAGCCTTGTACATGCGCATCCCGATTTCGAGCGACAGTTTTTTCGACTGGGCATCAAAAACCCATCCCCCGGCCGCCGGCTTCGGAGGCGGGGGCGCGGGCGGAGGCGGCGGCGGCGCGGCGGTCGGCTTCGGCTGGGGTGGCGCCACGTCTTTGTGCGCCGCGGCGCAGGCATCCAGGCCGATCAGGGTCAGCCAGTCGATCTTGCCGTCGGTCCGCGCGTCCGCCTCGGTTTTGCCCAGGATCCCCTTTTCATCCGCCTTGCGCACGAAATCCTTCAACTGGTTGTTCTGAAACTCCTTGACCACCCGCAGGGTCGTATTGCCGTAGTCTCCGTCCACCCCGTCCTTCTCCGGGCCGAAGCGCCCGAGGTCGTAATGGCAGGCTTTGAGGGCCCTCTGGATGCACGAGACCATCTCCTGGTCCGGATTCTTGCGGTCGATGGGGGCGAAGTCAGGGTCGCCGGCAAGGGCAAGCAAGGCCTTGTTTCCGCTGAGTTCCTTCGAAACGAGCAGCGGCACGACGATCTCGTTGTCGTCGTCGGACCGGATCGGATGCGGGGATGCATTGGTGATGAGCGGCTCGCAACCATGGAGCGAACCCGGCCCGATATCGTGCTCGTAGGCTTCTCCCCGGCAGTAACGCACGACTTCGACGGGATTGAACACATAACCTGGTCCCGCGCTCAGCTCGTCGACCGGCCACTCGACCGGATCGAACGAATCGACGGCAACGCGCAGTACGTTCCAGGCTCCGTCCCCCGAGGGGAGGGCCGACTGGTGGAATTCGGGGATCAGGTCGTCGTCGCCCCCGATGCGGCTGAGCGCTGCGATCCCGAATCCGAGATGAGGAAAGTCGCCATGCCATCCGAGCCGTCCAAGCTCGGCGCCGGCCTTCACCTCCTGGAAGGGAACCACGACAATCGGGTCAAGGTGGCGGTACTGCGCATAGAACTCCTCGCCCCCGGGGGCCGTATGGCGCAGGATCACCCGTCCGAGTTCGAACCCTTCCTGACTCGCGATGTTGTCGTCGGCAAAGACCACCGTCCCGTCCGCAATGGCCTTCACTTTCATGCCCGAGATGCTGTCACCGCCCCAGTCCGGCAGGCCGAGGTCGAGCACGCCGTGCCAGCGGCCTTCCGATGTGACCGGGAACCACCCGGTCGACGCCCGGTAGGCGATCAGCGTCCACTTCCCATCAGGGCGCATGTCATCGCGAATCCCCAGGTACTTCATGAACGATTCGCCGCGCGCTTCGGCATGCGAGGTCACTTCATCTATATCAAGAGGGTAGTCGTACGCCATGTCAGGTCTCTTCGCTCAGATCCTCGGGATCCTCGGTGAAAGCTGTCCGGTCGTGCGGGTCGGCGGGTTCGGACCGAAGACCTCCTTCGTTCGCGGGCGGAGGCGGCAATTCCTCATTGATGACGAGCTTTCCACCGGGCAGAATCACCTCCACGGTGTAGTTTCCCGCCGGTATGTTCCGGAACAGAAATGCGCCTTCCTTGTCGCTCAACCACCACCCCTTCCGGAAGGGGTTCGGAGAGGTGCCCGCCAGTGCAGCCTGATCGACGCTCCTGCCGTCGCGCTTGAGCTCAAACGGCCAGTTCCTCAGGGGGCCTGCGGAGGTACGGATGACACCCGAAAACGTCTCGGATTCGCCCTGCGGAATGACGTGCACCCGCACCACATGGGTCCTCCTGACGTCGAGCCCGGAAAGCCGCCAGGGTTTCGGAACATACAGGATGCCCGGGTCGTCGGAGCTGTCGAAAATGTAGTTTTTGCCGTCGGCGGTCTTGCGCGTGCAGCCGACCCGGTTCTTCAGGCAGCGGTTGATCTCATTCGGCTCCGTGGTGCCCCAGTTGAAGTCCGCCAGCTTCTGCCACGTCAGGCCGTTCGCTTTTGCGATACCGTCGAGGGACTCGCCGGTCTTTACCTTGTGTTTTTCCGCGATCACGATCAGGTTGCGTTTGGTCATGGCCGGAGTTCGGTGTCTGTAGGACGTTCCAGGGCGCGCACGTCGTTTCACCCGTTGCGGACGAATACATAGGAAGTTGCGAGTTGCGCCGAACTGAAATCGCAGGTCAACGCGCAGGCGCCCTTTGGGCAGTCGTTGATTTCGACATACCCGCCTGCGTCCGTCGCCCGGGTCTCGACGCTGCCGTCCGAGAGCATGATCGTCAATTCGACCCCCGCCACGGGTGCGCCGGTTTCGTCGTCGATGACGCGGAACTCGACCCAGGTTCTGCGCGGCAGGGAGCCCCGGGACGCAGCCGGGCTTGCCGCCGGGGCCTTCTTTTCGGAAACCGCCGCGGCACCCCCGCCGGCCGTGCTGCGCGCCGGCGCTATGAACGGGCGCAGCACCCTGATCCGTCCGTTGACCAGCAGCCGCCCGAACTGCCGCAAAACCTCATCGTCCGTCAGCCGGGAAAGGTCTTGATGGCTGTCGCGCAGCAGATGCCGGAGCTCCTGCATGTGCAGGGTATTGCTTTTTGCATCCTTGAGGAAGGAAACCGCCGCCTCGATGTCATGAAACCTGAGGAATTCGTCTCCGGTCAGGACATCGAAACGGCCGGATGGGATGAGAAAACTCCTGCGCATAAGCTCCTCTATGCGATGGCGCTCGGGCAATCGCGGGCCGCGGACTCGCCGCCGGGCCGGTCGGCAAAACCGGCGCGGGCCTCAAGGCGGCGGATAGATCCTGTATACTCCCACCGGCACTCCAGGATGCCGGATTCAGAGATCCTACTCCGGAATCAGAACCGTCGGCCCCGATACTTTAAATAGTACCGGGACTGCAAGCTCCTATCAATATGGGGGGTCGTTTTGTGCCGTGAGGAGCCCGAGTACGGCTGCGGCTCCGGCCGTGACGGCAGCGTCGGAGAGGGCGCGCCGGCCCGATCCGGCCGGCGAAGGCATCGCTACGGCGTCCGTGCACAGCCCGACCAGGTGAATCCTGGTGGCGGCGCCGGGACAAAGGCGGCGGAACAGCCGGATTGCGAGCAACGGGGAGATCTGGTGCAGGCTGGGAGAGTCCTCCGGCCATGATTGCAGCGCCGCCTCTTCCTGCACAACGATGGCGCCGGCCTTGCCCAGCTTTCCTTCCGGGTCGAGAACCGCGTCCACGAGCACGACGCGCCCATAGGACGGAAACCGGTCGATCAGCCCCAGCAGATCGGTTCGGGCGTCGATCAGGTCGGCCTCGACGGGCAGCTCGGGATCCCGGCTGCGCAGGCGCTCCACCACCCGGGATCCGAAAGCATCATCCCCGATCCACGGATTGCCCAGCCCGACGATCAGCGTCCGACCGGGATGCCCCGACTTCTTCATTCCGGACCTCCTGCGCGGCAGGCAGTCTGACGGTGAAGGTGGCCCCTGCGGTCGCGCTGACGGCCTCCACACGGCCGCCCGCGCGGGTTACGATGCCGTGGACGATGGAGAGACCGAGGCCGGTCCCCTCGCCCACTTTCTTGGTGGTAAAGAAGGGTTCGAATATCAGGGGAAGGATGTCCTCCGGAATGCCCTTGCCGGTGTCGCTGATCCGCAGGAATACCTCCCGGCCCTGCGGGTCGATCCCGGTCTCGACCGTGAGCGTGCCGGCCTCATCCATGGCATCGACGGCATTCAGGGCGATGTTGACGACCACCTGCTGCAGCTGGCCCGGGTCGATGAGCACCTGCGGCAGATGAAGGGCGGAACGGCGCTGGATGGCGATGTTCTGGAAGATTGACTGGTTTTTCAGCAGCGAGAGCGTCTGGTCGACGACGGGATCGATATCGATCAGCGAGGCGGATGCGGTCGATTGCCGCGCAAAATCCAGCAGTTCCTTGACGGTCTGACGGCACCGCATCGTCTGTTTGACGATGATTTCGAGATTCTGGTGCAACGGGTGTTTATCGTCACAGTCCTCCAGCGCCAGCATGCTGAAGGTCAGGATTCCCCCCAGCGGGTTGTTGATTTCGTGGGCCACGCCCGCCGCCAGCCTGCCGATCGAGGCCAGTTTCGCCGACTGCGCCATCTGGTTCTGCACGGTGACCAGTTCCTCGGTCCGCTTTTTGACCTTTTCTTCCAGGGTGCGCCCCCACTCTTCGAGCTCGCGCTTCATGGCCTGGATGCTGGAGACCATCTTGTTGAAGCGGTCGGCGAGGTGGCCGATCTCGTCCCGCGAACGCACCCTGATCAGGCTCGGATTCAGATCGCCGTCGGCGATCCGGTTGCTGGCCGCGACGATCTCCTCGAGCGGGTGGATCATGCTGCGGGTGATTAGGTAAGTCAGGCCCAACACCACCAGTACGCCGATTGCGGCCACGACCAGGAAGGTGAGCATCATATCCGTGCGCACGGCCAGGAACGGCCTTTCCTGGATGCCTACATAGAGGATGCCGGTGACGTTCCCGGCGTGATTCCGAATCGGCTCGTACGCGGTGATGCGCCAGTCATTGACGACGAAGGCGCGGCCGTACCAGGACTCGCCGCGGTTCAGCACCGTCCCGGCCACCTCCGCGGAAACGCGGGTGCCGACGGCTCTTTCGTTGTCGTTCCTGCGGACCGTGGTGGCCACCCTGACGTCATGGAGGAAGATCGAGACGGAGCCGATGTCTCTGCCTTCGGACTGTTCCCCTCCGAAAATCACCCGGTTGATCTGATCGACCAGGTCGAAATTGCGGTTGAGCAGGATGCCGCCGTAGAGCACCCCTTTCAGTCCCGACCCGGTCATCACCGGCGCCGCCGCCACGAGGACGAGCGCGGCTTCGGTCTCCGTCCGCGGATCCGGCGCGGCCATGGGCACTGGGACGATCGTGAAATAGGCCCGGCCGGCAAGCTCCGGCCCTTCCCGGAGGAGCGCCTCGCGGCTCATGATTTCAGTCCCGGCCATCACCCTGCCGTTCCGGGCGCCCGCCAGAAAGTCGGGGAAGGGCGCGGCTCCGGGAACGGAGGGGATTGCGGCAGCCCCTTCCCCGTGGATGATCCGGCCGCTGCCGTCCTCCACAAAACCGAGGAAATCGAGGTCGTTATCCCTCGCCAGTTCGGAGAGTGTCCGGGGCAGCTGTCGCATGATTTCCCGGGGATCGCGCATCGCGGCGAGCTTCTCGGCCGCCGGCGCCCCGGCGACCGCCTTGCGGACGTTTTCCTGGCGGGCGGCATAGACCGTTCTGGCCGCTTCCAGCCCGTGGCGCACCTGCTTGGTCGCCTGATTGCGCATCGCGCTGGTGATGATGCGGGAGCCGATGAAGGTCGAGATCGCAGTTCCGCACAGGACAATCAGCACGAAACTGACGGTGATCTTGCTCCGTAAAGACACGTCCTTGAGAAGGTCTATCATGTGGACCCGGAAACGGACGGTTTCCGTTTCCCCCCATTATGCACAGGAGGCCGCCCGGGAGCACGAGAATCGCACCCGGGCGTCCGGAGGTTTCCTGCATCGCGGCCCCGGGAGTCGTGAGAAAAAATCGTCAACGGCCTTTTTCTTTCTTGGATGATGTTGAGCCGGGAATCGCAGCGCTGAGCTCGCTCTCCAAATAAACAGCTGATCTCCCTGAGTTTATGGGTTTTTGGATCCTGCTACTCTCTGCGGTCCTCCGCGGTTCTCTGCGTCTCCGCGGTGAAGTTTTTTTCCCGACGACCGGGAGCCTAGCGGCGCACCAGGTGGACGGAACAGCTGATGCAGGGATCATATGCGCGGGCGATCACGGTCAGCCGCTGAGCGAGCACATCGTGTGGGACCCCGGCCACGGCTCCCGCGCGTGCCGCCGCACGCATCTGGTCCTCCACGTGCGACAGGTTCTGCGCCGTCGGGGTGATGACATCCGCGGCCGCCACGCGGCCCTGCTCATCGAGCTCATACGAGTAGAAGAGAATGCCGCGCGGCACTTCCGTCGCGGCCGCCCCCCGGCAGGCGCGAGCGCGATAGGATGGGGGGGCTTCCTCGGCAACCCCGGTTTCCAGCAGGGCAGAGACCAGGTGCAGCGCGCGCTCGATCGAATAGATCATCTCGATCGCCTGGGCGACATTGTTCATCAGGATGTTGTCTGAAGGGAGGGCGAGCCCGAGCTCCTCCCAGGCCTCCCGGGCCAGGCCGCCGATGTACCGGCCGTTGAGGGTGAGCCGGGCCAGCGCGCCCACCATGTAGGATCGATGATCATGGGCGCTCCGTTTTGCGTGGGAGTGAGGCACCAGGTATTCGTTGGTCAGCGACCGGTATTCGCTGACCGGTATGGTGCCGCGCTCATCGGACACGACGATCCGGTCGCCGAAAAAGAAGGCGTCATCCTCCGGCGCCAGGGCGGCGCACCGGACCGGGGCGCGCACGAATTCGGGGACCTTGACGCTGCGGAGGATTTCGACCACCCGGGCGCAGTCGGCGCGCCGGGCGAGGATTTCCTGCTGCAGGGCGACCAGCTCTTCGGTTTCCGGGACCCTGCCGAAGCCTCCCAGGATGTAGTTCACCGGGTGGACGGCGCGTCCGCCGACAATCTCCTGAATGGTGTTGCCGAGTTTCTTGAGGCGCAGGGCCATGGCCACGGCCTCGGGATTGACTCCGGCCAGGCTGATGACGCTGGGGTGCCCCAGCAGGTCCGGAAGGGCGAGGAAGAAGACATGCAGCGCATGGCTCTCGATGTTCGCGCCCTGATAGGCGAGGTCGCGCAGCTTGCGTGTCTGAGGAGTCGTTTCAATCTCCAGCGCATTCTCGAGCGCCTGCAGCGAAGTAATGCTGTGGCCATGCGAACAGATGGCGCAGATGCGCGAGACGATGCCCGTAACGTCCTCGAGGCTCCGGCCCCGAACCAGGCCCTCGAGCAGGCGTACGCCCTCGAAGACGTCGAACGCGACTTCGCGGACCTCGTTCCCGTCGAGGACGACGCGTATGCCTCCGTGCCCTTCGACCCGCGCGATGTGATCCACCGTAATGGTTTGTGTCATGCCAGACCTCCCTGCCGGTTCCGATCGAGCGTCGGAGCGGCAAAAGTCCTGAGCTTGCGGCTGATTTCCTCGGCCCGCAGCTCCTTTTCCACCAGGATTTTCTGCAGCGACTCGATGTTGGATTCTTCGACCGGTCCCCGGCATCCGATGCAGGCGACCCGGTACCCGGGGCAGCGGGCGCCGCAGCCGGCGACGGTGACCGGACCGGCGCACGGCAGGCCGCGCGCGATCAGCAGGCAGTCGTTCTCCTTCATTTTGCACTCCAGGCAGACGGGGTACGCCGGCAGCAGGGGCAGATCGCCGTTCAGGATGTTGGCGGTCGCGCGCAGGAATTCGTCCTTCTCCATGGGGCAGCCCGGGATGGCGGCGTCCACCTTGACGAAATCCGCGAGCGGCCGGTGCGGCCGGATATCCCAGGCGGCGGCCGGGCCGCCTGTACCGTAGACCTGGCACACGACCGCTTCCCGCGGCTGGTCGGCGTCCATGGCCGCCACCCCGCCATGGCAGGCGCAGGTCCCGCAGGCGACCAGCAGCCGCGCCCGCTCGCGGATGCGCCGCAGCTGCTTCTCCTCGCGCGCGTTGGCCACGGAGCCCTCCACGAAGGCCACATCCAGGGGGCTTTCCTCGTCGTTGCGGGAGGAGCCGCCCAGGAAATCCACGATCTCCGTGGCTCCCAGGATGTCCGGGATCTGATCTTCGCAGTTGAGAATGACGATCTGCTCGCCCCAACAGCCACTCAAACCGAATATGCCGATCTTGGGCTTCATGATGGACCTCTATACGATTTCCGGAAGGTTGATCGCATCCCAGTACGTGAAAACCGGTCCGTGAATGCAGGTGTATTTGTACCCCACGCTGCAGTGGCCGCACTTGCCCACCCCGCATTTCATCCGGCGCTCGAGGCTCATCAGGATGCGGTCCTTGTGGAAGTTGAGCCGGAGCAGTTCCGCGAGCACGAACTTGTAGACAACCGGCGGACCGACGACGGCCGCGTACGTCCGGGCCGGATCGATGTGCACTTGCTGAAAGAGGGCCGGCAGCAGGCCGATGTGATGTTTCCAGGTCCCCCCCGGATCCCGGTCGACGGTCAGCAGGGTTGTCAGGTCGGCTACCTCGGTAAGCGAGACCAGTTCCTCCCGGAAGAGCATTTCCTCCGGCGTCCGCGCGCCGTACATCAGGGTGATGGCCCCGAATTTCTCCCGGCGGTCCAGCGCATACCACAGGAGCGACCGCAGGGGGGCCATGCCCAGGCCGCCGGCCACAATCAGCAGGTCGTGACCCTCCATCTCCTCGATAGGAAAGCCGTTGCCGTAGGGGCCGCGAATGCCGACCAGGGAACTGGTGGGCAGGCGGTAAAGCGAGGACGTGACCCTGCCGACCCGGCGGACGCAGAACTCAAGCACGCCCCGGCGCGTGGGCGCG
>Ga0214473_10007984_pt1 | contig 12541 bp, 12 predicted proteins | sample RVTome_7_FD_203509 | JGI IMG/M metagenome (GOLD analysis project Ga0214473, IMG submission 203509) | Soil microbial communities from uranium-contaminated site in the Upper Colorado River Basin, Wyoming, United States - RVT98D197 | ecosystem: Environmental > Terrestrial > Soil > Contaminated >... | reverse complement strand
CACAATCGCAGGAGCCTTTTTTATTTTTGAAATTTTTTTAAAGCATATTAAATTCGCACAACTATTTCCCTTAGCCTTTACCCCACCGCTAATTGCAAGCAGGGGCAAAAAGATTTAACAGGCATTCGGTGAGCTAAATTTTGCTGCAAAGCAGATTTTTTTTGACATACTACATATTGGACTTAAAATATAAAGTCAGCAATATATTGTGGAAAAGAGGGCGTATAGCTTTAGGATTTTAGAAAGGCTTGTCTGTGAGGTGTCCCTACTGCAAGGAGGACAGGGATAGAGTAATGGATTCGCGTTCGAGCGAATCCGCCAGGGTGATACGCAGACGCAGACAGTGCCTTGCGTGCAAAAAACGTTTTACCACTTACGAAAAAATCGGTGAAAGCGCAAGACTCTACGTTGTAAAAAAAGATAATTCCCGTGTCCCATACGACAGAGAAAAAGTCATTTTAGGACTGCAGAAGGCGTGCTATAAAAGACCTGTCTCGGCAGAACAGATTCAACAGATAGCGGACCGTGTGGAGGAGGACATCTTCAAAAGCTTCGACAAGGAGGTCTCCTCGGCATTTATCGGTGAAAGCGTTATGGAGCATCTTCGCAGGGTTGATAAAGTCGCGTACATTCGTTTCGCGAGCGTATATCGGGACTTCAAAGACGCGGGAGAATTGATAGAGGAGGTAACCGAAGTCATAAACCGAGTCGAACCGGAAGGACAGAGAGAACTTTTCGGCTCTTAAAAGTGTGGGACGGCCGCCCTCGGCTGTCAGAAAAATTTTATATCCGAGACCGGGTGTGCCACAAACGGCGAAGGGAGTCTGCCGAACTATGAAAGGGAGAGAAAAACAAACACGGCTAAAGGTCGTCAAAGCCGATGGTAGCGTTGAACAGTATTTCCATACGAAAGTTCTGGGTACTATCTGCAATGCACTGGCAGGCGCGGGACAAGCCGATGTCGCTTGCGCGGAAAATCTTGCCGAGGCTGTCACGTATTTTCTTTATCACAGAGATAACGGCGAAACAGTAACAAGCTGTGAAATCTTTTCCATCATCAAGGCTGTTTTGTCTGAGACCGGCTATGAGAAAGCGGCTTTGACTTTGTCCGACCACCACCATCATCGCCGGGTAAAACGCAGCCGCGTCGAGGTTCTCTGCATAGATATCGAAAAATTGTCCGACGCTGAAATGCTCTATGGTTTGGCCAAACCCGTTCCCACCAAGGCGTGGGATAAATCGAGAATAGCTTCTGACCTTGTCGATAAGCATAAAATTCCGCGCATGACCGCCAGAGCCGTCGCCTCGATGGTTGAGGAAAAGATTTTGAACATGGGATTGAATCTGATACCGGCCGGTCTGATAAAGCAATTGGTTTTCAGCGACACTGCCGCCCTCCTCCATGCCCAGCGACAACTACAAACAGCTTAAGCGGTGTCGTACCAGCCCATGCTGGACCATTGCAGATGTTCCTGAAAAATTATCGTGTAGAAGGATTAATATAAGCCATCCTGGCTATTGTCCATCAGCTTATTAAAATAACTTGGCACTCTGGTTTCAAAAGTCATCTGCTTGCCGGTGGTGGGGTGTTTGAAGGAAATCGATTTGGCATGAAGCGCTAAACGCTTGTACCTGTCCCTGGTTTTTCCATATTTACAATCGCCTGCGACAGAATGTCCCTTATCAGCCATATGTACACGTATCTGATTCTTCCTGCCGGTCAAAAGAGTAATCTCCAGTAGACTAAACTGCCTGCTCTCTTTAAGCACCTTATAAGCAGTATGTGCCAGTTTGCCTTTTGCGGCATCGGTTGTGGAATAGACGACGAAGGCTTTGTTCTCAGCCAGGTATGAGCTGATAATCCCCTCTTTTTGGGCAAACTGACCGTAAACCACCGCGACATATTTTTTTTCCGCCTCTTTCCACTGTGCCTGCAAACGTAACTTGGCTTCTTCGCTTTTCGCGAATACCAGTACGCCGGATGTCAACTGGTCCAGCCTGTGAACTATGAAAATCCGGTTTCGCGACTTTGCATAACCTTTGCGTACATAGTCGGTCAGAATGTAGTAGGCCGTCCTGAATTTATTTGTCTGGCTCCCCATTGTCAACAGCCCCGCGGGCTTATCTATCACCAGGATATCGCTATCTTCGTAGAGTATTTCCAACCCTCTCGGCAGATGTTTGCGAGTCGAATGTTTTTTCTTAAGCATACCTTTTGACTTCGTCGAGAATTTGTTCCAACGTTTTGTCTTCTGTTACATCAACCCAGTTGACGTTTTTAAAAGTTTTGAACCATGTCCGCTGATGTTTCGCTAAGCGGCGGCTGTTTTGTTTTATCAGTTCGACAGCTTCATCAAGACTTGTATTGCCGTTGAGATAATCGATTATCTCGGCGTAGCCAATGGCGCAACGGGCCTGTTTGCTTAGAGGCTTATCTTCGGCAAGCAGCTTTTTGACTTCATCAACCAGACCCGCATCAATCATTTTTTTCACGCGGGCGTTTATCCGTTTGCTGTCCTCCTGTTTATCTCTTCGCAAGCCTAAAACTATCCAGGGGTGGCTCGACTGATGCTTCCACTGCGTTTGAAAACTGGAAATTGGTTTACCGGTAAGTTCGTAAACTTCGAGAGCACGGATTACACGTTTTTTGTCGTTTCGATGAATTAACCTGCTGGCATCAGCGTCAATTGTTTTTAATTCTTCGTAAAGTTTTTCAAGACCTTCGATATTCGCCCGCTGGCGCAGTTTTTCGCGGATTTGCTCATCGGCGCCTGGCCCTTCGAACAGACCATATAAAAGCGCTTTTATATAAAGAGCGGTCCCGCCGACAGCAACTATATTTTTGCCGTGTCCTTTTATCTGTTCAATCGCTTCATTCGCCAAATCGAGGAATCTGCCGACGCTGAACGATTCGCTCGGTTCGACGACATCAATCAAATAATGCCTGACTTGTTCACGAATCTCTTGGGATGGTTTGGCGGTACCGATGTCCATCCGCCGATAGACTTTCATTGAATCGACACTGATTATCTCAGCGTTGATTTGTTTAGCCAGCTCAAGAGCGATTTTAGCTTTGCCCGAGGCTGTCGTACCCAACAACAGAATCATTTGGCTACTCATAATAAAACAAGTATAATCATATTAATCGTTTGGCAAAATATGAAATATGAATTTTCAACGCGAATTAAATAAAAAGGCAAGTTTTGTCAATAGAACGCTGAAAAAGCTGCTCGCGCAGCACAAAGGTATTGACACAGACCTGCGAAAAGCTCTTCGTTATACGCTCGAAGCGCCGGGTAAGCGAATTCGCTCTGCACTGGTACTGTGGTGCTGCGAAGCGGTAAGCGGAAAGGTGAAAAAAGAAGCCCAAATCGCTGCCGCAGCTATTGAAATGGTGCATACCTATTCTCTGATTCACGATGATTTGCCCGCAATGGATAATGATGATTTTCGCAGAGGCCTGCCGACGTGTCACAAGGCTTTTGATGAAGCCACGGCGATTTTAGCGGGCGATGCGCTTTTGACGCTCGCCTTTGAAATTCTGGCAAAAGAAATTGACGACCCTGCTGTTTCCGTCAGGCTGATTCGAGAACTTGCGCAAGCCGCCGGGCCGGCTGGTATGGTTGCGGGGCAGATGGCGGACCTCAAGGCTGAAAAAACCAAAGGCACTGAGAAGCTTCTTAAATATATACACACTAACAAAACCGCTAAGATGTTCCGTGGTGCTGCCGCCATGGGCGCAATTGCAGGCGGCGCAAATAAAAAACAATACGAGACGCTATGCGATTACGGTCTCAAAATCGGTCTTGGTTTTCAGATAGCAGATGACATCCTCGATGTTGCCGGTGCAAGCGCACATCTCGGCAAGACCGCCGGTAAGGACGCCGAAGCTGCCAAATGCACGTATCCCTCAATATTCGGCTTGGGCAAATCAAAACAGATTGAAGGCGGACTCGCAAATAAAGCTGTTGCTCTGCTTAAATCGTTCGGGCCCAAAGCCGACATTCTCCGGCAAATGCCGATGGCACTTCTGGAACGAACCAGATAAAAAAATTAGTCGTTTTGTGACTTTTCAGCCTTAAAAACGCTTTGCTTTATTAAGCCAAAGGTGGTATTATATTTTGTTTTTATAACGGCGTCTGGAGGCTGCGGTGCGTGACCAAAGCCGTGGAATGTCCAAATCTCCAAAAAAATCGGAGACATTGCCATGAAAAACTGGAATATTGTTGAAGTACCAAGCCCGAATATGTTTGAGGATATGTTTCCTCACGTAATGCCGCCGCACGTAGTTTTTGACTCACCTATTACCGAAACCGTCTGCGGCAAAACCTATACGATTGACCCGTCCAAAATGAAGGATAGGGACATTCACATAACCGACACAACATTCCGCGACGGCCAGCAATCAAGGCCTCCATATACGGTTGAAGAAATTCTCAGGTTGTTCGAGCTGATTCACAAACTCGGCGGTCCTAATGGTGTTATCCGTCAGACCGAGTTTTTCTTATATAGCGCAAATGACCGCAAAGTGGTTGAAAAATGTCTCGAAAAAGGCTACAGGTTCCCGGAAATTACAGGCTGGATTCGCGCCGAGGTCGATGACCTGCATTTGCCGGCAAAACTCGGCCTTAAGGAAAGCGGTATGCTGACAAGCTGCAGCGACTGCCACATTTTCCACAAACTGCGTCTCGACCGCAGGCGGGCATTTGAAAAATATACAACACTGGCCAAAACGGCAATCGAGCAGGGTGTTCGGCCGCGGTGCCACCTCGAGGACATAACCCGTGCCGACATTGAAGGCTTTGTTATTCCATACGTGCAGGAACTGATGCGAATCTCTGAACAGGTCGATGATTCGCTTAAAATCAAAATCCGTCTGTGCGATACAATGGGATTTGGTGTTCCGTATCCGGGGGCAGCTTTACCTCGCAGCGTTCCAAAAATGGTTCTGGCCATGATTCACGAGTGCGGTGTTCCATCGGACAGGCTCGAATGGCATGGCCACAACGATTTCCACAAGGTCCTTATCAATGGCACAACCGCGTGGCTGTATGGCTGCGACGCACTGAACGGCACTTTGCTCGGTATCGGCGAGCGGACAGGCAATCCGCCTCTGGAAGGTGCGATTATCGAGTATATCGGAATAAAGCGGGATATGTGCGGAATTGATACTACCGTTATTACCGACATTGCGAAATATTACCGCTCGATAGGAACGCATATTCCCATACGCGCACCTTTTGTCGGTGAAGATTTCCCCAAAACCAAAGCTGGTATTCACGCCGACGGTCTGCTGCGCGAAGAGAAAATTTATAATATCTTTGACACAGGCAAACTGCTCAAGCGTCCACCGGCAGTTGAGATAACCGACAAGTCCGGTTCGGATGGTGTTACGCTCTGGGTAAATAACTTTCTGGGCTTGAGCCGTGAGAGCAGGCTGAAAAAAACAAAGCTGGTGAAAATTATGCGATGGGTGACTGACCAGTATGATATCGAGAACCGCACGACAAGCATTTCCGACAAGGAAATGATTGAGCTGGTCAAGAAATTTCTGCCCGAAGAATACGAACAAGCCAGAAATGAAGGGCGGCTTGCGGAAATTCTCTCGGAATAATAATGACCGAAATATACCTCGTGCTGTTTTGCGGTAACTCTTTGGTATTACAACTGTTAGCAAAAGCTTGGCCACGGTGTCCGAAAATACACCTAAAAAAATAATATTTCTGGACATCTAAACTTATACGGGTATAATCACGTATATATTGAAAAGTGAAAAACAGTACTATACCGTAATATAACAGTTTGGGTGAACGGTCTTCAGAAAGCCTCATACGAACTCGTCAAAATATGGTATTAACAAACAGACTTATAAACATCGGGCGTCCGGTGTAACTTATTTTTCTTGAAAGGAGATTGTAATGAACATTTATGTAGGCAATTTGTCCCCTGATGTTACCGGCGACGATATACGTCAGGCTTTTGAGGCATTCGGCCAGGTAACATCCGCCAATGTCATAACGGACAAGTTCAGCGGTGAATCGAGAGGCTTCGGCTTTGTCGAAATGCCCTCTAAGGATGAGGCAACAGCGGCCATCACTGGTATGAATGGCAAAGACCTCAAAGGCAGAGCCGTTAATGTCAACGAGGCTCGTCCTCGTGTTGAACGTCCTCGGGGCGGTGGTGGTGGCTTCGGTGGCGGTCGCTCAGGCGGTAGAGGCCCAAGAGGCGGCGGTGGTGGTGGTTTCGGTGGTGGAAGAAAACGCTTCTAAAAACCAGCCGTCAAATTGAACGGATGTAAATAAACGGGACTCCAATGCCGGAGTCCCGTTTTGTTTTTGCGTAAGTATAGGATTTCCATAACTGGTTCTAATTGAGTGTTACTGTGTCCTGGTAAGTTGGGACGTGGACGTGCCAACCGGTTTGCTCCCTAATATAATTGCTGAAGTTTTTGGAGCTTTCAGCTTCTCCATGTACCACAAAGACGGTGCGAGGCGGCGTCTTAAGTTCCCGCAGCCATTTGAGAAGTTCGTCTTTATCTGCATGGGCGGAAAAACCGTTTATTTTCGTAATCCTTGCACGCACGGGATACATATTGCCGAGTATTCGCACTTCCGAGGTGCCATCGACAATTTGCCGTCCGAGCGTGCCCTCGGCCTGATAGCCGACGAACATTATCGTGCTTTCGGGCCTGCTGATATTACTGACAAGGTGATATTTTATTCTCCCACCGTTGCACATTCCTGAACCTGCTATGACCATTATCGGCTTTTTTATATTGTTTATTGCCTTGGACTGTTCGTGTGTTCCAGCTAATTCCAGCCCCGGCAGTTTGAAAGGCGAATTGTATTTTTTGATGTATTCGGCCATTTTCTCACAGTACAAATCCGCGTGTTTCTGGAATACCTCGGTAATTTTTGACGCCATCGGACTGTCGAGGAAAATACGCAGCGGCTTAATCGTTTTTTCGACAAGCATTTCGTTGATGTAATACAAAAGTTCCTGCGAACGCTCCAGAGCAAAACTGGGAACAATAATATTTCCTCCAGCCTTTTTCGTCGAGTTTATCACCTCGGCGATTTGCTCTTTGACGTCGCCGCTTTCCCGATGACTTCTGTCGCCGTAAGTAGATTCTATAAGAATATAATCGGCTTTCTCGAAGACCGTGGGGTCGCACAAGATAGGCCGGTCGGGCCTGCCGATATCACCGGAAAACAGAATTATCCTTTCTTCGCCGTTGTATCGTGCTTTGATTTTCACTATCGATGAACCGAGAACATGCCCAGCGTCATATAAGGTCGCCTCGACACCACCGCCGATAGTAAAAGACTGCTTGTAATCAATTGGTGAAAAAAACGACTGGCATATCTCAGCGTCTTCGGTGGTGTAAAGAGGTACTTCAGGGAAAGGCCCTGCTCTGCCTTGTCTTTCATGTCTTTTTCGCTTATGCTCAGCGTCTTCTTCCTGAATTTTCGCTGAGTCAAGCAGTATTATCTGGGCGATTTCAGCGGTAGCGGCTGTACAGTAAATTTTCCCTTTAAAGCCTTCTCGTACCAGTTTTGGCAAAAGTCCGCAGTGGTCAAGATGAGCGTGGGTGAGCAGAACAGCGTTAATTTCGCTGGGGGGAATTGGAAAAGGATTCCAGTTTCGTTCCTTGAAGTGCCGTTCCTGATAAAAACCGCAATCAACAAGCACTTTTGTGCCATTGACTTCCAACAGGTGACTTGAGCCGGTAACGTTACCCGCCGCACCTAAAAAACGTAGTTTTGCATCCATACTTTATTCCGTTAGATTTTCCTGTACTTTATATCAAACCAAACACCGCCAGATTGTTTTGAATTGTAAGCAGGCTTAAATTCATAAGATTATCTAACGGGTTTTATTTTTGCGCCGCGTAGATTGCGTCCTTCAATGTTCTTACAGCCGGTGCGTCGGGCATCTGAGCGTATGCCGCGTCTATTGATTTTTTCGCCTCCTCGGGTCTGTCCATTTGATAATAAACGTAGGCAAGCAGGAAGTGCAGTTCTGCTGAATCGCTTCTCGTAAGCCATTCCTTAACATCTGCGATTCTGCTTTCGAGTTTGTCCTTGTCGCCTACCATACTAATAAGGTCTATTTTGAATCGAGCATACTCGGGAAAGATAGTAAGTGCTCTCGACAAATAAAGAGCGCTGCTCATATATTCTCCGGCGGCGAATAATGCGTGACTCTTACCGGCATACGCAAGCGGGTCTTCGGGTTTATAGACCGACGCCAGTGTATAAGCGTCCGCGGCAAGATAGTACCTGCCCTCCTTGAGATATCTTTCACCTGCGAGCATATATCTGTTGAATTTATCCTGCGAGTAGGATGCAAAAGTCTTGTATTCTCCGAGAATACTTTTCGCTTTGTTTGATATCTCCTCAGGCGAAAGATTTTCAAACTGTTTGCCGGTTTCCTTTAGACTCTTCTGGCCTTTTTCTTCTTTGCCCTCAGCAATGTTTTGTTCTTCCTCTGCTTTGGCGGACTGCAAAGCAGTTGTGGGCTGCGGACCTTGCTGCGGGGCGGCAAGACGCTGTTTCATCTGCTCAAAGATATCCAATGATTTTTGTGATAAAATATCGGTCTGCAATTGAGATGTCGCTGGTGCCTCCGCATTTGTCTGTTCACCTTCAGACTGGATATTAAGCTGTTCAGGAGTTTTTTGAATTCCTTGTGCTGGCATTTGCTCCTCTGCCGGCTGCTCCGGCATATTACCCTTGTACTCCAGCTTACGCTCAAGTTCGGCGGCTTTGCTGCCAGCCTGCTTCAAGGCCTCTTCGAGTTGCTGCATTTGTTCCTGCTCCGCCTGTACCCCCTGCTTTTCAAGTTTTTGTTTGACCGATAATGAAATCTCGCCTTCCGCAGAAATCAATTTTTCCATTTCTTCGAGTGACATAGACATCGGTCTGGCCCCCGGCAGGTACATTCCCGATAGTTCATTGGTAGAACTTGGCTTTACAAACATTGGAAGTTGAGGACTGACTTGCTTACTCTCTGGAGAAGCTGCTAGCCGCGCCTCCTCTTCGAGATAATCCTGATAAGTAGTTTGAGACCCTACTACTCCGACTCCGGGAGATGTGTATGTTACCGTCCTGCTTGGTGAATAAAATGGTGTGAGTTTACCGGTATATTGCCCGTACAATTCACCCCCACCGGAATATCTCAAAAATGAGTCAACACTTTCGGTGCCGGTTGGACCTGAAAAATATGAAAAGGAGTTGTAAGGAACAACTCCCCGAAAGTATTTATTTCCCGCGATATTTCCCGTAACAATACCGGGAGTGCTGTAACTGCTGGTATCGAAAGGATTGGGGCTGCGTATCAGACCGCTTCGCGTGCTGCTGGGTGGTATTACCCCTCGTCCGGAAGGGCTTCTTGCCGAACTTCGGGTCCCTGCGCCGAAAGCACCCTCGGTCAGAACTCCAATAATCAGCACAATTACTGTTATATTCCGTATGGTCCTCATCATCATTTATACCAGCCTACACACCAGATATGTTCATTGTATTACCGTTTCTTAAGATTATATCGAGGCTTTTCCGCCCAGCTAAGCTTTGTTGCCAGTGTGTCCCATTCAGTTCGTGTCGGATTGTCCACAATCAGGAAACCTGCTTTGGCGCGTTCGATTCTGACCACTTCCTCAGAAGTCAACCGGCAGGAAACCTGACCATCTACCGACAAGGTTGTGCCTGTGTTGGCACGCACCGCTACGACATCGACCTTGCTGTCAGCACTAATAACTATAGGCCGGAAACTGAGAGAATGAGGGCACATAGGCGTAATGACCATTCCTTCCATATTTCCTGAAAGTATTGGACCGCCGGCGGACAGATTGTACGCGGTAGAACCTGTGGGCGTTGAAATAATAAGTCCGTCGCTAACGCAACTGGCCAAAGGCTGACCATCGACTGCCATCTTTAACTCAATCATCCTGAAAGGTGGGCCCGCAGTGATGAAAACCTCATTTATGGCGGATGAGAAGAAAGTCTGTTTTCCTGACTGTGACACCCGGCAGCTAAGCATCATCCTCTTTTCAACACGTGCTTTTCCTGAAATGATGTCGTCAAAGTGCTCTTTTAACTCGCTGACGCTGAACTCCGCTAAAAATCCGAGCTTGCCGATATTGACCCCGATGACAGGCACATTCATCTGGCTCAATTGTCTCGCTGCCGAGATAATGCTTCCATCGCCACCGAACACAACGGCAAAATCAGCCCCCTTAAGTAAATCGACGGTACATTCTTCAATGCCGCATGTTGCGGCAGGCAGGGCTTTACCTTTTATAAATGCCGTAAATTCAGCAATCGCTTCGCTGACATCGCCCTTTTCAGGGTCACCGAAAATAACAAGTTTTGCCAAACTTCTTTTGGCCATAACGGAAAAATGTCCCTTATTTGCCTTTTTGCAAAGACTTATGCATTTGTCTGACGGTTTTAGCTATTTCATCGGCATTAATGCCAACCGCCATAAACTGCCGTTTGCGCGAATCGTGCTTTATAAATTCCCGCGGCGCCCCTAAAATCATTATCGGTCTTGTCAATCCGTCTTTAATCAGGGCCGCCCGTTCCAGAACCGCCGAACCGAAACCGCACGCCAGACCGTGGTCTTCTACCGTTATTATACCTTTGGCTTTGCCCGCGAGAGTAAAAATTGTCTCATCTACCGGAGCGGCAAAACGCGCGTTTATTACATCAACCGCAATATCTTCCTGCTCCAAAGTTTTTGCCGCCAAAAGAGCCTCGCTTAGCACAGTTCCATACGCGACAACGGTAACATCGGAGTTTTCATGCTGTTTTATTACCACAGCTTTACCTAACTCAAACGGTGTATTACATTCCGGTGCGACAAGTTCCTCCGATGGAGTGAAATCCTTCGGATACCTTATCACGACCGGCTTATCGATACTCAACGCAAATTCTAACGCCAGCCCCATCTCGACATCGTTGGCAGGAGCAATCAGAACCATGTTCGGCATCATCCGCAGGAAACCTATATCCATCAAGCCGTGATGCGTCGGCCCATCGGCGCCTACAACACCTGCGCGGTCGATACAGAAAATTACAGGCAGATTCTGCAAGGCGACTTCCTGGAAAATCTGGTCGAAGCTGCGCTGCAGAAAAGTAGAATAGATGCAGACAACCGGTTTCGCGCCCGTCTTGGCGAGGCCCGCGGCGACATCCACCGCCGCGCTTTCCGCGATACCTACGTCAAAAAATCTATCAGCGAACTTCTCCCTGAATTTCCCTAAGCCTGTGCCGTCGCACATCGCGCTGCTGATGGCAACTATTCTGTCGTCCTTTTCAGCGAGCTTTAGCAGACATCTGCCGAACGAATTTGTAAAGGTTAATTTTTTCTCTCCTGTAGCGCTCTCCGCACCATTACCGTTATCGCCATTGTCACCGTTAATTTTGAACGGCCCCGTGGAGTGATATGTGGATTGATTTCCCTCTGCCGGCGCAAAACCCTTGCCCTTTTGCGTATAAACATGCAAAATTGCGGGATGGTTCAGATTCTCCATCGCCCGCAAAATCTTAATGAGAACTTCGATATTGTGCCCGTCGATAGGACCGAAATAAGGAATATTCAAACTCTCGAAGAGTCTGCTGGGGGGAAGCGCCATTCGGATTCCCTTTTTGATTTTTTCCAGCGCATCTTCCATTCCCTTACCGATGACCGGCAGATGTTCGAGGATATTTTTGCTTGTTCGCCGCAAATCTTCATAAGTGTGGCTTAACCTCAGCTCCGAGAAATATTTGGCGACCGCGCCCTGCGTAGGGTCAATGGCCATCGAATTGTCATTGAGCACTATAAGCAATTGTCTTTTGACAAGGCCGAGATTGTTCAGTGCCTCGAACGAAACACCGTTAACAATACTTGCGTCGCCGACAAGCGCGACAATCCTGCCTTCTTTCTCGGCTCTGAATTTACCCAAAGCCATCCCGATAGCGGTCGGTATCGAAGTGCCCGCGTGGCCGACCGCGAACTGGTCGTATTCGCTTTCCTCCGGGTTGGGAAAACCGCTTATGCCGTCTCCCTGCCGCAGCCGCCTGAATGCTTCTTTTCTGCAGGTCAATATCTTATGAGCGTAGCACTGATGGCCTACGTCGAAAAGCAGCTTATCTCTTTTGAAATCAAAGACATAGTGCAGGGCGATTGTAAGCTCGACGACCCCCAGATTGCTGGCTAAATGCCCGCCGGTGCTGCTTACAGTACCGAGAATATATCGGCGTATTTCCTCCGCCAAAGGCCCTAATTGCTCTATTGACAGCTTCTTAAGGTCTTGCGGATTATTAACTTGTGCCAAAATTTCTTCCATCGCAAATGGAGTATTCTACGATATACAAAGCAAAATTTCAATCAATAACACATATCTTGTTTTTAGCCCTTCGACAAGCTCAGGATCATTTTGGACACCTTGTAAGTGAGACTTTTGGGAAAAAAAGTTATAAGTGCACCCCCTTCGACGCGCAAAGCTTGCTCAGGACAGGCATTAGAACAAAATGCCTGAAGGGTTAAGTGCAAA
>Ga0214473_10007982_pt1 | contig 12542 bp, 13 predicted proteins | sample RVTome_7_FD_203509 | JGI IMG/M metagenome (GOLD analysis project Ga0214473, IMG submission 203509) | Soil microbial communities from uranium-contaminated site in the Upper Colorado River Basin, Wyoming, United States - RVT98D197 | ecosystem: Environmental > Terrestrial > Soil > Contaminated >... | reverse complement strand
AGGCCGGCAAGGTATGGGCTCTCGGCCTCGTCGCCGACCAGATCGACGAAGCCGAAGCGCCGCGCGTCATTATAGATCAGCCGCAGTTTTCCGTGCTCGGGATGGGAGAGGGCGAGCACCAGGTGGTCGTGCTTTTCCTGCTGGGTGGGTTCGTAGTAACGAGAGGAGTCCTTGAACCGGAAGTCCTCGAAGCGGTAACTGCCGGTCATCCCCAGATGGCTGAGCAGGGTCTGGCCGCCCGAAAGCCGGAACAGCAGATACTTGGCCCGCCGGCCGACGCTCTCGATTACCTGGCCGGTGAGTGCCTGCGCCAGCCCCTTGGGAAAAGGAAAGCGCAAGTCCTTGCGATTGAGCGTCACCGCCTCGATGCGCGCGCCCTCGACATAGGGCGCGAGGCCGCGCCGGACAGTCTCGACCTCGGGCAGTTCAGGCATCGGGGCGTCCTCCTTTGGCGGGCAGCGAATAGCGAATAGAAGGGATTCCGCAGCTTAGCCATGCCAGGCAGCCGTCAAGCCCCTATTCGCTACTCACTATTCGCTACTCGCTCTTCCCGACTTCAGCCATGGAATGTGCGCCACGCTTTGTTTATGGTGCGCGCCAATTGCAGGAGGCGTCGGAGAGCGCTCATGATCAAAGCCCGCGAGACCACGCATTTCGGGGAACGGCAAGTCGCGCTGGAGGACAAGCAGGGCCTCGTCAACGCGGTGTTCCACGGCGTCGCCGACCGCTACGACCTGATGAACGACCTGATGAGCGGGGGCATCCACCGGCTGTGGAAAGACGCGATGGTGGCGCGGCTGGCGCCGCCCAAGCAGGGCAGCCGCCCCTATCGCGTGCTCGATATGGCCGGCGGCACCGGCGACATCGCCGAACGCATCATCAACGCCTCGGTCGGCTATGCCGAGGTGACCGTCGCCGACATCAATTCGGACATGCTGCGGGTCGGGGCGGAGCGCGCCAGGAAGTGGCGCTTCCCGGCCCAGGTCAAGTTCGTCGAGGCCAATGCCGAGGAGCTGCCATTCGAGGACGAGAGCTTCGACGCCTACACGATCGCCTTCGGCATCCGCAACGTGCCGCGCATCGAAAAGGCGCTCAAGGAAGCGCACCGGGTCTTGAAGCGCGGCGGCAAGTTCCTCTGCCTCGAATTCAGCGAGGCCGACATGGCGGTGCTCAGCGACATCTACAAGGCGTTCTCCGACCGCGTGATCCCGCCGATGGGGCGGCTCGTCACCGGCGACGCCGAACCCTACCAGTACCTCGTCGAGAGTATCCGCAAGTTTCCCAAGCCCGAGCAGTTCTCGGCGATGATCGCGGCGGCCGGCTTCAAACGCGTCAGCCACACCGCCTACACCGGCAATATCGCCGCGCTGCACACGGCCTGGAAGCTTTAGCGCATGGGATTGGGGGCCTATTTTCGCCTGCTGCGGGCAGGCTATGTGCTGGCGCGCGAGGGCGCGCTCTCCATTATCGACAAGCATGCCGTGCCGCCGGGCCTGCGCTTGGGCCTCGGCGTCGGGCGGCTGCTCGAGCGGCCGTCAGTCAAGCGCACCGGCAAGGTCGAGCGACTAACCAAAGCGCTCAACCGCCTGGGGCCCACCTACGTGAAATTTGGCCAGACGCTGGCAACGCGCCCCGATATCGTCGGCCCGGAAATCGCCGCAGAACTCGCCGTGCTGCAGGATGCCATGGAGCCATTCGACATGGCGCTGGTCCCCGGGCTGCTGTCGGAGGCCCTCGAGGCGAAGGCGGCCGAACTCACCGAATTGTCCCCGCCCATCGCTGCCGCCTCTATCGCACAGGTGCACAAGGCGGTCCTGGTCGATGCCACCGGGAAGCGGCAGGAGGTCGCGGTCAAAATCCTGCGGCCCGGCATCAAGCATCGGTTCCGCGACGATCTCGAAAGCTATTATGCCGGCGCCCGGCTGGCGGAGTGGGCAGTTCCGGCGCTGCGGCGGTTGCGGCCGACCGACGTGGTCGCAACCCTCGACCACTCGGCACGGATCGAGCTCGACCTCCGGCTCGAGGCTGCGGCGATCTCGGAAATGGCCGAGAACACCAAGGATGATCGCGGCTTCATCATCCCCCAGATCAGTTGGGACCACACCACCGAAACCGTCCTCACCACCACCTGGGTCGAGGGCATTCCGATCCGCGACGTCGCGGCGCTGGATGCGGCCGGGCTCGACCGCAAGGCGTTGGCAAAGAACCTGCTCCAGAGCTTCCTCCGCCACGCCATCCGCGACGGCTACTTCCATGCCGACATGCATCCGGGGAACCTCTTCGCCGATAGCAAGACCGGCGATATCATCGCGGTGGATTTCGGTATCATGGGCCGCATCTCGCGCAGGGAGCGGCGCTTCCTTGCCGATATCCTTTTTGGCTTCATCACCCGCGACTACCGCATGATCGCGCGGCGCCATTTCGAGATCGGCTATGTGCCGCGCACCCAGTCGGTCGACGATTTCGCCTCGGCGCTGCGCGCCATCGGGGAGCCGCTGCAGGGGCGCAAGGCCCACGACATCTCGATGGCCAGGGTTTTGGGCCAGCTGTTTGCGACCACCGAGATGTTCGCGATGCAGGCCCGGCCCGAACTGGTGCTGCTGCAAAAATCCATGGTGCTGGTGGAAGGGGTGGCGCGGGCGCTCGACGCCGAACTCGACATCTGGAGCGTGTCCGAGCCGGTGGTGGGTGACTTCGTGCGCCGCGAGGCCGGGCCGCTCGGCCGCATCGAGGACATCAAGGACAACCTGACCATCGCTGCCGACGCGGTGTCGCGGCTTCCCGCGATCATCTCCAAGGCCGAGGCGGCACTCGACGACTACGACGCGGAGAAGCACTCGCCCAGGCGCGGCTTCAACCGCTTCATGGCGGTCACCAGCTTCTGGCTGCTGGTGGTCGCGGGCCTGCTGCTGATCTGGCGGCTGATCGGCTGAGCATGCTCACCGGCAAGCACATCCTCCTCGTGATCACCGGCGGCATTGCCGCCTACAAGGCGCTCGAACTCATCCGGCTGATCCAGAAGGCGGGCGGCACGGTGCAAGCGATCCTGACCGGGGCGGCGACCGAATTCGTCACGCCGCTCTCGGTTTCGGCGCTGAGCGGCAACCCGGCGCTCTCCGCACTTTTCGACCTCACCCAGGAATCGCGGATCGGCCATATCGAGCTTTCGCGCTCGGCTGATCTGATCGTTGTCGCGCCCGCCAGCGCCGATTTTCTGGCCAAGCTGGCGCATGGCCTCGCCGACGACCTCGCCTCGACCTGCCTGCTCGCCACCGACACCGCCATTCTTGCCGCGCCGGCGATGAATGTGCGGATGTGGACCGCGGCAGCGACGCAGCGCAATCTGGCAACGCTGCGGGCGGACGGGGTGACGATCATTGGGCCCGACGAAGGGCCGATGGCCTGCGGCGAATTCGGGCCGGGGCGCATGGCCGAACCGGCCGCGATCCTCAAAGCCATCGCGGCGCACTTCGCCGGCGCCGGCGGGCCGCTGGCGGGCAAGCGCATCATCGTCACTTCAGGGCCGACGCGCGAGCCGCTCGATCCGGTCCGCTACATCTCCAACGCCTCCTCCGGCAAGCAGGGCGTCGCCATCGCCGAGGCACTGAGCAATCGCGGCGCGGAGGTCGTTTTCGTCACCGGCCCCGCCGAAGCGGCCAGGCCGGCGGGCTGCGCCATCATCCCCGTGACCACGGCGATCGAGATGCGCGATGCGGTGCTGGCGGCCCTCCCCGCCGACGCGGCGATCTTCGTGGCCGCGGTCGCCGACTGGCGTGCGGCATCGCTGTCATCGGGCAAGCTCAAGAAAGAACCGGGCGCCCCGCCGCCGGCGATCGAACTGGTGCAAAATCCCGATATCCTCGCCGAGGTTTCGCACCTCCCTCCCGGCAGGCGGCCTCCGCTCGTCATCGGCTTTGCGGCCGAGACCGAGTCGCTCATCGACAATGCGCGGGCCAAGCGCCTGCGCAAGGGCTGCGACTGGTTGCTCGCCAATGACGTCGGAAACGGCAGCGGGGTTCTCGGGGGTCCGGACAACCACGTATATTTCCTCGACGGGACGACCGAACTGGACTGGGGCAAGCAGTCGAAATCCGAAGTCGGCGAAAACCTGGCCGAGCGAATCGAAAAGCGGCTGTTCGGTCGCTAGGGCCTGTTCATTTACGGTTCATCATCGGGGCCCTAATGCGGCGAGATGCGCTTGCGGTCATGGGGACCGCCTCATAGATTGGCGCTGAAGCGGCAGGGGCGCCGCACAGGGAGACTTTGATGACACTGCAGTTTTTTGGCCGGCTCGCCGGCGTGCTCGCGCTGACGGCAAGCCTTGCCGGCTGCATCGACATGACCATGGAAATCGAGGTGAAGTCCGAGACCGAGGGCAAGGCCACCACCACTTCGGTGATGGGCGCCGATTTCTACGCCATGGCCAAGGCCGGCGCGGCGAGCGAAGAGACCAAGACCGAGGACGGCTTCTGCCAGGAAGCCGGCGCGCAGCTCACGGAAAATGCCGATGGCAGCGCCACTTGCGTGCTCACGGTCGAGGGCAAATTCGCCGATCTGGACGTTGGTAACGATGGCAGCGCCAGCTTCACAGTGGTCAGCCCGGGCGTGGTCAAGGTGGCGTTCAAGACCGAAGACATGAAGGGCGAGCTTGGCACCGAAGGCCAGGACGAAGAGACCAAGAAGATGATGGAGGCCTTCTTTGAGGGCCACGCGATCACCATCCGCATCCGCGGCAAGGAAGTGACCGACACCAACATGACGCTGAGCGCCGACAAAACCTCGGCCGAAGTGGTCATCCCATTCCTCGATTTGATCAATGGAACCATCGAGTTACCCGACGAACTCTACGCCACCGTCAAGACGAACTGACGCCATGGCTGATCGCGTCAGCATCGCCTTCCGCTGGCTCGATCACGGCAAGGGGCTCGAACCCCCGAGGCAACAGACTGCGGGCGCGGCGGGAGTAGATCTCCCCGCCGCGCTTGCCTTTGGCGACGAGCTGGTGCTCGCGCCCGGCGCCCGAGCGCTGGTGCCAACCGGCCTTTCTATCGCCCTGCCAGAGGGTTACGAGGCGCAGGTGCGGCCGCGTTCGGGGCTGGCGGCCAAGCACGGCGTGACCGTGCTCAATGCCCCGGGCACCATCGACGCCGACTATCGCGGCGAGATCAAAGTCATCCTGATCAACAACGGTGCCGAGCCCTTCGCCATCCGGCGCGGCGACCGCATCGCGCAGATGGTGGTGGCGCCGGTAGTTGCGGTGGAGTTCAGGCAAGCGGAGGTTCTCGATGAAACCGAACGCGGCGAGGGCGGGCATGGCTCGACTGGGCGTTAGGCTGGCGCTGCTCGGCGCACTGATCGCGACACCGGCGGCGGCCGGCGACCGGGCGCTGCTCGATATCATCGGCTACTCGCCAGACGGGCGCTACTTCGCCTTCGAGGAATACGGCATTCAGGACGGCTCGGGCTTCGCCTATTCCTCGATCTACATCGTCGACCTGCCGGCCGACAAATGGGTCTACGCCTCCCCTTATCGCGCGCAGGCGGACGAAACCAACACCGACCGGCCGCTTGCGGACGTGCGCGCCGAGGCGCGGGCCGCGGCCGAGGAGAAGCTGGAGCCGCTGGCAATCGGCGAGCCAGCGGACATCCTGGTGCTGCTGGGCGACGGCGTGGCCAATGCCGACGGCAAGCAGCTGACCTTCTCCATCCCCAGCTGGGGCCCGCCCGGTGCGACCCAGGAGGGCAGCGAGAGCACGCTGTCGCTCACCACCTTTCCGGCCGATTCGCCCGAGCCCTGCGAGGATTACATCGGCCAGAAAGCTGTCGGCTATGCGCTGGCGCTCGATGAGAACGGCCAGACCCGCGAGCTGCACCGCGACAAGGTGCTCCCCAAATCGCGCGGCTGCACGCTCGACTACCGGCTCTATGCGGTGGTTGAGCGGTTCAGCGGTGGCAGAGGCCGCGTCGCCATCCTCTCCTCCTATCCGTTCGGCTTCGAAGGCCCGGACCGGCGTTTCCTCGCCGTACCGCTGGACCGATAGACAGATGCGTCTTGCCGCTGCAGTGGTGCTGTTCGCCGCGCTCTCCGGAGCGTCCGCGAGCGCTGCGGACCGGGCCCTGGTCGAACTCATCGGCTACTCGCCCGACGGGCGCTATTTCACCTATGAGGAATTCGGCACCCACGATGGGTCCGGCGCGCCGTTCGCGGAGATCACCATCGTCGATCTCGACGCCGACCCCGACCCCGTGGTCCAGCCACCGACCTTTGCGGCCGAGGGTGGGGAGGACTTATTGCTCCGGCCGATCCGCTCGGAGGCGAGGGACAGGGCTCAAACGGAACTCGATCGGCTGGCGATCACCGAGCCGGCGCAATACGTCTCCATGGTCGGGGACGGAGTTACGGGCGCCGACGGCGAAGCGTTGCGCTTCGGACAACCCGGGTCGGGACCGATAGGGGAGGTCTATGACGACCGGCTGGTAACGCTTGAGAGCTTTCCCACCGAAAGCACGACCGGGTGCGACACGACCTACTACCCCGACGAGCGCGCGCTCGGCCTGGCCCTGAACGTCTGGGTGGGAGGCGTCCGCCGCCTGCTCCATTCGGATCCGCTTCAACTGCCTGCATGGCGCGGCTGCCCGATCGACTACCGGCTGCATGCGGTGGTGCTGCCCTACAATGGTGACATAAGCCGGGCAGTCACGCTAATCTCGGTCTACACCACCGGCTGGGAAGGCGCCGACCGGACCTTTATGGCCATTGCGCTCGGTAAATAGGATGGCTCTCTCCCCCGAAGAGACTCGCCGCTATGCCCGCCACCTGGTGCTGCGCGGCATCGGCGGAGAGGGCCAGCAGAAACTCAAGACGGCGCGGGTATTGGTGGTGGGCGCCGGCGGGCTGGGGAGCCCGGTCATCGCCTACCTGGCCGCCGCGGGGGTGGGGACGCTCGGGGTCGTCGACCACGATCTTGTCAGCCTCTCCAACCTGCAGCGCCAGATCGTGCACACGACCGATACGGCCGGGGTACCGAAAGCGGAAAGCGCCGGGACCTTCGTCGCCGCACTCAACCCGCATGTGGACTTCATCCCCCACAATGAGCGGCTGACCGAAATGAACGCCGGGGCGCTGGCGGCAAGCTACGATCTCGTCGTCGACGGCACCGATAACTTCCTGACCCGCCTCACCGTTGCCGACGCCGCCGAGGCGGCCGGGAAACCGCTGGTTTCTGGTGCGGTGTCGATGTTCGACGGGCAAGTCACCGTGTTCGCCCCGGGCGGGCCGGGTTTCCACGATCTCTATCCAGTTGCTCCCGACGAAGCCGACCTGCCGGCCTGCGAGGCGGTCGGCGTGCTGGGCGCGGTCACCGGCGTCATCGGCACGCTGATGGCGATGGAGGCGATCAAGCTGATCACCGGGCTCGGAGAGCCGCTGATCGGCCGGCTGCTGCTCTACGACGGACGGGCGGCGCGCTTCACCGAACTGGCGTTCGGCGCCGCCTAAGCGTCCGGGTGCTTGAATACCAGCGTAGCGTTGGTGCCGCCGAAACCGAAGGAATTGCTGAGCGCGACGCCGAGGTCGACATTGTCGCGCCGCTTCCTCAAGATCGGCATGTCCTCGAAGACCGGATCGAGGTTCTCGATATTGGCGCTCTCGCAGAGGAACCGGTGCTTCATCATCAGGATGCAGTAGATCGATTCCTGCACACCGGTGGCACCCAGCGAATGGCCGGTCAGCGACTTCGTCGCCGAGATCGGCGGGCACTTGTCGCCGGTGCCGAAGACGGCGCGGATGGCGTCCATTTCCTTGAGGTCGCCCACCGGGGTCGAGGTCGCGTGCGGGTTGATGTAGTCGACGGGCAACTTCACCGTCTCCAGCGCCAGGCGCATGCAGCGCTCGGCGCCTTCGCCCGAGGGCGCGACCATGTCGTAGCCGTCCGATGTCGCGCCATAGCCGATAAGCTCAGCCAGGATCTTGGCGCCACGCGCCTTGGCATGCTCGAATTCCTCGAGCACCACCACCCCGGCGCCGCCAGCGATGACGAAGCCGTCACGATCGCGGTCATAAGCGCGCGAAGCCCTTTCGGGCGTCGCGTTAAAATCGGTCGACATGGCGCCCATGGCGTCGAACAGGTTGGAGAGCGTCCAGTCGAGGTCCTCGTGGCCGCCGGCAAAGACGATGTCCTGCTTGCCCATCTGGATCTGCTCGTAGGCGTTGCCGATGCAGTGCTTGGATGTCGCGCAGGCCGAGGAGATGGTGTAGTTGACTCCCTTGATGCCGAAGGGCGTGGCCAGTGTCGCCGAAGCGGTGGAGCTCATGGCCTTGGGCACGGCCAGCGGCCCGATGCGCTTTGGGCCTTTTTCGCGGGTAATGTCGGCGGCTTCGACCACCGTGCGGGTCGAAGGGCCTCCCGAACCCATGATGATGCCGGTACGCGGGTTCTTGATGTCTTTTTCCTCGAGCCCGGAATCGGCGATCGCCTCTTGCATGGCGATGTAGTTCCAGGCCGCGCCCTTACCCATGAAACGGGTGGTGCGCCGGTCGAGCACCGCGAAGGGATCGAGTTTGGGCGCGCCATGGACATGGCAGCGGAACCCGAGCTTGGCATAGTCCTCGGCAAAGACGATACCGGGGTTAGCGTCCTTGAGGCTCTGCAGTACCTCGGCAATGTTGTTGCCGATGGACGATACAATGCCCATGCCGGTAACGACGACTCGTCTCATCGCTGGTTTCCTCCTGCGGCGTTAGGCCTCGACGGACTTCTGGGTTCCGTGCCGGCTAGATATCGGTGAACAGGCCGACCCGCAAATCCTGGGCCTCGTAGATGACCTTGCCGTCGGCCTTGACCCAGCCGTCGGCAATCCCCAACGCCAGCCGGCCGCGCAATACCCGCTTCAGATCGATACCGTATTCGACAAGTGCAATATCGTCGGTCACCTGTCCCGAGAACTTGATCGCGCCGCCCAGCGCCCTGCCCTTGCCGGGGGAACCGCCCCAGCCCAGGAAAAAACCCAGCATCTGCCAGAGCGCATCGAGCCCGAGGCAACCGGGCATCACCGGATCGCCCTGGAAATGGCATTTGAAGAACCACAGGTCGGGATTGACGTCGAGCTCGGCCCGGACCAGGCCCTTGCCATGGTCCCCGTCCTTGTCGTCGATCCGCGTGATGCGATCGAACATCAGCATTGGGGGGAGCGGCAGCTGCGGGCCGGTTGGACCGAACAACTGGCCTTTGCCGGACGCGATCAGATCGTCATAACCGTAAGCGTTCTGGCGATCTGCCATTCGTAACCTTACCTGTCGTTAGTTTGTCCGTTAGTAGAGGCGGGGACGATGAGGGTCAATATGGCTTCGGTCTTCCGCCCCCGGCCGATTGTCGCGTGTGACGCGCGCGCTGGGCGGCGCCGCTTGTGTCGCCGGAGCCGCGAAGCTATAAGTTCGGCCTTGATACCTCGTGTTTCCAAGGATCCGATGCCCGATCGCGTTCTTTCCGTCCGGTCCGTCCCGTCGCGCAAGCCCTGTCTCACGGCGGTGCTGCGCATGGCGGGTCTGCGGCCGACACGGCAACGGGTGGCGCTCGCCGAGTTGCTTTTTGGGGGGCCGCACCGGCACGTCAGTGCCGAGCAGCTGCAGGACGAAGCCAATTCTGCCCAGGTCAATGTGTCGCTGGCCACAATCTACAACACCTTGCACCAGTTCCGCGAGGCGGGGCTGTTGCGTGAAGTGGCGATCGACGCCTCGCGGTCCTATTTCGATACCGACACCTCGGACCATCATCACTTCTATCTCGAGGACGAGCAGCGGGTGATCGACATCCCTTGCTCGGCAATCGTCATCCAGAACCTGCCGGAGCCGCCCAAGGGCACGACCGTCACGCATGTGGACGTCGTTGTGCGCGTGCGCAGGCAAGCCTAGCAGCTCAACTACTGGTTCAGTCGAACTCCTCGCCCTCGTAGACGCCCCAAAGGTCGGTCTGCGGCAAGTACCCCGAATAGGTCGAGGCGTCGCCTTCCTGTTTGGTTGTAGCGCTCACTTCGCACCAGGCGCCGTCGCACTGGGAGATCTCGACACGGAAGCCGGGTCCCAGATAGGCACGAACGTCGCCATCGGGGTTGCGGCCGGCCAGCAGCGGAATCTGCTCGCCTTTGCGCCACGGGGCTGCGAGTCCCGCCCGCCTGCCCGAAAGCAGGTTCTGGTGTACCCAGCCCTCGGAGCCATCAAAATCGCGGATTTTCCGCCAGGTATCGAATTCCTGCACGATTTCGACCGGCGTGCCGGCCTTCACGTAGACCCAGGCAACTCCGTACTTGGTCCCCGGACCGACGCGCACGTTGATGGGGGTGGAACGGGTGGTGGCGAAGCGCGGCAGCGGCAGGCCACTCGGGCCTTCGGCGGCGGCCGCAAGGCCCGGGATGAGCATGAGCGAAAATGCAAGCAATGCACGCAACAAGGCAGCGGCGTCTCGGCTCAGCAGGGATCTTGCGGAGGGCATTGAGGGATGAAGTCCAAACATCACTTTGCAGGCATCGTGATTTTTCCTATCACTAGGGTAAAAGACCTTAACGGTCGCTGAAAGGGCCCTTGTTGACGCTTGTCCGGCCGAAAGTCTTCGTTACGCGCCGCCTGCCCGCGCCCGTTGAGGCGCGTATGGCGACGCTGTTCGAAACTACCCTCAACACCGATGATTCGCCGCTTTCGGCCGACGCGCTTGTGCGGGGACTTGATGGCAAAGATGTGCTCGTCTCCTCGATCACAGACCGGATCGATGCGGATCTGATCGCCCGGTTGCCCAAAAGCATCAAGCTCATCGCCCAGTTCGGCAACGGCTTCGACAATATCGACATCGACGCGGCCTATGCGGCAGGGCTGACGGTCACCAATACGCCCAGCGTCTTGACCGAGGATACCGCCGATATGGCGGTCATGCTGATGCTGGCACTGCCGCGGCGGCTGGTAGAGGGCGCCCAGGTGCTGCCGCGCGACGGCACCTGGCCGGGCTGGTCGCCGACCTGGATGCTAGGGCGGCGGCTGCGCGGCAAGGCACTGGGGATCGTCGGCATGGGCCGCATCGGTACGGCGGTTGCCAGCCGGGCGCGGGCCTTCGGCCTCAACATTCACTACTTCTCCCGCAACCGGCGCCCGCCCGCCGTGGAGGAGCCGCTGGCGGCCACCTATTGGCCGTCGCTCGATGCCATGGTGCCAGAAGTCGATATCATCAGCCTCCACACGCCCCACACGCGTGACACCTTCCACATCCTCAACAAGGCGCGGCTCGGCCGCATGCGGCAGGACGCCTTCGTGGTCAACGTCTCGCGGCCCGAATTGATCGACGAAGAGGCGCTTGTGGCGGGCATCGAGAGTGGACATCTCTCGGGCGCCGCCCTCGATGTGTTCGAGAACCGCCACGGCATCAACCTCCGGCTCCTGCAACTGGCCAGGGCTCACAAGGTGGTGCTGACCGCCCACATGGCCTCGGCGACGCTGGAAAGCCGGATCGAGATGGGCGAGGCGGTAATCGTCAACATCCGCGCCTTCATCGACGGCCACCAGCCGCCGCATCGCGTGCTGCCCGATGCCAAGGGGATGGCGGCGCGAGGCTAGAGCCAGGTCCTTTCATTGTCGCGTGATCGAACCGCAAGTCTGCAACTTCTGCTGATCACGCAACAGCGCCTCACCACTCCAGCACGATCTTGCCGCGTTCGCCGCCGGCCGCGAGCTTGAAGGCTTCGGCGTAGTCGTCCGCCTTCATGCGGCGGGTGATCACCTTGCGCACGTCGAGCCCCGATTCGAGCATGGCCAGCATCTTGTGCCAGGTCTCGAACATTTCGCGCCCATAGATGCCTTTAAGGGTGATCATCCGGAATACCACCTTGCCCAGATCGAAGATGAAGGGACGGGCCGGTACGCCCAGCAGCGCAATACGCCCACCCATCACCATGTGGTCGATCATCTGTCCGAGTGCCGCAGGCGCGCCGCTCATCTCGAGCCCGACGTCGAACCCTTCCCGCATGCCGAGCTTGTCCATGGCGGCACGCAGGCTCTCGGTCGCGACGTTGACCGGCACCACGTCGGCGACCTCGGCCGCCAGTTGCAGCCGCTCGGGGTTGAGGTCGGTGATGACGACGTGGCGGGCACCGACATGCCGCGCCACCGCCGCTCCCATGATGCCGATCGGGCCCGCCCCGGTGATCAGCACATCCTCGCCCACGATATCGAAGGAGAGTGCGGTATGCACCGCGTTGCCCAACGGATCGAGGATGGCACCGATATCGTCGTCGATCGTATCGGGCAGCGGCACGATATTGAACGCCGGGATGCGGACATATTCGGCGAAGGCGCCCGGCAGGTTGACCCCGATGCCCTTGGTGTCGGGATCGAGATGGTACTTGCCCGCCCGGCTGGCACGGCTCTTCATGCCGACGACGTGGCCTTCGCCCGAGACGCGCTGCCCCTCGCGCAGGTGGCGGACATCGGCGCCAACCGCGACGATCTCGCCGGCATATTCATGGCCGGTGACCATCGGCACCGGCACGGTCTTCTGGGCCCA
>Ga0214473_10007981_pt1 | contig 12544 bp, 21 predicted proteins | sample RVTome_7_FD_203509 | JGI IMG/M metagenome (GOLD analysis project Ga0214473, IMG submission 203509) | Soil microbial communities from uranium-contaminated site in the Upper Colorado River Basin, Wyoming, United States - RVT98D197 | ecosystem: Environmental > Terrestrial > Soil > Contaminated >... | reverse complement strand
CAGAACCAATTGCATAAAACTCCTTAAGAATCCGTCGAAGGTCGAAAGTCGTACGTCGAACGCAAAACCTTTTCGAGCACTGATCTCTTTCGTTCGTCATTCGTCATTCGTCGTTCGACAATCTTTTATTTCAAAAATCCCTCATAGTGCCGCATCAACAATTGTGCTTCGATCTGCCTCACAGTGTCTAAGGCTACGCCGACCATGATAAGAAGCGCAATTCCCCCAAAATGTTGAAAAAACGGGACGTTTAGTTGAACCATGATAATAGTAGGCAAAATCGCGATGAACGCCAGGAAAAGCGAGCCCGGCAAGACTATTCTGCTCAGAATGTGGTCGACATAAGCGGCCGTCGGCCTTCCCGGCCTTACTCCCGGAATAAAGCCGCCATACTTTTTCATATTATCCGCAACCTCGATCGGATTAAAGACAATCGCCGTATAAAAGTAAGTAAAGAAGACAATCAACAGGCCAAATATCGTCAGATACACCGCCGAGCCGGGTGATATGTAGTCGCTGATCGACTGAATGGTCTTGTTTGGAATAAATCTTGTTATCATGGCAGGAAAAAGCAGCACCGAAGACGCAAAAATGATAGGAATTACTCCCGACGGATTCAACTTGAGCGGAATGTAGGTGGCTTGCCCCTGATAGACTTTTCGGCCCACAATCCTTTTCGCATACTGAACCGGTATTCTGCGCTGACCGCCTTCCATGTATATGATACCCACTATCACGGCGAGCAAGATCAACAAAACCAAGACTACAAAAGCAGGATTTAGGACCTGAATGGTCTGCAAAAACGCACTTGGGAATCTTGAAATGATGTTGGCAAAAATCAACAGCGACATGCCGTTTCCAATGCCTTTTTGGGTTATGAGCTCGCCGAGCCACATAATTAGGATTCCGCCGGCAGCCAGACTGGCGATAATGAGGACCTTTGTAAGCGGGGAAAATGCCGTCTTGAGCTGGCTCTGGAAGTAAAAAGTCAGCCCGATCGACTCGACAATATATAACACGAGCGCCAGATACCGGGTCCAAAGAGTAATTCTTTTCCGCCCGACTTCTCCCTCTTTTGCCCAACGTTCAACTTGAGGGACCACAACTGTAAGCAGCTCCATAATAATAGCGGCCGTTATGTAGGGCATTATACCGAGAGAGAAAACTGCGAATTGGGAGAGCGCGCCACCCGCAAAAACATCCAGCAGTCCCAGAAGGCCACCTTTTTGCTGACTAAACAAGTTCTTGACAGCTTCGATATCAACCCCGGGAACAGGAAGATTGGCGCCAAAGCGATACACCGTAATCACCGCAAGAGTGAAGAATATTTTCTTTCTTAAATCCGGTATCTTCAGTGAATTACGTATCGCTTCAATCATCCGAGCTTCTCCGCTTTTCCTCCCGCTTCCTCTATTTTTCTGATTGCTGTCCCGCTTAAACCGTGAGATTTGACGGTAAGCGCCTTTTCCAGCTTACCGTTGCCGAGTATCTTAACGAGAGAGCTTTTCTTCCTTATTAACCCCTTCTCAAATAGAGTTTCCGGATTCACTTCTGAGCCGGAATCAAAGGCATTCAACTTAAACACGTTTATCAAAACGAATTCTTTCTTGAAGGGGTTCTTGAAACCAGGCAACTTGGGAACTCGCTGATGAAGCGGGTTTTGTCCTCCCTCAAACCACGGTGGCACGCCTCCTCCGGAACGTGAATTCTGACCCTTTTGGCCTCGCCCGGATGTCTTACCGTGACCGGAACCTTCTCCTCTTCCAACCCTCTTCTTCTTTTTTTTGCAGCCCTGCGGGGGCCGAAGTTCATGCAGGTTCATTGATATAGACTCCTCGATGATGAACAAACTGACTACTCTCAAAAAACATTTCAATCAATTACCGGCTACGACTAATGAAAGAATAAAAGTGAAAAAATAAAAATGACAATGAAAAATTCAAAATGAAATGCTAGAAATTACAATATCCATCGGTTCGATTTTTCAATTTTGATTTGTCGTTTTTCATTTTTATTTTTTACTTCTCTCGTGTTCAAAGCCGAAACACAAGGTGCATTCATAGCAAGCAAAAGGCAAGCCCACCCTCTATTTCAATTCTTCTACCTTCACCAGGTAATTGACTTTCCTGATCATCCCTCTGATCTCAGGTTTGTCGTCCTGGACAACTGAATGAGCAATCCGCTTCAAACCCAAGGCTTTGACTGTACGTTGATGAGACAGGGGTTTACTGATCAGACTTTTTATCTGTGTTATTTTTAGCTTCGCCGCCACTTCTTACCCCCCTATACGCAAACCTCTCCAGAGGCAATGATCTCATCCTAGCAACATCCGCCGGATTCCTTAAGCTTTCAAGTCCTTCAACTGTAGCCCGAACCATATTTATCGCATTCGAGGATCCCAGAGACTTAGTAAGTATATCCTTTATGCCCGCCAACTCAACAACGGCCCTGATAGGCCCTCCGGCAATAATACCCGTACCTTCGGAGGCCGGCTTTAGGAGAACCCTGCCCGCTCCGAAATGCCCTGTTATTTGATGTGGAATGGTTGAGCCCGCCAACGGAACTGCAATCAGACTCTTCTTGGCTCTCTGTATGGCTTTCTCGATTGCGATGGGAACCTCACTACCTTTGCCTAAGCCGATTCCAACGTGCCCATTACTGTCACCAACCACAACTAATGCGCTCAAGCTAAACCTTCGACCGCCTTTTACGACCTTGGCAACTCTATTTATGTAGACCACTTTTTCCTTCAGATCCAATTGATCAAGCTCGTTCCTTCGCACTAATTTCCTCCCATCAGTTAAAACCGCTATTGCAAAATGCAAATTTCAAAGTGCAAAATGCAAAATTTGGAAAACCTCAAAGCAACACCATTTTGACTTTTTCATTTTGCATTTTGCATTAAAATTTTAGTCCGCCTTCTCTTGCACCGTCAGCCAGAGCTTCTACCCTTCCGTGGTATAAATAGCCACCCCTATCAAAAACCACTTCCTTGACACCCTTTGCCAAGGCGCGCTTTGCAATCACAAGTCCCACTTTTTGCGCCGCACCCTTGCTCCCGGCAGAAGTAGCTTCTTTCTTTAACTCTTCATCGAGGGTGCAAGCACTAACTAAAGTCACACCGGCCACATCATCTATGATCTGAGCATAAATATTGTTGTTACTGCGAAAAACAGATAGCCGGGGGCGCTCGCCTACCCCCCTGACCTTATTCCGCACTCTTTTGTGTCTTCTTATTCTTGCGACTTCCCTTAAACCCGTAGTCATTGTGCCTCACTTATTAAGTCTGGTAGTTTGTTAGTGGGTAGTCGGTAGTGGTTTTTTTGACTTTGTTTTCACTCCTGACCACTCACTCCTCACTCATCACTAATTTGTTAGCCGGCCGTCTTACCAACTTTTCGTCTGATGTGTTCTCCGGCGTACTTTATTCCCTTACCCTTATATGGTTCGGGCTTTCGGATAGCCCTTATCTCCGCCGCTATCTCGCCGACCAACTGTTTGTCGGCGCCCTTGACAATAATTCTGTTAGGCGCCGGCACTTCAAATTCGATGCCCTCAACCTTAGAAACAACAACCGGGTGTGAATAGCCTATTAGTATCTCCAGGTTGCTACCTTTAAGAGCTGCTCGATAGCCCACACCCACTATTTCCAAAACCTTTTCAAACCCGGTACTGACGCCGTTGATCATGTTTGCCGCCAGAGTTCTCGTAAGCCCATGCAAGGATTTGTGTCGCTTGCTATCGGAAGGCCTTTCTACATATACAACATTCTCGTCTTTCCTTAAGGTAATATCGGGAGAGAACTCCTTCTCAAGCTCGCCCTTTGGCCCTTTGGCTCTGAGCTTGGAACCGTCTATGGCAACTTCTACGCCGCCCGGAATCTGTATAGGGATTTTGCCTACTCTCGACATGCTGTTCCTCCAAAAACCATTGTCCGATGTCCAGTGTCCGATGTCCTATGTCCGATACCCCTCAAGTCTCCTCTGACCTTGGACGTTGGACTACTTTAGTTACCAAACGAAGCAGAGTACTTCTCCGCCGATTCGCTCTTTCCTGGCTATACTGTCCGTTAACAAACCCTTTGAGGTTGACAGAATCGCAATACCAAGACCCCCCAAGACTCTTGGTACTTCATCAATCTTCGCATAGACCCGCAAACCCGGCTTGCTTATCCGTTTGAGCCCCATGATTGCCCGCTCTTTGTTGCCTCCGTATTTCATCCTGATACTTATTACCTCACGAGAAGCCGGCTCGGAGACTTCAAAACCCTTTATGTATCCTTCCTTTTCAAGAATCTTGGCAATCTCGATTTTGATTGTCGACGCCGGCACCAGAACAGTCTCATGATAAGCAGTATTTGCGTTCCTGATCCTTGTCAGCATGTCGGCAATCGGGTCTGTCATTGTCATTTATTCTATACCTCCGTTACGCAAATCGTCGCTAATTTAAACCTGCGATATCCGCTAATTATTCGCGTCAATTAGCGTGCTTCTTCCTTCTAATCCGCTTTACTAGTCTGCGCCAATCAGCAACTTTTTGGTCGCGCTTTCCATCTGCGTTGATCAGCGTCTTTCTTTCGCGTCAATTCGCGTCCTACCAGCTGGCTTTCACAAGTCCTGGTATTTCACCCTTATGAGCCAATTCTCTCAGGCAAATGCGGCACAAGGCGAACTTCCTAAAATATCCTCGAGGCCTTCCGCATCTCACACAGCGATGATATCCTCTAACCTTAAATTTTGGTTTTCTTTTCTGCTTCACAATGAGCGACGTTTTAGCCATTAATCCTCCTTGAAACGCGAATTGTCGCGAATCACTTCGCGAATATCCGCTAAATTATTCGCGTAGATTAGCGTTGTCTAAACGGGAACCCAAATTGTTTTAGTAACGCAATGCCCTGGTCATTATCCTCGGCGGTTGTGACAATCGTTATGTCCATGCCCAATATCTTAGTCACCTTATCATAATCAATTTCAGGAAAAATAAGCTGTTCATCCACACCGAAATTATAATTGCCGTGCCCGTCGAAGGAGCGTGAGGAAAAACCTCTGAAATCACGAATTCGCGGCAAAGCGGCCGACAGCAGCCTGTCCAAAAACTCATACATTCTATTGCCTCTTAGCGTCACCGTGCATCCAACAGGAAATCCCGCTCTTATCTTAAAACCGGCAATGGACTTTTTGGCCCTGGTAATCTTTGGCCTTTGCCCGGCAATTATAGCCATGTCATCCATCGCGGCATCAAGAATCTTTCGATCAGCAACCGCTTCTCCGACACCCATGTTAACCACTATTTTGACAACGCGCGGCACTTGCATCGGATTGGGCAGAGAGAGCTCCTTCATAAGAGCCGGCAGAATCTCCCGGTTATATTTCTCTTTTAGCCGTGGCACAGCCACTTTCTTTACCTCTTTTGGCTTAGACTCCTTTGGCTTGGACTCTTTTGTCTTTTCTGCTTTTGAGCCCTGCGCGATCTTCTCTTTTGGTTCTTTCTGAGCTTTTGCGTCTGCCACAAAAACCTCCATTAAAATCGTCGTATGTCGAATGTGGTATGTCGAACGTTAAGATCGAAAACACTTGTCCAAAGTCCAACGTCGTACGCCGAATACTAAAAACTTGTCAAAATGCCATCTTTTTCGTTCGTCATTCGACGTTTAGCGTTCGTCGTCTTTAACTCTTGTCTATTTCTCCGTCACATTTCTTGCAAATTCTTATGCGCTTGCCGTCTGCATCTCTTTTTACACCAAATCTTGCCGGCTGGTTGCAATTCGGACAAATCAGTTGAACATTGGAGACATGAATCGCAGCCTCTTTTTCCACAATTCCGGCTTGCGGACTCTTCTGAGTAGGCCTTGTATGTTTCTTGATCTTGTTCGCACCTTCAACAACAACCCGCTGTTTTGCGGGAATAGCCACGAGTATTTTTCCTTTTTTGCCCTTATCTTTTCCGGCTAATACCTGGACTTTATCGCCCTTTTTGACATGTAACTTGGCCATTAAAACTCCTCTTACTTAAACGCATCCGCTTTCTATGTTTTGAAGTTGCTGACAGCTGGCGGCTGGTAACCGGCAGCTACAGAACTTCCGGTGCCAAAGAAATTATCTTCATAAAGTTCTTATCTCTCAACTCTCGAGCAACGGGACCAAAGATGCGCGTTCCTCTCGGGTTTTTGACCTCATTTATGATTACCGCCGCATTTTCATCAAATCTTATATATGAGCCATCAGGCCGCCGCATTTCCCGCTTGGTCCTAACAATAACCGCTCGAACAACATCTCCCTTTTTTACGGCGCCATTCGGTATCGCTTCCTTTACGGTACCGACTATGATATCACCGACTCGTGCATATCTTCTGGCGGAACCACCCAGAACCTTTATGCAGAGAATTACTCTCGCTCCGGTATTATCTGCAACTTTTACCCTAGATTCTTGCTGAATCATTATTGATACCTCCATCGAACGTCGCATGTCGTGTGAAAACCTCGTCCAATGTCCAACGTCATACGTCGAATGCTAAAAACTTGTCAAAATGCCTTGCTTTTTCGTTCGTCATTGGACGGCCGTCGTTCGTCGATGTCTTCCTTTTTTCGTTCGACGTTCGTCGTTCGACGTTCGTCAATGCTCCTTTTCCCTTACTTCGCTTTCTCCAAGATCGAAACCAACCGCCATCGTTTTTCTTTGCTCAAAGGCCTGGTTTCCATTATCTTAACGACATCGCCCATGCGGCTCTCGTTATTCTCATCATGCGTTTTGAATCTTGTTGTTCTTTTTATGGTCTTTTTATAAAGTGGGTGGCGAACCAACGTTTCAACTGCGACAACAATGGTCTTGTCCATCTTGTCACTTGTAACTGTCCCAATTCTCACCTTCCGGCTCGGCCGTTCAGCCATTATTCCCTCCATTCACTTCTCAAGTCGGCCATCTCTTAGTCGGTAGCGGGCAGTGGTTTTGATCCGGCTTTTGGTTTTGACTCCTCACTACTCACTTTTATCTTGAGTTCTCGCTCTCTCCTAACAGTTTGAAGTCGAGCAATATCTCTTCTGACAAACTTTATTTTCGTTGGATTTTCCAACTGTCCTGTCGCATGCTGAAACCTCAGATTGAATAACTCAATCTTTGCTTCATTCAACTTCTCTTCTAGTTCGCTGTCCGTGAACTCACGAATTTCTTTGCCTAACATGTATACACTCACCCTGCCTATTCTTCCCGCTTTATAAACCTTGATTTGATGGGTAACTTGTGAGATGCAAGCCTCATTGCCTCTTTTGCCACCAACTCGCTTACGCCGGCTAGCTCAAACATTACTCGGCCAGGTTTTACGACCGCAACCCAGTGTTCAGGAGACCCCTTACCGCTTCCCATTCTCGTCTCAGCCGGCTTTTCCGTGACCGGCTTGTCGGGAAATATGCTGATCCACACCTTACCGCCTCGTTTTATATGTCTGGTCATAGCCACACGAGCTGCTTCAATTTGTCGATTTGTTATCCAGCCACACTCCAGAGCCTGCAATCCGAAATCACCGTAATTGACCTTTGTGCCACCTTTTGACAGTCCTCTTCTCTTTCCTCTCTGGACTTTTCTATGCTTGACTCTTCGAGGTAGTAACACCTAAGACCCTTTCTCCTCGTTTTCCTTTTTTTTCTGATTCGTTTTGGCCGGTCTCTCACTTGCGTGCTTCGACGGAGTCTTCTTCGCCACCTCGGAAGTTTTCGCTCCCGGAGCTTTTGATTTCATCTGTTTCCTTGCCGGCTCTTTTTTTTCCGCTACCTTTTTTGCGCCTTCTTTCGCTGCTCTCAGCTCATCAGACCGTCTTGGGAAGCCGGAACCACTTCTTTCCTTCGCCCTATCCTTCACGGAAGCTTCTCTCGCCTTGGCACCCGGGAAAATATCCCCTTTATATATCCAAACCTTTACCCCGATTCGACCGAAGGTCGTGTAAGCCTCCGAGAATCCATAATCAACGTTAGCCCTAAGGGTATGCAGAGGCACTCTCCCTTCACGATACCATTCCTTTCTGGCCATCTCCGCCCCACCTAATCTGCCGGCACAGGAGACTCTTACTCCTTGCACCCCGCTTCTTAGGGCAGCCGTTACCGCCTTCTTCATCGCTCGTCGAAAAGAAACTCTTGCTTCAAGCTGCTCCGCAATGCTTTGCGAAACCAGGGTTGCGTCAATCTCAGGCTTTTTGACTTCTTGGATGTTAATTTGGGTCTGCTTCCCGGTAATCTTCTCAACATCCGCCCGAAGTATGTCAACTTCCGAACCGCCCTTACCAATGACGATACCGGGCCGGGCCGTGAAGATGTCAACTCTGACTCGGTCTCCGGTTCTTTCAATCTCGACCTTTGAAATGCCGGCTCGAGCAAGCTTCTTGGATATGTGGTCGCGAATCTTGATGTCCTCGCCCAGATACGCCGCATATTCCTTGTCCGCGTACCAACGAGATCTCCAATCTTCTATTATTCCTATTCTAAAACCAATGGGGTTGACTTTTTGACCCATATCTATTTTCCTCCCCGCTCTTGGACCACAACGGTTATGTGACTCGTTCTCTTGCGAATGCGGCTCGCTCTCCCCATTGCTCGATGTCTAAATCTCTTGAGGGTAGGACCTTGATTAACATGCGCTTCACCAACGATCAAATCCTCTCGATTAAGCCGGAAATTTGACTCCGCGTTTGCCACCGCTGAGCTCAAGACTTTTGAGACCATCTTCGCAGCGCCCTGTGGGCTAAATCTCAAAATGCTTAATGCTTCATCCACGTTCTTGCCCCGAACAAGGTCAACAACTTTCCTCGCTTTTCTTGATGAAACTCGCGCATACTTGGCGACTGCGCGGGCCTTTTTTTCTACGCTTGCAACTTCTGCCAAAGTCCAACCTCCAACACTAGGAAAACATAATTCAAATTTCAAATTTCAAAATGCAAATTTCAAATTGTAAAACCCTAACGGGAATTCTTTTGTCGATTTTTCAATTTTGCATTTCTTACTTAGGGGCTGTCGACCTTTCGGTGCGATGACCGTGCCCCCTAAATGTCCTGGTCAAGGCAAATTCGCCCAACTTGTGTCCTACCATACTTTCCGTAACATAAATAGGAACATGCTTTCTTCCATCATGAATCGCTATCGTGTGTCCAACCATTTCAGGGAATATAGTTGAAGCACGGGACCATGACTTAATAATTCTCTTATCATTTGTTTCATTCATCTCTAAAATTTTGTTGAAAAGCTTTTCTTCAACGAAGGGACCCTTCTTAAGAGATCTTCCCATCTATTCCTCCAATTATTGAGCGACTAGCAATTTTCGGCTTGCGACCAGCGATTCTGAAGATTTTCGTATCGCCTTTTCGCTGACCGTTCAGCAATTTCTCTTCCGACTTGCTTTATTTTTTCTTTCTAACGATATACTTATCAGATAGCTTCTTTTTTCTGGTGCGAAAGCCGATTGTCGGCTTGCCCCACGGCGTCACAGGATGTCTTCCCGATGAGGCTTTTCCCTCTCCGCCGCCGTGCGGATGATCCACAGGATTCATGGCTGTACCTCGGACCGTAGGCCTTCTGCCCAACCACCTGTTTCTGCCTGCTTTTCCGATAGAAATAATTTCATTTTCAACATTACCAACTTGGCCGATAGTAGCCCGGCAATTCAGATGAATTAGACGCGCCTCACCCGAGGGAAGCCTGACATGGCAATAATTACCCTCTTTTGCCACGATCTGAACAGCCGATCCGGCGGAGCGCGCCAGTTGCGACCCTCTGCCGGGTTTCAACTCAAGATTGTGAATAACAGTACCAACAGGAATATTCTTAAGCGGGAGCGCGTTACCCGTCTTTATATCAGCATCCGGTCCCGATACTATTTCATCCCCGACTTTCAGTTTCAAAGGAGCCACTATATATCTCTTCTCGCCGTCTAAATAATAAAGCAACGCGATTCTAGCCGAGCGATTGGGATCGTATTCAATCGCCGCCACGCGTGCCGGAATGCCGTCTTTGTCCCTTTTAAAATCAATAATCCGGTATTTTCTCTTATGTCTCCCGCCTATGTGGCGAGTTGTTATTCTCCCGTAAACATTTCGGCCTGACTTCTTCGGCAATGCGGTCGTCAAGGATTTTTCAGGCTTCTCCTTTGTAATCTCCTGAAAATCAGAAACAGTTTGAAATCTCCTGCCCGGCGATGTCGGCTTAAATTTCTTAACACCCATCTATTTCTCCTTGCGAGTTCGAAGTCGGTAGTCTGTAGTGGATAGCGAGAGTGACCTACTATCATTTGACTTATGGTTTTCACTACTCACTTCCCACTCCTCACTCTTCACTCTTCACTACTTTACTTTCCTTCAAAAAATTCTATTTTGTCGCCTTCTTTTAGCGTCACGATCGCTTTCTTCCAGTTCTTCGTCCTTCCCCTTGTATATCCCTGACGCTTCATTTTGCCACTCACACGGATTGTGTTGACCTTCGTTACACCAACATTGAAAATCTCTTCAACTGCTTTTCTTACTTCAATCTTTCTTGCCCTCGGATGAACCTCAAAAGTGTACTTGTTCTTCTCGATCAAATCATAACTCTTCTCCGAGATTACGGGCTTTATCACTATGTCTCTAGCCAAGCTTATTCCGGCGGTTTTTGTCTCTTTACTCTTTGACTTTTTCATTTCGCCAGGGCCTCCATGAGATGAGTCAATGAACTACGCGTGAATACAAGCAAATTATTGTCCAATGCAGCGTAGGTCCCCAATGAACCAACCAAACATACTCTGACTTTCGGAATATTCCGGACCGACTTGGCAACCACTTCTTCCTCTCTTGTCAAAACAACGGTCGTGCCCTCCAAGGCGCCGACGTTCTTCAGAACTTCTCTGGCCTTCTTCGTTGCCGGTTCGGTGATATCAAACTTGTCTATTACAACAATCTGAGAATTCTTTGCTTTGGCGGAGATGGCAGACCTTAAAGCCAATCTCCTGACTTTCTTTGGTACGGACTGAGAGTGATCTTTTGGCTTCGGCCCAAAAGCAACGCCTCCACCCAGCCACAGCGGAGAACGAATGCTTCCGGCTCGCGCCCGTCCGGTGCCTTTCTGCCGCCACGGTTTTGTGCCTCCGCCTGACACCTCGGATCGAGTCTTGGTCGAAGCCGAACCCTGCCTAATGCCGGCTCTCTGCGCTCGGACAGTCTGATATATGGCCGACTCGTTAATTTTCTCTTCAAGGAGAGGTTCTAGACTTACCTCATCCACTTTCTTGCCGCTTGTGTCACAGATAGGTACTTTCATTGTGATTTCTTTGCCTTCTTACTCTTTTTTACAGATTCTTTTATCATAACCAGACTATTTTTTGAACCCGGCACATTGCCCTTGATCAAAAGCAAGCTCTGCTCCGTATCTACTCCAACTATCTCCAGATTCTGAATAGTAACACGACTGTTCCCTTTTTGGCCAGGCAACTTTTTGCCTTTGAAGACTCTTGAGGGAGAGGCGCAAGCCCCTATGGCACCGGGCGCCCTGTGAAAATGCGATCCGTGACCGCCTGGTCCTCCTCTAAAACCCCACCTCTTTATGACGCCTGCATAGCCTTTTCCCTTCGAAACGCCTACTATGTCGGCTCTGTCTCCAACTGCAAAGACATCGACTTTTATGACTTGGCCGGCCTTAAATTCATCCTTTTCGCCGATCCGTATTTCAGCCAGATGCCTCTTGGGTTTCACTTTTGCCTTATCAAAGTGCCCTTTAAGGGGTTTGTTAACAAGCTTGTCACGAATTGCTCCGTATCCCAGCTGTACCGACCTGTAGCCATCTTTTTTCTCATTCTTAACCTGCGTAACGACACAATCTTCAGCTTCTATCACCGTTACCGGGATTACCCTATCATCCTCAGTAAAGATCTGAGTCATCCCCAATTTTTTTCCCAACAAACCCTTCATCACAGCCCGCCTAAGTTATTATTCCTACCATTATCAGAAAAATGAATCCACGTTTTCCATTCGCGACATTCCGCGTCTCTCAAATTCGCGTCAATTCGCGTTTCTTCATTCGCGCTTATTCGCGTCTAAAGCTTGATCTCAATGTCTACGCCAGCTGGTAAATCCAAACGCATTAACGAATCCACTGTCTTCGGTGTAGGCTCCAAGATGTCAAGCAACCGCTTGTGCGTGCACATCTCAAAATGCTCACGAGAGTCCTTGTTGACATGCGGAGACCGCAACACGCAATATAGACTCCGCTCAGTCGGCAGAGGAACCGGTCCTGCAACCCTGGCACCTGTTCTCTTTACCGTCTCGACGATCTTTTTGGCAGATTGGTCAACAACCTCGTGATCAAATGCTTTGAGCCTAATCCTAATTTTTTGACCAGCCATCCAAACCCTCCACTCAAAACCAATTGCAAATTTCAAATTTCAAAATGCAAATATTTAAAATCTTAGAGCCACACCATTTTGACTTTTTCATTTTGCATTTTGCATTTTGCATTTTTCATTCAAGTATTTCTGTTACTCTTCCTGCTCCCACTGTTCTTCCGCCTTCTCTTATGGCGAATCTCAGGCCCTCTTCCAT
>Ga0214473_10007980_pt1 | contig 12546 bp, 25 predicted proteins | sample RVTome_7_FD_203509 | JGI IMG/M metagenome (GOLD analysis project Ga0214473, IMG submission 203509) | Soil microbial communities from uranium-contaminated site in the Upper Colorado River Basin, Wyoming, United States - RVT98D197 | ecosystem: Environmental > Terrestrial > Soil > Contaminated >... | reverse complement strand
TGTCGCCGTTTGTGTCCAGCATCATCGGCGCGCCCACTTTGTCAAATGTGTCATCGGCCATCAGGTGGTATTCGTCTAGAATCAGGTAATCGGCATAGTCGCCGCGTAACGTGTCGGGATTCCAGGCTGTCTTTGCGCGTATTCTGTTTTTGGTGCCTGGCACTTCTACGCTGTGCTCGGTTTCGTTCTTGTGAAGTGCTTTGCAATCAATCCCAGATTGTAATGCTTGCTTTACCTCGTACCAAAACGCGCTTACCTGTTCCTCGGTTGGTGCGGCATAGAGAACGCGCCGCCCTTCCATGAACTTGCGCACCGCCTGAATTGCAATGCCAACGGTTTTACCGCCGCGCCGCCCGGCGCGAATGACTTTGCGCTTTGCGGGCGAATCAATGAACTTCGCCTGCTGCGGGTGCGGCGTCCGTAGGCGCGGCGTCCACCTCGTTGCAGACCTCCGCGCCATCACCCTCTGCATCGCCTCCGCCGCAGCCTGCTCCAGCGCCCATCTTGGAAGCGATGACGTTCTCGAATTCATTCAACACCTTGTCTGGGTCAATCCCGCTCTGCTTTGCCGCCTCACGCCAGTCGTGTACTTCGATTGGCACAGGCACGCGCCCGTAACTTATCTCGACAAATCGCTCTGGATTCTCGCGTATCATTGTTCGGAGTAACATTTCAATCTGCGTAGCGACATGCCCATTGATAACGATGGGCGACTTGTCCGCCGCCATCGCTTTCTCGTTTGCGAGTTGCTGCGCTAGTTCGCGCAATGCGTCAAACGACTTGGGACGACCTGCCCGATTGATTCTTGGGTCGCCTTTTACAAATGGCTTTAGATTATCTTTCGCGTTTGGATTATTTGGCATTGCATTACTGTTCTGTCACAGTACAACTAGCATTATGTCACACGCTCAATCACCAAGTCTAGGAGCGGGTGGGTCGGACTTGCGCCGCCAGTTTGCGGATTGGATTCCGCCGCGCTATCTATTTCGCCTCGCCCGCATGGTTCACGCTTTGGATATGGCTTGCGTAATGGTTCAATTTGCTTTCGCATGGTGTCATCAAGAGGCATAAGGTAACGATGTTTTGGCGGCATCATTATCCTCTGTGCACCCTTCGGCAAAATCATGCGCGGTCTATTGAAAATAACGCCAGTGTAAGAACGCCTGTGTAATACCTTTTCACCCGCCATATAATCAAACTTTGCGGATGTATCTCCTGAGTAAATCCAGTTACCCGCCTGATAGATTGCTCCGACATGACCATGATGCGGGTCAGCATAAGACACGATAAGCCTAACACCAGACGATTGACGTTTTAGCATCTTTAGGGCAATCGCCACAATTCTGCTTACTGGCGCTTCGTGTTTTGTAAGTGCAACCCTAACCAACTCTGCGACCTGCGTCATTTGAATCCCGAACGCCTTACACAAGTTTGGATTTGCGCCCCACGCAAAAATAATCGCCCGATGAACTTTTCGCCTTCCCATACGCCGATATTTACTCGCTTTGAAACTGGCATCGTCTTGCTATAATGCCAGTGCTCGACCGCATACTTAGCAGCCGCATGACTACACCAGTCAAGCCGCAAGTCAACCTTATCGCTCATTTCGGCACAAACTCCGCGCCGCATTCTGGACACTTAACGGGCGACTTTTGGTCAAGCCGTCCCTGTTCGTCAATCCCGACTGGCTGAAAATCTGGCGTCTCACTTTCAATCAAATCCCCCAGCGCGGCGAGGTCGCGCTTCCAGCCGTCGAGTAAGTCCGAGTCGAGTCCCCACGATTGCAAATCTGCTGCATCCCACCCGGACAGCGCATCCCATGAAAGCGCACCCGTCGCCGTCCTCAGCATGATCGGGACGGCGTGCCGCTCATCGTCTGTCAGCGGGCGATTCGATTGCAGCGCGTTGACCTCCAGGCCCATCCCAAACGCGCCGCCCCACACACCAACGCGCTGATGGCCATCATATAGCGGATGCTTGCCGTCGCCGTTTGGCGGGCCAATGGCAATAGTTTCCATGCGTCCAAGAAGCTCTGTGCTTTTGAGTAGCTTCTTTGCTTGCGCTTTTGTCAGCGTGACGGGATTCTCAGCCCAATGCGCCAAGTTGCCAAGTTTTACTTTTACAGGAGACCAGTCAATCATCGTCTGTCAATTCTCTCTGGCCGCCGGGTGTCGGTGGGAATCACCCGGCGGCACTTCGGGAGAGTGGCCCGTCACGCCACAAACGCTGGCTAAAGCTCTTTGTTCATGTCCGTGAGATCCTCGATTGCAATCTCAATCGTAGCCCACGTCATTAGTTTGTCGCACAGTAAAGTAACCTCTTCCAGAACCGCGCTCATTTTTCTAATATCAGCAACGACATGAATACGCAGACGTTTCCTGACCATCGCTGCGTCGGAATCAGACATGCTCCCATTGAGTTGAATTTTTGCGCCGTCGAGGACGCCCCTGAAATCATCTCCAGCCATTTTATTTTACCTGCTTGATATTTTCTGTAGGAGGGGCGATAATTGGAGCAGGCACAGGCGCATCCAGAGCGTCTATGCCTGCCATGATTTTGTCAATCGTCACGAGGCTGGATACTAGCTCCGCTTTCAGTTGCGCACAGAGTAGCTTTAAGTCAGTGTCCATAGCTCATCCAATGCAACTGAGCTTGTCCAAAATTTCCAAGTCATCAGAATTCAAGTCGGGTTCAGCGCCGGACGACCGCAATTGCGAGAGCAGCTTGCCGACGATGATCGCCAACTTGTTAATCCAACTGCGACTCTCTTTGCGCTCACGATCCAACTCGTTCCCGATTTTGATAATGTCCAATCGAGACTCTTGCGCACGCCTGTCAGATTCAGCCAAGCGGCTTTCAGCATTAGCTGCACGCGTTTCGGCTACAACCAGCCGCGCTTTCACGTCAAATAGTTCTCTGTCTAGCTCATACTCGCGTTTGTCAGCGCCATCCTGCCGTGTCCTCAACACGTCAAGTTCCTGGCGCAACTGATTGGCCTGCGCCTGAAGAACTGTTACGAGTGTCATGCTCGTATCAATCTGAATACGGTCGGCCTCTTCTGTCAACTTGCGGGTTTCGGCCTCGCCTTTTTTGATATCAGTAGGTGCGCGCCGCACTCCCAGCAATGCGTTTATAACAACGCCCAAACCACTAAGCGCGGCCACCACCAGCGCAAGCTCTGCCGTTGACATTATGCTACGCCCGCTTGGTCAAAAGGTATACGCCCTGATTTGCCACCAACGCGGCGATCAGAGTTTGCAGCAGGCCCAGCGCGCCTGGTTTGCTACACACAACAGACGTGATGATATTTCCGCACGCCAGACCGAACGCGCCTGCGGCAACGACAACGAGTAGTCCCCCCATGATTGCCTGCTTTTTTACTGGCGGGAGCGGATCAAACCATCCTGCCAGGCCGGGGATGTATGAGAATGCCAGAGTGAGGACAACACCAGCGATTGAAGCCAAAACATCAGAGTTCATAGTTTCACCTCCATGCCTAGTTTAGCACAAATCAAGGCGGATTGTCAACTTGAATGTCAGCTAACAGAGTCAAATTGTCAGGTAAAATTCAGGTAAATGCCTTACACTGAAACGCGATTTGGGATACTATATATATAGTCAAAACAAAGAACACTAACAACTGAATAGCCTAGCCGAACGAAGGAGCCAGACGGGACACCGAGGGGCACTGGGGCGGACGAAGACACCAACCAGACCCGGAGAAGAACTGGACGATGAGGCAGCAGACAAGAAAACAGACGACAAGCGCAAAATAAAATTTGCGCTCATCTGAGGGCAAGCCCGACTACTGAAAAAACGGCAAACGCCGGGGAGAATGGGGAGGTAAGTAGTATCCGCCCCTGCCCTCAGATGAGCACAAGTCAACGAGCAGACAGCACGTAGCGACTGAAAGGAAAAACATGAAAATCATAACGCACAAAGACCTGCCAATGAACCAGACATTATTCCTGGGCAATGATCAGATTTGCAATAGATATTTCCGCTCCGCTGATGGAGTGGATGTACAGCGCATTTCACGATGGGCCAAAGACGGCGATACACAACGGATGACATACGCCGAATTTGACGCTTGGCTCGCCGAAATTCGGCGCATAGCAAAATCGGAAATGGTAGCCTAATCTTGCAACTCTGGCACGGGAACTTGGGAAAAACGAAAGGACAACAAAATGATTACCGAAAAACGAAAACCTGACAGTGTAATCTACCAGGTACGCAGCAAGGCTACTACTACTCCGCAAGATCGCGGCGTTCTTATTGCAGAATTTGCTTTTTATGCAAACGCATTTCGACGCTGCCAGCGAGAACAAGAGCGTGGCGACAAAACTGCATTTGTTTCCAAGGTCACAGAATACTAGCAGCCCGCCGGGGCAATCCAGATTGAATGAAAGGATACGACGATGAAAAACTTTGACCAGAAGTACTACGAAACACGGGAACTCTGCAAAACAGAAACCGATGGTGGCCCCAACAGCGATACAACGCTCTGGGACTGGATGCAGGCGGGCTACTGGACAGAGATGACGCCCGCCGAAATGGCCGCCGAGTGGGACAGCCTGAGCATTCAGAGCCAGGACTAATCCCACTACCCCAGCCAGCCGGCCGCCCCCAGGCGGGGGCGGCCCTGAGCAAACGAATCCCGCCGCCGGTTAGTAGTTCTGCCGCTGGCAGTCCGCTGAAGGCAGGCGTTGGCGACCAGTACGACATCGGGCGCGCCGCCCCGACACCACCGGCGAAGGAAACGACGATGAAAATCGAAATTACAATTGAGCAACTGCGAGAAAAAAATGCCTGCACACCAGGCATGACAGATTTCATTGCAATATATCCAAGCGGAATCGCATCAATTGATTGGACGCGCCAAACAATGATTGATATGCTGAAATCTCCACTGCGTAAGTGGATTGGCTGGGCATACAAAAGATGCTTGCTGCCATACTGGTCATTATGCGAGGCCGACCTGTCCGGGGCCGACCTGCGCGGGGCCGACTTGAGCGAGGCCGACTTGTGCGGGGCCAACTTGAGCGGGGCCAACTTGAGCGGGGCCGACTTGTGCGGGGCCAACTTGCGCGGGGCCAACTTGTGCGGGGCCAACTTGCGCGGGGCCGACTTGTGCGGGGCCAACTTGCGCGGGGCCAACTTGAGCGGGGCCAACTTGAGCGGGGCCGACTTGTGCGGGGCCAACTTGAGCGTGGCCGACTTGTGCGGGGCCGACTTGAATAAAGATGATCAAATCTGACATGCGCCTGAGCCGCGCCATCAAGCAACGATTTTGTTGTTCGTGCGGATGTGCAATCTGGCCGCCGTCGCTATACTGCAAGAGCACCGGCGAATGCGCCAGGTGCTGGCTGGACGGGCTAACTAAGATTTACAGATCACGAAAGGAACAAAATGAACTACGAATTGCCTATCCACATTATTAGCGGAAAGACATGGCAGCACTATTTCACAGTGCGTCCATGCCTTGATGGATGGTCTGAGTTCTCGCAAAAGACCCCGCTGGAATTCTGGAATACCACCAAGCGCGGCGACTGGCTGTGGTGGTGGATGCGCAATAACACGGGCTATGTGCCGACGAAAACAGTGTCGGTTGAATTTGCGCGGTCGTGTGCAGAACGCGCACATGAATACTACGCCTACGCCGACGCCGCCGCCGACGCCGCCGACGCCGCCGACGACGCCGCCGACGCCGCCGACGCCGCCGAAGACTTTGCCTCCCTAGACTCCAAAGACGCAAAATACAATGAGTTGGGCATCCAGGCTGACTGGATACGAGCTCATGTCGCGTATCCGTTTGGAGATTAGTGTCAAACGTCATATGACGTTTGACACTTGCCAACCGCAACAAGTTTGTGCTATTCTATAGCAGGCTAGAGGCTGCGCGGGAAGCGTGACCCGGCCAGGCGCGAGAACTGGACGCCGTGCAAATCGGCAAGCCCAAAAAACGAATGGAGACAAAAATGAGCGATTCAACTCTTATGCACGAAACCTACCGTCCCAACGCCGCGCAATTCGACGGGGAGGCATACATTCGTAGCATCAATTCGTTCTTCTGTCCCGCATGCAAATTGGGCCATCAGCGGCCCGGCGCCACCGCTGACACGTTCGCCTGCGACAAGTGCGGATCTGGCGGCACGAAACTCGAATTGCAAAACAGCGTTCGCTATGCGCGCACAATCGAGGCGCGCACGTGCCGGATCTGCGGTGGAAACATCCGCCCGAACCCGCGCCGGATGCGAGGAGCATGGTGGATGACGCCTAGCCGCAATTGGGCTTGGCTGTGCGCAGAATGCTGCTTCTGCGGCACGCTGGACGACTTTGAAAGCGAGGCGAGAAACTTTACCATTCCGGATCACGAACGGCATCCAACGTGGTAGAATGAATATGATGCAAGCTGGCGGGCAAACCTGACAAAACAGGGGCGTCCGGCAACATGGCGTATTCCGAACTATCGGATAGAAAACAAATGGCCCGCCAGAACATCTGCGATTGCGATATGACTATGATTGCGAGTGCGGGAACGGAATGAGGCTGCCCATAGAGCGAGTGCCATTTTGGCAATGCCACAGGCGGCGGATACGCGCAAATGGAATTCCCGCCGAGCGCGATAGCGCACGGGTCATCATGCAATCGCAGGGCGCGCGGTGTGCGTACCAAGAGGCGCACCACAGCAGGCATTATCTAAAAACTGCCGCGCGCCAACTCTAACAAATGAATAGGATGCAAGCTGGCGGCGGCGTGGAGAGGGTGTTAGACACACGAAGCGTCGGTGACTGAGTCGAGGCACCAGGCCGTAGAAGCTATGAGGTCATTCGGGTGCAGTTTTGAAAGTTGTTCACGAATCCTGACCGCCAGCACATCAGCGATTGCGTAAAAAATCTGTACTCACCCAAGCTCAGGTACGACTACAGGCCCGACGCTGAAGGCCGGTATAGGACTGGCTAAAGTACCCTCGTAACCCAGGAAACCGGTAATGCGCTTTGGAGTATCGGGTAAGGGAAGCGCAATCGCTTGCGATTACTTCTGCGAATGGACGAGCGGCCCTTTTGGGGTGTGTAGGTAAAAGCACCTACGGTAAACGCCGAAAACGTGGCAGAAGATAATCGCAGGGCGCGCGCGGTGTGGATCGGGAGGCCAATGTCAACCGAGCCGCGCGCACCACGGCCAGCCGCCACGCCAACGTGAGCGCAATCTCCTGAATCGTGCGCGGCGGCTGGCTAAATCAAATTGCTCTACATGAGGTGAAACGCTGGCCCTCCAGCACGAGTACAGGATATTGAGTCAAAGCCCGCCCGGCGCGGTTAGCCGGATAGCGAACTCGGTTTGATGATATGGGCGGCTTGCGTGGCCGCCCCACACCGAAAGGGAAACATGACAGCAAGCGAAATTATAGAGTTATTGAAAACGACGCCAGACAAAATCTTCCAGGTAGACGTTGAATTAGCGCACGTCGGAGCGCACCTGGACGAGCTCGAAGATGGCCTCAGCATCGCAGAGCTAAATGCAGAGTTGTCAGCAGAAATGCCTACCAAATCCAATGAGGACACTCGCAAACAATTCCGCGCCGATGCTGTTTCAAAATCTCCTGACGTGAAACGAATCAAGGCCATTATCCGAGATGAGCACATCCGACAAAGCGGAATCGAAAACGAGCGCAGCAAATATACGCGCACGTTTAACGCCGCGCTTGCAATGGCCGAACTAGCAGCGGCGCAACTGTACGCAGTTGCGGCGCGCACCCGAAAGGAAATCGTTACCCGTGAATCAAACTGAACTCGTAACCATCCAGCCGAAGGAAATTTCGGTAGTCCAGCCTGAAATAAATCGGAGCCTCTTGACTGTTATCGGGGCAGACGTTTTGACCCGCGAGGATATTTCAATACCGCTATTGACGCTAGTACAACCGACCGGAGGCAAACACCTACCCGATGATTGCATCGAGCATATTGGGGAATGGCACAACAGCATCACAGGAGAATACCGAAAAATCGTCACAGCGGTGCTTCTCAGCATTGCTAGACAACGCGGCGCATTCCCGCGCGATTACTCCGCAGATTCAAAACTCTTGTGCGGCAGCGATGATGCGTTGTTCCCGCGCCGCCAGTTTGTCGGCAGTGGTGTTGTAGATGACAACTCAGGCATCACACACATGATAGACGGCGGCCCATGCGCCGAATGCCTGGCGTCACAATTCATCGCAGACATCCCGCCACTTTGCACGTTTAGCTATTCCTACGCCATGCTCGACCTCGACAACGGGATGCCATTCCTGATGCGCGCACAGCGCACAGGCATTCAGGCAGGGCGCAAACTGAACACCGTCGCCAAACTATGCGGACGCGCCAAATCGGTCATCATCTCGGCTAACCTCGTAAAAAACGCCAAGGGAAAATATGCCGTCCCGATCTTCTCGGTTGGTGACAAGTTGGCCGCTGCTGTGCTGGAGATGGCCCACACGCTTGATGCAATGGGAAATCTCGCCACTCGGCAGAGCATCGTGGATGATGAGCCGGAACATGGCAATGCCGAATTTGTTGACACGAACGAAGAGTCACACCCGTTCTAATGAACAGACAAACCCTAGTCGCACGCTATATCGAATTGCAACGCGAGGCTGAACAGATGGGCATACGCGGCAGCGCACACATTACAACACGCATGAGCGATGATGAAATCGTGCGACTAGGAAAACTATTGCGTGCTCAGGTTGACGAGTGGAAATCGCGCATGGCTGAGCACGAAAAACTATTGGGAGCATAGCCCTACTGCCCGCCGCGAGACAAGCACCTGCATCAGGTTGCTCGGCGCAGAGCCGATAGACGCGCGGGCGGTAGGCGCAAGAGGCTGAAGTGGAAAAGTGGTTTGAGAGATTATACTGGAAATGGTTTGGAGACGGCCAAGCCTACAAGTCTCCTCTGCATTATGAAATTGCGGAGATGCTCAAGTGGCTGGGCCGTGTGTGTCGGTGAAAAATGATGCCAACGCCAATTGAAATCACAAACGCAAATCAGTTGCCGAAGGTAAACACAAAATGCGCCGATAGCCTGCAAACGCTGGCAATCATTTGCCAACGAGCCGGGTTGCGTGTGTTGCGCACCTGGCATTTGACACGCGAGGTTTGCGGTGACTTGTACTACGCCGAGGTTGAATAATGAAAATCAAAACCGCCAACTGGCGTGAAATCAGGGTGCAATGTGACTGCGGAAATATCATTGCAACAACACTGGGCGTGCTACGTGTCCGCTGCAAGTGCGGGCGCGAGGCGTACCTGTCCGAGTTGCAAGACAAGAAGTTGGCCGAGCGACGTAGTAACGGAAAACTGGACAGGTACTTGGCATAGGAGTACACAAAATGACAGATGAAGACGCCGCAATCCTGACGGCATATGAAAAACTGCCAGCAGACGAAAAAGAGAAGCTGGACTTTTATGCAGACAAATTTGAGCGAGTCGTCAATAAGGTCGGCCACCAGTCTGCGATCCTGCTGCTGGGACACCTGGGGATGTGGGCGGTTCGCAATGACGTTGGCATTGCTACTCAGTAGCAATTTTGCAGCTTGACTACGTTTCGCATGAAGTGAGCGAGGAGGCTCAATGAATGTAACCAGGGAAGGAATAGAAGTTATGCCCGGCCAAGTTTGGCGAGACCTCGACCATCGGATGCAGGGAAGAACCATTACAATCATCCGAGTTGCTGAAGGATTCGCGTACTACGGAAGTGGGAATTCGCGGCGCATTAGCATCAAGCGCATGCACCGACACAGCACCGGATTTGAGCTTGTTTTTCAACCTGATACCGGCGAGCAGGCCGTAGACTACCGAGAGAGGAAAGAATAGACAATGTATCGTAAACGTTTTGCTGTAGTAGATGAAAAAACATACAGGGTTGGGTATCCTCAATGTGCCGGATGCGAATATCTATGTATTCCGTTTCAGTCAGAGTGCCTGTATCCCGGCGATGGATGCGAGTACCCAGCAGAGCGAGTTGAGGCAGAGGAACAGCTTCCAAAATCTGCCTCTTGACAACTGCGAGCAAGTTGACGTATAATGATTGTGTAATGGCTTGCGGCTGGACACCGTGAAGCGTAACAACTAGGGAAGGCAAACGCGAAAAACGCTTTTAGTTTTTCTGGTATGAGGCTTACGACCCGTGTATCCAGCACGGCTGTTGTATAGCCTTCCCGAACAGTAAGCCTCAGACCAGAGCAACCAAGAGCGTTTTTGTTTTGAAAGGCTATCAATGACACATGACATGGCCGTTTACCGCTGTTATCGGAGCAACGCGCTGTGGTTTGCAGCACGTACGGATGGCTACAGCGTTACGACGCACAACCAAACGTTTAGCTTCAAAGCAGGGGAGATGATGGGATGTTCAAAATACTGGCTAGAGCAATCGCGCGAATACTGGCAGAGACTTCAAGATGCCCGCGCTGTGCCGGACTCATGCTGTGGGATGATAAGCGCGGATGCTACGTGTGCTCCAAGTGTGGATTCCAGTCCAGGCATTAGCGGCTGCATCTGCCCGGATTGCACGCAAGCGGCAATTTGCCTCTTGACAACGCAGGGCAAAACGTGATATGATGATTCAGGACGCGAAAACAAAAAGCGTCTGCGGCCTGGGAACCGCAAAATAGCACAAGTAACTAAGGCTCTTTTTGAGTGTCAGCCTGGGCATTAGCCCACTTGTGCGGGTAATCCCAGGCCCAGACTGCCACTCAAAAAGAGCTTTTGTTTTTGAAAGGCAACGCATGGAATTTCACGACATAGCGAACGTGTTCCCGATGCTACCACAAGTAGAACTTGAAACGCTGGCAGCAGACATCAAAGCCAATGGGCTACCGACTTTGGTATTAGTTTGCAGACAGCAGAATGCAATCCACACGGGTATCATTGAAATGACACGGCCACTACTTCCACCTAGAGGCTGTTTTGCAGCTTAGAATCAATGGAAAAATAAATGGAACACATATCAAATCCAGTTAGCCGATACATCAAATCAGTTTCAAAGATATGCCCACGCTGCCAATCTCGCCGCCCCAAGCAAGAGACAACTTGCAAAAAATGCGGACACAGGTTTATAAAATGAACGAGCCTCTACCGCCCGAACTATCACAACGTTGGGGACACCTCCAGTACATCAGACAGCGACGCGCAAACGAATGGTCAAGCACATGCCCAAAGTGCGGAGACACTGGACACGCCGGACACGAACCACCAGACCGATTTAGAATGTTTTCAGACGGCAAGCCGCGTGGATGGTGTCGCCGGTGTGGATACCAAGACTTTGCTGATTCAGACAAAAAAGTTGTCATCACGCCAGAGGAGCGGCAAGCGTGGATAGCAGAGCGCGTCAAACGAGAACGGGAAACCATTGCATCGGCGCAACACGCAATAGAACTACTCCGCTCCGAGGCGACTTGGCTACGCTATCACGAAAACATGGGAAGTGCCGGACGTGCATTCTGGGAGTCAAAGGGCGTGCCAGATTGGGCGCAAAAGTATTTCCAGCTTGGGTGGTGCTACGACAAAACAATCTGGAGTCACGGCGAGGAATACCACACCCCAACAGCAACCATACCGGTTTTTGGCGTAGGATGGGAACTAGTAAACTTGCGCCACAGGCTAATCAATCCGACAGACCCCACAGACAAATACAGACCAGACCGCTCAGGAATCCCAGCCGCGCTTTATCTGACTGACCCGGACAAGAAACCACAAGGGCAGTGCATTCTAATCGAGGGCGAAATCAAGAGCATTGTAACAGCGTGTCACCTTGACGATCCTGCATACAGCATAATCGGCACGCCCGGCAAGAACCCAAACACAGACCGCCTAAAATTGCTTGACGAATGTGACCGAATCTGGATTGTGTTTGACCCAGACGCGACGGCTCAGGCGGTAGAGGTCGCCCGCGCATTAGGAACTAAGCGCGCGCGTGTGGTGCGACTGCCAGTCAAGCCCGACGACGCTTTTACAATGTATGGCGCGTCAAAGTCGGACTTTGTAGCAGCACTCCATAGCGGGCGCGTGGTAATTTGAGTCTTGACATTTCCAATGAAAAAGCATAGAATGATTGCACAATCAAAAGCCGACTGGACACCGGCTCCTGCGTAAAAGGCCCGCGTTGTATGGTGGGCTGGGTTACGCAATCTTTTACGCAGGAAAGCGTGTCCAGGCCCAGCACACCATACAAGACGGGCTTTCTGTTTTCCGTCAAAACAATAACTCCTTCCGTGCTTCTGTAACTGTGTGCGGAGTGGATATATAGCTACTAGGGCACATCTAGTAAATGCCATAAAACAGTTATCCATATCCATCAAGTGATGTCCTTCCGAGCGAAATCACCAAGCATGTAAAAATGCGCCTCTGGACGAAGCGGAGAATGGCAGAGGCCCCGCAAGGGATAGGTCAGAGAGTAGCACTCTACAGCTAACCCATAATGCTGTACCAGCAAGCCGTAACAGGCTTGTGTTTCCAATTGGCGGTGAGCGTGCAAAGTTGAACACTAGCCCGTTATAGGGCGAATTTTG
>Ga0214473_10007979_pt1 | contig 12546 bp, 11 predicted proteins | sample RVTome_7_FD_203509 | JGI IMG/M metagenome (GOLD analysis project Ga0214473, IMG submission 203509) | Soil microbial communities from uranium-contaminated site in the Upper Colorado River Basin, Wyoming, United States - RVT98D197 | ecosystem: Environmental > Terrestrial > Soil > Contaminated >... | reverse complement strand
CTCGGGCCTCAGGCCCAGCTCCAGCACGCTGCCGGCGGTGTCCACCCACAGGTTGGGCATCCGGTCCATGAGGCGCGCCACCGCGGCGGGATCGTCGGGGCTATCCCAGAAGTTCGTGCCGATGAACGAGATCCGGGGGTGGCGCTCGATGAGGCGGATGCGCTCGTCGGGTGCGCCCACCTCGCCCAGGGCGACCGGCAGCCCGAGCGCCGCGCAGGCCTCCCAGATCGGCTCGCCGCGGCCCGACGCCAGGCCGGCGCCCGGCGGCTCCTGGCCGACGGCGAGGCCGCGCGCCCCCAGCGCCTTGCCGCGCGCGAGCCGGGCCGCCTCGCGCGCGACCCACGCCTCACCGCAGCAGCCCTCGCCGTCGAGGTTCATGAAGACGATGACGCGGTCGCCGTACGGCCTCGCTGCAGCCAGCTGCGCGTCGAGCTCGCCGCCCTCGGCGCCGCCGGAGAGGTTCACCAGCGCCCCGATGCCATCCGCCTGAGCGACGCGCAGGGCTGGCTCGAGCGTCCCCGGTGCGAAGCGCTGGTGAACGTCGATCTTGGGGATGCGGAGCGGGGCGAACGGCTCGTGCTCCGGCCTGGTGATGCCGGGGTGCGCGCGCTCCACGGCGCGCGTCGCGCCGAGCGCCAGGGCGAGCATCGCGAGGCAGAGCGCGCCGACGAGCGCGATGGCGCGAGGCACGGTGAGCACGCGCGGGAGTCTAAGCCAGGGGAGCCGCGCGTGTCCGGGAGACATTCCAGACAGGCCGACCCTCGACGACCAGCTCGCCAAGGATCCTCGCGCACGCCGACGTCCCACCGGAGATCCACGTCCCCGCCCCCGACTGCGCGGCGGGCCGCCGAGGAGTTCAAAGCTCCCTGAGCGCCGCTCGAAGCTGCGGATCGCGTCCGATATCAAATGCGTGTATCGCCTTCGCCCCGGTGTCACCCGAGCGGCGCAGCGAGCCCCCACCCCTCGGCGATGAGGGCGTCGACCGCCGCCAGCGCCGCGCCCGCGCGCACCTCGCGGGCTCCGCGCAGGAGCTGCCACCGGCGCCCGGTGGCGGCGAGCCGCTCGGCGAAGACGGCGGTCATCCACGACCGGAGGTGCTCCCCGTCGCGCAGCCCGTCCTGCACGAAGGGGACGTCGCCGGGGTCGGTCAGGAGATAGAGCGCGCCCCGGCGGCCCAGCGCCTCCACCGCCGCCGACCGCCGGCCCACGTAGCGCTCGTGCCAGACGGCCGTCGCGAACGCGTCGGTGTCGCACACCAGCACCGGCCCGCCGGCGCGCGCCTCCGCGTCCTCGCGGGCGTTCTGCTCCAGGGCGATGCGCTCGAACTCCTCGGAGGGCCAGCGGAGGCTCGCCAGCTCGGGGGGCGGCCGGCCCTCGAGGGCAGCGCGGCACCGCTCGCGAGCGAGGAGGAGGACCGTGTGCTCGCGGCCGTACTCGGGCACCCATCGCGTGAGCCCGAAGGCGCCGTCCCGGGCTCGCAAGAGCGCCGCCAGCTCCGCGGCGAGGGTGGTCTTGCCGGTGGACTCGGCGCCCACGATCACGACCCTCCGCGCCAGGCCTGCCCGGACCGGCGCAGCGAGCTGTCCCCACTGCGCGGCGGGATCCCGCCGGACCAGGGTCCCGCTGACCGGGACGAGGCTCCTCGCGGGATCGACGGGGATGTGGCGCGCGCCCAGGCGGCGGCCGAGCTCGGGACCGTAGGCCTCGGAGGTGAACACCGCGTCCACCGGCTCGTCGCAGAGCGCCCTGGCGCCCTCTTGCATCAGGGCGACGTGCGCGCGCCAGATCGCGTCGGCGCCGAGGTCGACAGGGTGCTCGTCGCGCACCCCCGCGACGTGGACGTTGCCCTCCGCCGCGTGGACCTCGTGCATCCAGGCGACGCGGTCCGCGAGCGGGATGGTCTCGACCCGCGACGCCATCACCACAACGCTGACGCGGCGGCACAGGGCTGCGGCGGTGCGCACGAGCAGGTGGTGCCCTGCGTGCGGCGGGTAGAACTTGCCGATGACGAGCCCGTGCCGCGGGGTCACGCCGACTCCGGAGCGGCGCCGCGCCGGGCCGCGGAAAGCTCGCGCGACCAGGCGCGCAGGCCGCCCACGCACAGCGCCAGGAAGACGGCGTACAGCGCCGCGGTCGGGTAGAGGCCGCGCACCACGTAGAGCGGTACCGAGAGCACGTCCACCGCGATCCAGGTCCACCACGACTCGAGCAGCTTCCTCGCCTGGCCGTAGGTGGCGGCGAGCGAGAGGCAGAGCACGGCGGCGTCCCAGAGCGGCACCGGGGAGTCGGTGCGCCGGGAGAGCCAGGCGGCGGCGGCCGCCGTGCCCGCGGCCGTGAGCGGGACGAGCAGAGCCCACTCGGTGCCGCGGGTGCGCCGCACCGGCAGCGCGACGCCGCGGCCGCCCGCGTGGTGCGTCCATGTCCACCAGCCGTACGCGCCGAGGGCGGCGAACACGCCCTGCAGCGCCGCGTCCCCGTACAGCTTGGACCACCAGAAGATGAGGAAGAAGAAGGCGTTGTTCAGGATCCCGATCGGCCAGTTCCACAGATGCTGGCGCGCCACCAGCCACACGCACCAGATGCCGCTGAGATCGCCGACCAACTCGGCCCAGCTCGCCGGCCCCAGGGCCGGCCGCCGCAAGAGGTCGAGCACCGTCTCCATGGCGGACATGCTATCCGCTCGCCGCCGGGAACGCGCTCCGGTAGGGGACCACTTTCTCGCCGGCCCCCAGGTCCGGGTCCGTCCGCACTTCGATGCGCGCGAGCGGGCCGAAGAGGGCCCGGAGCTCCGCTTCCACCTGCGCGGGGTCGAGCGGGACGCCCCCGGCCGGGCGGAGGACGGCGAGGCAGGAGCCGTCCGCGCGCTGCTCGAACGCGTGCTGCACCACGGCGAAGCGGTGGCGCAGCGCGCGCCCGACGTCGACCGGGCTGACCGGGCTCCCGTCCTCCGCCCGGAAGACCACCGCGGCTCGCCCCTCCAGATCGACGAGGCGCGGCTCGAGCGTCCCGCCCTCGCGCGGCGCCCAGAGGAGGCGCGCGAAGTCGCCGGTCCGGTAGCGCAGGAGGGGGAGGTAGGGGTTCCGGCCGCCCGTCACGGCGATCTCGCCGCGCGCACCCTCGGGCACGGGGAGCCCCTCCTGGTCGAGGATCTCCACGTACAGATCGGGCGCCAGGAGGGCCATGCCCTCGCCGCCGGGACGGGTGCACGCCACCGGGCCGGTCTCGGTCGTGGAGTACCAGTCGATGACCGGGCACCCGAATCGCGCCGAGAGCGCTGCCCCGAGCGGCGCCGCGAGCGCGACCGCGGTCGAGAAGAGCGCGGCGGGGCGCGCCGGTACCTCGAGCCGGAGGAGCTCCGCGAGCGAGATCGGATCGCCGCTGAGGAACCCGGGCGCGAGCGCCTCGACGAAGCGGCGGGCGGCGGCGAGGCCGTCCGGCCAGGCGTGCGGGACGAGGTTCAACCGGGCAAACCCCGCCCCGCGCCAGACGGAGAACAGGCTCGGGTAGACCCAGACGCTCGCCTGCGCGCGCAGGTTCATGCAGGCGACCGCCCCCGGCCCCTGCAGCACCTCCAGGCCGTGCCAGGCCAGGGCTCGCTCCGCGAGCGCGTGGGTGAGGGCCACCGCCAGCGGGTGGTGCGGAACGCGCAGGGCGTGGCCCGTCGTGCCGCTCGTCTCGTAGACGATGAGCCGTTCGAGCGGCTCGTCCTCCGGGACGAGCTCCTCGACGTGCGCCGCCACGTCCTCCCTGCGCAGGGTCGGCAGGCGGGCCCAGTCGCGCTCCAGCGCGGAGCCCTCGGGGATGAGCGCGCGCCACCGCGGGACCCGCGCCCGCATGCGCGACACCCACTCCAGCACGGGAGGCGGCGGCCCGCCGCGGGGCTGTGGCGGGGCGGACGCCAGCGCGCCACGGAAGGCGTCCACGGCGTGGAGGTCCTCCGCCCGCACGTGATCGCCGATGAGGTGGGTAAAGCGAGGCGCGCTGGGGTGCTGCCGGATCCGTTCGAGGCCGCGGAGGCCCTCGACGGTGACGAGCGGAAAGAGCTGTCGCGCGGCGTCGAGATCCATGTTCACTCCGAGGAATACCGGGCGGCTGCCTGGGCGGCGCGCTCGGAGGCCATCTGCTCCCGGAGCTTGCGGGCGCGCTCCGCCTGCGCGCGCGTGTCGCGAAGGACCAGCGCCCTCTCCACGCTCGAGAGCGCCCGGAGCCGGTCGGCGGCCTGGGCGCGCGACTCGCCGCCGGGGGTCACCCCCAGCGCGTCGAGGAGGGCCCTTGCCAGCTCCTCGCGGCGATCGGCGTCGGTGACGAACAGCTCCGCGGTGACCAGCCCCGCCAGCGGCCGGAGCCCGCCTGCGAGCCAGCGCAGCACGGGCAGCCCGAACCGCCGCTCGCTCCGTAGCCAGGGATCGTGGCAGAGCCACGCCGCGACGAGGGTGACCCGGAGCAGGTTCCGGTCGGCGGCCGGGGCCCGCGCCCAGCTCCCGACCGCCTTGGCCGGCAGGCGCCCGGGGAGCCCCAGGTCAGCGAGGAGATCGGCCACCACCGCCTCCACGTCCACCTGGCCGCCCGGCGTCCCCGCAGACCGGGGCTCGAGCAGGAACTCGGCCGGGCACTCGGCCAGGCGGCGGGTGAGGTGCTCGACGACGGGCGCCGCGATCACCGGCGGACCTCCAGGGCCGATCCGTAGCGGGCGCGGGCGAACGCCCGCGCGAACGCGACCAGCTCCTCCATGGTGCGCACGGCGTGGACCGTCCAGCCCGCCGCGGCGAGGCGGGTCACCTGACCGGACCAGCCCGCGGGATCGAGCTGCAGCACCGCCGTGGCGCCGCCTCCGGCCCTGGCGGCCGCCTCCTTGGCGATCTCCCATCCGCCGCGCACCTCCTCGAGCATGTGGAACAGGTCCGAGTCGCTCACCAGGAGGACGTGCGCGGGGCCCCTCAGCGGGGGGGCGTTCAGGAACGTCGCGCGCAGCCGCTCCACGCCGAACGAATAGCCGGTCCCGAGGTAGCCGGTCATGACTCCGAGCACGGCCTGCTCGTCCCGGACGAAACCCTCGGTCTGCGTGTACTTGCCCGGCTCGCCGGAGAGGCACGCCATGACCCGGGCGCCGCTGCGCAGCGCCGACAGCGCGACGACCGCGCCGGCCAGCACCGGGTAGGAGAGATCCGCGGCAGGGTTCCGCATGGAACCGGAGCAGTCGATCCCGACGTACAGGTCTACGAGGGTGCGCCGGGGCTCGCCACCCTCGGTCGCGCCGTAGGTCCGCTCCAGCGTGGTGAAGCCGGGGATCACCACCGGGCTGTGGATGAGGGTGGCGCGCCAGTCGATCTGGGACACGGGCGAGCCGGCGTCCCAGGGCTCGAGCCCCTCCGGGAGCGGGTCGGCCGCCTGATGCGCGACGCGGACCGGGAAGGGGACGAGGTGCGGCAGGGCGCACTCGCGGTAATACCGTACGACCAGATCCTTCTGGCTGGCCTTCACGCCCAGCGCCTTCATGAGGTCGGCGTAGGACGAGGGCTCGCGGTACCCGTTCTTCTCGCCCCCCAAAGGCGCGCGCCCTTCGCCTGGCGACGCGGCGTCCGGGCCCAGCGGGCCCAGGCCGGACAGCTCGGGGTCCTCGGCAGGGTGGATGGCGCCGTCCTGCTCGTCGTCGTCGATCCCGGCCAGGCCGTCCGGGATGTCGCAGCCGTCGGCCGCCGAGGCGGTGTCGAGCCAGACGTTCGCGGCTGGCGCCGGCGCCTGCTCGAGCAGATAGGGGAGGAGGAGCGCCCCGAAGCGGCCGGCTCCCCGCAGCCAGTCCATGGAGTAGGCGCGGATCACCCGCGCGCCGAGGTCGGCGTCGGCCAGGAGCCGCGCGTCGCCGTGGGCATCCACCAGGTCGCCGCGCGAGAGCCCCCACAGCCGCTCGTAGATGCCCAGGTAGAGCGCCCAGAGCCGGTCTGGCCGGGCGTCCTCCAGCTTGCGCAGCGCGCGGTACACGCCCGCCATGTCGAGCCCGGCGCTGCGCTGCAGCCGGTCGTTGACCAGCAGATCGGTGTAGAGGTTGGCCACGAAGCCGGCGAAGCCCTCCCGCGTGGGCAGCGTGCGCCGCAGCCGCGCCAGGAGCTGGGCGTGGTCGTTCAGGTCGCCCGGCGCGTAGACGTGGTGCCCCACCTCGTGGGCCAGGATCTCGCGCCCGTACGACTCCAGGCCCGCCTCGCGGACCTGCCGCAGCGAGATCACCACCGCGTGATCGACGAACCGGATCATGGCGAACGAGCCGGACAGCTTCTCCCGCCGCTCGTCGCGCGCGGTGAAGCACCAGCGAGGCGCGGAGAGCTTGGTGAACCGGCTCCACGCCTGGAGGGCCCCCTCCCAGTGCGCCTCCCACTCGCGCTGCAGCTTCTCCAGCGCGCGGTCGCGCAGGCGGATCCACGTCACGCGTTCCCTCCGGACCGGGCCACCAGCAGGATGCGGTGGCTGTCCCTCCGCGTCGCCGCGAGGAGCGCTCCGGCCGCGGCCAGGCCGCGCGCGCCGGCGAGCTCGGGCAGCCGGGCCGTGAGGCCGCGGAAGGTGAGGGTGCCGTCCAGCTCCAGCGTCGCGCCGCGCGGCGCAGGCGAGCCCCGAAGGACCGGCGGCTGCCCCGCCGGCGCGCGCCGGACGGTCTCGCCGAAGCAGTCGGCGTGGACGAGGTAGGCGTCGTCGCCGTCCACCGCCCAGAGCCGAGCTCCGTCGGAGTGGACGCGCGGCGGCGCGAGGAACGGGCCGCCGAAGCCGCGGAAGCCACCCACCGCCGGCACCATGCGCAGCGCCGCCGGACCGGGCGGCGTCCCGGGGATATGCCAGGGATCTGCGAGCGCCCGGCGGAGCGCGTCGCGCGGCTCGGGCGCGTCCGGCGAGAGGCCCAGTGTGGCGCGGGCCAGCGGGTCGGGGAGCCGCTCCCAGACTTCCAGCGCCGAGGCGCGCAGGTGGGCCATCCCCGCCCGCCAGGCCAGTACCTGGCCCGCCGCGAGGAGCTCTCCGGCGCCGGCGCACCCTCCGGCCACCTCGCCGAGGCCGGCCAGCCACTCCTCGGCGCGGGCGCCTGGCTCCGAGGCGAGGTGAAAGGCGGCGTTCGTCAGCGAGGCGGCCACCCACTGCGGCGCCTCGGCGAGCGGCCGCGCCAGGCGGGGGAGGAGGGTTCGCCAGGCCGCGTCGACGGCCGGGAGCCGGCAGCCAGGCCCCACCCACTCGCGGGCGACGAGGTCCAGGGACAGCGCGAAGAGCACCTCGGTAACAGCGTCGACGCGGTCCGGCGCGGCGGCGGCCACCGCCTCGACCGCCGGCGCCACGCCGTCCACCAGGTGCCGGGCCAGGGCAGACGGGTCGAAGGCGAGCCCGGCGCGGCGGGCCAGCGCGGCGCGCGCGTTGAGTCGGTCTCGGCCGCGCGCCAGGGCGCGTGCCAGGGCCGAGTCCGGGTGGAGGAGCGCCATGGGCAACATTCTGACAGGTCCGACAGGCCCTTCAGCAGATCACGCCTTCCACTTGAGCCACCTGAGGTAGTTGGCGTACCGTTGGTGAAGGTATTTCAAGTTCAGAACGTCGTCGAAGAGGTGGCCGTAGAGCTTGCGCCCTCCGCTCCACTCCTTCAGGGTCCGCTCGATGGCCACCAGCCGCTGGCGCACCGTCTTCTCGTCGAGCCCGTCCAGCCCGCGCTCGAACTCGGCCGTCATCCGGGCCACCGGGTCGTCGCGGTCGAGGTTCAGCCGATCGTATTCCTTGCAGGAGAGGTCGAAGAGGGCGCGGATCCAGCTCACGCGATCGACGCGGTAGGCCGCCCGCCCCTGCCCCTCGAACCAGGGAGCGTCCGGGTTCTGCGCCAGCTTGTCGTGCAGGACGAAGGGGAGCATCTGGCGCACGTCCTCGAAACTGACCTCCGCGGCGCCGCGGAAGTAGGCCATGGCCTTGCAGAACACGAGGCTCGTGGTGAGCGCGCGCACGGAGAGGCCGTTTCGCGTCTGGGCGCCCAGATCGGCCAGCCGGTCCTTGCCCTCGTCCCCGCGCGCCTGCGCCGCAGGGTCGAGGCCGGAGAGCTTGAACGTGTCCTTGGTCTGGTACTCGACCTGCCGTGCTGCGGGCTCGAGGAACTCGAAGTGACTGGCGAAGAACTCGAACCGCCGGCGGAGCGGCGCGGGGACCTCGACCGCCAGGATCTCCTGGTGCACGCGGTCCAGCTCCTCCGGCGTGAAGACGATCTGCGGCGGCACCACCTCCTCCGGGCGGACGTCCTCCTCGACGCGCGCCAGGAGATCGCCCAGGAAGCGCGTGTTGAAGTGGAGTGCCTTCACCACGACGTCGATCCGGTCGCGGAGCGCCTCGATCACCTGGTAGGTGCCGCCGCCCGCGTCGTCGTTGGCAGTGAGGTACCAGGCCGCCCTGGGGCACTCGTAGACCTGATCGAACACCTCGGCGTAGTCGTCCGCCATCACCGTGAGCAGCGCCGACTGGGTACGGGTGGGGATCCGGTTGTACTCGTCGACGATCTTGACGCGCATGCCCAGCCAGCGGCGCCAGGCCACCTTCACCTCCTCCATCTCCCTGGCCGCGAGCAGGCTGGAGGGGAGGGGGTTCCCGAGCAGATCGGAGATGGTCATCTGCGGCTGCCCGTGCTGGATCCCGCGCTTCAGCTCCTGCAGGGAGTAGCCGGAGAGGACGCCCATCAGGACGGCGATGGTGGTCTTGCCGCGGCCCGGCCCGCCGACGAGCAGGCAGCGCCGCCGCACGGCCAGGTTCAGGAGCGGCAGGAGGACGTAGCTGGAGTAGCTCTGGTCGGACGGGAGGGTGACCTCCACGCCCTGGTCGCCGAAGGTGAACCGCTGGGGTGGGCCCTCGTTGTACTCGACGTCGTAGAACGGGCTGATGATGGCGTGGTTGGTGATCCAGAAGTAGGCCTGCCGCAGCTTCTCGTCGAGCGGCAGGCCGGCGGCCCCTGCCGCCGGTTCTGCCGCGGCGGGGCCGCGGTAGAGGTCGGCAACGTCGAAGCGCGGCTCGGCTGACCGGGGCGCGGGCCGCGTGGGCGCCTGGGACACCTGCTGGAACCGGTCGCGGGGCATGGCGGAGGGAGCTTCCCCCCACTGGGTCGCGAGCGTCAACCAGGGCCGCGGCCCTCGGCCTCCACGAACCGCAGGGCGGCCCCCCCTGCTTTCCCATGACCGATGGCGAGCATCGCGAGGCAGAGCGCGCCGACGAGCGCGATGGCGCGAGGCACCGTGAGCACGCGCCGGAGTCTAACCCTGCCCGGGGCGATCGGCGCGGCGCAGCAGCCACAGAAAGAGCGGGCCGCCCAGGAAGGCGGTGAGGGCGCCCACTGGCGGCTCGGTGCCGAGCGGCACGAACGCGACCCGCGCCAGCGCGTCGGCGACCACCAGGAAAGCGGCGCCGAACAGGGCGGAGGCGGGGAGGAGGAGGCGATGGTCGGGGCCGAGCACCCGCCGCGCAGCATGAGGGACGATGAGGCCGACGAAGCCGACCATGCCGGAGAGCGCGACCGCGGCGCCGGTGGCCGCGCTGGCGGCGAGAAGCACCGCGGCCCGCGTGCGGCCGACGTGGATGCCCAGGCTCGCCGCCTCGTCCTCGCCCAGCGTGAGGAGGTTCAGGCGGGCGGAGAGGAGGACGAGCGCGCCCACCGCGGCGAGCATGAACACCGCGCCCACGACGAGCGTGCCGCTCCGCTCGTAGCGGATGGCGCCGATGAGCCAGCGCAGGAGCTGGACCGCCTGCTGGGGCGCGACCAGGAACTGGAGCAGCGTGATCACCGCCGCCGAGAACGCGTTGAACACGACGCCGACGAGCAGGGCTGCCTCCGGGACGAGGCGGCCCTGGACCCGCCCCAGCGCGAAGACCAGCACCGTGGCGCCGGTCGCGCCCGCCACCGATCCGAGGGCCACCGGCGAGGCGGCGGTGAGCACGGCGGCGCCCGGTCCCAGGAGCTGCGTGGCCGCGTTGGCGGCCACGAGGACCAGGCTGCCGCCCAGCGCCGCGCCGCCCGAGACGCCGAGCACGAACGGCTCGGCGAGTGGGTTCCGGAGCAGCGCCTGCAGCGCGGTGCCGGCGGAGGCGAGCGCACAGCCGACCACCGCGCCCAGGAGCGCGCGCGGGAGTCGTAGCTCGAGGAGGATGGCGCGGTCCGGCTCCGCGCCCGCCATCGCGCGAGCGAGCGAGATCGGTTGCGCCCCGAGCAGGCACGAGAGCGCGACCGCGGCGGCGACCGTCGCGAGACCCAGGATGAGGACCACCGCGAGCCGGGCGGCCCTCACTGCGGCGTCGCCTCCAGGTGAACTGCCACTGCCACGAACAGCTTGTCGAGCGCGCGCACCAGGCGTGGCCCTGGGTCGAGGAAGCCGTCGACGCCGGGGAGCCCCTTCACCTCGGGGCCGCTGTCGGGCCAGCCGGTGTCGAGCGCCCGGGCGGTTCCGGGGGAGAGCAGCGCGGTGGCGAGGCCGACGGTGGCGGTGGCGGTGGCGGTGGCGGTGGCGATCAGGGGCGACATGCGAGGTCGGCGACGAAGGCGTCCTTGGAGGAGCTCGGCCGTCGAGAGCTGGCCGGTCGCGGGATCATAGCGGACAACGTCGCCCGTGTCGGTGGCGCCGGCAACGGCGGCACGAACGGCCTCGACGAGGTGCGGAATCGTTCATGGCCGCAACCGGGCTCGCGCTTCGGCCACCACTGCCGCGGCGAGGCGCTCCATGGTGGGCATCGCCAGGCGGACGTGCTGCCAGTGGAGCTGCACGTCGAGTGGAGCGCGAGGGACGAGCTCGACCAGTCGGCCCGCCTCCAGATGCGGCCGCGCCAGCATCTCGGGGTTCATGCCCCAGGCCAGACCCGCCACGCAAGCGTCCACGAAGGCCTGGGTCGATGGCAGCCAAAGCGTCGGCGGTGAGAGATCGCGCCGGCAGACGCGGCGCATCCAGCGCCGCTGGAGCTGGTCCTTCGGGTTGAAGGTCAGGGCTGGTGCGCGAGCCAGCGAGGCGGCGTTCGCGCCGGAGCCGAAATGTCGCGCCACGAAGGTGGGGCTCGCGGTGGCGACGTAGCGCAGCTTGCCAAGAGGGAGGCTGCGGCACCCCTGCACTGGATCGGCGCGCCCCGTCACCGCAGCGAGCACCCGCCCGGTGTGAAGCCACTCCGCCGTGTAGTCCTGGTCGTCCAGCGACACGTCGAGCAACGCATCGTCGCTCGCGGCGAAGCGCGCCATCGCTCCGATGAACCAGGTCCCCAGGGTGTCGGCGTTGACGGCGACGCGCAGCGTGACCCGGCCTTCCATCCCTTCGGTGGCGAGCGCGGGCAGGTCGTCGTGCAGCTCGCGCTCGAGCATTCCCACCTGCTCGACGTGGCGACACAGGCGTCGCCCCGCCGCGGTCGCGTTGCACGGTTTGCCACGCGAGATCAACACGGCCCCCACCCGCTCTTCGAGCAGCTTCACACGCTGCGATACTGCCGAAGGAGTGACGTGGAGCATCCTGGCGGCGCGCTCGAAGCTCCCCTCGCGGTCGACCGCGGCCACCGCTTCCAGGAGGTGATAGTCGAGCATCGTCCCTCTCCGCCTGCATTAGAATCCCTAAACCAGGTGAAGGAAGTTTAGCTGGCCGCATGCGTCGCGCCGGGCCAGCTTGTCGCCCGTGATCGGCTCCTTCCTCGCCGGCCTCGCCCTCCAGGCGTCGCTCATCGTCGCAATCGGCCCGCAGAACGCCTTCGTCCTGCGCCAGGGCCTCCGGCGCGAGCACGCGGCCGCCGTCGTCGCGCTCTGCGCCAGCGCGGACATCGGGCTCATGACGGCGGGTGTGGCGGGCATGGGGGCCTTCGTCCGGGCGCGTCCCGGGCTGCTCGGCGCTGCAACCTGGGGCGGGGTCGCCTTTCTCGCCGCTTACGGCCTGCGTGGCTTGCACCGGGCTTTCCAGCCGGGTGCTCTCATCGTCACAGGTCCGGGGAGGCCGTTCTCACGCGCGGGCGTTCTGGCGCAGGCCGCCGCTTTCACGTTCCTGAACCCGCACGTCTACCTCGACACGGTTCTCCTCGTGGGGACGCTCGGCGCGGGGCAGCCGGAAGGTGGCGCGACGTGGTTCCTGCTCGGCGCATCCGCCGCCAGCGTGGCATGGTTCATCGCGCTCGGGCTCGGAGCACGCTTGCTGGCGCCCTGGCTGGCGCGGCCCGCAGCCTGGCGACTGCTCGATCTCGCCACCGGGCTCACGATGTGCGCCCTTGCCGCCCGGCTCGCGGTGTCCGGCGCAATCCGGTCGCCCTGAGAGGCGGTCGCACTTGCGCTGCCCTCGCCCTCGAAAACCTCTCGGGTACGACCATCGGCGCCGCGCTGGCCGCGCTGTTCTGGTTGGGCTGGGGCCTGCTGGTCGCGGCGACCTTCCTGATCGATCACTTCGATCTCTTCGGCCTGCGCCAGGTCACGCTGTTCCTGCGCGGCGTCGAGTACACGCCGCTGGCGTTCAAGCGACCGCTCGTCTATCGCTTCGTGCGGCACCCGTTGATGCTGTGCCAGTTGATCGCCTTCTGGGCGACGCCACGCATGAGCGTGGGCCA
>Ga0214473_10007977_pt1 | contig 12547 bp, 9 predicted proteins | sample RVTome_7_FD_203509 | JGI IMG/M metagenome (GOLD analysis project Ga0214473, IMG submission 203509) | Soil microbial communities from uranium-contaminated site in the Upper Colorado River Basin, Wyoming, United States - RVT98D197 | ecosystem: Environmental > Terrestrial > Soil > Contaminated >... | reverse complement strand
TGACCAGTTCATAGGCCATGGCCAAACCCGAAGCGCCGATGGGATGACCGCGGGAGATCAACCCGCCGCTCGGATTGACCGGGATTCTGCCGTCCAGGGCGGTGGCCCCGCTTTCGGCGAAAAGCCCGCCTTCCCCAATGGGGCAAAAGCCCAGTTGTTCGGTGATGCTCAGCTCTCCAAAAGCGGTCGCATCGTGAACTTCAGCCACATCGATATCTTCCGGTCCGACTCCGGCCGTCTCAAAGGCCGCTTTGGCCGCTCGAATGGCGGCATCGCCGGGTCCCACCCGATGCCCCGAACGTAGGATGCTGACGCGAATGCGGATCGCCCGGCTGGAGGGATGCTTTTTCAAAAAGCGCTCCGAGCAGACAATGGCGGCGGCCGAACCGTCCCCGATGGGAGCGCACATGGCCCGGGTAAGGGGAAAGGCCACGACCCAATCGTTCATCACCTGCTCGACGGTCTGGGGAAAGGTGTACTGGGCCAGCGGATTCAGGGTGGAATTGTTATGGTTTTTAGCGGCGATGACGGCCAACTGGCGTTGGGTCATTCCATATTTTTCCATGTGCCGGCGGGACCCGGCGGCGTAAAAATCCATAAAGACCGAATGGGATTTTTGCGGTGCCGGTGGTGCTTCCCCCTTTTCCTTGGCTTCCTGTTCCGCCTGGGCTCTTTTTTTCTGGGCTTCTTCTTTCAGTTTATTTACAAAGGCTCGGGTTTCCTCCACATCCGTACCACTGATAAAGCCGTCCGTCCCTCCGGTGCGGCCTTTTCCCGCCTGTTCGGGGGGCGGCGGAAAATACATTTTTTCCGTCCCCATGGCCAGGACACATTCGTACAAACCGGCCTTAACGGACATCCAGGCCGAATGCAGGGCCGTGCTGCCCCCGGCACAGGCGTTTTCCACGTTGATAATGGAGATGCGTCCCAGTCCGTTGGCCGTCAGCGCCACTTGTCCGCGGATCGAGTGCTGGAACTCCGACATTCCCCAACCTGAATTGGAAAACCAGGCCGCTTCCAGATCGTCCATGGTCAGGTTGCAGTCCGCCAAGACCAGCCTCAGGGATTCACCGGTCAGGGCTTTGACCCCCTTGTCCAAATGCTTGCCGAACTTGGTCATTCCGACGCCGATGATATATACGTCTTCACCCATTTTTTTGTCTCCTTATGTTTTTTCTCTCGCCGGCTTCGCTCGATCGCGAAAAGTTCTCAGAGAAAATTTTTCTTTTGGTTTTCCCTCCGAAGCGGGAAAACCATCTCAGCCTTCGGTCAAGGTGCGAGATAGCTTTTTTATGTGATGATTTTAACACATAACCCGGACCGTCCGAGTTTCAGTTTCCAGGGCCCTTCCGGCCAGCCAGTCGACCTGGCGATTCATTGTACAATAAACTTGGACCAACGGCTCCGCCCCCACTTCTAAAGGTTCCGGCAGATATTGAGAAATAGACTCTCTTTCGGACAGGAACGATATGGCCACGGTGGTCACATCATGGTATTTGGGTACCGGCCCCACCACCGCATCCTGTAACCGAAATGGGCCGGCATCATATACGGCCCTTTGGGATTGAATTTAAAAATTAATTGATCTCCTTATAATTTTACTTATGCTGACTACTCTTTATTGATAAACCTGGTATAGCGGTTCATTTGCCCGTAGTAGTCGAACAAGGCATCCACTCCCCGGATTTTAAGATCCGTGTTCATGGCGATTTTATTGTGCAAGGCCCCGTCACGAGGAATGGCCGCTATCTCTTCCGCTAATTTATTGACCTCTTCCTCAAGATTTTCCAAAGGAACACTGATACTGACCAGGCCCCAATCCGCGGCTTCTTTGCCGCTTATCAACCTCCCGGACATCAACAGATACCGGGCCTTTTTAGGCCCCAGATAAAACTGCCACAGAGGCGTGGACTGAGAACCGCCCCAGCGTTGCGCCGGATGGCCCAGAAGGGCGTCGTCGGCAGCCACGGAGATATCACAAGAGAGCTGGAGGTAGCAGCCTGCGTCCGTACAGCGGGCATGGACCTGGGCGATGGTGACCTTGGGAAAGTTGAATATTCGTGTGTATTTTGAATAGACTTTCTTATTCAGGATATTATAGGAATTTCTATACTTCCATCCCCCTTCCGGAGGGGTGAGATAATAGCTCCCCTTTAAATCAAAACCGGAGCAAAAGCTTTTACCTTTGGCCTTCAAAATCAAAACGTTGGTGGTTTCATCCGCTTCGGCATAATCCAGGGAGGCATCAAGATCATCAAGTAATTGATAGCTGAGGGCGTTATGCTTCTCCGGCCTGTTCAGGGTTAAGCTGGCGATCTTTCCTTTTTTCTCATAGATGATGGTTTCAAAATCTTTTCTTTCAGTATCATTTCCCATTGTTTTATCCTCCTTGATTTGTTCCAGTAATCCTGAATTTTGATGCTCTGAAAAGCGGTCTTACCGGTTTTGCACCCACCCTAAGGGTGGAACTGCCTTTCAGCACCACCGCTGATCGATATTCAAGGATCGGAAGGTTTTCCAAGGCATTTACAATATTAAACTGGGTCAAATTCTGTTCCCAGGTTAAACGGTTCCAAAGCACCTCTCCTGTACCGGTCCAGGCCGAATGGGAAAAGCGCCTTGATCAGGCTTTCTTAATGATCAACCCCGGTGCCTCTTTTTCCCGATCCCAGGTACGTTCGGTGACGCCCCTTTTTTTCATATCAGCCTTGATGACCCGCAAAGTGCTGGTTCTGGGGATGTCATCCACTACATCCATATAGCGGGGGACCATGAAATGGGCCATATTTTCGGCACAAAAGCGAATCAGTTCTTTGAGGTCAAGCGAAAAACCCTCTTTGGGTTTAACCCAAATCATCACCTCATCTTCACCTAATTCCGACGGGACGCCAAAGGCCGCACACTCGGCCACGGTAGGAAATTTTTCCACCACATTTTCAACTTCCCAAGAGGAGATATTTTCTCCTCGACGGCGCATGGAATCCGTCTTTCGATCTAAAAAAAAGAGGAAACCCTCCTTATCGGCGTAAAAGAGATCGCCGCTATGGACCCAATCACCCCTCACTTTTTCAGCGGAGGCCTTGGGGTTTTTGTAATATTCGACACCGCCGGTCTTTCTATCCAATACCTGGGAGATCAATTCTCCAGGTTCCCCCTGGGGCACTTCGTTTCCATTGTCATCCACCAGTTTCCAAATAATATGCGGAGGGGGTTTTCCGACCGATCCGACCGGGGCATCACCCTGATTGGAGATGGTGACCCCGCCGCCGTCCACGGCCCCATACCCTTCCCAAAGTTTGACGTTAAACCGCTTTTCAAAGGCCTGCCAGAGATTGGCCGGACAGGCCGCCGAGTGGACCACACGAACCGGGTTGTCCGCATCATTGGGTTTCTCCGGCTGCTTCATGAGAATTGGGATCATGGCACCCAGTCCATTAAACTGGGTTGCACCGTAAAATCGTATTCGATCCCAAAATTGAGAAGCCGAGAATTTTTTATCCAGACCGAAGGACACCCCTCCGGCCAAGGCCCATCCGGCGGTCAGGATCAGGGCGTTGGCATGGAATAAAGGCAGGCAGGTATAAAGAATGTCTTCTTCGGGGTTAATCATCTGAGAGGCCACAAACCTGAACCACTCCGCGGCCCCGGGCCGGTTTCGGTTGACCACTCCTTTGGGAAAACCTGTGGTTCCCGAAGTATACATCAGGTAGGCGACGGTACCTTCTTTCATCTGGTAATTGGGTTTTTCCGATGAGGTATTCAATAATTCCTGAAGGTCTATTGTCCCCTCCGGAATCTGGTCATCGGTGGTCCGATGGACAAAAATCTTTTGAATCGCTCCCAAGGGGGTCCCAAGGTCAGCAATCTTGGGATAAAGGGTATCATCGATAACCAGAAATTTTACGTCCGAGTGGGTAAGGATGAATTTCAATCCTTCACCTTTCAATGACACATTAACGGGAACCGTATAAAAACCTCCCCGGGGCAGGCCGTAAAAGAGATATAGGAATTCCGGGCAATTTCCCATCAGGATGGCCAGCCCATCGCCTTCTTTTCCCCCATAGGCTGCCAGTCCATTGGCCGCTCGGCGGGTTGCCCAATTAAATTCTTCAAAGCTTATCTTCTCTTCTCCCCAGAGGATGTATGGCTTATTACCTAATGTTTTGGCCTGATGCTCAATGAGATCGGGCAGGTAAAGTAACATTGGTTGTTCGGTCATTGGTTATTTCTCCTTAAAAAAGGGGCCAAGGATCCCAGGTTTCAGGGGTTCGAGGGTTTTTATCTCCATGATTTTCACTTACCCTTGAACCCTTGAATGCTGAACATTTTATTTTTATCTCCTCATTCACCTTTGGTTATTTTTGACAATATCTCCCTATCCTGGCCCAACTCTACATAAAATTTCATAATTTCTTGTGACTCGGAATCCTGAAGGCATTCGATAAAAAGTTTCCGTTCAAGGGTCAGACCTTCCGGTAAGCTCATATCCAACCCTTTGTGAATGGCTTTTTTAATGTTAATAACTCCCAACCTTGGTTTTGCTGCCAACTCCCGGGCAAAGGCCATAACTACCGACCTGAGTTCATGCGGATCGCAGGCTTTGACGACAAGCCCGAGTCTTTCCGCTTCATCGGCGTAGACTCTTCGTCCGGTGAGACACAATTCAAGGGCTTTAGCCGACCCCAAGAGTCTTGCCAGACGCTGGGTGCCTCCGCCGCCAGGAGGAAAACCCGCATAGACCTCCAGTTGGGCCATGAACGAGTCTCTTGAAATAAAACGAAAATCACATTCCAGGGCCATTTCACAGCCACCCCCTTCCACCGGCCCATTAATGGCGCAAATGATGGGTTTGGTAGTGGACCCGAGAAATCCTTCAGGAGTAGGCAACTGAGCCAGATATTGGGCCAAATCCTCTTTGGATAATTGGTTTAAGGCCTGGCCCCAATCTTTGAGAATGGAGACATCAAAATGCTGGATAAACAATCCGGGAGTGGCACTGGTAATAATTCCAACACGAAGTTCTGGATTTATTTCAAAGGCGCCTACCTGTTCCCTCAATTCAGTGGCTGTCTCCGCATTCATCAAGTTTTTAGGAGGATTGTGAAATTTCCAGATGATGATCGGACCGTCTGTTTCAACTTGAAAATATTTCAATTCAGCCATAAGAACTCCTTTAAGATTTCCTTAGATGATCGGATTTATTTTATAATTCCAGTACTCTTTAGCTGTCACCCCGGCGAAAGCCGGGGTCCAGGAAAAAATGTTTTTTAAAGACACTCGATTCCGGCTTTCGCCGGAATGACGTATTTTTAATTTTAGTTAATAAAGTTGGGGGTTCGCCGAACGCCGAACACTGAACGACGAACGTCCTTTCGTACTATATTTTCCTCGCCAGTTCGTTGGCACTCCAGACCGAACTCAATATGTTCCCGGCCGCCGCGCAATCGCCGATCTTATACATTTCCGGGGCTTTTCCTTCAATTTCTGTAAAGATTTCATCGTTTTTCTTCCGACCCCGGGAAATGATCAAGGTATCGAAAGGCAAGACATTTCTTTTCCCTTCCTTGTCTGTGATCACAATCCCTTCAGAGCTGATGTCCTCGACCTTAATATGGAAGAGGACCTTAGGGTTGGACAATTTTTGGGCTTCCGCACTCGCCCGGACCACGGTCATATCCACCAGTTTTCTGACGATCCACCATCGTCGGTTCATGGAAGCATGGCTGGCCAGGGTGTCTTCCCCAGCTTCCCCGATGAGAGTCACGTCTTTACCCTCTCTGGCCAGGGAAATGGCGAATTCCGCGCCGTACATCAACCCCCAGATGACTACTTTCTGGCCGATGGCCGGACGATTCTTCAGGGCTTCCACATGGTCCAGCACACCCGGTTTGTTTTTTGCCAATTCCGGCATCCTCAAAGAAGCTCCGGTGGCCAGGATAACTGCATCCGGTTTGATCTCCTCGATCACCGAGGCATTCGCCTCCCGACAAACCCGAACATCGATGTTCAATTTCCTCATCTGCGTGCCAAGGTAATCCACAAAGTTTTTGAACTCGGCAGCCAGGGGGTCCTGGGCCAAGGCGGCAACAGTCCCGCCCAGAGCGGCCTCTTTTTCGATCAACACAATTTGATGCCCCCGAAGGGCGCATACCCTGGCCGCTTCCATGCCGGCCACACCCCCACCGATGATGAGGATCTTTTTTTTCTTTTCCGCCGGGGTAAGGAGAACAGCTTCTGGAAAAATATCGTAGTTTATAGGACAGGGGTTCCCGCACCCTTCCAGGCAGCCGATACATTTCCGGATCTCTTCTGCTCGGCCCTGGGCATATTTGTTCGGTGTTTCCGGGTCTGAGGTGAGTTGCCGGCCCAGGTAGATGATATCGGCCTTGCCTTCCTGGAGGAATTTTTCGGCCATGTCCAGATCAACGATCCTACCGACGCCGATAACCGGCAGTTTGGTCGCTTTTTTAACCGCCTCGGCGTGGTGAATATAGCACCCCCGCTTAAAATAAAGGGGGATGTTGATGCCCTCAGGGGAATGCATAATAGATCCCTGGGATACATCAAAACAGCTTATCCCTGCGGCTTCCATGGCCGGGACGGTGAATTTGACTGTATCCTCTATGGTGATCCCTCCTGGACCCAATAATTCATCGGCATCGATCCTTGCCAGGATCGGATAATCGGGCCCGACGGCTGCCCTCATATTTTTCAAAGTTTCCATCGGGAAGCGCAACCGGTTTTCCCAGCTTCCACCATACTCATCCTCGCGCCGATTATAAAAAGGCGAAATGAAAGAGCAGAAAAGCATTGCTGCGCCATGGGCACAGTGTAGCTCCACGCAGTCCACCCCCGCTTCCTTTAAAGCCTTGGCTGCAAGGGGAAAGCCCCCTTTCAAACGTTCAATTTCTTCCTTAGTTATTTCGGTTATGGTTTCTATCCCAGGTATAAAAGACAACTGCCCGGTCATATATTGAAAGATGGATTGTTTGGGATGACGTTTATCCGGATAGGGCATTGGGGAGGGACCTACACCACTCAAAGGGCCGCCTGGCCCAATTTGCACACCGAGCTTTGCTCCATAGGAATGAACGACCTTGGCCAGCTTGGCAAATTGATCCATGGCCCCGGGTATGCCCAGCATCTCAAGAACAAAATTTCCGGTCATAATCAAGCCGGCTCCTCCTTTGGCCCTTTGCTCAAACCATTTTATAGTCGCATCGGTAATCATAAAGGTGGTCCAGACACCGGGCATATTGAGCAATGGGGCCAGACCGATTCTGTTTTTCAGTTTCATGCTGCCGATTTCTAAAGGCTCGAAGAGCATCTTACTCATCAGATTCTCCTTATAGAGGTTTCAAAGGGCCAAGGGACCAAGGGTTCAAGTGAAAAGCATGGAAGTAAAAACCATGCGGTTCCCCTGGGGGGGAACCTTTTCCACAGCTCGACGAAGTCGAGCGGCTGAATCCTTGGAACCTTGAAACCTTGAACCCTTATTTTTAATTAAAGGTATTGCACCGCCGCCAAAGACAGCATTTCGTTGACACCGTCTTCGATCATGGACGCCCGGGCATCACGGAATATCTTTTCAATGGGGTACTCCCGGCTCAACCCATTTCCACCAAAAATCTGAATGGCTTCACTGGCCACCTGGAAGGCCGTTTCCGTGGAAAAGCATTTACAGGCCACGGCGTGTGCACCGGAAGGCGGCTGATTGACGGCGTTGTACATGGCCATCCGACGGGTCGCTGCCCGGGCCGCTTCCACCAGGGTGAACATCTTGAATATCTTCAACTGGATGTTCTGATGCTGAATAATAGGAACACCGCCCTGGATCCGTTCATTGGCATATTTGAAGGCCTCATCATAGGCCGCCCTGGCCAGTCCGGCGAAGGTGATCCCCATCCCTCCGTTAGCCCCGGCCAGGATCACTTCTCCCATTCCCTGCATGATTCCCATATCAGGGGTAACGACCATATAATCTTTGTGAATTTTGACTTCCTCGAAAAAGATCTCTCCCTGATTCAAGGCCCGTTGACCGATTTTATCCAAAGGTTTGCCCTTGGTAATCCCGGGCAGGTCCAGGGGGATAATAGCCAAACCCTGACCTTCCATTCCTTTTTCAGGAGCCAGTCCCAAATGAAACACGGCATGGGTAGCAATGGTCCCGTTGCTGACCCAGGCCGCCTTTTGCCCGTTGACGATATATTCATCTCCTTTCAATACACCCCTTACCGAAGGTCCGCGTTTGGGATCATTTCCCCCTAAGACCCAATCCGACCCATGGTCAGGTTCCATGATCGCCCAGCACCCCACAAGTTCCCCTTTGGTGTCTTCGGCATAGGCCCGGGCCATTTCCTGCAGCTTGGGATTGGGGAACAGGGCCGCATAGGCAAAGGGCATTCCCCCTGCCCCAAAACTGATGGCCAGACCGGCATCGGCATAACCCATTTCTTCGTTAATTAAAAGATTGGACATGGGGTCCATATCCTCCATCATGCCTCCAAGGGCCTTGGGGAGACCTCTTTTATGAAATCCCAGTTCCCGATAGGTTCGGATGACATCCCACAACGGCGATCCCTTGGCGATGACGTCTTTTGGTTCGGTCATCTTATCCAGTTTTTCACCGATAGGGCGCATCACCTCGGCGCCGAACTTCCGCATAGTATCTCTCATTGCTCTTTGTTCATCTGTTAAATTAAAATCTAAATCTCTGTAAGCCATTCTTTATCTCCTTTTTTAGTTAAGTACAAAAATATAATTTTTGGCATAGAACTCACGGTAGGGCAACGGATTATGCCTCAATCCTGTTAAAACCGGATTGAGGGATGACCACCATCCGCCTTTGGCGGAAGCTGGTCTCAAAAAAAGGGACCCCTTTTCTTGAGAAATGAAAGGATTTATCCGTGTTAATCCGTGTGTCAGGCTTTGCCTGACCTGTGCCTAAAAAATCTTTAACTATTCTATTATCATGCCTCGTGATTTTTCTAAGAGGCATGAAGGTTTAATATTTATTAACGATTTTCCTTTCCCCCCTTAAACCAGTTGGGGTGTGAATAATATTGACTCTCTCTCATTTTGAGATACATTTCCATGTTCCATCCCAGGACGTTTTTTCGATAAATCGTTATGTCCATGGGATACCATAAGAAGGCATCTTCGTAATTGTCATAAACCACCTTTTCCAACTCCCAATAAATCTTGGTCCTCTTTTCAAGGTCAAGCTCTTTGCGGCCGGCTTCAATCAAAGCGATCGCTTTTTCATTGTGACTCCTTCCGAAATTAAAACCTCCATCAGGATGGTAAAGTCCGGTGGGCATTTGATCCGGATCAAAGATCCAGGCCCACCCCCCTCCGGCAAAATCATAATCGACTTTCCTCAGCTTTTCGCTAATGGCTGCCGGATCAAGCAACTCCACATTCCAGGTAATACCCACCTTCGCTAACATATTTTTAATGGCCTCGGCCAGAGTAGTTGATGTGGCCGTGGTGGCCATATAACCCTTTATAGTCAATCCTTTTTTAAGGCCAGCCTCGGCCAACAACTTCTTGGACAGTTCCGGGTTATAGGTAACCGGTTTAAGATTGGGATTATGGCACCAGTGATCGGTAGGATACATACAGCTGGCCGGTCGGCCCAATCCGAAAGTGACCCCGGCAATCAAAGCCTTTCGATCGAGGGCATGAGAGATGGCCTTGCGGACCCTAATGTCCTTGCACGGACCTTCCTTCAGGTTAAAGCGCATGGCAACCAGGTGGGTCCCGGGATAAGTAAAAACCTGCAGATTACGGTCATTTTTGATCATAGGGTATTGGGAAGGGTCGACATACATGGTATCCAATTTTCCGGCCCTGAGGTTGGCCAGTCTGACCGAGGGATCGGGGATAACGTTGACTTTGATCCCGTCAAAGTAAGGCATTTCCGGTCGTCCGATAAATTTTCCAAACCACCAAATGGGGTTTCTTTTTAATTTTACGTAATTGCCGGGATTCCCCTCCTCTAACATATAGGGTCCCGTCCCTACCGGATTATTATCCAAATCCTTGGCCCCTTCAGCCAAAGCAGTCGTCTTTCTATATTCTTCTTCCAGGGTCGCCAACTTTTTTTTGGCACCTTCCAGCTTGGCCTTGGCCTTTTCAGCCGCTTCCCCGGTAGCGGCGGCGGCTTCTTTCTCCGCCTGCTCTACATTTTTCTTTTCTCTTTCCAGCTGGCGGGCCAATGTTTTAGACTCCTTCAGGGCCACATCGGCTTTCAGGGCCTTGGCAGAAATGACATATCCCGGAGTATAAGCCATCATCCCCAGGAATCCGGCCCAGGGTCGTTTAAAATGCCATTTGACTGTGTAGGGGTCAACCACTTCGATGGAAGCGACCGGTTCCAGCCAGGATCGGGTCCAAGCCCCGTTTTTGGGATCCATGATCCATTCCATTTGGTATTTGAGACTTTCGGCATTGAAGGAAGAACCGTCATGAAACTGAACGCCTTGGCGGAGCTTCATGATCACCGTCACGTCATTCAAGTATTTCCAGGACTCCGCCAGCCAGGGTACTGTGGGTCTGAATTTCCCATCGGTATAAATGAGTTTTTCATAGAAAAACCCTAAGGTCACCCAATCGTTGACCGGCCAGTGGTGGGGGTTCATCAGCCCGATATACAATGGGGAGGCCGCATTAGTTATACCCCCCCGCACCGGTTTGGTAGGCCAATATTTGGTTCCCCAATCCAAACCGGTTGCAGCCATCCATTCCTTACCGGTAACGGGAAATTCCTTTTCAGAGGTGGGTTTTTTCGACGGCGCAGCCATTGCAATACCAGCGATCAACCCTATCAGGAACAAAACCAACCCCAGGCTTGCCCAAATCCTGAAATACCTTTTTCTTTGGATCATGATGTTAAGCTCCTTTCAAATAAAGGCGTTACATTTTGGTATGAACAAAGGATCGCTGCGCTTAAAGAGCATCCCGCAAACGACGGGATTTAAGGAAAGAGGAAACTGCTTTTGGCCTTAAGTTCGTCGAAGGCGAATGCTCCTCAAGCGCAGCGATCCTTAACCAGTTTTTTGCGCTTTTCCCGTCTCGGCCACTGTTTTCAGAAAATCGAGGATCTCATTGGCCGTTCGTTCCGGATCTTCGATGGCCGTCATATGTCCTATTCCATTCAGTATCACGTGTCTGTTATCCGGGATCTCTCGAGCTAGGATTTCGCTTGGTCCCAGGAACACCAGGTCGAATTCCCCAAGAAGAATTAGAGTTGGACAGGTGATTTGCCTCAAACCCTCAATCATCGGGTCCGGGTCGGCATAAAAACTCAACATGAAATTTCCGATGGCCACCGGGTCGCTCCGGCGAAGAAATCCTTCATAGATTCCCCACATCCTTTCAGCATCCGGATTTTCAGCCATCTTGAAAAGAAAAGGTCCAGGGTTGGCCCGGGCATAGATCAACCAGTCTTCAACGGATGTGATTTTTCGTGCTTCCGCCCCCAGGATAAAAGCCTCTCTTCGCGCTTCCGGATCCAGTTGCTCCTGCCCTTCCGGCATAGGCATGTCTGGAGCCGTGGCCGAACCGGTGTCGGTCAGCATCAGACTTAATAATCTTTTCAAGTGGGTCATTGCATAACGAACAGTAGCCATGCCCCCGGTGGCATGACTCAGGATATGAAACCTATCCAGGCCCAACGAATCGGCCAAGGCGCTAAAATCATTGGCCATGGTCCCTACATCAAAGCCATAAGGCTGACCGGTGAGCACCGTGCGGCCATGGCCGCGCATATCCATAGAGATGACCCGATAATGTTCAGCCAGCTTGGCTGTTACTCCGGTTTCACTCCAGTACCCGCAGTCTTCCATCAAGCCATGATTGGTAAGAATGGGTTCTCCTTCACCAACATCTTCATAATAGAGTCGTAGATTGCCTCTTTCAAGCCAAGGCATTTAAGTTTTCCTCCTTCATAGTGAAAGCCGGACCATGATTAAAAGGAGTCAAGGAGCCGTGGGGTCGAGGTTTCAAGGGAAAGGCATGGAATTAAAACCCTTGAACTTCAAATCCTTGAATCCTTTAATCCCATTTTATAATGAGTTTTCGCCGAACGCCGAACGCTCCTGCCGATCGCAGGCGACGAACGTTATTTTCTTTCTAAACCTCCCCCCAAATCTCTTTGCCCCCTTCAAATGACACGGTTAAAACCTTGGACGGATCATCCGTGGACACTACATTCGGTAAGGGGGCTCCTCCAAGACTGTCAAAGCCAGGAGGAACGTAAAAAGTGAAATCCAGGGCTTGCTCTTCACCTTTTTGCACCCCGCCCACATAACGTCCTACGTTTTCCGGATCCGGTGGAATTCCGGAGCCCAAATACTTTCCTTGCCTTTGCACCATATCGGCATAAAAAATAACCGATCCGTACAGACTGGGATAACCCGGTTGAAAAGGAAAACTCTGACCATAAAGGGACATGCCCAAAGAAATAAATTCAGCCATTTGGAAACTGGGCCACTTTCCCTTGCCCCAGATCAAGCCGGGAACAAAGAGGTCCGGACTTTCCATA
>Ga0214473_10007976_pt1 | contig 12547 bp, 21 predicted proteins | sample RVTome_7_FD_203509 | JGI IMG/M metagenome (GOLD analysis project Ga0214473, IMG submission 203509) | Soil microbial communities from uranium-contaminated site in the Upper Colorado River Basin, Wyoming, United States - RVT98D197 | ecosystem: Environmental > Terrestrial > Soil > Contaminated >... | reverse complement strand
CCTGCGCCGTTCTGGTGGACTCGCCCGTCATGGGAAATGGGAATTTGGGGGGAGGAGGGGGGATCGGCGCTAGTGCAAGGGAAATGGATAGTTAGGTGGTGGATTGAGGCTCGTGACGCGGCGCGGCGGAGGTTTGGGAAAAAGGGCGAAATCGGGTGGGGGTGACAGGGGATTTGGGAAAAATGGATTTTGGGGCGTGCGCAGGCATGCGCGTAGCTGTAACTACAGGGAAATGTGCTTTTAAAAGGATTGGAGAGAGGCCGTAAAAGTCATGGTAGGCGTGGGACGTCAGGGTGGATTGGCCAGGAACGAGCGGACCCGAGCGGACCCACCGAGCGGACCCGAGCGGACCTTTGTCTGACATTAATTCAGAAGGGTTCGATCTTCATGGAGGCGTATGGATCGGCAGCGCCTGGTGGTTTGACCGGAAGCTCACCTTCAAGATAGATGAGCTTCCGGTCCACGGTTCTATCACAGGTGCCGAGTGCTGCATAAAGGGTCGCTCCACCAGCGCTGCCGGGAGCCAGACGAGCTGGTGAGACGTAGACCGTGTAGCTGGCCTCACCAGCGCCGGATGCCTGACGGCAGATCACTGAAATGCTGATCGACTGCACCGCGTTCACCCCTTCGTTTCTGACCAGGTAACTGATGACGGTCTGGGCCTGGCCGTGCATGATGGACTCACTGATTCGGAGGTTGGCCGCGTAGGCGATGGTCGGAAGGACGATCAGGAGAATACTGATTAGGCGATTCATGGATCTACCCTCCCTTCGCGATGAGGCGGCGGAGATGTCGGCGAAGCAATCGGAGAAAGCTCCTGTAAGGATGGGCCACATGCGCCAGGGCCAGGCCCAGGGCATCATATATAGAGGATAGCAACTCCGCGAGATCTCCGTCAGTCCCCTCCCCCACCCTCTTTACCCCGCCCTACGCCTCCGTCTTGGTTCCTGACGCGCCCGGGCATCCCGCGCGAAGACCTCGATATTCTTGAGCAGGGCCGCCACATCATCGGATTCGCCATGGAGGAGGACCTCCATGAGTTCCCGGGCGGCCTTTTCCAGCCGGCGGTCCCCCTCAAGCTCCGGAGGGACACCCGGCCAGACCGGACTGGCCTCGGCGACCGCCAGAGCCGGGAGCTGCCTGACCTGGTAGTCGCCGATCAAGAGCCAGGCGGGATCGCAATGAAGGATTCCGGCCATTTCGAGGATCGTGGATGCTTGTGGCTCAACGTTTCCCTGCTCCCAATCTGAAATGAGACTGTTCGAGCGCTGATTTAGGGCCCTGGCAAGGCTGGCCTGGCTGAGCCCAAGAGCCTCCCTGGCCCCCCTGATTCGAGCGCCAAGGGCGGTCTTATAACCTCTATCTGTTTTTTCAGATTTTTTCCTTGACACGTTATCTGTTTTTTCGGTAGCATGCCGCTTAACATGTTTACCAGAAGCTACATCGACCTGGCCAAGCGGAGCAAGGGAAATCAGCGCAACCTGGTCGTCCAGGAGGTGTTCAGCGGCCAGGCTGCCCTGGCGCGCCTCCTCGGCGTAACGCGCAGCATGATCAATCAGGTGGTGTGGCTGCATGCGACCTCAGACCGCATCGAACAGTTCATCCTGGAGCGAGTCAAGCGCGCGCGCCCCGATCTGCTGGATCTCTGGCAGCTCCCAGAGAACGAGCGCGAGGCCGCGTAAGGAGGAGCCATGAAAGTTTCCGATCTGATTGCCGGCCTCGTCATCCTGCTCGTTGGCGCCCTAACCCTGTGGGTGATGGAAGCGCAGGGCGCAGGGCCAGTCTTCACGCCGGCCCCTGCATCGGCGCCGCTATTCCCGAAGCCCACCGTCATCAAGACCACGCCGCCTGTCCTGCGGCCACTGCCTGCCAATCCCACAATAGCGGATGTCCTCAAGCGCATCGAGGAGCTGGAGGGCCGCCAGGTCGCCGGCGGCGGCGGGATCTCCGGCCCCTTGGGTCGCACCTGCGCCGAGGCGCGCGAGCGGATGCGCTGGAGCGATCTTCCCTGCTCGCCGTTCCACCCGGAGCGTTGATCTGAGGCTGGGGCTCTCGGGGCCCCAGCCTCTTTTTTCGTCCCCGTTCGGTCAACGTCATTCGCTATCCTGGAGGGACCGCCGCATGTCGCCTTTCACTTTCTCGCACATCCTCCACGAGCGGGTCCACGACTGGGCCTCGCGCCAATCCCAAGAGGCGCGGGAGCAGGGCCAGAGCGTGCCGCCGGCGGTCTACATCGACAAGTTGGGCGGGATGGTCGGGGTCACGAAGCGGCAGATCTACCGCTATCTGGGGGGCGAATGCACGCCGCCGGCGGATACCCTGGTCCAGCTCTGCCGGCTGATCGAAAGCACGGGGCCCGTTGAGTGGCTGGCGCGGGAGGTCGGTCTCGGGTTCTACCGGCGGCCACCCGTCCAGGGATCCTCGAGCGCCGACACGCTCTCGCGGGTGGCCGCGCAGCTCAAGGAATGCACGGAGGCCGGCCAGGCGGCCCTGCGGGCCTGGAACGACAACCACATCTCGGCGAACGAGTACCAGGTCCTCCAGCGCGAGCTGGAGCAGGCGATGGACGCCTGCATGGATCTGCTCTCTGACATGCGGGCGAAGGTGGAGGCGGGGCTCCGACGGTGAAAACCAGCGAGCAGCTGGCAGCGGGCAGTCCCGCGGACGGCGGGATGCCGAGCCACGGGCAGCCGGCAGAAAGCTGGATCCCGGCGGGGGTGGTGGCGGAGCTGGTGGGGATCGCCAGGCGGAATGTCCACAAGGCCTGCATGGCGGGGCGATTCGTGTGGCGGTATGGGCGGGGGGAGAGCGGGGGACGGAGGCTGGAGGTTAATCTCGCCTCGCTTCCGATCGAGGCGCAGAGCGCATGGCGCATGGCGCAGAGCGACGGAGGACGGAATGGGGGCGCTCGGACGGTATCGGAGAAAGATCCTGAAGGCGCGGGGGGAGCCGAGGGGGCGCAGGGCGCAGAGCGCGAAGCGCCAAGCGCCGAGAGCGGCACAGCAAGACTGGCGGTCCCTGCTCCTGGCGCGGCAGGCGGTGGAGCTGTTCCGGATCAAGCGGGCGGCGGCGCCGGCGCCCCGGCCGGACTTCGCGACGCGCAAGCAGGGCTGATCTCCAACGACAAATGGCTGACGGCGACGGATCGGGGGCGGGAGGGGGCCATCCAGGATTTCAAGATCCTCCAGACGTGGGGCGAATTCGTGGGGTCGCGGGACGAGCGGGGGCAGCGCGCGCAGAAGACCCGCGACTTCATCACGTTCTGGAACCAGACCCACCCGGAGGGGGAGTGGATCAGCAAGACCACCCTCTACCGCTGGGCGGCGGCATTCCGCGATGACGGTCTGCCGGGCCTGCTCCGGGATGCGGCGACGGGCCCGGAGGGGCAAGAGATTCCGCCGGAGCTTCGGGAGCAATTCCATGGCCTGTACATGACCGAGCACCGCCGGACCGTCAAGACCTGCCGGGACATCGTCCAGGGGGAGCTGATCCTGGCCAGATCTCCCCTGGTGGAGACGCTCCCCTCCGTGGCCAGCTTCCACCGCTACGTCAAGACCATTCCCCTCCAGGCGCGGATCCTCGCGCGGGACGGGGCAGAGGCCTACCGCCGCAAGTGCCAGCCGTTCCTCTCCCGCGATTACGACCAATATCGCGTGATGGAGCGGTGGGTGTCGGACCACTACAACCACAAGGTCTGGGTGTATGACGGCGGCGCGGTCTTCCGCCCCTGGCTGACCATGTGGCTGGAGGTGCGCAGCCGGCTGGGCGTCGGCTGGTACATCGGCGACGGGCCGAACATCAATACGGTCCTGGCCAGCCTCGCCAGCGGGGTACGGGAATACGGCGCGCCCGAGATCCTGTGGAGCGACAACGGCCTGGAATTCTCATCGCCCACGGTCGCCGGGAAATCCCGCCGCTGGCGCCTGGCCTTCGATCGGCCCCGGGTGACCGCCCTGGTCAAGCACCTGGGGGCCTCCTGGCATTTCAGCATCCCGAAAGAGCCGCAGTCCCGCGGCATCATCGAGCGCTGGTTCGGGGTCCTCCTGGAGCGGTTCGACAAGCTCTTTCTCTCCTTCTGCGGACGCGACATCTCGGAAAAGCCGGAGGGCCTGAACGCCCTGCTCACGACCCCCCGCGCCCTCCCCAGCCTGGATGAGTTCCGGGCCAAATTCGCCCTCTATATGAAGGATGTCGTCAACGAGACCCCCAGCGAGGGGCAGGGGATGGACGGGCACAGCCCCCGGGTCGTCTTCGCCTCGCAGCCGTATGCGAAACGGACCGCCACGGCCGAGGCGCTGGCCCTGCTCTTCATGCCGGCGCAGCGGGCCCGGGGCGTCACCGTCGGCCAGAACGGGATCGAGGCGTTCGGCCGCCAGTACGGCAGCATCGAGCTGGCCCCGTACTACGGCCAGAAGGTCTTTTACCGCTACGACCCCGCCAACATCGGCGAGATCTACGTCTTCAGCTTCCCGGACGAGCGCTACCTCTGCACCGTCGCCCGGCGGGATGCCGCCGGCGTCACCGCCGATCAGTACCGCCGGATCCGGAACGAGCAGAAGGCCCTGAAGAAGATGCACAAGGCCTACCAGGTCGCGCGCGAGGCGCACGCCGCCAACCCGGATCCGGTCGCCGCCCTGGCGGCCAGCCTGCGATACGAGAACGCGAAGGCGCCCCCGCCGCCTCCGCCGGCACAGCGATCCTCCGTGATCGTCCCCATCGCCCGCCCCCTCGAGGCCGCGGCCAAGCTCATCAAGGCGGAGAAGAAACACCAGGAGAAGATGGCCGTGATCGAGGCGGAGGTGGCGCCCAAGGTCCGGCGGCTCGTCGGCGATCTGTCGGGGGAACCTGCCCCGGCCGAGGATGACGGGGGCGAGATCTTACGGCGCTTTTATCAGCACAATAAAACCCGGGAGAAGGCCTCATGAAGGCGCAAAGAGCAGAGCGCATAGAGCAGAGTGCCGGACGCCCTGCGCCAAGCGCTATGCGCTTAGCGTCTGGGAACCAGACCATCCAGGCGTTTGCGGAGCGGGTGCGGTCGGACCTGCAGGATCACCTGCGGGTCACGCGGAAGAGCCAGGCGACGGCGGCCAAGGCCATCGGGATGTCCGATGCCGTCATCTCGCAGTTTTTGTCGAAGGGCTACAAGGGCGACGTCGCCCACGTGGCCCACAGCATCAACGCCTGGCTGCTGCTCGAATCGGGACGCCTCGGCATATTGCGCGAGCCCATCTGGGTCGAGACGAAGCCGGCGCAGGAGATCCACACGGCCATGGACCTGGCCCACAAGTGGTGCGATCTGGGGATGGTGTACGGCGCCGCCGGCCTGGGCAAGACCCGGACCGGGAAGGAATTCCGGCGCCAGCGGGGCAGCACGGTCCTGCTGATGACGGCGGACGAGACGACGCGGAGCCCCTTCGCGTTCCTGGTTGCCCTGGCGCACGCCCTGGACGTCTCGGCGACGGCCACCATCCAGAAGACGAAGGACGAGATCGCGGCCAAGCTGGCGGGCTCGGGGCGCCTCTTGATCGTGGACGAGGCGCAGAAGCTCACCTACAAGGCCGTCGAGACGCTGCGCGCCATTTACGACAAGGGGGGCTTCGGCCTGGTCCTGCTGGGGAACGAGATCCTGTGGCGGACGTTCACCGCGGGCCGGACCCGGTCGGAGTACGACCAGCTCGTGAGCAGGGTAGGCATCAAGCGCGTCATCCACCCCGGGCTGGAGCACGACGACGTCGCCCGGATCGCCGTTCAATATCTGGGGCACCGGGAGCCCGAGTGCATTGATTTCTTGGTCGCCAAGGCGGGAGACCGGGGCGGGATCCGCAGCGTGGTCAAGCATTGCGAGCGGGCCTACCAGCTCGCCCAGCTCGACGAACGCACGGCCGTCACCGTCCAGGACCTGCAGGCCGCCAGCAAGATGATGGGCGAGGCGGCGATGCCGGGGCGGGGCAATGGCGCATAGCGCAAAGCGCATAGAGCGTAGCGTCTGATCCGGACGCCATGCGCTCTGCGCCATGCGCTTCGCGCCAGGAGGGGCCATGATCACGGTTGCGGGACTCAAGTGCTACACGGAGGCGGAGGCGGGGATGCCCTGCCCGCAGAAGGGGCGGGACGAGCGCCCGTGCATCTTCATCCCGGGCATCGACGGCACACCCCACGTCATGGCGTGCTGCCTGGGCTGCCTGGTGCATTGTAGCTGCAAGGATGAGATCGAGGTACAGCGCCAAGCGCCAAGCGCGTAGCGCAGAGCGTCTGATCCAGACGCCATGCGCCATGCCCTATGCGCTATGCGCATAAAGCGCCGCACACCCACGGCGAACGCCCTGCGGAATCGCGATCCCTGTTCCACGGGGCTGGGATCCACCCGGGGAGCCTGGCGGCAGGCGCAGAGATGGGCTCATACCCCGCTCGGGGGTTCAAATCCCCCCGTCGGGCTCCCGGGTTGATCTGATCGATTGAGAGCCGCGATGGGAAACCGGTGGAGCAAGACTCCCATCACATCGGCCCTGGCCGCGCCGGCTGCGTCCGGCGAAGGCCGACGCTGTCCAGCCTGTGGGAACGAGAAGAACTATTTCATCGGCGCGATCTGTGGGGACTGCTACGCGGCGGGGCGAGACATATCGCCGGAAGGGGAGGGGAAGATGTCCACGGGTGTTATGGAGAAGCGGTCCTGCGCCAAGGGTTGCGGGAAGATGCTGGATCCGCGCGGGGCGCACAAGCACGAGGGAACGTGCCCCGGAGTGCAGGGGGGGGGCAGCGCTCGAAACCTTCCCGCGAAGCGCGGGCCGCAGAGCGCCAAGCGCAGGGCGCATAGCGTCGGCGAAGATGGGAAGGCGACGGCACTGGGTGCAACTCAGATTACCGTTGAGCTGCAGGCCATGATGGGCGAGTGCCAGCGGGCGATCGAGCTGGTGGGGGTGGCGGCGCGGAGAATTGAAGGACGGCAGGGATAGCGACAGGGACAGTGAATCGCTACGACGGGAACACAAAATATCTGACGAAGGACTGCGAGGGCTGTCCGCACCTGGCGGAGGGCCAGACGGCGTATGAGGAACTCGCGAAAGCGCTCCCATTGCGTCGGTGGCCGGTGCATGTGCAATTAGGAACGGTGACGATGCACCTCAAGGGGGATCGAGGCATCGAACGACACCCCCTGAAGCTCTGCTTGTGGGGCGTCGCCATCAAGATCCTGTTTCCCTGCGAGAAGCCGCGCGCCTGCGAATATCGGAACAGGGTAAGTCCGAGGTTGTAGCGAGGATTCGCGTGGGCAAGAACTCGAAGATCGAATGGTGTGATGCGACGTGGAATCCCTGGCAGGGATGCCGGAAGATCGCCACGGGCTGCGCGCACTGCTACATGTATAGAGAGAAGAAGATGTACGGCCAGGATCCCGCGCAGGTGATCCGGTCGAAGCCGGCGACGTTCAACGCGCCGCTGACCTGGCAGGAGCCCAAGCGCATCTTCGTGTGCTCCTGGTCGGACTTCTTCATTGAAGAGGCGGACCCCTGGCGGGCCGAGGCCTGGGAGATCATACGGCGGACGCCCTGGCACACGTACCTCATTCCCACGAAGCGGGCGGAACGCCATCGGGACTGCGTGCCCTGGGCCTTCCATCGGGAGCCGATGCTGGAGAACGTCTGGCTGGGCCTCAGCATCTCGACAGAGAAAGAACTGGACGCGGCCTGCAGCGGGTTCTTCGACCACCTGGTGGGAGCGTCGGTCCGGTTCCTCTCGCTCGAGCCGCTGCTCGGATCATTCCCGAACCTGGACGATTGGTTCCACTCGATCGATCTCGGCGATGAGGAGCACTCGGTCTGGTCGCCGACCGTGGACTGGCTGATCGTCGGCGGAGAATCCGGCGGGCCGCCGGAGCGGGCACTCGTGGAACCGTGTCAAGGATACCGGCCTGACGCAGATCCGCCGGGGTCAGCGATCGTATGCCCATTGCACCTCTATGCGGGCCTTCACCCCAGGCAAGAGGGCCTCGACTGGGTCCGCTCGATCCGCGACCAGTGCGCGGCCGCCGAGGTGCCATTCTTCTTCAAGCAATGGGGCGGTCCGCGGCCGAACTCCGGAGGCCGGCTGCTGGACGGGCGGGAGTGGAATGAGTTCCCCCTCCAGGTGGCAGCTAGCAGCGAGCAGCTGGCAGGGGCGGCGCGATGAGGGTTGAGCTGTCGCCGAGGCCTGGCAGCAAGACCGTCTGGCCGCTGTGTCCGATCTGCCGGCGAAGACCGCGCAATCCCAAGTTCTACATGTGCCGGGGCTGCTGGTTCGAGCTGCCCAAGGCGACGCGGAACGTGCTCAACATCACCGATGAGGCCGCCCGGGGCCGCCTGGTCCGATTATATCGAGCCGTGAAAGACGGGATCAGTTTGAACCGGATCACGCCGGGGATGCTGGAGCCGGATGGGCCTAAACCATGAAGCGCCGGGTGGATTTGCCCTATGGGATGGAGGGATGGGCGCCGGAGCCGAAGCGGTGGATCCGGGCGGTGGGGGAGATCGCTGTCGCGGTCGGCTACGTGCTGACCGGGATGGGGCTGGCGTGGTTGCTCATGGTGCTGCACGGGGCGGGGGTGACACCTTGAGCGCAGAGCGCAAAGCGCATGGCGCAGAGCGACGGAGGGAGAGGTCATGGATGGATGGTGGCTGTTGATCTCGCATGTGGGCGCGGCCATGCTGGGGGCGACGCTCGGGGTGATCGTGACGGCGATCCTGGCGGCGGGCGCCAGGGCAGAGCGCGTCGAAGAGAGCTGGCGGCTAGCAGCTGGCAGCCGGCAGCAGGACGAGCACGAGATGGGGCCGGGCCGGTGAGTCTGCGGGACGGGGATCCGATTGACTGCCCGTGTGGGGGGACGCTGGTGGTGATTTTCGGCGAGCCGATCCGGATCCGGATGGGGACGAACGAGCGGATCCCGATCGGGCACCGGTTCCACTACCGCTGCGACCGCTGCCGGCGCGAGGTGGACGTGCGGTGGAGTGAACGGAATGTGCGAGCTGGCAGCGGGCAGCAGGCAGGTGGCAGCAAGCCGGCATGACCAAAGCCGAGAGGGACCAGAAGATCGGCGAGGCGATTGAGTGGATGTGTGAGGAGGGATTTCTGCCGGAGGTGATGGGGAAGAAGGCGGCAGGGACGCTGGCGAAGTTCCCGGGGTGGATGTGGGACGAGAAGGTCGCGCGCGTGCTCCTGGAGGCCGCGGTGCTCAGCCACCCGGAGATCCAGCTCATCCCCTGCCTGGCCAACATGCGGGCGAACTGGATCCACCTCGGACCAGCCAGCGCCCGGGCCTGGGCCGTCCGGTGGCGGAACTGGATCCGAAACGAATGGGACCCATTCGTTTCAGGGGTCAGGGGTCAGGGGTCAGGTGACAGAGATCAGGGGTCAGAGGTCAGGGATCAGAGGTCAGGCCCCCGAACCCCGGCACCCGACCCCCGGCCCCTGGCCCCCGCACGCGAGACCGTGCAGGGGGAGCTGGAGAAGATGAAGCGGCTGGTGGAGTGATGGCGAAGGAATACGGCTGGCGGTACCGGCGGAAGGGCTACGTGGTCGGCGCGGCCAAGGGCGATCCGGCGAAGTTCTGGTCGCCGGAGGAGTACGTCCGGCTCATGAACGTTTCGCACGAGCAGGGCGTCGAGCTGGCGCAGCGGGCGCGGTTGATTGCCGCCGCCAAAGACGGCGATGCCGATGCCCGCCTGGCCCTGGTCGGGCGCTTGCGATGCCGAATCTACACCTGGGACGAAATCGAGGCGGAGGAGCGGCGGAGACAGCTAGCAGCAGGCAGCTAGCAGCTGGCAGAAATCAGGCCTTGGCGTCCTTGGCGTCTTGGCGGTTAGGAGGCAGCCATGAAGATCGAGGGGACGGAGGGGGTGGATCGGGCGCTGGCGCGGCTGGCCACGCTGGAGCGGCGGCAGCAGCGCGTGAAGGATTTCGAGGGGGGCCTCATCGACAAGGTCCGGGCCCGCGTGGCGAAGGTGGTGAGGCCCATCAAGGCCGAGTTCAAACGTCTCAAAGGCCAACTGGAGCGGTGGACCTTCGGGCATCGGGACGAGCTTGACCAGAAAACCCTCCGGGGCACGCACGGCGCCGTGCGGCTGTACAAGACCCCGGATGCCATCATCTCGGATCTCAGCGACGACGAGATCGTCGCTCTCCTGAAAAAGCACGGCCACAAGGACTGCGTGCGGACGAAGGAAGAACCAGATCGCGTGGCGATGAAGGAGTTGACGGACGAGCAGCTCAAGCGCGTGGGCTGCACCCGGGATAGCGAGGATCGATTCCAGTGGCAGCTCGCCGGCGAGACGGAGTGGCGGTAGCCGGGGCGACAGCGACAGGGACAGGGACAGCGATGAAACTACCTGACACCCTCATTGCGATCGCGGCGGCCGGGGCGATCCTGGCCCTCGGCATTCAGATCGGGCGCGACGTCGAACGCACCAGCGCGGTCCGCGCTGTGTGCGAGATGCAGCGGGCCCTTGACACACCAGGGCGGCGGCCGCCGCCGGGATCGCGCGTGAGCGCGGCTGGCATGTCAAGGGGCAGCGGACAGCTGGCAGAGTGCCCTGCGGTGAAGGTGATCACGAAGCCGGCGGCATGGAATCGGGTGTACGGGCCAAGCGCAAAGCGCATGGCGCAGAGCGCAGAGCGTGGTGAGGATCTGCGCGTGCCGGAGCGAGTGGGATGGATCAGGCCGTAAGCTGCCAGCTGTCCTTGACACGAGATCTCGCGTCAAGGACCAACTGCCAGCTGGAAATAGATTGGACATTCGATCCTATAGAGGCGGCCGTCTGGCGGGCGCTGTCGCGCCGGCGCGGGCGGGCCTTTGCCGTCCAGATGGCGACGCTGGCTCGGGAAGTCGAGATCGCGCCACGGCAGGTCCAGGAGGTGGTCCACCGCCTCCGGGTGCAGCATGGCATGCCCATCGCCTCGGGCGCCGGCAAGCCGGCGGGGTACTACATCCCGGAAACCTCGCAAGAGGTCGAGGAGTTCTACCACGAGCAGAAGTCGAAGGCCCTGGGGACCCTGGCGGCCGCGGCCGCGGTGAAGCGGACCAGCCTGCCGGCCCTGCTGGGGCAGCTCGCGCTGGAGGTAGAACGCCAAGCGCTAGGCGCTAAGCGCTTAGCGTCGGCACCGGAGGCCGCGTGACCTACCGGCAGGACGATAGCTACGCGCTGGCGGCGCATGTGAGTTGGAGCATCCGTCAGCTCCTGGGGCGGCATTATGACTTCCCGACGGCCTGGAGCATTACCCGGCAGCTCTGGACCTGTGCCATCCTGGACAGCCGTGCGCCGACAATCGAAAAGCGCGCGCCGGGGTGGAAGCCCAGGCCACTCGCACCGGGGCACTATTTCCTGGATGCGTGGTCGCCGGCGGCGAAGGAATCGATGCTGCGGACCTGGCCCGAGCTCGTCCGGGCGTTTCGGGAACGCCATGCGCCAAGCGCTTAGCGCCATGCGCCAAACGTGAGTTACTTCGTCCTGTGCATGTTCTGCGGGGATTCGCAGCGGTCGGAGTTTTGGGACGAGGTCGAAGAGCATATCATGAACTGCCGGGAGAAAGCCAGTCCGGAAAAGCGCGGGGAGCTGGGAGCCACCGATCTGGAGACCCTGCCCATCCGGTGTGAGACTGAGGTGCAGGCGAATGCGGCGCAGCGGATCCCCGAGGTGCAGGAGCAGGCGGCCTAAGAAGTGATGCCGACAGCGACAGCGACAGGGACAGCGAACCGCGGCAGCCGGGAGAAGATGCTGGCGGCGCTGTGGGCGACGGCCAAGAGCCACGGGATCCCGGAGGCGCGCGTGTACCAGGTCTGCTCGTCCCAGGTCGGGCGGGTCCTGGTCAAGGGCTTCGGGTTGACGACCTGCACGCACCAGGAGCTGATCCGCTGTGTGGATGCGGTCAAGCGCGAAGCCGGCGACCCGGGCAAAGCGCAAAGCGCAGAGCGCAGAACGCCGGATCCGGAACGCCATGCGCCACGCGCCATGCGCTTAGCGCCGAATGTCGTTCGGATCGCGACACTCGGCCAGCTCCAGAAGGCGGCATCGCTCGAGCGGGAGCTGAAGATCGGCATGGACGAGGCGGCGGGGATCGCCCGCCGGGCCTGCGGCACGCCGGTTCCCAGGACCGCGGGGCAGGTGGGGAAATACACGGAGGCGCTCAAAGCGATCCGGCAAAGACGATTGAACCGCCAAGACACCAAGAGCGCCAAGGTCTGAATGTCTAATCGCTATGAGCAGACGTTCCAGGGGTTTTTGATGTTCCGAAACTACCGGCGCGGCTGGGCCTTTCCCGCGGAGATCGACCGATTGATCCAGGACGAGACGGTCGCGCTGGGGAAGAGCACACTTCACCTCTATGGCGGACTCGCCCGGTTCGGAACCCGCATGGACATCGATCCCGCGACGTCGCCTGACATCCTCGGCAATGCCCTGTACCCGCCGTTCCGGTGCAAATCGTGGGACGTGGTCGTGGTGGATCCACCCTACACATCGCTTCCGGGATCCATGGTCTTTCAGATCATCGGACCGGCGGCCTGTCTGGCGAGAGAGCGGGT
>Ga0214473_10007975_pt1 | contig 12548 bp, 9 predicted proteins | sample RVTome_7_FD_203509 | JGI IMG/M metagenome (GOLD analysis project Ga0214473, IMG submission 203509) | Soil microbial communities from uranium-contaminated site in the Upper Colorado River Basin, Wyoming, United States - RVT98D197 | ecosystem: Environmental > Terrestrial > Soil > Contaminated >... | reverse complement strand
GGCGAAGTTGCGGACAGCCACTTGGCCAAACTTTACAGGTGTAGCGTTGCATTCGTTTATCCATCTTTTTATGAAGGTTTCGGCATACCACTACTCGAAGCGATGGCCTGTGGAACTGCGATCATTGCATCCAACTGTTCAAGCATTCCAGAGGTTGTAGGCGACGCTGCGATGCTCTTCGAACCATCCGATACGAACAGCCTTGCCGAGGCGCTGTTCTTTATGCTTGATCATCCTGCGAAACGCTCGGATTTTATTTCAAAGGGCAACGAAAGAGCCAAGAGCTTCAGTTGGGAGAAAACCGTCGCAGAGACCATTCAGGTTTACAGATCTTTACTATGAAAACAGGAGCTCGCAGAGCACCTTAAAGGGAGCCATCCCCAGGGACATCACAGCCTGTTCCACCGACCGCACTCCCGGGCTTGACCAGGGCGAACCCCACGGAGGTAAGCCGGTGGTACCGCCCCTCCAACTCGAATCCGGCGCCGTATCCGTCAGCGAAGTAAATGTCGGGGGGGACGAAGAACGCATCCTCGTCCTGCAGGATCTCCTCCCGCGTCACAGGACGCACATCCGGATCCTGGGGTTCCATCCGGAGGTAGTCGATGTCGTCCATGTAGTACCACCCATCCTCTCCCCATTCCGGCGTACCGGCAAACACCGCCCCAGGGTGGAGGATCGTGTCGTAGGTGCATACCAGGAGCCCACCCGGGCGAAGGATTCGCTTCATCTCGTCGAGGCAGCGCAAGTGGTACGCCGGGGCGTGTCGGTGGGAGATGACGATGTGCTCCATCACGGATATGCACGACACGGCGTCGAACGTTTCCGACGCGAGGGGGATGTCGTGGAGGTCCCCGTCGACGAATCGAACCGTCCCCGCGTAACGCTTCCGGTGGGACAGGGGGATCCCGTCCTCCGCCCGCCCGTCGCCGCGGTCGAATCGATCCAATCCGGTGGGACGGAATCCCCTGCGCGCCAGCATCTCCGGGAACGCGGACGCCCCGCACCCTCCGTCGAGAATCTCGGCTCCCGCCGGCAGAGCAGCCAGGCGATCCAGAACCCACGGGTACTCCCAGCCCCGGGTACCTGCCCGGAAAATGTCCCAAGCGGCCAGTCGCCGGGCGAACTCGCCGTAGGGCGTAGCGACCGGACCCGCGCCGAGAAGGATCTTCGCTGCGTCCTTGACCCTCCGCAGAGGAGTCGGGGGAGCATCCCTCATCCCGGTCGAGGTCGCGTATCGGACCATCGTGCTGATGCGGGCGTAGTCGATCAAGCCCCGCCTCCGGAGAGATTCCACCGGTTCGCCCTCAGGTCGTACTCCACCAGCGGCCCTTTCCAGAAGGCCGAAAGGATAGGCCACGGACGTCGGAGGAATGTACCCGCGATACGGGGCACCCACGCCGCCCCCGCGAGGACCGCCTCCACTTCACGGAGGTACCGGTCCGGCTCCCGACCCGTCTTCTGATCGCCGTGGTAGCGGAACCCGCCGAGGACCGTCGGAACGACGGCCAGCTCCGCGTGGCGGGCGAATCGGGTCCAGAGCTCGAAGTCGAAGGCCATGGGGAACCGCTCGTCGACCTTGCTCCCCGCTTCCTCCCAAAGGTCCCTTCGCCAGAAGGTGCTCTCCTGCTGGATGAACCCCAGGGCCCCGTCCTGGAAGAAACCGTGCCGGATCAGGAAAGCGGGATAGGAGGCCCGACGGCCATCGACTCCGACGAGACGATCGTCCCCGTCCCACACTCCGCGCATGCCGGTGAGCCAACGCACTCCGCGGCACGAGCCGAAGACATCGGCCAGCACGTCAAAGGCCCAGGGAGCGAGCATGTCGTCCGAGTTGAGCCACCCCATCACCTCTCCCGTGGCCCGCGCGAAGCCGGCGTTGATCGCGGCCGCCTGCCCCCCGTCGGGCCCGCTCGTCCAGTAGGCGAATCGGCCCTCGTTGCGTCGAAGTATCTCCAGGCTGCCGTCCGTCGAGCCGCCGTCCATGACGATGAGTTCGAGGTTCGGATACGCCTGTCCGAGGAGGGAGTCGATGGCGCGTTCCAGGTATTTCGCCCCGTTCCGGCAAGGAATGACGATGGAAATGCGGGGGAGCACCATGACGCCTATCATAACAGCACGCTGGTGGGGACGGAAATATTCTACCCTCTCCGCAGGCGCCGCCGGAGCAGGTACATGGTCTCGCCGTTCGCGAGGAACCACGCAATCCGCCTGCCCCGCAGGTACACCCGCATCGCCGCCTCCCGGATCGGCCCGGGAGCCCCATGACGGGCGCGGATCCGGGCCTCTTCCTCTGAGCCTCTTTCCCGCATGCGGCTGGTTTTCGATTCGGTGTGCATGCGGACGGCTCCGAGGAATGCGGGAAGGAAGCGCGCCCTCGCCCCCGCGGACACCGCTCGCTCGAAGAAGTCGTAATCCATGCAGAACTGGAACGCGGGATCGAACCGCCCGATCCGGGGGGAAATACGCCTCCAGAAGACGGACTGATTGCTCAATAGATTCCACTGGTAGGACAGTGCCTTCCGGTGGAGGGGCACGTACCTCCACTCGTCGAGAGGGCGGTCCCGATCGTCGATGACCAGGATGTTCCCGTGGAGAAGATCGAGGGACGGATCCTTCCGGAACGCCGCGGCGGCGGCGGCGAAGGCCCCGGGCAGGTAGATATCGTCCGAGTTCTGCCATCCCACGATCTCCCCGGTCGCCTTGGCCAGACCCTTGTTCAGTGCGTCAGCTTGTCCCGCGTCCGCCTCGCTGCACCAGTACGCCAGGTGTCGGTCGAATTTCCGGAGGATCTCAACCGATCCGTCCGTGGAACCCCCGTCGATCACCAGGATCTCCGTCGCCGGATAATTCTGGTTCAGGATGGACCGGATCGTCCGCTCCAGGAACCTCGCCTGTTGAAACGATGGAACGATCACGCTGATCCGCGGCAGGACGGCACCATCGGAAAGCGGGGGGCGATCCCCCTCGCCGGCGAGCCAGGACGGCAGGTCGATCCTAAACCGCATCCGATGAAAGACCTCTTCGTACGCTCCCGCAGCTGCTTCCGGGGAAAACCGTGTGGCCGTCTCCCGCCCCCTGCCGACCATTGCGTCCCGGTACGAGGAGTCCTGGCACAGATGGAAGAGCTTCTCCTCCCACTCCGGCTCCGTCGACGCGAACAGTACCCCTTCCCCCTCGGCAGCGATCTCGCGGTTTGCACCAACGGGGGAGACCACGGCGGGGATCCCGTGGGACAGGTATCCGATCGCCTTGAAGGCACACTTGCCACGGGTCCATTCGTCGTCCGACAGGGGCATGATCCCGATGTCGATCGTATCGAAAAACCGTCGCTCCTCTTCGATCGACCACGTCCGGTGCTCGTGGGGGATACCGGCGGGCATTCGAAGCGGCTCGTCGGAAACCGTGAGGAAAGTCACGGGAAGGCGCTCAGCTAACCGCAGAAGCGCTCCTTCTATCTTCCGTAGATACGGGATGTTCGGGGCCGTCCCGATCCATCCGATGACGACGGGCCGCTCCGTTCGTGCTCTTCTCCGGGGGTTGGAGAGTGGGGGGACGGTAGGGATAACCGTCACATTGGAATTATATCCCCTTGCGTACTCCGCGAGATATCCGTTCCCGCACACGACCGTGTCAGTGAAGCCGAGGATTCGCGGAATGTCCTTGTATCGACGCCCCGGGTCGCGGTTATGGGTGAAGACGGCGTCATCAAAATCGAAGATCGTCTTGCCGGCCAACTTCGATGCCAGCAACTCGAGGAACGGGAACCCCCGGGTCGGAAGCAGGTTCCTCTGCAGGAACACTATATCGGCAAATGGTGCGCGTGTTAGGATCTGGATAAGCCGATGCACCGCCATGACCGCGACAGCGACAGCCGATAGCGGATAGAACAGGACGGGACGGTTCCGTATCTTCCGGAAAAACGGGGACGCCGCAAAATATTTCTTCGGGAATGACCATGCCGCGACACACCGCCACCCGGCCTCTTCGTAGTAAGGAACCAACTGGTGGACCCGGAACCGGGCGGCCGGAGAGTGACCTCTCTCCTCCGATCCTTCCACCAGGAACAGGATTCTTCCTCTCATTAGGTTCCAATGATACACGCCGGGTACCGGTATGAACATCTGCGTTGTCATTCTTCACTACCGTGACCTTCCGGGCACGCAAGCCTGTCTCACATCTCTGGAACGGATCGCTTCCCCCCCCTTCACCATCCTCCTGATCGACAACGGGTCAGGCAACGGTTCCGGGGAAGTTCTGCGGGAGTGGGTTACGGGTGGCCGCACCCGGATCGGTCGCCCTGATTGGCCAGCCCCGGAACGCCTTCCGCTCGACAGCCTGCCTCCCGGCGTTTCTTCCCGCAGTTCTCCGTGCGGAAGAATCCATTTCCTCGTTTCTCCCATGAACCTCGGGTTCGCCGGGGGAAACAACCTGGGGATCCGCATCGCGGAGGGAGGCGGCGCAGATTATGTATGGTTGCTGAACAGCGACACGGTTGTCACTAAGGAAGCGCTGTCGTCCCTCGTCCGGACCGCCCGGACGAGGGAGCGAGTCGGAGCCGTCCAGTCCCTCCTGCTCAAGTGGGGAAACCGTAGAATGGTCGATGCCTCAGGGCAGAAGATCACCGCCGACGGGATACGCAACGATACATCACCGCCCCCCCCCAGAGCGGATCCCGAAAGGGGCATCCCGGTGTTCGGAGCGTGCGCGGCTTCGGCCCTCTATGATGTTGCCGCACTGAAGGAAGTAGGACCGTTCGACGAGGAGTTCTTCATCATCTGCGAAGATGTGGATCTCTCCATCCGGCTGCGGCTTTCCGGCTACGAAATCCTGCTCAGCCCGAAATCGATCGTCTTCCACAAAGTCGGGATCACGACGGCCGCGTTCCAGGACGACCCGGTGAAGTTCTACTACGGGTACCGGAACGAATGGGTCGTCGCACTCCGGTACCTCTCGTGGCGTCACCTTCTCTCCCCCCGGGCCTTTCTCCATGCATTGCAAGCGGCCTCGGCGGGACGCAGGATCGGGAAACGGTTCCTGCCGTTCGTCCTGCGGAACGTCCCGGAGGCGTTTCGGAACGTCGGCAAGAAGCGGATGCTGAGAAAACGATGGGCCGAGCGATGACCCGGGATTTCTCCCGGAGGAATCGAAAGTGACCGCGATAGTCCGGGGACCGGTTCGCATCGCCTACGTTCTCCCATACCTTGTTGCGGGGGGGACGGAGGGACACGTTCTTTCCCTGGTCCGGAGGATCGACCGTCAGAGGTTTACGCCCCTGGTGATCGCATTGGGGGGAGGCGGAGAACTCGAACCGCTCTTCCGGAAAGAGGGAGTACCGGTACACACACTGGACCGCACCGGTATTACCCCAAGACCGGGGCAGCGGGGAAGGACGATGCGGGACGTCCTTGGTTGCACCCGGTCACTGTCTGGTATCCTGAGGCGGGAACGGCCGGACATCCTGCATACCTACCTCCCCATCGCAAACGTGATCGGGCCCTTTGCCGCGAAACTTTCGTGGGTGCGCCGAGTGATCGTCAGCAAGCGTGCGATGGCGAATTACAAGGAGCGGTTCCCCCTCCTGCGGCGGATCGAGTCGCTGGGAAACCGGTTGGCGGACGTCATCCTGGTAAACTCCGACGCGGTGCGCAGGGACGTGGAGCGGACGGAGCGGAACTGGGAGGGAAAGTTCCGGAAGATCTACAATGGGGTGACTCCGATCGATCCGTGGACGCCGGAAAAAACGAGGGCGTTCCGGCGGCGTGAGGGGATCCCCGCCGATGCGATCGTCGCCCTTTGCGTATCCAATTTCTACCCGTACAAGGGGCACGAGGATCTGATAGAGGCCGCTGCCAGGGTCGTGGCGGCGTTTCCGAACGTTATTTTCCTGATGGCCGGGAGGGATGCCGGGACGATGGAGGCGACGAAAGCGCGTGCCCGGGAACAGGGGATCCAAGGATCGGTCCGCTTTATCGGCAGCCGGACGGATGTGCCGGATCTCCTCCGGTTCTCGGATCTCTTCGTCCACCCTTCCCGCGAGGAGGGGTTTTCCAACGCGATCCTGGAAGCGATGGCGGTGGGGCTTCCCGTGGTGGCGTGCGACGTCGGCGGAAATCCGGAGGCGGTCGTCGACGGGGTGACAGGGCGGCTCGTTCCGCCGCGAGACCCGGAACGGTTTGCCGCCGCAATGGTGGAACTGGTCGCAGACGAATCAAAGAGAAAGATCTTCGGTGAAGCGGGTCTACGCCGGGCCGCGGATCGGTTCTCGCTCGATCGGATGGTGGGAGAGATGGAATCTCTCTACGAGTCGCTGGCGCGGAGGGGGCGGTAGCCGTGTGCGGGATCGCCGGCTTCCTTTCCACCGGGGCCGCCAGGCCGGGCGAGAGAGTGCTCCGCGCGATGGGGGATGCGTTGGCGCACCGCGGGCCGGACGCCTCCGGGACGCATCTCTCTCCCGACGGGCAGGTGGGGCTTTCCCACCGGCGGCTGTCGATCCTCGACCTCTCCCCCGCCGGGGCGCAGCCGATGTTCTCCGCGGACGGGTCGCTCGTCCTTTCCTTCAACGGGGAAGTGTACAACTTCCGGGAGATCCGCGCGGAGCTCGAGGGGAAGGGCCACACCTTCCGCGGAGGGTCGGACACGGAGGTGATGCTGGCGGCGATCCGCGAGTGGGGTGTGGGCGCCGCAGTCCGCCGGTTCATCGGCATGTTCGCCTTCGCTCTGTGGGATTCGGGGACGAAGAAGCTGTACCTCGTCCGCGACCGGCTCGGGATCAAGCCGCTCTACCTTGCGCGCATGCCGGGGATGCTCCTCTTCGCCTCCGAGCTGAAAGCGCTCCTCGCGTATCCGGACTTCCCGCGGGAGGTGGACCGAGCGGCCCTGCAGTATTTCCTGGAGTTCCAGTACGTACCCGGGCCCCACGCGATCTACCGGGGCGTGGAGAAAGTCCTCCCGGGGCACATCGTCGAAATCGACGTCGACGGGGCGATCGCGGACCGGACGTATTGGGACCTGTTCGACCATTGGAGAAAGGCGGAAGGCCGCCCGCGAACGGAGGGGGAGTACGAGGAGGAACTCTCCGCACTGCTCGACTCCTCCATCCGGTACAGGATGATCAGCGATGTGCCGCTGGGGGCGTTCCTCTCCGGAGGGATCGACTCCTCCCTCGTCGTGGCGCTGATGCAAAAGACGGCGTCGGGACCGGTGAAAACGTTCTCCATCGGCTTTCGGGAGGGCGGATACGACGAGTCGCCGCAAGCGCGGGCGGTGGCTGCGCACTTGGGAACCGACCACCACGAGAAGATCTGCACCCCCCGGGAGGCTCAAGCGCTGGTCCGGAGGATCCCCGATGCGTACGACGAGCCGTTCGCCGACTCGTCGGCCATTCCGACGATGCTGGTCTCGGAGTTCACCCGGCAACACGTCACCGTCAGCCTGTCAGGGGATGGAGGGGACGAGCTGTTCTGCGGGTACCCGAGATACCGCTGGGTCCGGCAGGGGGAGCTGGCGCTCCGGATCCCGGGCTTCCTCCGGAAACCGGTCGCCTCCCTCCTCTCCCGCGTCCCGATCCACAAGGTGCAGCGGGGGGCGGAGAGCGTCCTGTACGACGACCCGGCGGAGATGTACTTCCACACCGTGGGGATCTTCGGGCGAAGGCGTCTGGGGGAGATCGTCCCGGAGGTGGTCGACGACGCCCATCTTCCATACTTCCGGACGTTCCGGGATCCCCGTTGCGGGGGGATCGTCGAGCGCGCGATGGCCACCGACATCCGGACGTACCTGGTGGACGACATCCTGACGAAAGTCGACCGCGCGTCGATGGCGTACTCGCTGGAGGCGCGGGTCCCGCTGCTGGATCACCGGATCGTGGAGTTCGCGGCACGACTACCCATGGTGCACAAGGTGCACGGCGGGGAGACGAAGCATCTGCTGCGGAAGATCCTCTACCGGCACGTGCCGAGGGAACGTATCGACCGCCCGAAGATGGGGTTCGGCATCCCGGTCAACCGGTGGCTGCGCAAGGAACTGCGGCCACTTCTGGCGGAATATCTGAACGAGGAACGCGTGCGAAGGGAGGGGTTCTTCCGGCCGGAAGGGGTGGAGCGGGTCGTCCGGGAGCACCTGTCGGGGCACCGGGACCACCAGTACCGGCTGTGGGCGCTGCTGGTCTTCGCGATGTGGGTGGAGCGCTACCGCCCTACGTTTTAACGCACCTTATCCGAATCGGGACGACACCTCGGGTTCAGATACGGATCATTTCCCAAAACCACCCGCCGAGATACCGGGACAGAAGGGCGGCGACGCACAGGTACGGCCCGAACGGGATCGCCGTCTTCAGCCCCTCCCCGCCCTTTCGCATCGCCAGGATCCCCCCCGCCGCACCGAGGAGCGCGCCGAAGAAGATCGTAGCGAGCGTGCCGCGCCACCCGACGAAGGCACCGATCATCGCCAACAGCTTGATGTCGCCCCCGCCCATCCCCTCGGCCCCTCGCACTTTTTCATACAGGAAGGCCGTCGCGTAGAGGATGCCGCCTCCCAGCAGCGCGCCCGCGACGCTCCCCTTCCACTCCCCGCCGGGGAGGAAGGAAAGGAGCAGCCCCGCGGCGAGCCCACCGAGGGAAAGTTCGTCGGGGATGATCCGGTGGTCGATATCGATGAATGCGATCGGCACGAGGAGGGAGAAGAAGAGCAGGTCGCGCAACAGAGAGATCCCGGGCTCGTCCAGAAGAAGGATCGCGGCGAACCCGGTCGCCGTGAGGAACTCGACCGCCGGGTACCGCCAGGAGATCGCCCCACCGCACCCGGCGCATTTCCCTCCGAGGACGATGAAGCTCACGACCGGGATATTCTCCCACGCCCGGATCGCCCTGCCGCAGCCGGGGCAGCGCGACCGGGGCGACACGATCGACTCCCCTCGCGGCAACCGATGAATCACCACGTTCAGGAAACTTCCAACGCACGCCCCGACGAGGAACGCCGCCACCGCCATCATGACCAACCCGGAAACCCCTTTCCCGCGAGGATCTCCGCGTAGAGCCGTTCCTGCGCCCGCACCATCTCGTCCTGGTCGAACTCCCGGACCAGGCGCTCCCGCTTCCTCGCCGCATCCAGCCGAAGCCGTCCCGTCAGGATGTCCGCGACGCCTCGGCCAAGGGCCTCCACATCCCCGGGAGGGGCGAGCACACCATCCACCCCGGGATCGACGATCTCCCGGGTCCCGTCGACCGCCGTCGCCACCACCGGGCACCCGGCGATCAGCGCCTGCGGCACCACCTTCGGAAGGCCTTCCCACCGGGAAGTGAGCAGGAACACGTCGAAGGCCGCCATCAACTCCGGGACCTCCGGACGCCAGCCGAGGAACGAAAAACGATCCGACATCCCGATCGCGGCGACGGCCCGCTCCGCCTCTCCGCGCAATTCCCCGTCGCCGACCATCACAAAACGGGAACCGGGGATCTCCGACGCCACGCGCCGGGCCGTCTCCACGAAATCGAGCGGGGCCTTTTGCGGCTTGAACACCGCGACCGTTCCCACCACCGGGACCCCTTCCGGAATCCCCAGGATCTTCCGTCCCGCCGCGCGGGACCCCGCGAGGAATCTTGCCGTGTCGAATCCGCTGCGGATCAGGCGGCACCGCTCGCGACGGAAGATCCTCTCCTGCACCCCCGCCCGGATGTTCTCCTCCGACACCGCGACGAACGCGTCCGACCAGCGGGACGCTATCCTCTCCAGGCCGACGTAGAGAGCATGCGTCGGAACCGATTGACCGTCGTGGAACCCGAATCCGTGAATGGAGTGAACTATGGCGTCCGCTCCCGCCGCGCGCGCCGCCGCCCTTCCGAGGATCCCCGCCTTGGAGCTGTGGGTGTGCACGACCAGGGGATCTCCGCCGGCCACGCGCTTCTCCTCCCGGAGGAACGATCGCAACGCAAGGAACGCCTTCGCGTCGCGAGCGGGCCGAACCTCGCGGACAAGATCATCGAGCAGGATGACCCGCAGATCGGGGATACGGTGCGCCCGCCCGTCGAGCATCCCGCCTTTCCCGGCGACAAGAACGCGGTCGAACCGCCCGGGGTCGAGATGTTCCACGCTGTACAAGGTGTTCTCCTGGGCGCCGCCCCACTCCAACATCGTGATGATGTGAACCACGCGGGCGCGGGCCGTTCCGCCGGGATGCACCGTCCCGCTCACGCGGACATTCCCCGAATCTTGTGGATGGCATCGCGGGCGGCGCGAATCCCATCCGCCATCGACGCCTCCATTCCGTAATAGTCCCAGGCGCCGTACCGGCCCGCGGTGAAGACTCCCTTCGCGCGAAGATGCTCCCGCACCCGTCGCACCGCCGCATCGCGAACATGGTCGAACGCGACGTATGCGGGGTCGAGAAGGACGGGTTCCACGACCTCGGGTTCCCGGCCGGGTGGAAGGATTCCCATCCGCCGCAGGCCCCCGGTCGCCTTCCGGACCTCCTCCCGGACATTTACGTGCGCACCCGAGGGGAAGCTCGTCTCCACGAACACGGACGCGCATCCTTTCGGAGCCGCGGCGGCGGAAACGTTCGAGAGGAAACCGGCCCGGAAGAACGGGAACGCCCGCTCGGGGACGTAGACCCAATGCCCGTGCGTCGCCGCGGGATCGCGTACACCCAGGTTAACGCAGAGGACTTTCACCCACCGCAGGGCCGCGGCGGCCGCCCGAACGCCGGAGGGGAGGTTCATGCAGGAGCGGGCCATCTTCGGCAAAGGGATCGTCGAAATGACCGCGTCGAAGTGGAACGACTCGTCTCCGGCGGACCAGGCCACCTTCTTCCGCAGGTCGAGCCGCGAAATCCGGGTCGCGGTGCGCACCCGGCCGCGGACCCCCGTGGAAAGGGCGGAGACAAGGGCGCCGATGCCGCCGGAGCGCGGGTAGAGAAAAGACGGGTTGTACCCCATCCCCGTCCGTGTCTCGCCGCGGGCGCCTGCGAGCAGATCCGCGATCTCCGGCACGGGGACCGACCAGGAAGTCCAGCCGTACCCCATCCCGCGAAGGGATGCGCACCACATCTTGCGGTTGTAGGGGAAGAAGAACTCCCGGCACATCGCTTTCCCGAATCTCCGGAGAAGCCACTCCTCCAGATTCTTCGCCTCGACCGGGCCGCTCACGGCGTCCCGGATCCGCTCGGCGGCGAAATCGGTGAGGCACCTCCGGATGACGTCCGGTGCATGCCCGTACAGGTTGGCTTGAAACGGATACGGAGTGATCTTCCCCCGGAGGAAAACCCGGGCATCGCGTGCGATCGTCTCCCACAATACACCCGGAAGATCGAGGATCCACTCCCGCATGCGCGGATCGGAAAGATGAAGGAAGTGACCGCTCCGGTCGAACACGTACGGGCCGGACCGGATCGAACGACACCATCCGCCGGGCTCGGCATCCGCCTCGAGGACCAGGAACTCCTCCCCGGCGACCGCCAGCGTTCTCGCCGCCGCCAGCCCCGTGATCCCTCCTCCGAGGATGAGAATCATCCCTTCCCTCCTACAATCCCATGTCGATCGTCTTGAGCCACACGGCGACGATGAGAAACAGGAGGCCGATGGATCCGTAGGCAAACAGGGACGGGAGAGGGGTCAATCCCATTCCCAGCAATCCCACGGCCGCAGCGACTGCGGCGGCCCCGCAACTGGCGGAAACCGTCTGGGCACGGGTCAGCTTCCAGCGACGGAGCCGGAGGCTGAAGTGGTCCCGGCTGCCGGAAAAGATGGAGGCCCCCCGGCGGAATCGCAACCAGGAGACGAAGGCGATCTCGAACAGCGGGACGGCGAAGACGGCCAGGGCGGTGAACCAACCGTACGGGTTCCTCGCCGTGTAATCCCCCTCGATGGCAAGCCCCCCGAGGAGGAAACCGATCAGGAGCGAGCCCGTGTCTCCGAGATAGATCTGCGCCGGGGGCCGGTTGTACCGGAGGAAGCCGAGGAGGGCGCCGACCAGGGAGAGGCAGAGGAGGAGTCCCATCCGGTTCCCCTGGAGGACGAACACGACGGCCAGCGCCAGGGCGGAGACCGTCGCCACTCCCGCGGCAAGACCGTCCATCACGTCGATCAGGTTGAAGCCGTTCGTCATCACGATCATCCACAGGAAGGTGAGGGCGACGCACAGGAGCGGCGGAAACGCCCCGATGCGGATCCGGATTCCGGATTTCATCATGAGGAATACGGCGATCACCTGGACCAGCAGCTTGACGCGGGGTGAAAGCCGGCCGATATCGTCGATCAGTCCGAGCAGAACGATGATGGAGCACGCGAGGAGCAGCCCGGAGACCTTGTCGCTGAATTGCAGGAACAGGGAAACGGGGAAGAGCACCGCGGCGAAAACCGCTACCCCCCCGAGGTAGGGAATCGGATCCTTCTGGGTCTTGAGCTTCCCGTCCGGGGCGTCCACGATCCCGAACTGCCGGGCCGCGTCCCGGAAGATCGGAGTGAGGTAGAGGGCCAGGAGAAGGGAAAGCAGGAAAGCCGCCGCGGGAGCGAGGATGGACGGTGCGGGGAGGATCACTTGAAATCTTTCCG
>Ga0214473_10007974_pt1 | contig 12549 bp, 10 predicted proteins | sample RVTome_7_FD_203509 | JGI IMG/M metagenome (GOLD analysis project Ga0214473, IMG submission 203509) | Soil microbial communities from uranium-contaminated site in the Upper Colorado River Basin, Wyoming, United States - RVT98D197 | ecosystem: Environmental > Terrestrial > Soil > Contaminated >... | reverse complement strand
AGGTGGATCTTCTCCGGCCGGACGGAGAACATCGCCGTGGAGCCGGTGATGGCTTGGGCCACGGCTCCGCTGACGAGATTCGAAACGCCGACGAATCCGGCGACGAACGCCGTCGCCGGGTGTTCGTAGAGTTCGGCCGGCGAGCCGACCTGTTCCACGCGGCCGTGATTGAAGACGGCGATGCGGTCGCTCATCGTGAGGGCTTCTTCTTGATCGTGGGTCACGAACACGAAGGTGATGCCCACTCGCTTCTGGAGGCCCTTGAGCTCGATCTGCATCTGCTGGCGAAGCTTGAGGTCGAGCGCGCCCAGGGGTTCGTCGAGGAGCAGCACTCGAGGGTGGTTGATCAGGGCCCGGCCCAGCGCCACCCTCTGCCGCTGGCCCCCGGAAAGCTGCGAAGGCCGGCGAGCGCCAAAACCCGGTAGCCGCACCAGGTCCAGCATCTCGGCGACGCGGGCCTCCCGCGCCGGCCGAGGGATCTTGCGGATCATCAATCCGTAGGCGATATTGTCGGCCACCGACATGTGCGGAAACAGGGCGTAGTCCTGGAAGACGGTGTTGACGTCGCGTTCGTAGGGAGGTGTGCCGCCCATCTCCTGGCCGTGGAGCTGGATGCTTCCGGCGGTCGGCTGGTCAAACCCGGCGATCATCCTCAGGCAGGTGGTCTTGCCGGAACCCGACGGCCCCAGCATCGTGAAGAATTCGCCATCGAGGATATCCAGGCTGACCCCGTCCACAGCCGGGACGTCCCCGAAGTGGCGGTACACCTGGGAGAAGCGGATGGCCGGTGATGGAGTCGGGGCGTCGAGCATGGCCGCCACGCGAGGCCGAAGGTTGGGGGTGCCTGCGGCACCCCCAACCTTCGAGCGCCCTGCGGTTACCTAGCTTCCCGTGATCTCTACGTAGGCCTTCACCCACTCGCTGTAGGGAACGCAGTCCTGGCTCCCGTTCCCACAGTCGGCGATGGCCGTCTTCCAGAAGGCGATCTGGTCGAAGTTGTCGATCCCGTTGGTCTGGCAGCCTTCCGGCCCGAGCAGGTCATTGCCCTCGCACGCGTCCGGAGTCACCGGCACCGATCCGAACCAGGAGGCCAGGTCGCCCTGCAGTTTCTTGTTGAGCGACCAGTTCATCCACAGATAGGCGCAGTTCGGATGCGGGGCATTGATGTACATCATGGTCGTGTCGGCCCAGCCGGTCGTTCCCTCGCTGGGGATGGTGCTGGCGATCGGCTCGCCGGCGGCCACCAGGGTGTTGACCTGGTAGGGCCAGGACGTTCCCGCGACGACGCCTTCGTTGGTGAAGTCGTCGATCTGGCTGGTGGCGTCCGGCCAGTAGCGCTGGACCAACTGGCGCTGCTGCTTCAGGAGATCCACGGCGGCGTCAAACTGCGTCTGGTTCAGTTCGTACGGGTCGGTGATCCCCAGCTCGGGGTTGTGGGCCTTGAGGTACAGCGCCGCATCGGCGATGTAGATGGGGCCGACGTAGGCCTGGACTCGGCCGGCGTTCGACTGGCCATCCGGGAGCGTCATCTCCTCAAACACGACGTTCCAGCTGGAAGGCTCCTGGCCGCCGAAGGCCTCGGTGTCATACATGAGCACGTTGGGCCCCCACTGATAGGGAACCCCATAGTGCTTGCCGTTGACCGTGTGCCAGGCCCCGTTCTGGAGGCGAGGGTCGATGCGATTCCAGTCCGTGATCAGGTTGATGTTGACCTCTTGCACCGTGCCGCCCAGCGCCAGCCGCAGGCTGGCGTCGCCCGAGGCCGTGACCAGGTCGAACCCGCCCTGGTTCATCAGGGTGACCATTTCGTCCGAGGTGTTGGCGACCTTGTCGTTGACCTGGCAGCCGGTCTCCGTCTCGAACTGGGTGACCCAGTCGTAGTTCGGGTCGGTGGCCCCGCGCTCGATGTAGCCGGCCCAGGCGATGATCGATACCTCGCCCTCGCCGGCCCCGATCGATTGCATCGGCCCACCCGGCGCCGGCGTGGCGGCCGGCGCGCAGCCAGCCAGCAGAATCCCGGCGGCGACCCCCAGGCTGAGGGTCGTCCGCGCCCATCCATCCTTGCTCACAGCGTTCCTCCTTGGCGAAGAGTTAGTTCGCGAGTTGGAAGGGGCCAGCCCGTGGCAAGCCCCGTTTCGGCGGTTAGGATCGCTAGGCGATGTCGGTCCGTCGCACCTCCTCGAGGGCTGTGACGTCAACCGCCGGTAGCGGTCTTGAACTCGGTCCAGATGCGGTCGTAGATGGCGGTCGCCTCGCCGACGTCGACCAGAGTGTAGGCGCCCGCCAGCGCCTCCGCCGACGGGTTGGTGGCCGGGAAGTCCATATACGCCTGATAGGCCTCGGGGTCGGTGTCGAGCAGGAGGTCGAGGGCGGCCTTGTTGGGATTGGAGTACGGGAACTCGGCCGTGATCAGCAGGCTGGCCTCCGGCCGCAGGACGTAGTCCATGAAGGCCAGCGCGGCATCGACGTGCTCGGCGCCCCTGATGATCGAGAGGTTGTCATACCAGAAGATCGTCCCCTCGGTCGGGTAGATGTAGTCGATCGCCGGGTCTTCGGCGTGGGCGATCGATCCCTCGCCGTTCCAGATCAGGCCCAGATCGGCCTCGCCGGAAAGCAGAGCCGTGCTCGGCGTGTCGCTGTCGAACAGGCGGATGTTGGGCACCAGCTCGAGCAGCTTGTCCCGGGCGGCGTCAAGCTCCGCTTCATCGGTCGTGTTGGGGTCGTAGCCCAGCGCCAGGAGCGCCATGCCGATGATCTGACGCTCGTCGTCCAGCAGAACGATCCGGCTGGCGAACTCGGGATTCCACAGGTCGTTGTACGACGTGACGGGAGAGGTCACCTTGTCGGTGTTGACCGCCAGCGCCACCGAGCCCCACTGGTACGGAATCGAGTACTTGTGGCCCGGATCGTACAAGTCGTACGGGAGCGACGGATCGACATTATCGATGTTAGGGATCTTGGAGAGGTCGAGCTCCTCCAGGAGGCCCTCGGCGGCCATCAGGGTCACCCAGTAGTCGGAGGGCTGAATCAAGTCGTAGCCACTGGCCCCTGCCTTGATCTTGGCGTACATCTCCTCGTTGGAAGCATAGGCATCGTAGTTCACCTTGATCCCCGTCTCTGCGGTGAACCCGTCCAGCAGGGCCTGCGGCACATACTCCGACCAGGCAAACAGATTCAGCACCTTTTCTTCGCCTCCGCCGGGTGCGGTCCCACCGGCACAGGCCGCCAGCAGGCCGGCAATCACAGCCCAACCGATCCATGGTGCGAGGTTCTTCCGAGTCATCTCTCCTCCTTATGCAGGCGACGGGTCGGCGGCTTCAGGCCGGCCGCGCCGAGCGGGACTGCAGGGCCTGGGAGCCCAGCAGCAGGACGAACACGCTCAACACCCAGATGGTCGAGAGGGCGTTGATCTCCGGCGTGATATGTGTCTTCACCATCCCGTACACCAGCAGAGGCAGAGTCGACGATCCGGGGCCGGCGGTGAAGAAGGTGATGATGAAGTCGTCGAGGGACAGGGTGAAGGCGAGCATCGCCCCCGAGAGGACCCCCGGCAGAATGAGCGGCAGGGTCACCCGGCGGAAGGTCGTCGCCTCGTCGGCGCCCAAGTCCATGGCGGCCTCCTCGAGCGTCCGGTCGAACCCGTGCAGCCGCGCCCGGACGACCAGGGCGACGAAGGGGATCGAGAAGGCGATGTGCGAAAGCGTGATCGTCAGCAGCCCCAGGTTCATCTTCAGGCTCGAGTAGAGGGACAGCAGACCGATGCCCATCACGACCTCGGGGATGACGATGGGGATGTAGAGGACCGGCTCCGAGAGACTCTTGAGGCGGAAGGTGTAGCGCTGAAGCGCCATGGCCGCCAGCGTCCCGATGACCGTCGAGGTGATCGTCGACGTCAGGGCGACGAAGAGCGTATTGCGCGTCGCCAGCGCCACCCGGCCGTCGGCGAACAACTGGCCGTACCAGCGCCAGGTGAAACCCTCCCAGAAGAGGTTCAGCCGATCGGTGTTGAAGGAGAAGACGATCAAGACGACGATCGGCAGGTAGAGATAAAGATAGAACGCGCCGGTGAAGGCGCCCAGGCCCCAACGACGTGAGCTCATACCGTGAGCTCCTCGCCGAACCCGGAGATGCGCGTGTAGACCAGCGTCGCCGCCAGTGTGAGGAGCATCAGCACCATACTGGCGGCGGACCCGAACGGCCAATCGCGCGCCGCCAGGAACTGCCGCTGCACCAGGTTCCCCACCAGGGCCGTACGCGCCCCGCCCATCAGATCGGGGACGACGAACATGCCCATCGTCGGGATGAACACCAGGATGGTGCCGGCGATGACCCCCGGCAGGCTGAGCGGCAGCGTCACGCGCAAGAAGGTTCGCGCCGGGCGGGCGTACAGGTCGGAGGCCGCCTCGAACAGGTGCGCCTCGATCTTCTCGAGCGAAGTGAAGAGAGGCAGCACCATGAACGGGAGGAACTCATACACCATGGCGATCATGACCGCCGTCGGCGTATACATGATCCTGATCGGCTCGGGCAGGATCCCTACGCCCACCAGGGCCCGGTTCAGCAGCCCCTCGGTGCGCAGCAGGATCATCCAGGCATAGATGCGGATGAGGAAGTTCGTCCAGAACGGGACCAGCAGCAGGAAGAGCAGCAAGCTGCGCAGTCGGGCCCCACTGCGCGCCAGAAAGTACGCCACCGGGTAGCCGACCACGATGCAGATGGCGGTGGTGAGCGCCGCCATGCGGAAGGAGGTCCACAGCACGTCAAGGTACAGCGGATCCGCCAGGCGCGTGTAGTTGTCGAACGACAACCGGTCCAGGAACTCGCGCAGGTTGGTCCCCCAGTCCACCGGACCATACTGGCCGCGCCAGGCGAGCGAGAGGACCATGATCAGGATCAGCGGCAGGACCAGGAAGACGACCGTCCAACCGAACGCCGGAAGGACGAGCAGCGTGCCCTGCGCCGAGGCGCTTTCCCTCAGACGCTGGAGCCACGCCCGAAGACCCCTCACCACCCTCACCCTCCCCTACTCCTGCAGCAGCCGGGCCGAGGGCGGCGGCCACTGCACCCAGGCCGTCTCCCCGGGCGCCGGGGCGTCGACCGTGCCGGCGGCCTGGTTCTGGACGCGCACCCGCACCACGGTCGCGCGTCCGATGCGCACGCGATAGTCGCTGTCCTTGCCGATGTAGGTCATGTTTTCAATGCGGCCCTCGAACGCATTGGGCCCGGCGAGCGGCTGGCGCGAAAGGCGGACCTTTTCCGGCCGCACCGCCACCGTCACCGTCTGGCCGACGGCCGGCCGCTGATCGTAGACGGTCGACATCTGCAACGTATCCAGCGCTACCGTCGCCAGCTCACCGTTGAGGGCCGATACCTGCCCCTCCAGGAAGTTCGACTCGCCGATGAAGTCGGCCACGAACCGGCTGGCGGGGTGCTCGTAGATCCCCGCCGGGGTGCCGACCTGCAGGACGTGGCCGAGGTTCATCACGGCGATGCGGTCCGACATCGTCAGGGCTTCTTCCTGGTCGTGGGTGACGTAGATGAAGGTGATGCCGACACGTTCCTGCAGGGCCTTGAGCTCCAGCTGCATGGCTTTGCGCAGCTTGAGGTCGAGCGCGCCCAGCGGTTCGTCGAGCAGAAGGAGCTTGGGCCGATTGACGAGCGCCCTCGCCAGCGCCACACGCTGCTGCTGGCCCCCCGACAGCTGGCGCGGAGTGCGGTCGTCCTTCCCCGGAAGCTGCACCATGTCGAGCGCGTGGCGAACCCGCTCACGGATTTCCGGGCGGGACACGTGCTGCATCTCGAGGCCGAAGGCCGTGTTTTCGTATACCGTCATGTGGGGAAAGAGCGCGTAATTCTGGAAGACGGTGTTGACCGGACGCTGGTACGGCGGGCGCCGGCCCTGGATGTCGCCTCCGATCCACACTTCACCCTCAGTCGGCATCTCGAACCCCGCCATCAAGCGGAGCGATGTCGTCTTTCCGCACCCGCTGGGCCCCAGCATCGAGAAGAACTCGCCGTCATGGATCTGGAGCGTGACCTGATCCAGCGCCACCGTCTCGCCGAAGCGCTTGGTCACCCCGCGAAGCTCGACCGCGAACCCCTCGGGGCCGCTCATGATCGCAGGCGCTGCGTCGATTGTCGTATTCGGCAAACTACACGAAGTCCGCTGGCTCGTGCCGCCGGGGCCGCAGGCTCAAAGAAGGACAGAGCCTTCGCCCCCAAACGTAGCATCTGTTCCTTTTGGGACAAGCCCGGATGGGACCACGCCGCCGCGGCGCTGCGCTCACGCAGGCGGGCGGTCGGAGGAAGCAGCGTGGATCGGATGGTCGACGTGTCCGGCACGATGAAATCGAAGGGGACAGCGAGCATGATAGCCGAATCCCCGCGCCGGGTCAACGCTGGGGGGATCAGAGGTCAGTGGTCTGTGGTCTGTGGCCCTTCGACTGCGCTCCGGCCTCCGGCCTTCGCTCCGCTCAGGGGCATTAGCCTGAGAGGAGGCCGTCCATCCGCTTATGACTCGTAGGGGCGAAGCACCGTTCGTGCCGCGAAGCCCGGCGGCGCGCCGGTGCGAGACGGCATGCTTCGCCCCTACAACTCAAGAGGCCTCCACCAGGCGCCGTCAGTCCCACACGTACTGGCACGTCTCCGTTCCTTCCGGCCCGATGACCAAGTAGCTCGGCCAGCGGTCGTCCGCCAGCCCGTGATACTCGCGCACGACTCGATAGGGCTCCAGCACGTCAGCCAATCCTTCGAGGGAACGTTGCGCGGTCAGCCGAGAGGCGTGGGACGAGAGCCAGCTCCGGCCACGAGCGGCGCGCGTCAACGCCGCCTGGCGGCAGGCAAGTTGCGGAAGCAGTTCAACCTTCACTTCGCTCGCTGCCTGTTGGGCCAGCCTTGCCAGGCTGGGCACGGCGTCGTCCGAGAGCTGAAGCAAGTACCCGACGTCGATGTCCCCTGTGGACGCCAACCGTTCGGTATTGCGCGCCACGATGAAGGCGTCGACGTTGACGGCGTTCAGGGTCAGCGTGAACCCGAGGGCCAGGGCCAACCCGACCGGCGCCAGCGCTCGCAGTCGCCGCACGAGCAACAACGCCAGGAAGGCGGCGAAGGCGATGCCGAGCCAGGGCAGAGCCACGTGGGTGTACGTTCGCAGGCGGCTGAAGCCGTAAGCGCTTTCGTAGAGCGCGAGCCGCTGCCACGCCGAGACCAGGATGACCGACACCAGCACGACCAGCAGCGCACTCAACGTGGCGAAGACACGGCGCGAGCGAGTCTCGGGCGTGCGCGTGACGGCTGCCAGGGAGTAGATCAATCCCAGGCTAAGGAATCCGACGGCGACCAGCTCTCCAAAACCGCGGCGTGCATACTCGGCATAGGTATAGCCGGCGGCATGGATGTTGGCCTCGCCGCCGAACAGATAGGCGAACTGGACCCCGACGAACCCGACGAAGAGCAGGTCGAGAGCGCCCAGGATCATGGCCGCTTCGGTGAAGCCGAGGAAGGGCGCGATCCATGGTCGATCCCTTCCGATCAACGGGCGCTCCTCGTGAGTCCGGTAGGCGACGGCGAGGATGCCCAGGCAGAACAGGCCCACGACGGCGATGACCGCGCCACGCCCAACCCAGTCGGCCAAACGCTCAAGGTCCAGCCAGCGCAGCGCCGCCTCGAGGAAGTCCCCGAAGACCAAGTCGGCGGCACCCAGCAGAGCCCCGAAGATCACCACGATGGGCAACGCCAGCGCCACTCCGCGCAGGATGGAGAAGACGACCTTGCGGCTACCCCGCTCGCGCACATTGCGCGCCCAGACGTCCCCCAGGATCGGCCACGGGCGGATCCACGCCTCGAGGGGAACGGCCACCAGGGTCCACGCCATGTCCAACCATCCCAGGTCGAGAAGTTGATCGTGGCGCGCCAGACGGGCGACCAGCGCGAAAAGGGCCAGGCCCAGCAGAAGATCCAGGAAGACGGTCAGCGGTTCCAGGCGGAGGTACGTCATCCCGGCCAGCGACAGGATCAAGGCGAGCAGAAAGGCCGCGCCCAACGAGAGACGCGTTCGTTCGGTGGCCGCGGCGGCGAGCGCAGCTCCCACGCCCAACGCCAACCACAAGAGCACCGAGAGCCCCGGCGCCCTCTTATAGAAGAAGACCTCGAAGGCCAGGCCGAGGCCCAAGGCCAGGAGGACCATCGCCCCCGGCCGTTGCAGTGCCACGCCGGAAGGAGCAGAAGCCGGTTGCGAGTTGACATTGTTCTCAGACACGACAGACCTCCGACGTCAGGAAGGCCGCGTGGCGCCCAGTCGAGGATTTAGGCGCGGCGGTTACGGTAGGCGCGGATGCTGATCACGAGACCCAGCCCGCACGCCACGACGAACGTCCATGCCAGCGCGAGGTGCCCGGCCAGGGCTTAGGGGCCAAGCTCACGACCAGGGGTGAGACGAACCATAAGGTCAGGAGAAGCAAGAGACGACGCGGATCCATGTTCACGATCTTAGTAGCCGGCGGATCCCGAATCCAGACCAAAGGGCGAGAGAGCACCCACCCAAGGCGATCGCACCCACCAAGAGCATCCCCGCCGCCCAAGCCAACGTTCGCCCCACCAGGTACCTCCAACGGCCAGGTTGTGCCGTGCACGTGTGTACCCGGCTAGGCCTTCCTCAACCTATCGCCTCGCGCTCAGGGCATGTCAAAGGCTGTCAAAGCCTGACGCTATAGGCGAGCTCTAGCCTCCGCAACCTCACCGGCCGGACGACATCCCGGCGGCCAGGTCTGATAACAGGACGGGCCCGCGACCCTCAAGGGTCACAGGCCCGTCCTGGACGCAGGAGCCTCGTACTTACTTGCGGCGGGTCATGGGAGCCGATTCTTCGTCGGACTTCCGGCCGACCCCCATCCCCCAGATCAGGATTCCAGCGCCGGCGCCGAGGCCGAATCCTCCGAGCGTCGCGCCACCTTCCACCCAATGTCCGAGCAAGGCGAAGGTGCCCAGCAGACCCAGGATGGCGGCGATGGCCAGCTGCCAGGTGTGGTTCTCCGACTTCAGGACGTGAACGACGAGCCAGCCTGCACCGGCGCCAAACACCGCGGCGCCCAGACCCCGCAGGATGAACCCAACGATCTGCAATGCGTCATAGATCGTGAAGCTCATTGGTCTCTCTCCTCCAGGCGATGGATGCCTGCAGTATAGCGGCTTCTGGCCGCACGGCAAACAAGCCCGGCCGAGCGTTTTGACCGCGAGCGCGGGCCGGGCAGGGCGTGGTATCATGCCGCCCGGAGCCGGAACATGAGCAGCAAGAAACGCCGACCTTCGACCACCGAGCACCGCCACGCCCGGCGGCAGCGCGTCATTCTTTCCGTCATCGGGATCCTGGTCATCGCCGCCTTCCTCCTGAGCCTCGTACGCTGAGCGATGGCCAATTCCGACGCCATCGGTCGCATTGCCTTTCGGGGTCAGGAAGAACCGGTCGTCGGTGTGGAAATACGAGCCGGGATGAAGGCGCCGGACTTCTTGGCTGTCGCCAAGGATTGGTCCGAGGTTCATCCTTTGGCGAGCACGCGCGGGCAAGTGCGTATCCTGACGGCCGTCCCTTCCCTCGACACGTCGGTCTGCGCCCGGGAGACCCAGCGCTTCAATGCCGAGGCGGCCGGCCTGGGCGACGAAGTGACCATCTTCGTCGTCAGTATGGATTTGCCGTATGCCCAGGATCGCTGGTGCGGAGCCGCCGGGGTCGACCGAGTGGTGACCCTCTCCGACCATGTGTATGCCGAATTCGGGGTCAAGTATGGGTGCCTGATCCAGACCAAACGCCTGCTCCGCAGGGCCGTCTTCGTGGTCGACCGGAAGGATGTGGTCCGCTACGCGGCCTACATGCCCATCCTCGGGGAGGAGCCGGACTACGCGGAGGTCCTTCAGACGGCGCACCAGGCGCTCTGAAGGGCACCCGCGGCCTTGTCTGACGACGGCTGGGCGGCGTAAGGCAGCTGTAAGGTCGACCCCGCCTGCGTCCGTGGTAACCTAGCCGCAGGTCGTACCCCGCCCACCCTCCCCAGCGCGTCTTGGGAGTCGGGTGGGAGTTCAATCGAAAGGAGGAATACCCATGTTGTACGCAGCGAAGGAACGAGGGCAAGGTCTTGTTGAATACGCGCTGATTCTCGTCTTGGTCGCCGTGGTCGTGATCGTCATTCTTGCCCTTCTTGGACCGGCGATCGGCAACGTCTTCTCGAACATCGTCAGCCAGATCTAACCCGTCATCCCACCGCGCGGGGGGATGAACCCCAAGAAATCAGAGACCCGGCCTAGGCCGGGTCTCTCGGTTCCTTGGGGACCGCCCCACGAGCCCCTGAATGTTTCCGACTTCCCCCCACCCCTTACCCTCGCGGAGCAGCCCGTAGCGACCGCGGAGCGTCCCGCCCTTGGCGGTCTGTAGAGACCGAAGGGAAGCGGAGGGCCTCCCCCTGCGCGGGCCGGTCCTCAAACCACCGAGAGACTCGCAGGGGGAGGGGAGGTTTTGTCAGGGGGATGGGGGAGCTTTGCTCCCCCATCCCCCAGAATCATCCACCCCCTCACCGCCACAGTCATCTCTCTCGAAGACGGCCTCCCGGCGGAGAGGGAGTTGGGAGGTGAGGCCAAAGGGTGGTCCAAAATCCGCTAGCGAGGAAAGCGTGACAGCACGGTCGCCGGAGTCGGGACGACGGCGCGGTCGCCGATGCGCAAGTCGGCCGGGGGCTTACCCGCCTCCTTGGGCGCGCTCTGGAAGACGGCCACCGGTGTACCCTCGGCGGTGTACTTCTTTTCCAGATAGGCCTGACCCAGCAAATACCCGTCCTGGTCCACGGCGCATGAGGTCACGGCGCCGATCACGCGCCCACGGCGGTCGACGACGGGGTCCCCAGAATGAGCCAGGCGGACGCCCTTCTCGTCGAAACGGAAGCGAACGACCTCACCCGGGCGGGAGGCTTCCTGAGCCAGGAATCCTGCCCGCCCGATGAACCACGGCTTGTGGGTCTTCACGTACGACCCAAACCCGGCCGCGCCCACTCCCAGGCCGAGGGCGCCCGCCATTTCATGGCCGTAGAGAGGCAGTCCGGCTTCTGTCCGAAGCGAGTCGCGCGCGCCGAGGCCGACCGGCTTCAGGCCAAGCGGCGATCCTGCCGCCGTCAGCGCTTGCCACAGGTCCGGGCTGCGCTGGGGATGCACGAACAACTCGTAGGCGATCCGTTCGCCGGTGTATCCGGTCCGGCTGACGACCAGGTCGAAGCCGCCGAAGGTGCCCGTCATCACGCCGGCCCACGGGAGGCGGCGCAGCCGGGCGCCCGTCGGGCCGTCGCAACCCAGGGCCAACAGGATCTCGGTCGACTTCGGCCCCTGCAGGGCGATGTCAACGCGCTGGTCGGCGCCTTCCCGCGGGTCGCGCAGGTTGCGCAGGCGCGCGCCGCGGCCGAAGGCCGACGCCGCCGGGCGCGCTTCGTCGACGCGCACCCGGCCCTCGCGCACGGCGCTCAACCAGGCCCAATCCTTGTCGTCGTTCGAAGCGTTGACGACCATCATGTAGCGCTCGGACGAGACCCGATAGATCATGGCGTCGTCGATGACGGCCCCGGAAGGTTCCAGCAGCTGGGTGTAGTGCGACTCGCCGACGGCCAAAGAGGCCACGTCGTTGGTGGCGACACTGTCGAGGAAGGCCGCCGCCCGCGGACCTTCTGCTTGATAGACCCCCATGTGGCTGACGTCGAACAGGCCGGCGGCGCGGCGCGTCGCCAGATGCTCCTCGACCACCGAGGTGTACCAGACCGGCATCTCCCATCCGGCGAAGGGGACCATCTTGGCCCCTAAGGAGCGATGGATGGGATGCAGAGCGGTCTTCTTCATCGGAGGATCGGCCGGCTCCTGCCAGGCGAAGGTTGGCAAGGGCGCGCCGGCGCCCGCCGTGACGCCGATGAACCACGGCTTATGGGCTCCATCGTGAGAATCGGCTGTCGGCGCGGCCTGCGCCGCGCCTTCCACCGTGACCGTGACGGGGCCGGGCGGTTTGCGCCAGGGGTCCTGCGCGTCGACCCCGACGAAGCCATCGGACAGGTCCCGCAGCCAGGTGGCAACGAGCACGGCTTCGGCCGCCGGCACGAACATCTTCCAGGCCTCCCCTTGGCGCTTCAGCGTCACCGAGGCCGTCCCAGAAGGGGTGGTCACTTGCGCAAGTGCAGCCTGCTCATCGCCGAGATCGTCGACGTCGGCTGAAGTCGCCCAGCGCAGCAGGCCCGTCGCCGACTCCCCGGTCAGTGTCAGGATCGCGAACGTCCCCTTGGGCGCCGGGTCATCCAGGTAGTAGAAATGTGGATAGCCATGTGAAGGTGATGGATCTTCCAACGCGGCGGCCGTGTTCGCCAATTCGCGGACCTTGAGGCGGACGTCGTTGAGGACTCCAAAGTCGACACGCGCCCGGATTTGCGGCCCCTTCCTCCCAGCCTGCGAGTAGGGCGTGGAAGCTTGCAGAAGTTGGGCGATCAAATCGGCCAGGCGGGTGCATTCTGCCTCCTGGAACCCGCGTTGTGTGAT